>Ga0257125_1000046_pt1 | contig 170570 bp, 204 predicted proteins | sample SI106_200metaG_FD_190183 | JGI IMG/M metagenome (GOLD analysis project Ga0257125, IMG submission 190183) | Marine microbial communities from Saanich Inlet, British Columbia, Canada - SI106_200 | ecosystem: Environmental > Aquatic > Marine > Inlet | place: Canada: British Columbia | collected... | reverse complement strand
AGATTTAGTTGTATTTGGACTAATTATCCTAGTTTTTTTCTCTCCAATAATTATGCACAATTATTTTTGGTATAAAGATAAGGGGATGGTGGACACTTATGTCGCACAGTATTTTGATGTGGGCAATGTAAGAGAAGCATATAAAGACCAATTAGGTTACGATTCAGGATTTCTCCTTTCCACTTTTTTTAAGGGGATCCCAACCATGGCAAGAATAATTTTTAATTACGACCCCCTCATTTCGAGTCTAGGGATTCTTGGATTGATTTTAGCCTTTTCCAAAAAACATAAAAGAAAGTATTGGTGGTTTTTAATTTCTTTTGAGGTTGCCGGGTTTCTTTTTTTAGTTTTATCTAACTGGCTTCACACACATTATGCCACAATGATTCCCATCTTATGTCTCTTCGGAGGTTTTTTTATTCATAAATTTTCTAAAATATTCTCAAAAAAAATTCCACGCAAGTACATTCTCCCCACAATGATTATTTTTATCTTGGTATTTCAACTGTATCTTCTTTTTCCACACCTAACTTCTAGTTGTGGGATGTGTCAGGCAAGAGATTATATTTCAGATAATTTTGAGAAAGAGGCAATAGTCATCGCAGATGCAAGAATTTATCGGGGAAGAATTGCTTTTTTGTTTAATGAGTTCCATTATTTAGAATCTTCTCTTTTTGAGGATATTTTGAAATTGAATGAACAACTCCCAGGAGAAAATGTTGCAACGGATGCTTATTTTGTGGAGTGCGCAAGGGATGATTGTGGGTGGGGAACCGTGTCTGCGGGGCAGTTAAATGATTCAAGCGAACACCTTGTTCAACAGATTGCGTCTCAGTTCCAGGCAGAAGCGGTTTTTTATGGAGGGGGAGGATACGATGAAGAAGCAGGGGAGCCTTATTTAAAAATATATAAAATTAAGTTGGCCTTAAATCCCCAGATAACTTCTGCTATTGATTCCACCCATGAGTGGTTTTATTATCCTGTGAATTATGAACCACGGGAGAAGATTTTTGACAATTATTATGTTTATGGCGCAGCAGACAAGATCCTATATGATCTAATGAAGGGGATAATTTTAATTTCAGCTTTATTATCTCTTTTATTGCCATTATATTTATTAATGCGATTAAAGAAGAATTAGAATGAATAAATGGCCCCTCTTATCGGTAGTAATTCCGGCATACAACGAGATAAATACCATCAAAGATATCCTTGAGAAGGTAAAATCAATAAAGATTCCTAAAGAAGTAGTCGTTATCGATGATGGTTCTACAGATGGAACGCGAGAGTTTTTAAAAAAATTAAAAGACAAGGAAGTAAGAGTCTTTTTTAACAAAGCAAATAAGGGCAAAAGTTATTCTGTTCGCATAGGAATAAAAGAAGCAAAAGGAGAAATAATAATTATTCAAGATGCAGATTTAGAATATGATCCTGAAGATTATTACAAGCTTGTAAAACCCATCCAAGAAGGAAGAACAAAAGTGGTGTATGGGACAAGGTTCCCAGAAAGAAAAGGGCATCCAAGTTTATTGCACCCCTATCAAAAATTATCTAATTCTTTTTACTTTGGGAATAAAATTTTAACTATGATGTCAAATATTTTGTATGGTGCAAACATTACTGATGAACCAACTTGTTACAAAGTTTTTGATGCAAAGGTTCTAAAATCGTTGAAACTAAATTCGGAACGGTTTGAATTTTGTCCAGAAGTTACAGCCAAGGTTCGAAAAAAAGGCCATAAGATCCTGGAGGTTCCCATAAAATATTATCCCCGTTCAGTGGAAGAGGGGAAAAAAATAAACTGGAAAGATGGGCTAGAGGCAGTTTGGACTTTAATTAAATACAGAATTTCGGATTAAAATGGGAAAATTTGATACTTTTATACAAACAAAAATTCTACGCCCAATAAGATTAAAGGCAATTTTAAGAATTTTAAGAAAGATCCCAAAAGGAACTATTTTAGATCTTGGTTGTATGGATGATTATTTATTAAAAAAGCTTCCCAACAAATTTAATTATCTGGGTTATGATTTATCTCCGTTATGTCGGCACACAAAAATAATTAGAGATAAAGTGGAGAATATTCCTAAAAACAAAAAATTTGATTTGGTTATGGCAACAGAAGTTTTAGAACATGTTGATGATCCAGTTTTAACAATAAAAAAGATGAAGAGCTTATCCAATAAATTTATTCTAATTTAGGTTCCAAACGAGCCTTTTTTCTCTTTGGCTAGATTATTTTTTCCCGCTAAAGAACATTTGTGGACGATTTTTCCTTGGGCCTTAGAAAAACATCTTGGAAGGCCAATTTATAAAACACGCGCGTGTTTTAACAGAACTTTTATTGGATTGTGGAAAGTGAACTAACTGGATCTCAATAATCTTTAAATATCTCTTTTTTTCTACCCAAACATGGGAGACCAAAAAAAAGTTTTACTTATGAATATGCCTTCTACAATTGGGGTATACAAAGGGGCAAAATCTGCCCTAAAAGGAATAATCGCACCAAGACCATTAGTTTCTTTAGTAGAATTGGCTGCTTCTGTTTTGGAGACCGGTGCAGATTGCAAAATTCTTGAATTACAAGTGTCTACAAACCCATTTAATGAAATAGAATTTACTGTGGAAAAATATCAGCCTGATTTTGTTGGTTTATCTTTTACGACACTTTTATTTGAAGAAGCGAAAAAAGTAGCCAAATTCCTAAAAGGAAAGTTTCCTGACATAAAAATAATTGCAGGGGGGGTTCATCCAACAATTTTCCCTGAAGAAGTTGCTCAAGATGAAAATATCGCTGTTGTTGTTTATGGAGAAGGAGACATAACTCTTCAAGAAATAGTCAGAGGAAAAACTCTTTCAAAGATCAAGGGGATTGCCTATAAGGATGGGTCTGGGAAAGTTAAGAAGAATTCTCCGCAACCCTTAGTTAAAAATTTAGACGATTTGCCTATGCCTGCTTGGCATTTGTTAGATGCTAGGATTTACATGAATCCCAAAGCAATCGCAAGAGAGTCACCTGTTGGAACAATAGGAACTTCGAGAGGATGTGTTTATAGGTGCACTTATTGCAACAAGAGTGTTTTTGGGAGAATGTTCCGAGCAAAATCTGTAACAAGGGTTGTTGATGAATTTGAGGAGTTGTTAAAAAATGGGTTTAAGGAAATTCATGTCTGGGACGATATGTTTGCAACAGACTTAAAACGAGCAAAAGAAATATGCGATGAAATAGTAAGAAGGCGATTGAAATTCTCTTGGCAGTTAGAATGTGGAGTCAGGGTAAATTGTGTGGATAAAGAATTTTTTGAAAAGTGTGTCAAGGCCGGGTGTTACAAGGTGGCTTTTGGTTTTGAATCTGGAAATGATGATGTGCTTAAATCAATAAACAAGGGAGCAACAACCAAGCAAGCAAGAGATGCTGTTCGGTGGGCCAAGCAAGCAGGGATGGAAACCTCTGGGTTTTTTATGTTGGGACTTCCAGAGGACACAATAGAAACAATGGAACAAACAATTGATTTTGCAATCTCTCTAGATTTAGATTATGCAAAGGGAACTATCCTTGTTCCGCTTCCTTCTACAGAAGTATTTGACGAATTTGAAAAAAAAGGTTTACTTAAGACAAAAGATTGGACAAAGTATAATTTTCATGAAGCCTCCCATGTTTATGACCACCCAAGATTAAGCTGGCCTGTTTTGGAAAAATATTATGATAAATTTCACAAAAAGTTCTACTTCCGACCAAGCTATATGATAAAAAGATTTTTCCTAAGTTTAAAAAAAGGAGAATTATTAGATAATCTTAAGACAGCATTCAATACTTTTGTGAAATAGGCTTTTAGAGAATATATTTTCAATCAGACACATTCTTTTAAACACTTTTTTGTACTTTCTATTATGGATAAAAAAAAAGTAGTTGTTCTTGGGGGAGGAATAACTGGGCTAGTTGCAGCATACTATTTTTCACAAGATCCGGATTTCGAAGTAACTCTTATAGAAAAACAAAAGAAAATTGGGGGGTCTGCCTTCACATTTTTATATAAAGATTTTATCTTAGATTACGGGCCGCATAAACTTTATACAGAGCTTCCAGGGATTTTTGAAGAAATAAAAAAAGTAACCCCCCTGCTAAAAATTAAAAAGAAAAACAGCATCTACTTAAGGGAGAATCTTTATAATTTTCCCTTACAACTTTCCCAAATAGCAACAAAAATGCCTGTGACCGCAGTTAAAGCAGGATTGGATATTTTCCAAAAACCTTTTTGTCCTTTGCCAGACGATTCCTATGAAAACTTTTTATTAAATAGGTTTGGGAGAACAATGTATGAATTATCTTTTAAAGACTATGCTCAAAAAGTTTGGGGATCTGACCCAAAACAATTAGACAAGGAGCTAGCAATAAGAAGAGTTGCCATTTCAAATGTTTTTGAATTAATAAAAGGGATTTTGATCAAAGATACACAAAAGATAAGTGCAGAATATTTTGCCTACCCTCCAAAAGGCATCAAACAGCTTTTAGATAATCTGGTTAAAAAAATAAGGGAGAGTGGAGGAAAGGTTCTCTCCGAGACTCAAGCTTCTGAAATAAAAATAACCGATAATAAAGTTGAATACATTAAAATTAAAAAAACAAAAATAAAACCCGACTATGTTGTCTCAACAATCTTTTTAGATGAGTTAGTCAAAACAATTACAGACAAAACCAAAACACCAGAAATTTCTGGGGCTTCTAAAAAACTCGATTACCAAAAAGTCAGCGTTCTTTATTTAGTACTAAATAAAAAGAGAGCACTTAAAGATTGTTGGATATTTTTTCCAGAGAAAAAGTTCTTTTTCCATAGGGTAAGTGAACAAAAGGCCTTTTCTCTAGAAACTTCACCAAAAGACAAAACCGTTTTGATGATAGAAACAACAAAAGAACCAACCAAAGAAACTATCAACAAAATGGTTAATCAGTTAATTTCTTTAGACATAATTAAAAAACAAGATATTTTGGATTCTTTTATTAAAACCTCAGAGAAGGTTTATCCTTTGTATCGAAAAGGTTTCTTGCCTAATTTAAACAAAGTGTTGGGTTACCTTGATAGAATAGAAAACTTCTTTACAATCGGCCGTCCAGGACTTTTTAACTATAATAATATGGATCAATGTTGGGATATGGCTTTGAAAACATATCAACACATAAAAGAGAACAAATCTCCCCAAGATTGGCAAAATACAAAAAAATATTTTGATAAATACCGGATCGTTGATTAATAGGTTTTAAAAGGGAATTTTTCTATTGTTTTTTATGGGGAATAAACGTGGGATAACAGAGGAATTGTTTAAGAATTCTTTTTGGAATTTTGGAACTACTTTTGCAAATAGGATTGGAGCATTATTTTTTACAATATTGGTGGCGCGTTTTTTACTTCCAGAGTTATTTGGAGTATATAATTTAATTATTGCAATAACCTTTATTTTTTTAACCCTTTCAGACTTTGGAGTGAACACTGCTTTATTAAAATACTTCTCAGAGCATTTTGGAAATAACAATGTACAAAAGGCCAAAGCATATCTTAATTATTTATCAAAACTAAAGATTTCCTTGTTGCTTTTTTTCTCAATTGTTTTATTATCTAGTGCATATTTTTTAGCATTCTATGTTTTTCAGAAACCGCTTTTATTTATTCCTCTACTCTTATCTTCCTTTTACTTGGTAATTTTGGGGCTTGAGGAATTTTACTCTTTTCTTTTTTATCCTTTGAATAAAGTTAATTATCGTTTTTACAAGGAGGTATTTTTTCAGGCGTTGAGGATAATTCTTTTGTTCTTAATAACAATTTCCTTTGTGGGGAGAAATAAGCTAGAAATGATCATGTTGGTGTTGATTCTTTCTTCTTTGCTCGTTTTGTTGTTTGTTTTACTGCTTGTTAAAAAGATTTTTCCCAAGACAAAAATAAGAAAGAAATTTTCTTTAGACAAGCAGGAGGTTTTGCGATTTATTAAGTATTTGGCCATTGGAGGTCTCTCTCTTATCTTTTTTTCAAATATCGATATAATTATGTTGGGGATTTTTATTTCAGATACAAGTTATGTTGGATTTTACCGGGCCGCTTTTTCAATTGTAGCAGGAATTTCCGGTCTTTTAGTTTTTTCTAATTTGCTCCTCCCCGCATTTGTTCGGGTAAAAAAGAATAGGATAAATATTGCTTTTAATAAGGTGGTTAAGTTTATCTGTATGCTTTCTATTCCCGCAACGTTTGGGATTATTGTGTTGGGGAAATACGTAATTCGCTTTCTTTATGGGTATGAGTATCTTCTTGCAGTGATTCCCCTATATATTTTGGCATTTGTAATAGTCGAGTCGGGGTTGACTGGAGCTTATTATTCTTTGTTGGTATCTAAGAATAAGCCCCAGATGTATGTTAAGTCTCTTGTGGGAGCAACGTTGATAAATTTTATTTTAAACTTTGTATTAATTCTTTCTTTGAAAAATATTTCTGAGATCTGGGCAGTGGTGGGAGCAACTATTGCAACGGTTTTTAGTAGATATTTTTATCTTCTTAACATGGTGTTTTTATCCAAAAAATATTTTAAGTTGAAGTTTAATTTAAGTTATATACTGAAGCCGATTGGAGCATCTTTTTTAATGGCACTTATTATGTTGTACTCAATTAATTTGCTTGGGGATATAAATTTATTTAATGGTCTTTTTGAGATATTTTTAGGAATTGTGGCATATTTTATTTTTTTATTTTTAATCAAAGGGATTGAAATTGAAGATTTTGTTTTAGTTAAACAGATTTTCTATAAGTGATTTTTTATACATATTTTTAAAAACTCTTTTTTACCAACAATATTTATGAAGATTTCCCTACTTTGTGTCGAATTTGCCCCCTCAATTGGGTTGCGAATGATTCACCAGGGATTGCTTGAAAAGGGACACGATGCAAAATTAATACATATTCCATTGCAAAGAGTAGATGAAAGGGAAATAGGCGCAATTGCTTTAGAGTTGGTAAAGTTTTGTAAAGAAGATGGTTTGATAGGTATCTCTTGCATGACGAATACCTTTCTTCCAGTTGGTTCTTTGGCGAAAAAATTAAAAAGAAAGTTGAAGGTTCCAATAGTTCTTGGGGGGATACATCCAACTTTTAAGCCAGAAGAGTGTATTGAGTTGGCAGATTATGTTTGTGTGGGAGAGGGAGAAGAGGCTATTCTGGAGCTTGCAACAAAAGTAGAGAATGGACAAAGAACAGACAATATTCAGAATATTTGGAAGAAGGAAGGGGAAAAGATCATAAAAAATAACTCTCGGCCATTGGTAATTGATTTAGATTTACTTCCGCTTCCAAGTTTTGATCTTTCAAGATTATATGGAGTTGCCAAGGGAAAAATTGTTTGTGTAAAAAAAAGCAAGAGTGCCTCTAAGAAATTTTTCCCTTTTTTCTATTCCATTATAACTTCGAGGGGATGTCCCTTTAAGTGCAGATATTGTGGCCAAAACGCACTTTTTAAAAATAATCCTCAAAACGCACTTCTTAGAAGAAGGAGCCATGAAAATATCTTAAAGGAATTGAGATTGGCAAAAAAGTTGTTAGGAAACAATTTCGTGGTAAGTTTTACTGATGATGACTTTGGGGTGCGTTCAGAAAAAGATCTGGAGGATTTTTTTAAAAAATACAGCGAGGAAATTGGGCTCCCCTTTTTTTGTGCAGGGAGACCACTTTCAATGACAGAAAAAAAGATAAGAATAATGGTTGATGCTGGATTAAAAAGACTCCAAATAGGAATACAAACTATAAACGACAAGGTGAATAAGGAAATTTATAATAGACCCACCTCCAAGGAACAAATAATAAATTTTATTAAAATGGCCTCTAAGTATCATTCAAGAGTAGAGTTTTGCTATGATGTTCTGTTAGATACTCCTTGGGAGGAGGATTCCACGCGCCTCGAAACTCTTAGTTTTTTCCTTAAAATTCCTAAGCCCTATACTTTGTGGCTTTATTCTGTAACACTTTATCCTGGATCAGATTTTTATGACAAAGCAAAAAAAGAAGGGTTGATTATAGATGAAAAAAAAGAAGTTTATAATAAGAGCTTTTTGGCCCTAGAGAATTCTTATGTAAACTCTCTCTTTATTCTTTTCGGGAAATTTGGAATTCCCCCTTTTGTTATAAGGAAGTTAATTTCTTTAAGAAATTTTTATTTTATGAAAAGTTTGTTAAAAAATTCAACATATTTCTTGCTACATTTACATTTTTATTTGGATGGGTTCAGGAATTCAATAAGGCAAAGAGATATCTGGCTTCTTGTTTATTATTTAACTTCTCCCTTAAGAGTTATTCTTAATAGTTTTAAGATTAAAAAAAGGGCGAGTGTTTAGATTTTTAATAAACGGTTAAGAGCAAATCCAATATGTCGATGGAGATGTCTTTTTCTCTTTAATATCTTCTTAAACAGGCGCCAAGAAAATAAAAGTTTTAATTGTCCAAGAGTAAATTTTGGAGAGTATTTTTTTTCTTTTTCTTTTACCAGCCCCATAAATTTAAACCAATATTGTTTAAATTTTTCCAAGGAAATTTCTTTTGTTAAAAGGTAATCAAAGTTTACAGAGTCTTGTGTTAGATAGGTTCCTGCTTCGTAAAAGTCTTTTGGAAAGATTTTATTGTTAATTGCATATTCCCAAAATTGGGTGTCTGGGAATGGCACAGAGAAGCTAACATGGGCAAGTTCTATGTCTGGGTTGCTTGCCATCTTAAATGTTTTTTTAAGATCTTCTTCTGTTTCTGTTGGAGAGCCAACCATAAAAAGTCCAGTTATTTTGATTTTGTATTTTTTTAAGAGTTTGATTGCTTTTTCTCCTTGTTCTATTGTTACTGTTCCCCCTTTTAGGTATTTTAATAGCCTTTCTGAGCCAGTTTCAAACCCAATTGCCACACTAGAAGCGTTCATTTCTTGTAGAAGTTTGCACATTTCTTCATCAATTAGATTTGCCCTTCCCAGTATTTCAAAATCCACTTTTCCCAAAAGGCCCTCTTTTCTTAACAGGGAAATTATTTTTCTTAATCTTGGCCTATTTGCAATCATTAAGTCATCATAGATGTAAATGTGTGTTGCACCATATTTTTTAACCCACGTTTTAATTTCCGCTACGGTTCTTTCTGCGGAATGCCATCTAACTTGTGGCCATATTGTTTTAGAAGAGCAATAAATACAATTATATGGGCACCCTCTGGATGTAACTATATATCCTCGGATACCTACAATATGGGCACCTGCTGGCCCGGGGATTAAGTAGTGTTCTTTTAGTTTTAATAAGTCTATCGCAGGAGGGGGTATTTTATCTAAGTCTTTTATCAATTCTCTCGAGGGGGTAAAATTTAATTTATTTTTTTTATCAGTAAAAACAAGACCTTGGATCTTTTTAAGATCTTTATCAGAAAATTTTGATTTCTCTTGATAGAGATTAGCCAATTCATGAAAGGTTTCCTCTCCCTCCCCAACAACCCCCACATCGAAATTAGATTCTTTTATATGGGCCGGATTACAATAAACATGTGGCCCGCCAGCAATTAGGGGAGCATTGGAAATCTTTTTTATTTTTTCTGCAAGTTTGTTAGCTTGGAAATAGGTTGCACTATACAATCCAACTCCAATAAGATCTGGTTTATAGTTTTTAATTTCATTTAAAATATTTACTCGATCAATTATCTTTATATTTTCAAATCCTTTTTCTCTTAGATATCCTGCAATATATGCCGTTGCAAGGGGAAGATATCCTCCCTCTTCCTCAAAGTTAATTAGTGCAATTTTCATTTAGTATGGCATAAACTCCTTTTTATTAAAAATTCTATTTTTCATATATGCAAACTCTCCCCTCAATACCATTTCCCACATCCCTTTTAGTGAAAACCATTTGTTGTAGAGATTATTAACAAAAAATCCAAGGGAGGCGAGTAATTTCTTGTTTTTTATGTGCCATTGGTTTTTATGCATATATTTTATGCTCCAGTTTGGGATGAATCTTTTTCCCAAAAAATAATAATAATTTAGGAGAGGGTTTTCTTGCGAACTTTGTTTATTTGTTTCTTGCGTATTTACCAAGTCACTTTTTCCAGCTATATCTTTTTGGCTAATCTTCTTTTCTGCCAATGCCCTTTGAGTTATTTCAAAGTCATTATAATATGCAAGTTTGTTTATATGGATTTTAAATGGTTTTTTTAGCTTTAAGAGAAATCGAAGTCCAATTTCCATATCCTTCTCTGTTTCAAATTCAGAATAAATTAAATCATATCCTGTAGGAATCTTTAACTTGTGGAGAATTTTGTTTGCTTTAAGTATTTGTTCATCTCCATCCACCCTTCCAAAAATATCTTTTCTTATTCTTGAAGATCCGCTTTGAATTCCTATGTCAAAGAAGCATAATCCCGCTTTTTTTAACATTTTCATAGTTTGCCAGTCCACACAGGAAGCATTACCATAGGAAAAAAAGGGCAGATTAATATGCTTTTTATATTGTTTAATAAACTTTGTTAGCCATTTTTTATCTGTGATAAAAACATCATCCCAAATATGTATCTTCTTAAGTTTGGGAAATTTATTTTTTGCAATTAAAAGTTCTTTTATCGAAGATTCAACACTTTTTCTTCTTAAATATTTGCCGTCAAACATTTTATTGAGCAAGTGGTTCAGGCAGTATTTACAGGAAAAGGGACATCCCCTAGAGAATGCGATGTGGTAATTATACTTTAAGTGAGGAAGGGGGTTTTTTTTGTAAATCTTATCACCTAAGATATATATCTTGTGTTCTTCTTCAAATTTAGGAATCTCTAAGTTGCTAATATCTTGGACAAGAGGTCTAAAGGGATTTTTTATTATTTTATTGTTTTTATTAATCCAGACATTTTTTATTTTATTTGGAGATTTGTTTTGTTCTAAGGCATCTAGTAATTCAAGCATTGCCTCTTCTCCTTCTCCTCGAACAATGTATTTTACATGCTTTAGGCACGCCTCTGGATCAATTAGGGGGTGAATACCTCCCCAGATAACAATGCGGTCTTTTAATATTTTTACTAATTCTTGTGCTAGCAGAAAGCTAATTGAGTTAACACTCATGAGTATGTATTTTGGATTTAACTTATCTAAAACCTTTTTTAGTGAATTTAGCTCTTGTTTTGAGGGAGAAATGAATTCAGGAACAAGTCTTCTAAAATGAATAGTTCTTGTTGGGTAGTTGGACTTTTCTAATATTTTGTGTAAATATGCAGCCGTAATATTATTTACCCCATGCAAATTTAAAAAAACAACTTTGGGTTTCATTCGATTAATTATAAAAAACTATATTTAAGTATTGTTGTGATGTTTTTTTGAAGAAATTTAAATCAATCCCTTTAAATTTTTAAGCAAGGATTTGCAATATTCTTGGGTGGGGCAAAGGAGCATAAATTGATTTAATCTGCCATTTTGATCTATTTTTTTAACTAATTCCGGAATTTTTATTGGTTCTGCCTTTTCATCTCCAATAAAACCCCCGGCCGCTTTGTATGCTAATAAGGTGGGAACAAAATCAAGATAATCTATGCTATTAAGAGAGTAGCACAATATATCCCCTTCCAATAGTGCTTTGAGATTGTATGAGGAAGATTGGTAAGATTTTTGATTTTTGAAAAGATTCTTGCATTTTACAAGGGGAGAATACTGGCTTATTCTAATTGGATCAGAAAAGTCATGAACTTGTTTTAGGGGTAAGTGTGTTTTATTGTTGTTTAAAAGTGCTCCTTTTTCTTTTGTGACAGAAAGAGTTGTTTTGTGGAAAGGATAGTAAATCACTGTGGCTATTGGTACTTTTTGTTTTGTAAAAGTAATGCATACACCAAACTTATCACTATTGTCGGGCATTTCTTCCTTGTAATGTTGAAGATATTTTTCTTTTAATTGTTTCATTATTTCAGCATTCCCAGTTAGGTAATTAGCAGTTCCATCTAAGGGGTCAACAACAAAGGAATATTCCGAATTTGGGCTGAATTTGGAAATAAGTTCTATTATTTCTGGATCAGACTCTTCTGCAAATACAGAAAATTGTTTAAACAAAAGAAGTTCTTGAAGAATTATTGTTTGTGCCTTTGTATCTATTTTTGTAACAAAAGATTTCTTTATTTTATCAAAACCCGTATATGCTTCTCCTGGTTGTTTTGTTTGGTAATCCCCTTTCCCATAGTTTTCCATAATTAATTCTCCTGCCTTACGGGAAGCCTTTTCCATGAGGGGTAATATTTCTCTAAGATTGTCGTGTTCCATTTTAAAAATATTCAAAAATAGTTTATAAATATTACTCTATTGCAGAACGCGATTCTTCTAGAAGCTCAGGGGTTCCCATCTCAACTAGTTTGCAACCATTTATGAGGATACCTTTTTTGTTTTCTTGAACAAGATAATTAAAAGAAGGGGAAATGTAGAATTCTCCCCCCACTTTTACATCTTCTTTTATCATCTTCTCTGCAGCGAATACAAAGTCCCTTCCTTCTTTGAAGTAGTAAGAGCCAATTATGGCATTTGTAGAAATTTTCTTTTTCTCTGCAGTTTCTGTTACAAAACCTTTTTCGTTGATCTTAGCAAAGCTGGATCTAGGATTTTCTGAGTAGAATGTAGGAAATGCAAAATCTGGATCATTATCTTGTATTTTATCAAAATATTTTTTTCCTTCTAATATAAAGTCGGAGTCTGTTATTAAGAGTGGTTGGCTGTTATTTATCAATTTTTTTGCAAGTAAAACTGTTTTTGCTGCTCCTTCTGGGGGGGTGTCTTGAACCACAATTTCAGTATTTGTCTTAAATATTTCTTTAAGCTTTACGTCAATATTATATTCTTCCACATGCTCTTTTCTAACAACAAAGACAAGTTTGTCTTCAGAAGAAATGGGAAAAGCTTCAACCGCTCTTTGAATCATTGGTTTACCCTTTATATCAATGAGGGGTTTGGGTTTTTTATACTCTGAATTTTCATTTGCTTTTTCAAGAAATCTACTTCCCCTGCCTGCAATTGGAAATAGGTATATCATTGTGTTTGGTGTTGCTTTATGTTTATAAGCATTTAGTAAACCAACTCACCACCAAGGAAGAAGGCCTAGTTGCAAAAAATACCGCTAATGGTGCAGTTTATTTTTACCTAAGACCTTTGTTTTTATAATCTGTTTGGCCAAATACCACCCAAGGGAGATTTTTCCTGATTTAAGTTTTCCTAGTTTTGTATCATGAAATTTATATTCCCTTAATCTCCCATGATTCCATTGTTGGTTGATAATTTTTGAATAAGGGTTAATTCTTGGAACAACCCCTGCCTCTTCCCAGTTTTTGCTTAAAATTATGTCTTCTGCCTGCCCCCAAAAGACATTCTCATCCCATTTGGTTTTTTCCCAAATAGATTTTTTTAAAATATAGAAACCTCCATCTAAATAGCCATTTTTATCCCAATCTTGATAATCAAGTAAACCAATTTTGGCAATTTTATCCCAGGGTCCACCATAGGTTAGCCAATCCCCTGCCCTTTCCCCTTCTGGAGTTTCAATAATGCAGCTAAGAACTTCAAAGTAATTTCCATATTTTTTCATTCCTTTGTACCATTCTTTATCAAATAGAAATTTATCATGCGTGATTACTATATTCTCATATTTTGCATTTTTACAAATAAAGTTTTTCTTTCCAGTAACCCATCCAGGATTTTTATCATCCTCAAAAGCTAATTTAGTTATTTTTTTATTTGCTAGATATTCTCCACCATACTTCCCGCAAACAATTATTTCAACTTCTGGAATATTTTGATTTAATATTGAGGCAATTTCTTGGTCCACCCTTCCATCCTGATCTCCCATAGTTAATATTCCAAAGCTCCACTTACTTATATTATCCTCTTTCCCTAAGGTCTCGACAATTTTTTTAATTGAGATAAAAGTTTCTCCCTGATTTCCTTCAAAGATTTCTTCTATCTGGATTTTGTTATTAAAAAGAATGGTCAGTTCTCTCTTTAATTTATCTAGGCCAAGGATTTTATTTTCAGTAAACTTTACAATAATATGCCCCCCAATTTTACATAAATTAAACCATTCTTTTAATAGAACACGATAGAATTTATTGGTATTAATAAGATTTTCTGAGTAAATAAAATCTAAACTTTCATAATTAAAATGGTCTTTAAATGAATAAAAATTATTTGGTTCCATAAAAACATGTTTAACATTTTTTGTTTGATTTCCAAGAAGGTCTTCACTTTGTTTTTTTGAGACATCTGCTCCAAATCCAAGGGTGTATTTTGATAAATCCATTTTATACTTCAAATAATTGTAAGAACATGTTTAATAATCTTATAGTTTGACAGTAGTAAATAGGGACAATTTTTGGGTTGTTATGGTGTTTGTATGGAAGCATCCTAGAGAAATGCAGCGCTTCGTTAAAAATAATTAGTGGGAATTGATCTTCTGGTACATATTTTTTTAACTCTTCACGTAAAAACTCAAAGATTGCTTTGTAGTTATCATTTTGTGGTTCGGGAAAATTTATTTTATTTCCTTTTATTTCAAAATCTTTATTTTGAAGCATTATCTCATATCTGGAATGAAATGATTCAAATAATTTTCCCATATCTCCCAGATAAGAGCCAAATGGACTTTCATCAGGATCTAAGAGGATGAAATCTTCTTCTTTACAGAGAATATTATCTGCGATTAAATCTCCATGGAGGTTCAAGACACTTTTTTTAGATTTTTCTGCTATTTTGTGCTTTATTGCAAGGATTCTGTTGATAAGTTCTAATGCAGAGGGATATTTTTTGTCATTTATAATCAATTCATGATATTTACTTAATTCCGCAACTTCTTTGTTTAGATGGCAAATGTCTCTAAGTCTTTCTATTAACCTAGATTCTAGGTAGTGATCTAATTTATTTTCTATTTCTGGATCTTCCTTGTAGACATAAAAGTCGTTAAATAAAAATGCCAATATTTTTCTTAGCATTTTCTTAGATTTTTCTAAGCTTTCTTCAATTACAAATTCGCTAAGCGATTTGTATCCCTCAAAATAAGGGAGATCATAGTGAAAATCAAATATTCTTTCACCATAGTTTTTAATGGGGGGAACATGTGCTCCTTCGTTTTTGATAAACCATCTGATTTGGTTCCTTGTTTTTCTTGAATCCCTTTTTTTAATTGTTTTTCTTATAAAGAGTTCGCCATTTTTTTCCATAAGACATGTTTTTTGTTTAGATCCTCCACTGAGGGTTTTTAATTTTCTAGAAAAATCATTTAAATCTATCATTTTGAAAATAGGATTATTCTCCTCGGTATGCGTTGTCTGCAGCTTCTTCAAAATCTAAAAGGGTTCTACGTGTCATTTTGTTGTTGTAGATTGTTCCATTATTTGGTCCAACATCTCCGCTTTTTTCCACCACCATTCTTCTTAATCCCGGGACATCTTCTGTTCTTTTCAAAATATCTGTTGGAATAGTTATTACTTGAGGGCCTGCTTTAGCTATACGATAGAGATCAGAAGGGTCCCTTATGCTAGCAGCTATTAATTCTGTTTCCGTTCCAGATAATCTTTGTGCAGTGTATGCTATTTCATCAAGAACAATGTCCCACGCGTGTTCTTTGTATTTGGGGCCTGCTTGTTTTACTCTGGCCTTCCAGTTTGGGTGATCGGAAAGAATAATAGTCGGATCTTCCCCCGATAATCGCAATATTTCTTCATCAATTCTTCGATTGACAAAGATGTTAGCGTATGTTGCTCCAGCACCTGTCGCCATTAAGGCTTGAGACGAGTTCATAGTCGCAGTAACATTTGTTCTTATTCCTCTGTTTGAAAGTGCTCTAGTTGCCATGAGCCCTCCCCTACAAAAGGGAATTTTTATAACAACGTTTGGGCCTAATTTAGATATTTTATATGCTTGAGTAAGTAAAACATCTCTTACCTCTTCCGCAGGAACTTGTTCTAATTTTGGTACATCAATTCCACGCAAATCTGTCTCTAAGCTTACTGGAACATTAGGATATTTTTTTAACAATCTTGCACATGCAGCATCAAAATCAGAAATTCCTGCCATTTCCATTATCTTGGGATTAGTTGTAATACCATCGCTAACTCCCCTAGAAAAACAATATTCCAGTTCCCCCTGATCAGCAGTATCTGCAAAAAGTCTCATGGTTATTTTAGCTTAGATCAATTTATAAAGATTCTTGTGGTACAAAACACAATATGACAAGAAAAGTTTTACTCAAAACATTCTCAGACCAAGTGCATTCTTCAGTTAGATTAATGAAAAATAATCCTCCGCAGGGATGGGAGTTTGTACACTTTCCACAGAAAAAAACTGTTTTGTTTAAAAATAAGCGGGTGAATAAATTTTTTATAAAATTTTTATCTTTTAAGTCTCATTTTTTTGGAGAGGGGGATATTAAGATTAGAGAAATTCCTTCTGAAATAGATTTAATCTTTTCAGAAGGATTGGCTTTGGGAATAGATTTTCCCCATGTTGTAGAGATTCTTGATCATCCTGCATGTCTTGCCGGATATAATTATGCTCTTTTTATTAAGAAGAGAAAGCAGATAGAAAAAAAATTAGCTTCCCCATTTTGTAAAAAGATAATAGTAGTTAATGAATCCAGCCTAGCATTGATGAGGAAATATTTCAACAAGAAGGTTTTAGATAAGGCTTGTTTAATCAGGGCGGGTGTAGAAAAAAAAGATTTTAAAAAGAGTTTTAGAAAAAAATATGTGCAGCTTTTATTCATGGGTTCTTTGGCAAATCCAGAAGATTTTTATATTAAAGGGGGATTGGAAGCAATAGAATCCTTTATTCATGCCTCTAGAAAAAATAAAAGAATATCTTTAATTGTTCGGTGCAAGGTGCCAGAGGATGTTAAGCAAAAGTATAAAAAAGTTCCCAGGTTAAAAATAATTGAAGACCCCTTGGAATTTAAAGAGTGGGCTAATCTTTTTGTTGATGCAGATATTGCTTTACAGCCAGGCCACATCTATCCTCTGATGGCAATATTAGATTTTTTAAGCTATGGGGTTCCGATAATAATGTTGGACACCTACTCCGTAAGGGATTATCTCAATGAAGACAATTCTATTCTCGTAAAACATTCAGAGAAAATTTTTGGATATAGATTAAAACAATATCCCTTAAATGTGCGGTCAAAAAAATTTATATCTCAAATAAAAAAAGTAGATAGAAAAGTTATTCGGTCTCTTTCTGGGGCAATAGCTAAGTTAGAGGAGAATGCCTCTTTGCGAAGAAGGTTAGGAAAAAATGGAAAGCAAACAATCACGGATAAATTTTCCCTTGAGGAAAGAAATAGGCAGTTGAAAAAAGTTTTTGATGAGGCAAGTACAATATAACAATCTTTAAATAATAAATTTGTGAGAAATTAAGATGGACCTAGAAAAAATAAGATTTAAGTCAGACTTTCTTAGGTTTAAATATATTAATAAATATTTGAAGGGAGAAAGGGTGTTAGATTTAGCTTCAACCGAGGGGTTTGTTCATGGTCTATTGGAAAAGAATAATTCTCAAAAGAAGTTTTTTTCCTGTGACTTTAAAAATTCGGATTTCAATAGAGATTTAAATGAACCATTTAAAATAGATCAAGAGTTTGATACAATTGTTGCAGGGGAAATTATTGAACATATTGAGAACCCCTCTTTTTTTATAAAAGAGTGTAAAAAGATGTTGAAGAAGAAGGGGCGATTAATCTTAACAACTCCAAATGCCGTGGGGTTGCAATATTTGAAAAATCCTTCTTGGTGCATTGAAAACTACAGTGCTCCAGAGCACATATCTTGTTTTACATTACCCATGATACGTGGGCTTCTTATAAAGCACGGCTTTAAGATAGTTAAGGAGGATAGTATCAACGCGTTTTGGATAAATAACCCTCTGCAAATAGTTTCTCTTTTGATAAAAAGACTTAGAACAGATCTTTTTCTTGTGGCAGATAAAATAGAAAAATAATTTCTATTTAAAATTCTTTTCTAAAAAAACAGCTCGCGCAACACCTGTGCCGTACCCAAGAAACTTGTGCCAGAAAAATTTAAAATTATTTTGGAAGCCATTATTTCCTTTTGTTCCAATTGTTTTTATTACAGCCAATAAAGGAAGCGATCCAAAGAAGCCCCCAACTGCAAAATAATTTAAAATTGGAAATTTAAAAATTTTAAATCTTTCTTTCCAACTTGCGCCAATCCATCTTGCCTGTTTGAAGGTTTCTTCAAGAGTTTCAGGGTTTCTGTGGTAGCACGTAGTTTCTTTTGCAACAATCGGCTTTATTCCATATTTATGCCAAAAAGTTTGGTCATCCGCATAACCATATTTTGGATCAAAACTCCCAAGTTCTAAAAATTTTTCTTTTTTAATTGCTCGAAATATTTTTACATTATTGGCTTCTTCTTTACTTACTCTTATCTTCCCCCATAAATTGCTTACCCAATTGTCAATGTTTGTGGCAACTTCATAATCATGGGTTGTCCCAATTAGCTTTTTGTCATTAACTAAAGGTTCAATTAAATTTTCAAGGTATTCTTTGTCAAAAGTCATATCTGCATCAACAAAAACAAGAACCTCTCCTTTTGCTTTTTTTGCCCCAATATTTCTTGATGCTCCTGGCCCAGCGTGTTTTCCCACAAGAACCATAACCTCTTTAAATCTTTCCAACATGCTTTTTGTTTTATCTGTAGAGCCATCATCCACAACAATTATTTCAAAATCCTTGAATGTTTGTTTTTCTAAACTTCTCAAGCAATTTTCAATGTAGTTTTCTTCATTGTATGCGGGAATAATAACCGAAACCTTTGTCATAGATATTGCACATTAATCAAATTTATAAATACTATTAATCCAAGATTTATATGAAAATCCTTGAAATCTGCCCTTTTTCTTCGGGAATTTGTGGGGTTTGGAGCAGAGTAAAACAAGAAGCAAAGGAATTAATTAAAAAAGGAAACCAGGTTTATGTTTTTTCTTCAAATATCGAAAAAGGAACAAATAAAATTGTTCCCCCAAAGGAAAATCTAGACAGAATTGATATAACCCGCTTTTCTTCTAAGGGATCCCTCTCTGAAAATGTAAAAAAATTTGAATTTCAAAAAACTCTTGCAAAATTAAATCCAGATAGAGTTATTACCCATCTTTTACACCCCCATTCATTTAAAGCACTAGAAACTTGCAGAAAACTAAAGATACCTTGTTATTTAGTTACCCATGCCCCCTTTGCAGTCAAAAGAAGCTTCTCATTAAATTTAGCAACAAACTTTTATTATAAATTTAAAGTCAAACCAAACATCAATAAGTTTACTAAAATAATCTCCATCACAAAATGGGAATTACCTTATCTTCAAAAATTAGGTATTGATCAAGAGAAAGTAGAATATATTCCAAATGGGATTCCAAGCGATTTTTTCAAAGAAAAAATAAAAAAGTTTAACTCTGAGAAAATAATGTTTTTAGGAAGAATAGCTCCAGTCAAAAATTTAGAAACATTAATTGTTGCATTTAAGAAGTTAAACAATCCAAAGCTAAAATTAGAAATTATTGGCCCAATAGAAAAAGGTTACGAGAGAATTAAATATTTGGGATCTCAAAATATTATTTTTTCAAAGCCAATTTATAATATGAATGAAAAAATACAAAGATTACAGGAAGCAGATATTTTTGTACTTCCAAGCAAAAGAGAGGCAATGCCACAATCACTTATCGAGGCGATGGCCTTGGGAAAAATAGTAATTGCTTCAGATACCTTTGGGGCTAAAGATTTAATTTCTCCTGGAAAAAATGGATTTCTCTTTAAGATTGGAGATTCTGAAGGTTTAAAACAACAGATCCACAAAGCATTAACAATGGCAGATTCAGAAAAGAAATTAATTCAAGAACGTTCCAAGGAATTTGCCAAAAATTTCAAACTAGAAAACACAACAGAGAAGACCCTAGATTTAATAAGATGATTTCGATAATAATTACTGCCTATAAAGAAGAAAAGACAATTGAAAAAGCAATTTTATCTATCATAGAGAATAATCTAAAAGAAAGTTATGAGATCCTTGTTCTTGCTCCAGATGAGCCCACCTTAAGTATTGCAAGAACTCTTTCAAAAAAATATAAACAAATTCAAACAATTGTTGATCCTGCACAGGGAAAGCCAACTGCGCTTAATATGGCCTTTAAAAAAGCAAAAGGAGATAAGCTAATACTTACAGATGGAGATGTCTATGTGGACAAAAATGCACTAAAGGAATTGATTGCTCCGCTGGAAGATGAAAAAATAGGAGCAGTTTCAGGACACCCAGTTTCTTTAAACTCCAGAAAAAAGATTCTTGGTTATTGGTCTCATCTTTTGACAGATATTGCAGACGAACGAAGAAGATCTGCAGTTAAAAATAAAAAAAGATTTTTTTGTTCAGGATATTTATTTTCTATGAAGGCAGGGATTTTTAAAGAAATACCCACAGAGACATTATCTGACGATGGATATATGTCTTATCTGATTCAAAAAGAAGGGTATAAATTGGATTATGCCTTTAAGGCAAAAGTCTATGTAAAGTTTCCAACAAATATTCGGGATTGGATTGCTCAGAAGAAACGATCTGCGGGAGGATACAACCAAATAAAATACTGGACAAAAGAAGAGATGCGTTCTTTTTCAAAAGAGTCTCTTGGAGCTCTAGCCTTTTTTAAATATGCAAATTCACTAAAGGGATTAATCTGGCTTTTTTCTCTTTTTTTAACAAGAATTTATCTTTGGGCATTAATTTTTAGAGATATAAATCTAAAAAAAAAATCTTTCAATAAAGTTTGGGTAAGGGTAGAGAGCACAAAAAATTAATCTTCTTTTTTATACAAAGGACTATATTCTTGGCCAATTAGATTTTTGATCATTCTAAAAACATAGTTAATATCTTCCCAACTTTTGATTCTATTTAAGAATTCTTTGTAGAACAAAATAGGATTAAGATACCGAATCATTCGATGTTTGATAAATTCAGAATAAGCTTTCTTTTGGATTTCTTGCAATTCCCTTGCAGAAAAATAATTTGTATCGTACTGTGTATTTGTGATACTACTCTCTTTTTTCATCCCTTTTTTTAGTAATCCTTCTTTCTTATAAATTTCATACATTTCTGTTCCAAGATAGGGCTGAGCTACATAGAATGTAGCAAAGTTAAGTCCAGACTTTTTTGCAAAATCAATTGTTTTTTGTATCTCTTCCATTGTCTCATTTGGAAAACCAATTACAAATGTTGACCAAGTCCAAATTCCTAATTTATTACAAATTTTAATTATTTTTTTAGCATGTTGCAAGTTAACTGGTTTTCTCATAAAACCCAAAGTTTTTTTACTTCCAGACTCAATCCCCATAACAATACGGTAGTAGCCTGCTTGTTTCATTTTTCTAAGAACCTCTTCGTTCAAAGTGGCAATAGCAACACCGTTTGGGGTGTCCCACTTAATATCTAACTTTCTCTGTATTATTTCCTCACATATGGCAATCATTCTTTTTTTATCCCACGAAATATTATCATCAAAGAATCTAAATTCATTTATTCCATATTTTTTGTGCAGTTCCTCAATTTCATCAATAACATTTTTTGCACTTCTTGCCCTCCATTTTCTTCCCCAAACAGTGCATATGCTACAAAAAATACACCTAAATGGGCAGCCCCTGCTTGTTACAATTTCTGTGGTTGGTTTTCTCATATTGGCAATGGCATTTTTGGGGTGCTTAAGGTATTTTTTCATGGGGATTAAATGTCTAGCAGGAAAGGGGATTTCATCTAGGTTTTTTATAAACTGGGAATGCTTGTTCTCAACGATTTTTCCTTTTCTTTTTAAGATTGTTCCTGGAATGGAATTTAACGCCTTTTTATCTAGTAAATTTTTAGCAATTTCTGAAAAAACAATCTCTCCCTCTCCCCTAACAACAAGGTCAACATTTTTATTTTGCAAAACAGAATGCGGGTTTGCAGAGCTATGTGCTCCCCCAAAAACAACCAATGCTTTTGAGTTTGTTTTAACTAGATTAGCAATTCTAAAGGAATCTTCCTCATATATAGTAAAACTACAACTTATTCCAACTAGATCTGGTTCAAAATCTTTTATTTTTTTGGAGATGTCTTCTTCGGGCAACCCAACCCGATACTTTTTCCTTTTTATTTCTTGTATGTTTTCATAGTATGATAAACAATCCAAAATCTTGACCACATATCCTTCTTTTTCTAAGTATCCTGCGAGATACGCTAATCCCAAAGGAGTTTTTATTGTTCCAATGCCCGCGCCAATTTCTCCTGTAATCGGGGGATTAATTAAAAGAATTTTTGTCTTTATGCCCATAAGGAAATAGTTTAAATAGCCTTTAAATAATTAATTATCATGGAAGAGAATAGAGAAGAATCCAGAGAATCACTCCAAAAACGAGACGAATTAGAGCACAGAAAAGACGGCTTAAAAAATTTTTTAAAAAAGAGGGAAAACCTTCTCTTAATTCTGTTGTTCGCTTTTGTAATTATTCTCAGGACATATTATTTTTTTAAGTTGGGCGCCCAGCCAGTTTGGTGGGACGAGGGAGATTATCTAGCTATTTCAAAAGTTTGGTCTTTGGGCATGGAAACTCCTGAGTGGTGGAGCCACTTTACTGGTATGCGTCCCCTGCTCCTTCCAATGATCTGGACAGTATTTTTTAAGATTGGGCTAGGAGAAATGTCTTTGAGGTTTTTTACCTTGCTCCTTCCAAGCATCCTAGCAATCCACCTAACATATTTACTTGGTAAAGATCTTTACAACAAACGAATTGGTTTGATGGCCGCATTCATGCTGTCTGTGTATTGGGTTTTCTTTTTTTATTCATTTAGGTTATTAACAGACATATCTTCTGTTTGTTTGGGTTTGCTTTGTTTCTATTTTTTCTGGAGCTATTATGTAAAAAAGAATAAGAGCAAAGGATTATATCTGGCCATTTTATTTGGAGTTCTAGCATTTGCAACAAGATTTCCTTTGGCTTTAGTTTTAATTACTTGTGCGGCGTATTTAATTTTAGTAAAGAAATTTGATATCTTCAAAGATAAAACAATTTGGAAATCTGTGGGACTTTTGATTTTATTTTTATCTCCATACTTGGTTTATTTTGTACTCACCAAATTTAAATTATTTCAGTTTTATTTTGGAGAATCTGCAGTTTCTATAAAGAATCCAATTGCTTGGAACATCTTGCCAATGTTGGGCTCTTTTGTACACAATATTTGGTTTATGAGTTTAGTGCTCGGGATTTTAACTCTTCTTCCCATCTTGTTTGGCTTTGATATTTTTTGGAAGCAAAAAAATAAATCACTTAACGCTGATGTGTTTGTTGTATTGTGGTTGCTAGTTCATTTGTTTTTTTACATTGTTATTTTTAGGGCAGCAAATGATCGGTGGCTTTTGATGTTAATGCCAGCAATTTTTTTAGTTGCTGCAAAGGGGATAGAAGCCGCACACAAAATATTAAAGCCCCATTCAAAATATCTTGCTCTGGCAATTTTAATTATCCTCTTATTTGGGGGGGCTTACCAAAACTACAACCATGCAATAGATTTAACTGAGTCAAAAAAAGAAAGTTATCTTGAGGTAAAGCAAGGCGGATTATGGTTAAAAGAAAATACCCCCAAAGACTCAAAGATAATAACATCCTCCATTGTTCAGAATCAATATTATTCTGAAAGACAAAGTTATGACTTTTATACAAACGATTCCATATGGAAGTCTTGCCTTGATTTATATGGGGCGCTTTCCACAAATGAAACCTGTCAAAGAAAAACAGAAGAAGCATTCAACAAAAAAATAAAAGAAGTGGGCCCAGCATATCTCGTTGTGTCTATCTTTGAACCAACATTTACCCCCAACTGGGCGTATACGTATCCTCAAAGATATAATTTAACCGCAGTGGTAGCTTTTCCTAAGAACACAAACCAGCCCACATTGGTAGTTTACAAATTTAATTAAAGATTTTTTTCAAAGCTTTTCTATCAGATCGCATAGAAGTAATTAAATTACAGGGATGAATGCAAAAACAACAAGATATTTTCTCCCGCATTCTTTTAGCTTTGTTTGAGTTCCATAGTTTGTAGAAGTCATAATTGTAATCTTTAAGTTGGGCAAAAGATTTGGTGAATTCACACATAGCCACATTTCCGTTTGAGTAGACAACCCCATCAATTTTTCCTGCCCTACATTTTAACAACGGTTTTTTCTTCTCTAAAATTTCTATCATATATTCATTGAATATCTCTGTGATTCTGTCTAAAAGGGGGTCATTTTTATTGGTCTTTTTTTCATTTATTTTTTCGAGAATTGCTTTAATTTCTTTCAGGCCGAGTATTTTTTCTTGGGAGTCAAAATCAGATAAAATCTCTTTTGGAACATTAAAAGAATGGAGCTTTGAATTTCGCATTATTTGCAACCCATGAAACTCTTTTAGTTCTTTTTGTACAAAATCCATTAGGGCAGGGATTTCCGCAATATTTTTTTTCGAGATTGTTGTAGAGATGGAAACATTGAAGTTTCCATTCATTTTTAATTTTTTGAGTTTGTTAACTGTTTTAATAACATTTTGGAAACTCCCATGAACTCCCCTTATTTCGTCATGTGTTTTTTCTAGACCATCTAACGAGATTTGTATATCTAGATCTAAATTTGTTTTCTTTAAAATTAAATTAACTTTTTCATAAACTGTTTCTGGGAGGGTTGCGTTAGTTGCAATTATAATCTTTTTTGTTTTATTATACCTTTCAAAATATTTACAGATTTCAAAGATTTCTTTTCTTAAAAAAGGTTCTCCTCCGGTGATAACTACAGATTCTAAACGGTTTTTTAGACTCCGAATAACTTTTTTTATCTGCCCTAGAGACATTTCATCAGTTTTTTTATTTATGTGCCTCCAGTAAAAACAATGGCTACATTTTAGATTACATTTATCTGTGATGTAAAAAATCATATGGGCAGGCGTTTTTATTCCTGAAAGCCTCCTTTTTTCATTTAGGTAAATGACATTACTTATGCCCCCTCTTATTGTTTTGGGAAATTTTCCTATTTTTTTATATATTTTCTCTCTCAGTTTAGTTTTCATTTTCTAAAAAATTAGGTTTTTTTATTCTTATATACATAATTCTTGGGAAGTTAAAAAAAGCCCAGAGGTAACCTTTTAACATACTTGTTCCAAAAGTAAAGCCTGTTTTGAGAATACTTTCTGATTGCTTCGATTTACTAACAACTTTCGAGGTTCTGAGGATTTTGATCTTTTCAGGAAGAAGTTTGAGTGTGGTGTACACATCTACAATTGGCAAAAAGAGTATAAATAAGGGGGTTTCTTTTAAAAGAATAAATCTAACTCTATTTCTATGCCAAAGATAAAATGTGCTGACTCTGTTGTTCAGAGCCCTTTTATGTACTGCTAAAACTGCCTCATCCACAATGCAAGAATATCCTTTTTCTCTAATTTTAAAACTTATGTTATTATCTTCATAGCCATAAAAATAGTCCGGATCAAAGCCCCCTATGGTTTGGATAAGACTTTTTCGCATTATGACATTTGAGGTGGGGATGTTTTCCACTTCCAACATTTTACATGTGTCCAAAAATTCAAATAAACCATCTTGGTTTCTACAAGAATTAGGAATTCTTATTTTTCCATCAACAACTTCTCCTCCAAGCTGTCCAATTTTATTATTTTCTTCCATTATTCTGATCATTGTTTTGAGACAGCCATTTTTAATAGGATATGCATCACTATCTAAAAACCAGACAAATTTTCCTTGAGTTTTGTTAAGCGCAATATTTCTTGCTCTTGCTGCTCCAACATTTTTTGTCAATGCCACAATTTTGAATATAGGAAATCTTTTCCGAATTTCTTCTTTACTTCCATCTGTGCTATTGTTGTCCACAATTATTACTTCGTAATCCTTGAAAGTTTGTTTTTTTATTGCATTAAGACAATTAATTAAATCTCTTTTTCTATTCCAAGAGGGGATAATTATTGATACCTCGACCATTGTTTTAATTAGAAATTTTTACTTATAAAGATTTATCTACTAAGCACTTCTTTAAAGATAAGGCCTTTAATTGTGTAAAACACATATATCCCTAACTCTCCAAAGCAAGCAATTGGATGAAATAACCACGCAGCTTCTGGTTTTCTAAGAAAGCCTTTAATTGTGTCAAATAAAACAGGGAGGACAAGACTAACATACAAAGCAGATTTTAAAATATCTTTTTTTGTTGTACCATATTGATATTTTATATCTACCTCTCCAGAATTTCTTCTCTGCACCCTTCTAATTTTATTCGGAAAAAATTTTGGTTGGTTGTGAACAATACCAGTTTTAACTTTTGCAAAACAATTGTGCCCAGAATTAATTAGTTCATAGATAAAATCTGAATGAATAAAACTCTCTTTTATAAATTCCTTCGCAATCTTTTTTCTGACTAAGAAGCCATTACTTCCAATTGCAGGAACTAAATTTTTATTTCGAAGTTTAACTTTCATATAGATTTTATCTTCTTCCAATAGTTCATAAGGGTAATCTGTCCAATTGTTTGGGATATGGCTCCATCTGGAATAATAGCCCATATACATAACAAAGGGATCATCTCCCCCAATCAATGCTTGGTATTTGACTCCCCACTTGTCTTTTTTTCTGTAGGAATAATAAAGAGTATCTGCAAAAGCAATTTCTTTCTCTTCAAATGGTTGGAGCATTTTTGTAAACCAATTTTTATCTAAGAGGATATTGTCAGCATCTATAAAACAAAGAATTTCTCCTTTTGCTTTAGAAATACCAAGAATTCTTGCTGCTTCTTCATTTCTTTTTTTGTTTTCCAAGATCTTAACTGGAAATTTATCCGCAATTCTTAATGTATTATCTGAACTTCCTCCATCAAGAAAGAGAACTTCAAAATCTTCTGTGGGAAAATCTTGGTTAAAAATACTAGTTAAACACTCTTTTATTGTCTGATCATTGTTGTAAGTAGGAAGGATTATCGAGAGTTTCATTTTCTATACTTGCTTTTAAGATTTAATTTTAATAATCCCCTTAAAAAACCAAATCCATATGTGATATGTGTTAAAAAACCCACAACAAGAAAGGGGACAATCCAAGATATTCTTTTTGTTGTGAAACTTTCTATGAACATAAGAATAAGATATATTCCAAGTATTACAAGGTAAATAATCTCAAAAACAAAATGGAAAAAAGATAAAATTGGCCCAAAAATCAATCCCAATACAAATAAACTTGGAACAAAGTAACTTAATTTAAATGAAGTCTCTGGATATTTTTTTGCAAAAAACCCTCGATGGCTTGAATATTGCCAGATTTGTTTGAGGTACTTCCAAATATCTTTTCTTCTGTGATGATAGACTTTCATCTCAGGATCATAAACCATTTTTTCACCCAACTTTTTTATATCTAAACAAAGTTTAGTGTCCTCTCCTGGCCAAAACGAAGTATCAAATCCACCTATTTTTTTAAATATTTTGTTTCTTACAAAAAGATTACAACTAGGAATATCGTAGCATTCTTTTTTCTCAGAACTTTTATGCCTAAAGCTAACCGGGCCACTTACCATCGGAGACTCAAGAACTTTTCCTGAAAGTTTTTGGAAAAATGAACTCTCTTTTGGGGTCAACTGTGGCCCCCCAACTGCAGCAATAGACTCTTTTTGAAAATTATTTTTTGCCTTCCCCAACCAGTTTTCATCAAAAGGATATGCATCATCATCTATAAAAGAGAGAATTTCCCCTCTTGATTTTTCTGCTCCAATATCTCTTTTATATGCCGGGCCCGCAGAACCTGTTGCAATAATCCGAATCTTTTTATTTCTTAACTCTGGACCAATTTCTTTTGGTTTTTCATCTGGCAAGATTATTATTTCAAAATCTTTATTTTTTTGATTTAGTATTTTGGGAACAAATTCTAAAATATAATCATTAATTTCTTTTACTGGAATTATTATCGAAATAATCTCATTTTTCATAGTTTACTACAAGAGTTCCTTCTTAAAAAGATTCTGATGTTTAACTATAGTGGTCCAAGAACGCATTTCTGTAGAAAATAGCCGCCGTATCCCACAACATCCAGAAAATTGCTTTTGAATTAACGGTACTTCCAAATTGAAAACGTATTTCCACAGGAGCTTCAATAATTTTGTATTGGTACTTATTCGCGATAACTAAGAACTCCAGATCAAAAGCAAATCTTTTTATTGCAACTTTTGGCATAACTTTTTCTAAAACACCTCTCTTAAATAACTTAATTCCAACTTGAGTATCCCTCACATTTAAATTAAAGAGAATTTTATTAACAATTTGATAAACTCCACTCATAAATCTCCTTGTAAGAGGATAATGCACCTTAGAATCTTTATGTCTTTTGCTTCCAATTACAATATCTACTTTTTCTTTTTCCATTATTTCTAAGAACTTCTTCAATTGAGTGGGGTCAATGTCTCTTCCAGAGTCAACAAATGCAACATAATTTCCTTTGGTAAATTTAAATCCGTACTTAATCGCATTTCCTTTTCCTTGATTCTTCTTGTATCCAACAACCCTTAATTTCTTATTCTTAATTTTTTTTGCCCTCTCAAAGCAATTTGTGGTGCTCCCATCATTAACTAAAACTATTTCATAGTTTGAGGTAACTTTCTCAAGTGCTTTTGAGGCTTCCTTAATATTCAATTCGATTTCTTCTGAATTATACATTGGAATAATTATTGATAGCTTTTTCATTTTAAGTCCATTAAAATACCCCCAACTAAAGAAATAAAACTTATTCCCAAAAATCCAAGGCTAAATTGGGTAACACTTTTATTAAAATAAGAAAAAATCGCCATTTGGAGAAGCAAGAAAATTAACAGCATGCAGCCTTTTTTTAAACTAAAACGATCTTTTGAAATTGTATTTAAGGTTATTAAGTACCAAAGAGAAATGCAGACAAAAGAGGCCCCAACATAAAAGAGGATTGGATATATTCCAACATATTGGGATCCAAATAAAATAGAAACAACTAATTTTGGAAATATTAAAAGAACAATTAAAAACAAAGCACAAACAGTGCCTGTTAGTAAAAGGGCTTTCTTAAAAACACTTTTTTTATTGCCTTTAACTTTTCTTTCTGAATTTATTGGAAGCATAACATTTCCAATTGAAAGAGTTGTAAAAAGAACAATTTTTCCAATCATTGAAGCCACAGCATATTGTCCTGCAACGGCCTCTGCAAAAAACGCTCTGGCAAAGAAAACATCTATGCTATAAAATAAAACAATAACAATTATTGCAAAAAAGTCAATTAAATTTGATCTTGAGAATATTTCTACTTTCATTTCAGAGCCTTTACTTATCAATATTTTTTTGATAAATGGGAGGATAAATAGAAATGCAATCCCCATCCCAACAATAAAACCAATTGTAGCACCATATACCCCCCAGCCAACCAAAACAAGAAAAACACCGACGCTAAACTTTAATAAGGTATTAATTAACACACTACTTCCCATAACTCCAAAACTTTTTGTTCCTTGTAAAATCCCCGTCCCAATTGGAAAGAGAAGTGCAACAAAAATAAAAAACCCTGCCAAAAGAAATATGGAAAAGTCAATTTTTAGAGAGTTTGAGAGAAAAATAGAGACAAAGATAAAAATAAAAAATCCAATTAAAGATATGAGAAGAGAATATTTGCTCACATATAAAAAAAGCCCCTTTATCTTTGAAATTTCTTTTTTTGCCATAAGTTTGGCAGTGTTCTTTGCAACAACTGTTTGTATTGACAAACCAGGGATACCAAAGATAGCAATTGTTGCAGTAATAACTGCTAGAATACTATAATCTGCAGGACCCAACAGCCTTGCCATAGAAAATTGAAAAAGGTAACTAAAAATATTTGCTAGCGCAGTCAAAATAATTAAAATTATACTCCCTTTTCCAATCTCACTTTTTAGAAGATATTTAATCATTTTAAATTAAGTGCAAACCAAATAAAGCAAATCCGAGGAGTATAACCACAATTTGGAACAAATTTATTAACCACACCACTTCTTTTTCATACGCTTTTCCATCTTTTTTAAATCTCTTTAACAACCAGATAGATACATGTTCTAAACCATAAAACTTCTTATATGGAACCTCTAAACTTCCGTCCTCGTTTAGTTTTCCAAAGCTTTGTTTCTGGATTTTTCCTCTAACCTTAAGGCCAACTTCTAAAATATATGGGATGAAAAAAAAGATTGCCATTTTTTCTATGTTCCCTAAAATTGCAATTATCCCAATTAATGCACCTAATGGATAAGTCAGAACATCTCCTGGAAATACGCTTGCCGGGTTTTTATTGAAGATATAAAAAGCAATTAAACAAAAAACCATAATTAAAGAGATTACCGCAAGCCAGGAATTTCCAGTTAACCAAGTGACAATAGAGAGGGCAATTAAAATAATCATTCCTTGGCTCGCTTCAAGACCATTGTATCCTGCTAAAAAATTAAATGTTGCCGTTGTTCCAACAATCCCAAGGGGGATAAATAGCAAGGGATATATTAACCCAAAATCAATCCCCATCATGGTAGATTCTCCCGCATTTATTACCATTAAGGGAATTGCAGCAAATATTAAAAGGAAGATTCTTATTCTCCATCTTAATCCAACCCTCCAGACCAAGACATCATCCACAAAACCAATAACTCCAACAATAATTATTGTTGTTAAAAGAGCAAAAATTTCAACAGTTGTTACGTCTGTTTTTAACACAAATGTTTTAAGTGCAATATAGAAAAGAGTCCCAAAGACAAACCCCATTAAAACTGCAATACCGCCTCCTTCCGCAACTTCCCTTTTGTCTAACTTGTGGATATCTTTTCCTATCAGCCCAGCACTTTTGGCCTTCTTTATCCAGTAAGGGAGAACAAATAAAGTAACTAGAAAACTCAATAAAAAGGGCAATAACAAAACTTTTTCAAACATTTAATATTCTCCTGGCTTTGCCATATTCAATTCTTGATTTGGATAAACTGTTTCTAAATAATCTGGATTAGCTTGAATATTTGAAGGATAATTTATTTTCCATATTTTAATTGGCCCTTGTAAGCCTTGGTAATATATGAAGTCTTTATCTGTGGCGTTTTGCTGTTTTAAGTTCTCTACGAATAAACTATCCTCCGTATGCACTAATTCAAAGTTAGGAGAATTCTTTCCAAACAAGTAGAGTTGAACCATATTGGAGTTCACTGTTTTTTCACTAAAATACATTGCTGCACCAAGAGAATTGATGCTTGTGCCTGTAGAAGTTTGATCTAAGCTAGAAAAAATAAAAACCCCTGCTTCCAGCCCAGTTCCAAAGTCATGTTTCTCTCCTTCTAGATATAGGTATCGTAAAGGAATTTTGTATTGTTGTTTGTTGTAGACAATTACTGCTTCTGGTTGAAGAAATTCTCCTTTAGAATTTTGTTTTACAAAGATTCCTCCAACTCCTGCAGATCTCTTTGGCAAAAGAATTTCTCCACCTCCAAAATCCCATGTGATATCTTCATCTAAGCTAAATCCTCCTCCTCCGTAAAAGTAAATGGTGGCTTCTGCAGTTTCCACTGTTTGTCTTCCATCTTGTAAAAAAGTAGTTATCCAGGAAAATCGATCATAGTTTTCATCAGAGCCTATACTTGAATAAGCAGTATATTTTCCAATTTCTGTGGAGTCAATTAATAGGTGCGTTCCTTTGTGGGTATACAAAAATTCTAATGCAAGATTTTCGTCTGTTCCAGTTAAAACATGTCTTCCAAGCAGGTGGTTCCAATATACAATCATATTTCCCCCATCTAAGATGGTGGCCCTTTGCCCCATAGACTGTAGCCAATAACCATAATCCCACCAATGAGCAAAGACAGCATCTTCTTGAGTGTTTTCTCTAACCCAAGACATTGCTTTTTGCCATTGAAATTGGTAGTATCCAGGAGCAAAATTTTCTGAAGTTGCTTTGTCTTGTTTATAGTAGGTGAAGAGAGTAATTAGTGAAGCAACAATAATGATTAAAACCAAAACACCAAGAATTAGCTTCAATGTTTCATCCTTTGTTCTAATGAATTTTTCAGAAGATTTTACAATTAAGAATGAGACAGCAATAGGGCTGACTGCCCCCAAAACCATTATCAATCTAATCCCCCCTCTGGCCCCAATAATACCCAACGTTAGGATCAAGAAATAAAGGATATATGAAAAATCAAATGCCTTAAAATCAGAAAAACTTCCTTCTCTGTATTTCTTAAAATAATAATATCCAAAACAGATTAAGAAAATTAAAATAGCCCCAAAATAAACAGTTAGACTTAATCCACTTACTCCATTTAATTTACTGCTCGGAGAGTATCTGCTGAAAATCATCCCATATATTAAAATAAAATATGCAATAGTCAACAAAACTTTTTCTTTTAATTTTAATTTTTTTATTAAGCTACAAAATAGAACCACTGCCCCAGAGAAAAATAGCCAGAAAAACAAAGGAATGTTATATTTAACCGGCCCAAAGCTATTTTTCCAGTCATTTATAAAATAGGGCTGTTTGTTTTCTGCAACAGTTAAGCCAAATCTTGTTGTTATTGGGGTTATTAGTGATTGTTTTATTCCAGAGACTTGGCTAACAACAAAGGAAGGACCGAAGATAATTGTAATGCAAATAAGGAGAAGAATCCCCGCAAGAATTATATAGAAAAATTCTTTTGGAAGTTTCATCTTTTTTCTTCTTTCTTCAAATAAATTAAATTTCATGAAGATTAAACTTATTCCAATAAGCGCAAATACTCCCATCGCCAAGCCAGTTGAAGTAGACATAAGCAAGTTCTTTAAAGTATATCTTGTTGAAAAAGGCATCATAAGAATAAGTGAAGTCAATATCCAATACAGATAAAGCAATAAGCCCCTCTTCTTGATCTTGCCAAGTAGAAATGAGAATAGGATTGCTGTTGGGATAGTAAAGAAGATAAAAATAATCCCTCCCCAAATTAAACCCATTCCCGCAGTAAATATTCCTGCAAGAATACTAAATATGATGCCTTTTTTATTATTTTTAGACGTCATTGCTTCTAGGAAAAAGTAAAAAGCCATAAACATAAAAAAGAAAGCAGCTGATTCCTTTTCTGGAATTCCTGCAATTGTTCTTGGGATTAGAGATGGAATAAGAATAAAAAAAGCAGTAGCAATAAGAGCGATTATGTTTTTTATTTTTTCACTTTCTCTGTAGAATATCTTTCTTGCAAATAAGAAAAAAGCAATTATTGTAAGTCCAAACATAATTACTGGAAAGATTATCGCAGAGTGAGTAACACTCTCTGTTGCACCAAAGAAAGAAAGAAAATTATGAACCCACGCAATAAGATAAGAAAGCAGTTTCATTTCTCCTGCAGTGTTAAATCCTAATGGAACATTTCTCATTGTATCAATTACCATTAATTTCCCATGATCAACAATGTATTCTGCCCACCTTAAAAACAAAAAAGGATCTAAATCTGGACCAAGGATCCAAGCACCATTAGTTACATCCTTTAACCGGGGGATATTTAATGTTCTTATCCAAGTTCCAATAAAGACAATCGCTGCCAAAATTAAGTAATAGATCCATTCCTTTTTTTGTTTAAAATAAGAGTATAGTTTTTTCTTTCTCTTTTCCAGGTCTGCATTAGAATATATCTCTTCCATTTTAATAATTTATCAAGAAATAAACCTTATTTAAACATTTCTTATGTTAAGTTAAAATAGTAAAGGTGTCAAATAAACTTCCATTGCTGCCGCAATCACAAGAATAATTATTGAGAGAAATAATAGTAAAAATGAATTTTCTAGTATTCTAATAAATCTACGGTTACGAATTCCATTTCTTAATACTCCTGCTCCAAATATTCCCCCTGCTAGCGCAGTTACAAAATATGCAGCTATTTCCGGGAAACCATGTATCATGTACCTTCCCAACCCAAGCGGGATTCCTGCAATCTGATTCTTAGTAAAAATTCCAATTGCCGCCGCAATCACACTCGCATTCCATGCCAAAATAAATATTGCCCCTGCTCCAAAAACCAAGGAGAAAATTAATGTAAATATCATAACATAAACATTATTTTCAAGGATTCCCAAGAAGCGATTCATTTTTGACGAAGCTTGGCCAGTCATAGAAATAACATCTCCAGTAATAAAAGCATGTTTGTCAACACAATTAATAACATTGCCTGGCTCATTTATTTGACAGTATGTTTCAATTTGAAAGTTTAAAAGATTCGGGTTCTGAAGCATTAAGTTCCAAAATGCAAATGCAACAACAAACCCAACAAATAACCACATAAAGGCAAAGATAGCATCTTTATGAACTCTCCAAACATGAAAAAAGCCCTCAACTAATTCCGTTTCCTCCTCCTCCTGCTTAAATAAATAATACATATACGGAAGAGAAAACATAATACAAAAGGTTATCACAATCATTCCTGATGCTCTTGAAAGAGTTGGATCATTTCCAAAAAACCAATGCACAAGCAACAACGACAATGAAGCATAAAGCAGACCAACAAAAAACATTTTAATTGGCCCTCGATCATGATTTCGAGGATTCAATATCATCTCTAACATACTTGTCCAAATAAACCAAGTTTTTTAAATGTTCTTGCGTTAAGTATACCATGAAAAAGGGGACTAGTAAAGGCAAATTTAATCAAATAGCTCGCGACATCAAATCTGTAAAAATCCAAGGAGCAAGAAACATTGCAAAAGCAGCTTTGAACGCCTATTCTTGTTGCACAGACAAATATTCAAAGAAAAAATTAATTTCTCTAAGGCCAACAGAACCAATGTTGGTTCACACTTTAAATTATTTTGAAAAATATGGAAAAGAAAAAACACTTCAACATTTTGATTCAGCTCAAAAGAAAATAAACAAAGCAGCATTAAAATTAATAAAATCCGGAGACACAATCTTTACCCATTGCCATTCTACAAATGTTACTGGTGCTTTGATTAATGCAAAAAAGAAAAAAAAGAAATTTGAAGTTTACAATACAGAAACTCGCCCCTTGTTTCAAGGACGTAAAACAGCAAGGGAATTAAAAAAAGAAGGAATCAAAGTTACAATGTTTGTAGACTCTGCTTTAGGAATTGCCTTATCGGATGAGCAGGGAACAGAAAAAGCAGATAAAGTTTTCATAGGCGCAGATGCAATTACAAGAAAAGGAGTTATCAATAAAGTTGGATCAGAACTTGTAGCTCAAGTTGCAAAAAATCAAAACATCCCTATCTATGTAATTGCAGACTCTTGGAAATTCACAAAATCAAATCCTCCAATTGAACAAAGAAAATTAAATGAGGTTTGGGATCAAGCCCCAAAAAAGATTAAAATAAAAAATCCTGCTTTTGAATTTGTTCCTAAAAAATACATTAAAGGAATTGTGAGCGAGTTTGGTGTTTTGAGTTATGATAAATTTATCGAACAAAATAATAAAAGAAATTTGAAGTTTAAAAAAAGGTAGTTATTTTTTCTTAGCCTTCTTCTCTTCCTTTGCTTGAACTTCCATAATCATTGTTTGCATTTCAGCACCAAGCTTTTCTAAACTTCCTTCAAGCTGTGCCTTCATCTCCTCAAGTTTTTTAATCTGATCTTGAATTGTTTTCTTTGTTTCATCCACATTTTTTTTAACAAAGTTTTTATTCCCAATATCTACTGTAAGTTCTTCTTCAAGAAGTTTAGCTTTAACAAAAATTCCTCTTCCGTAAGGAGCCATAATTTCTTTTCCTTTTCCACCTTTAAGATCATCTAAACCAAGATTCAATTGCCCAAGTTCAACAACTCCTTCTGTAACTGCTTGTAATTGTTGCTGTAATTGCTGAGCCTGTTGCTCAAACATCTGAAATTTCATCATAAGTTCTTGCTGTGCTTTTTCCATAAAATTAACTAGATAGAGGCTTTTTAAGAGTTTCTAAGCAACTTTCATCCACTTTCTTAAGATAGAACTAAATATCATTACAAACACAAGATAAAACCAAAACCAATTGAAAAATCCAAGTAAAGTTGGATCTCCGGCCGCAGTAAAATAATCATGGAACCATCTAAAAAATAAAATCAAAGGAATAATTGTATAAATAGAGGCCTTCATTGTAAGCTCCATAATCTTTCCAGTCAAAGGCAAAACCTCTTTCTGAATTTCCATCATTTTTTCTGGATCATGTTTAAATTCTTTAGCTTTTTCATTAATTGCTTTTTGTTCAGCTTTTAATTCTCGAAGTAGTTCTTGGTCTGTCAAATATTTTTGAGCCAGTATTGTAATTAAAGCAATAATAAAAACCAACAACATCATTCCCCAAGTCACATTCCAATTAAGCAAAACACCCACGCTAGGATTTAGAACAGCATGAACAGATTCTTTAATAACTGGAACCGCATTCCAAGCCCCCGCAATTAACAATGAAATAAACATTACAATAAACATAGTCTTCATAGATTTTAACATTCCACCGTCTCCAAGATCTGACATATTTTATTCAATAGAATTTTGTTTATAAATCTTCTTAACCACCCATAAACTTTCTCATCATCGGGTTCATGTCTTCTGCATGTTGCTGAGCAATGTTTTGATAGAACTGGAACATAATCATAATTACTAATAGTATTGAAGTTCCTGAAACCAAAGCACCTAAAAGATTTGTAAGTGAAGCAAGTAAACCAATTGCAGCTCCGCCCATAATTGTTAGTGGCATAATATATCTATCGAGTATACTTTCTAAAATTCTGGTGTCTTGTCTAAATCCTGCAACTTGTAAACCAGAAGAAGCAATTTTTTTAGCTTGTTCTTTTGAGCTTTGTCCTGAAGTCTGAACCCACAATACTGCAAATAAAGTAGATAAAACCACAAAAGTCAAAATATGTGTTAAACCCTGAAGTAGGAATTGAGGTAAGATCCCTCCACGAATTGTTAAATCTAATAAATTATTTGAACTTACCCAAAATGCTAAACCTGAAACAGCCCTTCCATTAACAAAGTGCCCCATCCAAGTAAACCACGAAGCAACTTTTGCAGTTCCAACACAAGCTCCTCCTTCAATTAGACAAGAAGCAGCCGCATTTTCAAAGATCCCTCCAAACATTTGCACCTGTGCCATCAAAGCAGCAGTTAAGATAATTGGCATAACCCCTGCATAGAAAAAGGACAATGGCCATTTAACACCATAGCCTCGAATTCTTCCAAAGCTCAATGGAATCTCAACCTTCAAGCTTTGTGCCCAAACAACAATTAAGAAAATAATAACTGTGGCTAAAAGAGCAGCCAAAGCTGCAGTCGCTCCAATAGTATCCTTGTCAATTATAGATTGAATAAAAACAAACACTTTTCCACTATATCTTAAAACAACTCCCCCGGTAGCAGCATCTGTTCCCAAAAACTGGAACGCGCTTGTGAATAACCTTAGACTTACTCCTGCTGCAATAAACAAACTAACCCCAGATCCGAAACCCCATTTTTGCATAACATCATCCATATAGAAAATTGCCAAACCACCAAGTATCAACTGCAAAATAACAATCCCTGCAAAACCGGGATTTGCCTGCAAACCTTGCATCATTACAAACACAATTGCTTCAAAAAGTATAAAGAAGAAAGTCAGCAACTTTTGCAAACCGGTAAAAAACTTTTTACCTTCTTCTGTTGAAGTATCTATATTAATAATCTGTGCTCCTGCAAGTAATTGCAAAATAATCGAAGCCATTACAATTGGACCAATACCCAACGAAATAATCGAACCAAAATCTGTTCCAAGAATTGTAGCAAGATACTCAAACCTCGCCAAAGCATTACTTGAAAGCCCAAATAAAGGAATATTCATAAGGATAAAAAAAGCACCCAAGATAATTAGTGTCCACTTTAACTTTGTATTAAAGTCAACCTTTTTCTCTTCAGGACTTTTTACTTCTGGAATAAAATTAAATATTTTTCTAAAGTCAGCCATTTTATATAAATATCTTTGAGAAATATTGTTTTTAAAGGTTTATTTTTCAGATTTAGCTTCTTTCTTCTCTGATTTTTTATCAACAACTTTTTCTTTAACTTCTTCTGGTTTCTTCACAACTTTTTTCTCTTTAACCTTTGGAAGAATAATTTCTCCACCAGCTGCTTTAACTTTTTCAATTGCAGATTTAGATGCAGATAAAGCTTTAATCACAAACTTTCCTTTAATTTCTCCTGCTCCAAGAATCTTGTGTTTTGACAACTCAATCTCCCCTGGTTTGTATTTTGCAGAGATATCTCTTAGATTAATTTTCAAAAGTTTATCTCTTTTTGTTCCTAAACTTGTAACTCCTTTTTTACCAAAATATTTTCCTTTAGGTAATTTTGCAACTAATGTAATCTTTTGTCCACTTCGTTTTCCTGTTCCAGACATTCCTCTTCCACCACGGTGTCCATGACCTTTTCTTTTCTTTCTGGCCCCTCCTCCATGAGTTCCCATTTTACGACCGTGCATTCTTGTTGATTTTTTTCTTTTATGAGTTTGCATTTTATTTTAGCTCCATTAAATATTCAACCACTTTTGGAGAAACTTTAATTGCAGTATCTAAACCATCTAGTTCTTCAATATCAAACCATTTAGCTTCTACGAATTTTTCTCCTGCTTTAAGTTCTCCTCCAACAGGTTCACATAAATAAGTAATTGTCATAAACTCTGGTTTTTCAGGGTGCATTCTTGCATAAATTGGACCAAGACTTGCAACTTCAATTCCAGTCTTTTCTTTAATTCCTCTTTTCATACAATCTTCAATTTGTTCTCCGTCCTTAGTTCTTGAACCAGGAAAACACCATGTCAAACCGTCAATGTATGGATCATTTTCTCTTTTTCCTAAAAGGACTTTCTTTGTTTTTGGATCAAAAACAGCTCCAACTATTCTTACGATGTATTGTCCATCTTTCAATTTTGGATCATCAAATAAATTTTTTTCAGTCATTTTAAATTTAAAATATATTCTTTTAATTCATCAGAGAAACTTGTTGTAAAGTGTTCTTCAATTTCTTCTGGTTTTACCCATTTCAGATCAACAAAGTTGTCTCCCATTTTTTCATTTCCAGAAATTTTTTCACATAAATAGTAAACAGCTAGAAAATCTTTTTTTTCCGGATAAACCTTTGCATGGATTACACCTAAACTTTCCACATCCAAACCAGTTTCTTCCTTAACTTCTCTCTTCACAGTGTTTTCTAGTTTTTCTTCATATTCTGGTCTCCCCCCAGGAAAACACCAACTTAATTGAGGAACATTTGGATCATTTTCTCTTTTTCCAATTAAAATTTTCTTTTCTTTTGGGTCATAAATAATTCCAAGAACAATTATTGAGAAAATTCCTTTTTTATGTTCTCCGACTTCAATTTTCTCTTTTTCCATTATAACATCCTAGTAATCAATTTATTTATATCTTTCCCATTATCTCCTAAAACACCTTTATGAACTCCAAAATGTTTTTTAGCATCAATTCCCCCACGAGGTGGATGCAACCTGAAAAAGTTCTCAATCTTTGTAGATCTTTTCTCTTTTAGCTCTTTCAAAGTTGCTTCATCTATTTCTCCATATGCAATTGCATCTTTAGCTTGTTTGATCATCCCTAAATTAACCTGTGTTGGTTCTATAATAACACATGAATATTTTCTTCGAAGTTTCATTCTATCCAGGGTTTCTGAAACCACTTTTCTTAAATTAATCATTCCTTTTATTCTAATCACTGCAATCATTTGTTGACCTCCATAGTTGTTGTTTTCTTTAAAGCTTCAATACATGCTTTAATCAAGTTGAATGTTGTTCTTTGTTTTCCTGTTGTTCTCGAATAAACATCTTCTATCCCACATAAAGCAAGAACCTTTCTTAATTCTTTTGCTGCAACTAAACCTGTCCCTTGTGGAGCAGGAATTAAAGTAACAATTACACTTCCAGACTTTCCTTCAACCTTAAAAGGAACCGTGTGAAGTTCATCACAATCACAATCAAAAGCAGAACATGCCCGATTAATTTTCATAATATTTAGCTTAGCTTTCCTAATTGATTTGTCTCTTGCAGGCAAAGTTTCACTTGCTCTTCCAACACCAACACCAATATGTCCATTTGAATCTCCAGCAACAGCCATTGCTGCAAAAGTAGGCACATTTCCTTCTTTAGTCTTTCTTTGAGTTTGTCTCCATGCCCTTCTCTTTCCCCCACCAAATTTACCTTTTGATTGACCAATTAAGATTAAATCTGATTTAAGTTTTAACAATGTGTCCACAATTTCTGGCTCAAGTATTTTTTTATTCTCATCAAGGATTTGATCAATGTCTTTTACTCTTTTAGCTTTAACATCCACCCCCAATTTTGTTTTAGGCATCCATCCTTCTGTAATCTCTGCTTGAGTAAGTTCTCCTCTTCTTCTTCTCCTTTCTTTATCTCTTTTTTCTTGTTCTGTAGGTTCTTTTTTAGCTTTCTTTAATTCTTCAAGTTCTTTCAGTTCAGCTTCAGTTAAAACTTCTTCTGGTTTTTCTGCAAATTCATCTTCTTCTTTAATTTTTTTATCAATCATTTTTTTACTTGCTTCTTCAGGAGTTTGCTCAGCTACACTACCATGTGCTTCTGCAGTTTTCTTTCTAGCCTTACTTTCACTCATTTCTTTGTTTTCTTTTTCTTCTGGCATTTTAATTTAAGATCTTCCCCTTAATTTCTTCAACGTCAATTTTATTTTTTAAATGTTCTCCTTTTATTCTTGCTTCATCTGGAAAGTTCGCTTTATCACATGGAACTTCTAATCCCGAATCTTGTAACCCTTTAATTAAAGCAAATAATTTTGTTTTATGTAAAACACGCGCCATTCCAAGATCAATAATCGGAGTCTCAAGTTTTTTATCTTTAATCTGTTTACCGATTAACACCCCGGTTAGATAACTTGTAGAAATATTTTTTAAATTTGCTTTTGCATCTAAGCCAACTTTCAATAAATCTTTTGATGTAACCCCTAAAACAATTTTATCTTGAGCTTCATCACTTACAACATACTGCGCAATCATATACTTGTTTGTCTTTCTAATCACCAATCTCGGCTTTCCACTTTTCAGTAACTTAAGTCTCTTACCATAATCTGTTTTATTCTGCTTTCTTCTTTTTTGTAATGTTTTTAATGTCATTTCTTTCCCCCACTAATTATTTCCTTTAAATGAGCCTTACTTCTATAATCTTTGTTTCTAATTTTCTTTCTAATCTCAACAACTTGTTCTTTTGAAAGTTCTCCTCTTGCTTGAAGAGCTTTAACATATGCTCGAAGTTTTCTAGTCATTTTAACATAATCTTGCTTCCTCGTCTTAACTTTTTTCTTAATCTTTCCAGGGCCTCTCTGGTTTTTTCTTTTAACATTTGTTTTTCTTCCTTTAACAGGCTTAACAACAATTGCTTTATCCTGAACAAGGTCCCGAATATCTTGTTTTGTAATTGCTTCTTTTATTTCTTCGTGCCTCTCTTTAACAAAGACAATTCTTTCTTTTCCAATCTTTAATGTTCTTGCTGCAAGTTCTTTTTTAGTTCTTAGGTTTGTCATTTTCTTTCTCCTGTTTTACTTTGCTTTCTGCAGAAGGTACGCTGCTTTGCGGTGCCTTTGATTCTTCTTTTTGTGTTCCTTTCTTTTCCTTTTTCTCTTTTTTAGTTTCAACTTTCTTTTTAGCTTCTTTTTTAATCTTCTCCGCTTTTTCAATTTTCTTCAAAAACTTTTCAACATTTAAATTTGAAAGTTCAACTTTCTTTTCCTTTGCATACTTTGCAATATCTACTTTCTTTTTGTTTCCAATTTTCCCAACAATAATCTTAATTCCTTCTTTAACATTCTTTAAATCATTTAGATTCATAATCACAACTGACTTTTCAACATCTTTCTTAGCTGTTTTATATCCAACACTCACAACCGCCGGAACTCCTCTTCTCTTTTCTCTCATCTTATTGTCTCTACCTGTTGGCCTTCTCCAAATCTGCTTTTTCTTCCTTCCTTTTCCAAGTTTTGAATATGCTTTATTCTTTCTTCTTAAAAATTTTGGTCTTTTTTTTGGTGTTGTTTTTATTTCTTCCATTATATTTCCTTCCCTGCTTTATTTGTAATGAATATTCCATCTTGAAAAATTCTTCTGTCTTTGTTTCTTATTCTTGTAACCTTTTCCAAATTAGCCGCAGCTTGTCCTGCAATTTCTTTATCTGCAGATTTAATCACAATGTCTTGACCATTAACTTCAATCTCTGCTCCTGATGGAAGTGTAGTTGTTCTATCAACTTTCTCCCCTAAAAAGTTTTTAATCACAATGTCTTGACCATTAACTTCAACATTAAATGGGAAATGAGCAAATACTGCTTTTAGGTTGTAAACAAATTTTTCTTGAACTCCTTTAATCATATTTTTAACATGCGATTCAATAGTATTCATCATTTTCTTTTCTCTTTTAGTTGATTTTTCATTTCCAATAACAACTTTCCCTTCTTTTACCTCAATCTTTAATTTACCAATATCCACTTTCTTCTTATTTTCTCCTTCTGCTCCTTTAACACTTATCAAGCTTTCATCTACTTTAACTTCCACTCCCTCTGGAATTTCAACTTCAACAAATAGTTCTTTTTTCATTAGTAAAAGTACCCAATTAGGCATCCTCCGATATTTTCTTCTTGAGCTTCATCGTGCGTCATCAAACCTTTGCTTGTTGAAACAATTAGTGTTCCAATACCTCTAGCAGGCAAGTATCTTCTTCTATATTTTTCAACCCAATCTTGCTTAACCGTAAAACGCGGCTTCACAGACTTACAATCATGGAATTCTCCAAGAGTAATATCTACAGATTTGTCTTTTGCATTAATCTTATATTTCTTAATTGCACCTTTTTGCTTCATGATTTTAAGAACCTCAATAAAAAGATTTGAAATTCTCTTTACATTAAGCTCTTCTTTTCGAGCCCTTTTAGCATTCCTTATTTGATTTAATCCATCTGCAACAATATCTTGTGACATTTTAACTGTATTTTTTAAATCCGATTTCAACTGCAATATCTCTAAAGCAGTGCCGGCATAAATTTAATCCATATGATTTGATGTGTGCTCCGTATCTACCACATTTCTCGCACTTTTGTTTTGAAATGCCAGTAGTTCTATCTTTTGGTTTATTATGCTTTATAAATTTCTGCATTTTAGCAGGCTTCCTTTGTAACTGTTTCAATATTTTTCTCCAATCACTAGCAGTCATTTTATTTACCAACAAATTCTGTTCCGAATTTGTCCTCCATGAATTTAATAATTTCTTCTTTTGAGATCATTTGTCTTTTTGGAATTTTTCCCCGCTTCATTTTCTTTAATCTTACTCTTCTTCCAGTTCTTTTAAACACAACTGTTACATCAAGCCCCATTATTCCAATCTCTCTCTGAAATTCAACACCGGGGATCTCAATATATTCTGCAATTCCAAATGAAAAATTATTTGTTGAAATTTGTTTTCTCTTAAGTTGATTATCAATTGCAGCTAGCATTTGTTTCAAAGTTTCTTCTGCTTCTTTTCTAATTGTAACAACACACCCAATTTCTAATCCAGGCCTTACCCCAAGAGTGGGAATCCTTTTTCTCGAAGCTGTTTTTGCAACTTTCCTGTTTGTAAGCAGTTTTAACAAACTAACTGCTTTCTCAAGATCTTCTCCAACCGCACCCATGCTAAGAACAACTTTCTCAATCTTAATCTCTTGCATTGGATTCAACTTTTTAGTTGCTTGCCCTTTCACTTCTTGTTTAGTTTCCTCTTCTGACATTATTCAACCACCATAATTTGTTTAATTAAAACTTGAGCAGATTTATCTCCTTCCTTAACCTTAACCATTTTTCTCTCTTCATCTATTTTTTCAATAACCCCAGATTCACCTGTGTGCTTTCCACCAATAACAACAACTTTTGCCTTTTCCTTAAACTCAAGACATTTTTCAATCTTATTTTCTTTAAGATTAACAACAACCGAATCTTTTGTTTTACATTTTAAATCAGATAAAAAGTTTTTACCATCACTAAGATTCAACTGAACTTTCTTCCCATTCAAAGTTTTCTTATTAGCCACTTTAGCAATTTTCTTATTAGCTTCTTTTTCTGCTATTTTGTCCAATGCAAACTTCTTATTTTCTCCCAAAACTAATCTATAATTCTCTTTTGTTGAAACAATCGTAAAAACATCAAATAAAGAAGCACCTTGCTTATAGTCTTTAACCGGAGCTTGATTCAACAGAACCTGATTTGCATGAATAGCTCTTTTAACTTCCTTTTTATTTTGAGCAATCTTTAACATGTCTCTAAGTAAAATTAAAACAGGAACTTCTCCAGACATAGGTTTCACTACATATTTTGTACCTTTCCTATGGATTGGCCATTTCTTTGGTGCCATGTGTCTTTTCATGTATCCCATTATTCTTTCTTCTCCTTAGTTTTAGTTTTTGATTCTTCCTTTTTAACTTTGCCCTCTGCAGAAGGTACGCTGCTTTGCGGTGCCTTTTCAGTTTTCTTCTTTGTTTCTTCTTTTGTTTTTTTAGTTCTTTCAGTCATTTCTGTGATTTGAAGATTTGAAGGTTGCATTTTTACAAGAGCATTTGAACCATCCATTTTTTTTACTTGGATTCCTTCAATTGTAATTTTTCCTTGTTTTGTAAAAACTCTCAAAACTTTTCCTGATTTTTTCTTGAACTTTCCTTTCATAATTTTAACAATGTCTCCTTTCCTAACTACAATATTTCTTTTTTTAACTTTCTCTCTCAATTTTTTAGTAAGATTAACACTTAGCATTTTTCTCTTAATATGTATTGGTGCATTTGCCCTATATTTCCTCTGCTTCCGAGGCTGTTTACTTGTTCCCCATTGTTTTGAAAATCTTTGTTTCATTTTAAACAACAATTGAAGCAATTTTCGCAACTTGTGGCCATCGCTCCTGTACCTCCCTTGCAATTGGTCCTTTTATTTGAGTAGCTTTTGGATTACCTTTATCATCTTTTAAGATAGCAACCGCATTATCCTCAAATGCAATTCTCTCTCCAGACTTTCTCTTCCAAGGTCTCTTTGCCCGGATAACAACTGCATCAAAAACTTGCCCCTTCATATCTGGAACACCCTTCTTAACAGCAACTTTAACCCAGTCAGCAACTTTTGCATAACCTTGTCTAGCTTTTGTAGTTTTACCATGTTTAACTGAAACAATTCTAACAATCTTTGCTCCACTGTTATCTGCGGAAATCATAGTTGCACCTAGATTGAATGCCCTTGTTGGTTTTGCGTTTACTGCTTTCATTTTGTATCCTCCTTAACTTTTCCAACCACAACAAAATGTATAATTTTTGAAAGTGGCCTACATTCTTGAACTTTGATTAAATCTCCAACTTGGATTTTATCTTCTATACACGTTGGCAATCTAGCATGGATCTTTGTTTTTGATTTAGCATATCTTTCATATTTCTTGATATAGATTGTTCTTTCAAATCCAATAACAACTCTTTTATGGAATCTCTTAAGAACTTTTCCTTCAAAGATTTTTCCACGAGCTTTAAGATGTCCGTGACTAGGACAGTCTTTATCTGCACAGCTAGTATTTTCTTTCTTTGTTTTTTTTGCTTTTGTTTCTACCATTTTGTTTTCATTCACCTCATTACCTTTCTCGCATGTGTTTATTCTATTGATTCTTCATCAAACCCTTGTTTGACCAAAAGAGACTTTACTTTGTCTCTATGATCTCCCTGGAGTTCGATTTGGTTGTCTTTGTATGTTCCTCCACAGGCAAGCTCATTTTTCAGAGCTTTTCCCAAGGATTTCACATCCATTCCAGCCTCGAATCCGCTGACCACAGTAACGATTTTTCCGTACCTTTTCTTGTCGGTCGTTACCTGTATCCTCTGCGAACTTTTCTGTATTTGTTCGCAGACACATGCCTGTTCAGGCAATCCACACTTTGGACATATTTCCATGTTTATTTTTTCAACTCCTCTTTCGAAACTTTCGCTTCTTGGGTGTTGAGTGTCATGATTCGCGCAATAATCTTTCGAATCTGCTTTGCTTTTCCTCCAGCTTCTTTTCCTTTAACTTGGACACGAGATAACTCCACTTTGAGCTCTTTTAATCTTTTCTCTCGTTCTTTTTTATCCATATCTTTGATAATTTTAAATTTCATTTTTTCTTACTCCTTGTTTTTTTCTTCGGTTTTTCAATAACAGGATTATCCACAGCATCTTTATTTCCTTTAAGTTTTGCTAAAAGCTCTTCTGTAATCACAATCTTATCTGTTAAGATAGCATGAGGAGATAATATTGAAACTTTTACTCCAACTGTTCCAGGTTTTGTTTCTGCTCTAGCTTGAGCTCTGTCAACAACCTTTGCAGGGTCCCCTGTTTTCTTCAAATAACCTTGAGCAAACCTCCATGACTTAGCTCTTGAACTAGGAAGTTTTCCATTAAGTTTTATTTCTACACCAAGTGCGCCAGCCTTGATAATTCTTTCAAGCGCCCTGTATGCAACAACTTTGAACTTGATTGGACCAAATCTTTCTAGAGACAAAGCAATATCATCTGCCATAACTTGTGCATCATATTCTGGCTCAAGGATTTCATCAATCTCAATATGAGGGTTATCTAACTTAAATCTCTTTTTCATAACATGAGTAAGTTCTTGAATTCTTTCTCCTCTTCGACCAATAACAAGTCCAGGTTTATTTGTTGAAATAACAATTTTCTCTCCAACAGGAGTATACTCAATCTTAACTCTAGATATTTTCCCTTTACCAAGAGCTTTCTTAATATATTCACGAACAGCATATTCTTGCTTCTTTAGCATAACTGATTTTCTTTCTTCCATTTTATTCTTTCTTCTCCCTATTTACTTTTTTAGATTTCTTATTTTTATTTTTCTTAATCTTCGATTTATCTTTAACAACTAATCTAACATGTGTTCTTTTTCTTTGCCATCTCCCAAAACGAGCCATCGGTCTTGGCGCTTGGTTCGCAATAGCCTCAACAATTACTGGCTCTTCAATTCCATTAACATTTGCATTCCCAATTAAACCTTTTATTAATGTAACAAACTGCTTTGCAGCTTCAACAGGGTATTTCCCTGAACCAGAAGCATAACCTTTAGTTGATTTTTTATGAGCATATTCGCCCTTCATTGGAACTGCAATTTTCTTAGCAGCAACTTTTTCCAAATCTTCAATTGCTTGATCAGGAGTTTTTCTCAGTATAAATTTGCAAATTGCAACTGCATATTTTGTTGAAACTTTTACACTTTGAGAATTAATTTCTGCAAGCTCTCTAACAACCTTTTTAACTTTCTTAGTTTCTTTCTTTTTTTCTTTTGCTTCAGCTTTAACTTCTTCTTTCTTATCCTTGATTTCTTCTGTTTTATTTTCCTCAACTTTCTTAGGAACATTAGTTTCAACTTTAGCACCAGCTGCAGTTGCTTGCTGTTTCATTGCCTTTGCATTTTTCTGTTCTGGGTTGTAATCTTTTTCTGTCATTTTATTTAATGTTTAGCTTGTGCACTTGAACCTTTTGTGGCTCCAACTCCTGCACTACCATGTTTAACTCTTGAACGTGTTGGCGCAAATTCACCAAGGTTATGGCCGAACATTTCTCCAGCAATTATTGTTGCTGCAAAATTTCTTCCATCATAGACTCCAATCTTCATTCCAACCATTTCTGGGACAATCGGAAGATATCTTTTATGCGTCTTTATCATCTTTCCTTTTTCTGCTTTTACTTTTGCCCTATTAACAAATGCTTGAATATCTTGGAAATTTCTAAGAACAGTTCTTCTCACTCTTGAAGGAAGTAACTTAGCAAACTCACGAATATCAAGGGCCTTCAACTCTTCAATAGTTTTCCCTCTATATGTGAAAGCTTTCTTTTGTGATTTGATTATATTTTCTGCCATCTTATTTCCTCTTACCAGTCCTCTTAGGCCTTATTAAACCTACCTTTTGTCCTGGTGAAGAATTACGTTTAGCGATTCTAGGTTTTGCGACCTTACCTCTACCTGAACCGAACGGATGGTCAATAGCATTCATCTTACATGCAGATGTTCGAGGCCATAATTTGCTTTTTGCTTTTTTAATATGATAATTTTTCCCTGCTTTAACAATTGGTTTGTCTAATCTTCCATGCCCAGCAGCAACACCAACAATTGCCTTTGCTTCTCCACTAAACTTTTTCTGTTTTTTAGAAGGCATAACAACAAAAACATCTTTTCCAATTGTCTTATTTATCTCAGCTGAACTTCCACCAGATTTAATGAACTTTCCTCCATCTCCTGGTCGCGATTCAATACAATAAATTTTTGTTTTCATATCAATATTTTTTAATTTCATAATATTTCCATCTTTAATCTCAGTGTTCTCCACATCTAAGTTAATCTTATCTCCTTCTGCCATTCCTTTGAATGCTGGAATAAAGAAAACAGGTTTTTTACCTTCTTTATTCTTATATTGGATCTTTGCAAGAGGAGCACTATGTGCCGGCGAATGTTTCAACTTAAGAACAGTTCCTTCTCCAGAAATATCCCTTGGATAACCAATCTTGATTATGAATGCTCTCTTTTTAACTTTGTAAGTATGTGTTCCTCTTCCACGTCTTTGCTGAATAATTCTTTTCCCCATTTTATAATTGCAGTCCCCCCAAAACATCTCCGAGTGAACCAAGGTGACTTGAGCTTTCAGTGTAATTTCGCTCTTCCACATATTGGCCTTGTGTTGAAGTTGTACCTGTTGAAATATTTGCAGCACTTAGGGCTGAATTATCTGGAGTAGGCACTTCAATTTGTTTATCATAATGCTCCTGCAAAATTCTCTCTGTTTCAATATTAAAAGCCCTTCTTTTTCTTTTTGTTTCTGCCTTTAAATCTTCCTGTATTAATTTTTCTTTAGCTCTCTGTGAACCCATTTTACATTAACCCCAACTTCGTAGCTAAATCAATAGCTAGATTCTTTTCATTTAATTTAATATAAGCAGTTTTCTTATTTCCTTTAATCAATGTTCTAATTCCATCAACTTTAACTTCAAAAAGCTCTTCAACTTGTTTTTTAATTTCATCTTTAGATAATCTCTTGTCGCATTCAAATGTAATTACATTATCTCTTTCAATCATCATTACTGCTTTTTCAGTTACTATTGGTCTCATTCTTTTTTCTCCTTTTTATTAAATTTACTTTCTAAATCCTTAACAGCTTCTTCTGTATAAACAGTCAATCTTCCTAACCCGCCTTTAGCCAAATCAATAACTCCAAGAGTGTTTGCTTGAACAACATCAAATCGAGTTGTCTTGAACTTTTCTTTATTTCCAATAACCATTAACATTCCTGCATTTGATTTGTATTTTCTACCTCGAACTTTTCCTTTACCTGCTCGAACAGACCTTTCCTTAATAGCAACTTCATAAGACTCTCCAAGAATCTTTTTTAATGCATCAAGAATTTGTTTTGTCTTAGTTTCTTTTTTAATTTCAATAACAAAAGGAACTTCCGCCTCATTTAATCTTGAATATTTTTCAACAACATATTTTTTATCTGCTGTTGCACTCAAAGCAGAAACAAAAGCAATCTTCAGTTCTTTTTTATTTATCTTTAAATCATTAATTTTTGGCTTTGGAGGATGAGCCCTTCTACCGCCAACTGCATTCGGTGAAAAAGCAGCAACCCATTGGAATTGAGAACCTCTTTGGAGCATTCTTTTCCTAGGAACTCTTGACATTCCTCTACCATATTGCGATTTCCAAACATGTCTTCTATGATTCAACTTTCCTGAGGAACTTGACTTTTTTCCTGCCATTGGGTCTGGGCCATAAGGTTGAGCAAATTTCTTTGCTTCAAGTACTTTCTCAACAACATCTTTTCTAACTTTGCTAGAAAATTCCTTCGGCAATTCAATTTCTTTTCCTTGCTTCCCTGATAAATCATAAACTTTTGTTTTCATCTTATTTCAATCCCTCAATAGCAAAACTTTTTTTAGTTTGTTTTTTATTTGGTCTTAAAGCATAAGTAAGTAAAAGTTGCCTCTTCGCAGGACCTTGAACACTTCCTCGAACAATAAGATAATCTGTTTTAATTTCTCCGAAATTTTTAATATTTTTCAAAACCTTTTCTCCTGCTTTTTGAATATCCATTATTTTATTATTATAAGTAACTCTTGAATAATTTCCCATTTGTCCTGCTGCTGGTGTTCGAAATGTTGTACGAGAAGGATGCCATGGTGCAATTGAACCAACTTTTCTTCGTCCTTTTTCTGATTTATGGAATCTAAGTTTAATTCCAAACCTTTTAACAGGACCTGAAAAACCTTTTCCTTTAGTTAATCCCCTAACATCAACTAATCCATTTGTTTCAAAAACATCCAATACTGAAACTTCCTTATCAATATTTTCTTTAGCCCAAGCAAGTTTCTCATCCTTTGAACCCTTTAAATCAAGTTCAATCATGTCAGGAGTTTTTTTCAAGCCAGTTGTTTTAACCTCAGAATAAGTTATAACACGAACATCGTCGTATTCAATTTTTAAATCGTCGAAAGAAGGAGTTTTTGTTTGTTTTGGAATTTTAAGCTTTGATTTAAGCTCTTTGTTTAAAGAAGAAGATATGATTTCGCCAGCAACTTTGCCGCCATTATAGAATCTCACAGAGAAAATCTTCATGTGGGGGCAAGCAAGAATCGTGACAGGAACAGGAATTTTCTTTCCCATTGTCATCGAGTCTTCTGTATTATCTGTGGCAATCGCAGACATCATACCTGCTTTATAACAAATAAAACCCAAAAGATTTTTAGAATTATCAGAACCAACAGCACTCCAGTTAACTCTAGGCAAAATTTTCCTGGCTCTTTTTCTTGGCCAGAATTGCAAACTTCCTTTTCGCGGTGCTTTTCTTGTTCCCATTTTGTACTATGTTTTTTAATAACGCGGAAATTATCATTTTACTTACCCTGGAATAAATTACTGAGAAAAAATGCCTATTTAAAGGTTATTGTTGCAAAGATAAAATAGTTGTATATACACAAGTATATACTAAATCACACAAATCTTTATAAACCAGTATATACAAATGTATATATGGAAAACAACAAAGAAACCGAGGACAAAGAACAGGAAAAATCAGATAAAATAAAGGGAACAAAGATAATTGAACTTAATTCAAAAGAATTTAAAATAAATCTTGAAAATCTACAAGGAGATATTAAAAAAGCATACGACTCAATGAGGAAACTTGTCCCAGATTCAATAACAGAAAGAGAAATCAAACCCTTTGGAAATGCCTCACACATAATTCTCCCAAAAGAATATGCTTATAGAAAAGCTAAAGTTATAATTAAGAAATAATTAGTCTAATCCTGCCGCAGTAATTAGTGATTGATCTAAGCTATATTGAATCCATCCCTGATTCCCAAGAACATTAATCGTTTCTCCCCGATGGACTGTAACCTCCCCGTTACCCTCAACCCCATAATCACTTCTTTCCCATTCATTTAGTGTAACAGATAATGTTTCTGAAAAAGAATGTTGTCTTATCATCCTTGGGGGGCCATGCTGTTCAGTATATAATAAAAGTCCCAGTTTTGGCTCTATCAATAAATCCCCCTCTGCCAAAGCGGCCATCTCTTCTTTAGACCCGGGCCTCACAACTTTTGCCTTTTGTTCATCGGAGAGTTCATCAAATGTTTTCATAAACTTCTAACAAATTTGATCTTTTTAAAAATTATTATACTCAATTTATTATTCTAAAAAAGAATCAAAAGATCAAGCAACAAATTCAAACTCTTTTTTATAATCTTCTTCGTCAATTATTCCTTCCCGAACAATTCTTCCAACTCTTTTTGCAGCTTCCCGAACCATTGCAAAATCTTCACTTTTTTTCAATTCTTCTGGGATTTGCATACTCTCTACAAAAAAAGTATGTTTTAATTCTGCTTTTTTAAAATCAGGCTTATCAAAAACAAAACTTTTTCCAAGTTCAGCATCTGTTGTAATCAGTTTACAAAAATCAGCTTTAGGCGCTTCATCTCCCTTTCCTGGTTTCCCAGACTTGGGAGCTTTTGGCTTAACTTTTAACTTAGTTTCTTCATCTGGAGTTTCAAAACTCAAAGCAACAAAAGCTTTAGGAAATTTCTCAATTAAACCTAAAATTTCCTCTCCAGTCATTTCTGAATCAATTAAATATCTCTTTACTCCTTGAAACTGTTTCTTCTCTGTGAAGTTTAATTCTTCTGTTAGATCTGAAGTTGAAACAACTGCCCCAGTAACCCCAACATTAGCACTTCCAACTTTAGTTGCAACAGCTTTAACTAATTCATTAGCAAATTCAGCTGAAGTTTTAACAGTATATTTTTTTCCAGTCCTCTTTGCTTGCACAATAGCTCGATTTCTAAACTCTCCTTTAGAAAATTTCTGAAATTGCAAGTGAGCCATATCATCTCCTTTTTTATCAAACAAATTTTTTATAAAATTCATATCTAAAAAATACCAAACCAGTTTATAAAAGTTTCTTAACTCTAAAGAGTAGACATTTTGTTTTACTACTTTCCTTAACAAGAGGGAATCTTTCCCGGAGGCTACTAAAAAAGATTCTCTAAAACAAATCTTTTCAAAGATTTGTCTAAAATAGTTTTTTCTTACACTGTATCTTCTTTTTTTCTAAAAAAGAAACCCAAACTTTATAAGCTCTAACTACTTTCCTCTGGTGAAAATGAAGGATGAATATTTAAACAAGCTTATGACATTAGTTATCTTTGTTGTACTGATGGTTTTGGCTTTCTTTTTGGTTAAGCCAATTCTTTTATCTATTGTTGTTGGAATTATTCTGGCCTTTGTATTAAATCCAATATATCAGTGGTCAACAAAATATCTACGTTCAGAAACATTAGCCGCTTCACTAGTCTCTTTACTGTTATTAATTGTAATTATTGTCCCTTTATGGTTTTTTACCCCAATATTTATTGAACAATCTTTCAAATTCTTTCAGTCTGCTCAAGAGTTAGACTTAGTAACTGTTTTTCAAAAATTCTTTCCTTCTCTTTTTGCATCTGAACAATTTTCTGCAGAAGTGGGGCAAATATTTCAAGTTTTTATTTCCAAGATAACAAATAAAGCCGTCAATTCTTTTTCCAACCTCATCTTAGATTTTCCAACTTTATTCTTACAATTATTAGTTGTGGCTTTTACTTTTTTCTTTGTTTTAAAAGACCAAGACCAATTAATAAGTTATGTTAAAAGTCTCTCTCCTTTTACCCGCGATACTGAGGATAAAATATTTGATTACTCAAAAAATATAACTTCCTCTGTGATTTACGGGCAGGTCATAGTGGGAATAATTCAAGGTATTATTGCAGGAATAGGTTTTTTCATCTTCTTCCTACCAAATGCATTATTTCTAACTCTTTTAGCATCCGTAGCAGGAATATTCCCGATCATTGGAACTACAATTGTTTGGTTGCCAGTTTCAATTTATTTGTTTGCAACTGGACACTTGTTTGCTGCAGTGGGGATATTTATTTTTGGACTAATTTCTTCCACTGTCGATAATTTCCTTAGGCCAATGATTGTTTCAAGAAGGACAAGCATGCATTCTGCATCTATCTTAATTGGGATGGTTGGGGGATTTTTCTTATTTGGAGTACTTGGCTTAATCCTTGGGCCTTTAATTTTAGCTTATCTTCTTATTTTAGTAGAAGTATATAGAAATAAGAAAACACCAGGGTTATTTATCCAAGAGCCTTTGAATATTAAATAAAAGAGTAAAAGATGGAATTAAAAGTAAAACTTCTAAAATGGTCTGCAGGTTCTCCTGTAGCAATGCTCAACTCAAAAACAGCTGAAAAAATTGGAGTACATTCAATGGACAGGATTTCTTTAAAATGTGCCAAGGGGGAGATGGCAACAATTATAGATACAATTGGAACTGTTGTTAAAGAAAACGAAATAGCAGTCTCAACAGAAATAAGAGATGCACTTTCTTTAAAGAAAAGCCAAAAACTAGAAGTGAATTTAGCCCCTTCTCCAGAAAGTTTAATCTCAATAAAATCAAAGTTAAATTCTAACACCTTATCTGAAAAACAAATTTACTTAATAATACAGGACATAGTAGACAATAATTTATCTGAAGCAGAAATAGCACTTTTTGTTTCTGCCATGTATAAACAAGGAATGGATTTCAAAGAGACAGTTTCCTTAATTAATGCAATCTTAAAAACAGGGAATAAATTAGACTTAAACTCAAAATATGTTGTGGATAAACATTCTATTGGAGGGATCCCAGGAAATAGGACAACCCCAATCATAGTTGCAGTATGCGCAGCAGCTGGTTTAATTATGCCAAAATCTTCTTCAAGAGCAATCACAACTTCTGCAGGAACAGCAGATGTAATGGAGACAATAGCAAAAATAGAATTTTCAATAAAAGATCTTAAAAAAATAGTTAAAAAAACAAATGGCTGTTTAATCTGGGGAGGAGGACTAGGGATGGTCCCTGCCGATTCTAAAATAATAAAAATAGAAAAAAAATTAGGGATCGATCCAGAAGCTCAACTTCTAGCATCTATTATGTCAAAAAAGTTAGCTTTGGGAGCAAACTACATCATAATTGATATCCCTTATGGAAAAACAGCCAAAGTAAATAAAAAGAAAGCACTGGACTTAAAAAAGAAGTTTGAAAAACTTGGAAAACATTTCAAGAAAAAACTAAAAGTGTTATTAACAAAAGCAGATCAGCCAATGGGAATTGGGGTTGGTCCAACATTGGAATTAAAAGATGTAATTGCTGTACTTGATCCTAAAAAACAAGGGCCAAAAGACTTAGAGGAAAAATCCTTGTTCCTTGCATCAGAGCTTTTAAAGATGACAAAAAAAGGAGATTTAAAAACCGCCCAAGAAATTCTTCATTCTGGAAAAGCTTATGAAAAATTTAAACAAATAATAAAATCCCAAGGAGGAAAAATACCCAATGCGCTTCCTCAAGCAAAATATACGAAAGCAATAAAATCCAAAAAGGCAGGAACAATAAAAGAAATTGATAATAAAAAGATAAATAATCTTGGAAGAGCCGCAGGAGCACCAGTAGACAAATTAGCTGGTTTAGAAATACATCACGAAGTCGGTTGTAATATAAAAAGAAAGGAACCCTTAGTAACAATCCACGCAGAATCTCGCTCAAGATTGCGCCAGGCGATTAAGTTCTATAAAAAAGAGAGACCTATTCTTGTTAAATGATGAAAATTTTATAAATGAGGTCTTTCCCAAGAACACCAACCCTCAAGGGGAAATTCTTCTAAATGTTGTTTATATGCCTCTCTTGCTTTATGTCCAATAGCAATAGCTCTTTCAGTATAATTTGTTGCTGAATTTATTTCTCCTTTCTCTTCTTGTCTTTCTGTCATCTAGAATTAAATAAATCTTTGTTTTAATATCTTTCTATACTCTCACTACAATAATCAATTTAAATACAAATTTTCTATAGTTTTCATGGAAATTAATAATCCAAGGAAAAAAATAATTGAATATCTTAGAAAAAATCTAAAAAAAGGATACACAATAGCTTCCCTAAAATTTGCTTTAATTAATCAAGGTTATACAAGAACACTTGTTGAAAGAGCTGTGCAAGATCTTGAAAAAGAACTTGCTGAAACAGCACCTGTTTTAAAAGAAAAACCAAAGATTGTTCATCAAATTATAGATGAACATGACAGGCCAGTGAAGATACAAAAGAGCTGGTTAAAAAGAATTTTTGATTGAATCCCTACTAAAAAATTAAACGCCGCCACCCCGAATCGAACGGGGATGCCCAGAAGGGCTCCGGTCTCAAGCCGGATGCAATACCATTATGCGATGGCGGCCTAGTCAATTGACTTAGAAATAAGATCAATTCTTTGGTTTTAAAGATTTCTGTTTGTTTCCAGAAACAATTTTTCGCTTGAGCAATTTATTCAATTGATTCTCCAAAACAGGCAGTTCTCTACTTATTTTATTCAATTTCTCTTTGTATTTTTTTATCCTAATGTTATACACTAATTCTGAAACTTTATTTTTTTGATACCGATCTATTTGCGTTTTTTTCATTAACCCGAGAATTACTTTTTTTTCAGTAGACATTCTCCTAATCTTTTTTCTTGTCAAAGAAAGTTTAATCTTTTTATATCCAAAGAAAATAATCAAACAAACAACTGCAACGATGATTAATATAAAAGACCAATGAGCCATAAAAAATTCATAAGGACTAAAATTGATGCGAAATTCTGGATTCTGAATGATTGTTTGGCCAGTAAAATTAGCGTTAAAACTAAGATATCCTGTTCCAAAAACAATAAGGAGGCTCATTAAAATAATAGTTATTTCTTCTTTCATTTTTTAATTTTTTAATTTTACTTGAATATATTTTCCTTTACAATCTTTCCCTCCAAATTCTGTCTTTAATTTATCAATAATTTTATTGTCTAGAAACATTACCCCTTTTTTCTCTTTTTTGAATTTTAATTTATTCCAAAACAATTTTATTTTTCTCTTCAATTTTTCCTTATTTTTTCTAAAATTAATCTTTAATTTAATTTTCTTCTTATTTCTCTTCACTTTTTTTAACTTCTTTTCCTTCTTTCTCTTTGTCTTAGGTTTCTTATTTTTTAAAAGATTTAATGAAATATTTTCTTCTTCTACTTCTGCTAACATTTCTTTTAACATTTTGAAATTAGAATGAAATTCTTGTTCTTTCAAGGTTTTCTTAATATAATATTCTTTGTGCAAATTTTTAATTTCAGAGTCAATCTGTAATTTTTCATGCTCTAGTTCTAATAAAACTTTTTTCCTGTCTAACAAGTTTCTTCTTTGCCTTCTTAATTTCAATCGCTCTTTTTTAATATGGATTAATTTGCTTCCTCCTTCAATGTTTGTTTTGTGGTATTCCTTTGCACCTATTTTTTCCTTAAGATATTTTTTTTGACAAGAAAAAATTAAAGATTTTATTTCTTTTTCTTCTTTATTTAAAAGGTTAATTTTTTGAGTAATATTTGATTTTTTGTATTTTTTATGCCCGATTACCCCCCCTGTAGAAAGTAAAGTAGTTCCTATAAGCAAAAAAGGCCAATATATGTAAAAGAATAATCCCAACTTATTCATTTTCTTTTACCTCTTTTTTCATAAATAGTTCAATTTGTTTTCCTATTTGCCATCCTTTTTCTTCACAGAGCCTTCTATATGCGTCCTTAACTTTTTTATTTACAGAAATTGTTAGCTTGTCATTCCCTTTTTTAACCATACGTACAAGTACCTCTATGTAAGTATAGAGTAAAAAACCTATTTAAACTTTCTCTTTACTCAAATCAAAACATTTAAATAGTATTATGAATATATATTCATAACTAAATAAGGAGCAAAACAAAAATGCCAAACAAAGACGGAACAGGGCCTGAAGGAAAAGGACCTTTGACTGGAAGACAAATGGGAAATTGCAAAAATGCAAAACCAATTGTAGCAGGAAGAGGACTTGGACCATGTGGCCAAGGTTTAGGACGAGGAAGAGGTTTCAAAAGAAACCAAACTCCTGAAGACAAGGAATAGTGCCTCGCCCATGTAAAAGAAGACGCATTAGGGGGAACCCAAATGCGTCCTACTTTAAACCAGCAGGAATAAGAATGAATGAACTAGAAGAATCTAGTTTAGATAAAGACGAATTTGAAGCAATTCGTTTAGTAGACTTAGAAGAAATACCTCAAGAAAAAGCAGCAACTCAAATGCAAGTATCTCAACCAACATTATCAAGAATCTTAAAATCAGGAAGAAAAAAAATAGCAGATTCAATAGTCAATGGAAAAGCAATCAAGATAGAAGATTAATCCTTTTTCTCAAAAACATTTAACACCCGACAATCAGGACTAAGGACCTTAACCGTATCTCCATTAAATCTTAAACCCCGATAAACTTTTTGCCATAAATCCCTAATTGCTTTATCCTTATAAAAATCCCAATAAAATTCAGGTTTTGTTTTGTGCAAGATTTTCCAAAAAGCACATTTAATATCTGGATTAGGATATTTTGTAAAAATAATACTTTTGCATTGGTCTCCAGGAAAATCCATTCCTCGCGACGCACGCGTTGAAAACAAAACATCAATCCCGCCCTCCTTAAACTTCAAAATATTTTTTCCTGTTTTATCTTTATCTTGTTTTTCCCTAAGATCTTCACGATCCATTAAATTTTCCAAACCAAACATTTCAATCTCTTGTTCATTTGGCAAATCATTAAAACCATTTACATGAACCAAGGAAGGTTTATCTGCAACTTCAACACATTTATCCAGCGCTTTCAAATAATTTTCTCGCGAACATTTTCCAGAAGCAAAGTTCGCATACTTACAATCCATTTCTAAATCAGTTTTCACAACTTCAATTGAACCTTGCTGCTGTGTCTCAGCTTCAATATGAACATAATCTTTCAAACCAAAAATATTTTTCAAAACATGCTCTGAATGCAAAGTCCCAGACATCAAAACAATAATCTTATTTTTATCTGCCATCTCCTTAAATTTTTTCTCAAGATTTGTAGTAACTAAACTAACTGTGATTGCATTTTCTTTTTTAGCAAAAGTCAAATAAGTTTCATCTGCAAAATCTTCAAACATCCTTGCTGTTTCCTCAAGGTCAAACAAATAGCTTTCTTCATCAACATCATGGAAAATCTCTGGGTTTTTAATCATAATTTGTAGTAAATCATAAACTCCTGTTTGCTTCAGCGGAATAATTCCTTGATCTTGAATTGCTTCATTAATTCTAAAATCACTTTTCATATGGCTAATAATCTGTTGCATCTCTTCAATAATTTTCTCAATCTTTGGATCAAAACTAAAAACTCTTGCCAAAGAACTTGCCAATCTTTCAATATTTAGATTTCTCTGATTTGCAAAACTATCCAGAAATTCATCACACTCATCTATGATCTCAACTTCTGTCCTCGGCTTTCTATTCAAAGCAGATTCTAATTTGTATTTCAAAGAATTAAAAACAATAACATCTGCGTCAATATAAGAATTAAACTGTTCATAAAAACCACATCCTTCTTGCCGAGAATAAAAAACATATTTTTTTCCCTCTAGCCCCTCATATTTTCTTTGCTTCACACTTTCAAAAGCTTTTATTTCATATTTGTTCGGAAGCACAGGGCTCCAGTAAGGACAAGCCCCTGCAACAGAAAACCTTTTCACATCTTGAATATCTTCAAAATCATTTGACTTAACATGTTTATTTTGTTTAATATATGAGCGAATCTTTGAAATATTCCTTTTCTTTAACTCAATCTTACACGGCAAATTATAATTATCTGCAGACTGATCTAACTTTTTCTTCTCAGCCAACTCTTCGCGCTTCCCCGCAAAAATATCATTTAATTTTGTATTAGTCTCAGACTTCACAACAGGAATTGATCTAATGTCATCTTGCATAAATTTGCAAACATGATTTTTTCTTCCAGTAATTACATGAATTTGTAACTTTTTCTTTTTGTCATTTAAAATATATTTGTGATGTTCATAATCTTTTTTATATTGCTCTTGAAGATTTTTAATTGGAACAACAATTGATGTCTTCCCCAACTTCCGCGCAATATTCAAAGCAATCCCTGACTTTCCTGTCCCACAAACACCATGAATAAAAATAATCTTCTGCCCTTCTTCAACTGCTTTCAAAACCTCTTTCACAACATCTTCTTGATTTTTCCCATTTGAAAATCCCAACGGCTTAAGAAATTTGTCCTCCTCGTTTTCACCTGTTTTTTCATACAATGACCATGCCATAGATTAATTGAAATTAGAATTCTCTTATAAAGATTTGGGAGTATTTGAAAGGGATTAATTAACAATGCCAGAAATACATCAACCCAAAAATAATTCCTAAGAGAAACAAATATCCTCCTGCTCCAGAACCTTGGATACTAAAAAATATTCCAATAAATGAAAGTAATGACAATGTTCCGAAAATTGTTGTTTTTTCCATAGTGACTTCTACCAAAATCTCCCGTTCTAACTATCAAAGCTTAAAGGCTCCCAGCGTATAAAAAATAATTAGGTTATTTAACCAAATAATGCTGAGAGACCTTCAGCTGCAGCTTCTTTCTTTTCTTCTTTTGGCTTAGCTTCTGCTTTAGCTTCAGGGGCTCCACCTTCCGCAGGTGCGCCTCCAGCTGGGGCAGCAGCAACCAAACTTGCAGATTCTAGCTCTTTAGCTATATCTACACCTTTCAAGCTAGCAACAAGAGATTTCACTTTCGCTTCATCTACTTCTGCACCAGCAGCTGCAACAACGCTTTTGATTCCGTCTTCATTAACTTCTTTGCCTGCTTTATGTAAAAGCAAAGCAGCGTATATGTTTTCCATTTTTAGTTTTGTCCTCGACCATTTAGTTGAGGAGTATATATATTATTAGTTCTTCTTAATTCTTCAAATTCTTCATCTGTAGGAGCAACACAAAAATCTGTTCCATCAATAACAACTTGCATAAAATATCCATTACCTGTTTTGCGAAGGTAATCTCTCCCCTTTTTACTTCTTGTTCCAACCATAATTTGAGGATCAAGCATTTTATCTCTTAATTCTGAAGCAGGTATCATTTTGGGGAGAGTTAATGCTACGATTATATTTGGAGAATTTCCCATTGTTCTTTGTCCTTCGGTTTGTCTCATCTTATCCAAATAAAGCACCAAGTCCAGCACCACTTGCTTCCTTAGGCTCCTCCTTTTTCTTTTTGCCCTCATCCTCAGATGGGGGTACGCCGGCATCAGCCGGTGCCACAACAACTTCTGGCTCTGGCTCTCCAGTCATAATTCTATTTATCTTTCCTGCTTGCGCATTTGCTTTACTTAAGAAAAACTTAATTGTATCTGGTGAAGTATATCCAATCTCTACCGCAAAAGGCAATGCTCTTCCAAATGCTTCTTTCAAATCTTCTAGAGTTCCCTCTGGATCAATATTAATTTCAGCGTAAAACTTATTTTCTTTAGTATCAAAGGCAGCTAATGGAATAAACCCAATTGAAAAAGGTTTGATGTCAAGCTTAGCCATAATATCTGCAGCTTCTTGCTTAATTGGCTCACCTGCCTTAACAATTACTTTATCCTGTTTAATATGAAGTTTTCCGTCTGTAACTTGAACTTGTAAACCAACTGCACCAAGCTCTGAAATAGCAGGACCAGGAACCAAGTCAGTTGGCCCAGCTTTAATCTCAATATCTTCAGGTGCTTCTTGCCCTGGTTTAGCTTTAGCAGGACTCTTGCTTTGCAAAAGATCTCCAGCAAGTTCAAAAGCATCCAAATCTGAAAACAAAACAGCAACAGCATTATCAAATTTCTCTTCAAGTTTTTTAACTTCTGCATTGCCTGCTTCATCAATTGCTCTGAACATTAAATTTTTCTTTGGAACTTTAACAACTGCTTTTCCTCTAAGCTTTTTACAAATTTCTTGAAATTGTGAACCAGGAAGATTTGACACAGATGCAAACAAAATTGTTTTACTTTTCTTAATCAAATCTGTAAGCTCTGCAACAGTTTTCTTTTTTATTTCTGAAACATGTGCCTTAGGTTTCTTTACTTCTTTTTTCTTTGGAGCTTTAGCTGGCTTTTCTTCAACTTTTATTTCTTGAGTTTCTGCCATTTATCTTACCTTAATCTTCTGCGGTTTAGTCATTGTGAATTTAACCTCAACATTTTTGATATTTTCTCTCGCCCTTGGAAGTACTTTTTCAATTGCCTTGTAAATTGTCATAATGTTGTCTAAAAGATCTTCATCTTTCATGCTTCTTTTTCCAACAGCCAATTTAATACTAGCTTCTTTTGCTTTAATCTTAACCCCAGAATTAATCTTAGACTTAATTTCTTCAATTGTTTTATCATTAACATTCATTAAAATTCCCATTTGTGGTGAAGGCATCTTTCCAACTGGACCAAGAACCCTCCCAAAAGTTGTCGCAACCTTTGGCATTAAACTTGCTTGTGCAATAAAAAAGTCATATTTTGCAACCATATTTTTCAAGAGTTTCTTGTCTGTATATTTCTTAAATTCTGCCCCGGTAATTGTGTCAACTTGATCGCTCTTTGTTTCAAGAAAAGCACAAACCTTTTTTTCCTTAGCCGGATGAGCTAATGAGACAAATAAGTTAACTTGGCTTTTCTTAAGATCAAATTTTTGTAGATTTATAACTAAGTCTAATGTTTCATCGAACTTTCTTTCTTTAGTTTTCCGAAGCTCAACAAGAGCTTTTTGAATGTCTTCTTTAATTGCCATTTTTGTGTTTTAACCAAAAAGGGTTCTTGTGCCCTTTGGGTACCATCTTGATATTAAGTCTCCCACATCATGCGCTTCAAACCTAGAAGGTATTTTGAAACGATATGGTTCAATCGACTTAGAAATTGTAGCTAAAATGGGTTTATAAAGATTTCTTTGGGGGTTCATTACAATAATCCTTAAAAACAATTAATTATTTTATTAAACATGGAAAGAAAAGAATCTGATTATTCTGAAGAATTAGAAACAATGTATTCTATTGGAAGATTTACAAGAAGAGTTATTGTTGCTTCTCTTGCAGGGGCAGCAGGGGCACTCGCATTAGGATATGCAATTTCTCCCCAAGTAAGATCTCATCTAAATTATGTTCTTGAATTGGTGAGTAATTAATGGAACTCGTAGCTTTACTTTCGTCAGGGCAAGGAACATGGGCACAAGTCTCAGGTTTAATGAAATATGGAGAATGGGACAAGGTAGTTTTAATAGGAGCAGAGTTTGCAAAAGATTTCAAACATGAGAAACCATTTGAATTTGTTCAAGTTGATTTAAATAAAAAATTAAAAGAATTACGAGATGAACTTTCTGAAAAACTAAAAGGGAAATTCCAAGGAATGGAAGTTGCATTATCTCTTGCATCTGGAGACGGAAAAGAACACATGGCTTTAACTTCTGCTTTAATTAATTTGCCAGTTGGAGTAAGATTCGCAGCATTAACAAAAGAAGGTGTTATTGACCTGTAATCTTTAATTTCTCTTTATCTTTTCCCAAAACCCAAGCTCTAGAAAATTCATGCGAATCTAAAATATTTAATCCAGTTTTCTCAGAAAGCTTTTCAACAAACTCTTTCATTTCTTTATTATCTGGCATCCGATCATAACCTAGTCTCTCCCGAGCAAAACCAACACTCATAAATCCTTTAATCTCCACAAACATAGGTTCAGCTTTCTCAACCAACTTTGCAAATTCTTCAACATCTTCATCAGACATATTCAAATCCTTAACAAGATTAATTCTAAATACTGTCCGAGTTTTATCTTTCAAACTTTTCATAATCTCCAAACTCCCATTCAACTTTTCCCAAGCATTTGGCATTGAACTTTTATGGAAATTTTCATAACATCCCTCATTTGAAGAATTTACAGAAATATAAAGTTGAGTTGGAAGTTGATTTTTATCCTTCAACTTTTTCAACTTCTCAGGATGCAAACCATTTGTAACAAGAAACGAAGTCTTCCCTCTCTTGCTAAGCTCTTCAATTAATTCTCCAATATGAGGATAAATAGTTGGTTCACCAGATAAACTAATTGCAAATTGCATTGGTTCTTGTGCTTCTTTCCAAAGTTTCATATCTGCTTTACTAAGTTGCTCTTTGTCTGAATCAGGATCAACTTTAAAACCAGTTAGCAATTTTCTCTGAGCTTCAATACATCCCTCAATTATTTCTGAAGGAGAATCAATCTTCCCTTCAATCTTATTTCCAACAGTCAACTCAATTGCCCTCCAACAATGTTGGCATTTATTATCACACCACGAAACAGTAGGAGTCATCTGACAACATCGATGGCTTTCAATACCATAAAACTTTTCTTTATAACAAACACCTTCTCCCCGAATAGATTTCTTTGTCCACCTACAAACTTGAACCCCCGAATGTTCTCCAACAAGTTCATAATGTTGTTTTTTCAAAACTTCTTTAGTTTTTTCAGGTATCATTTAATAGGCCCGCACTAGATCATACTTTCTAGTTAGTGCATAACCTTTGAAGCCATAAAAAACAAGTTTAGCAGTTTCAAATGCCCCAACAAGAGCACCCAGCAAATATTTCTTCCAAGTAGGAGGTTTAGTTTCTTCAATCTCTTCTTGAAATAACTTAAATGTTCCAAAAGGCAAAGCAGTTAGAGCCGCGGCCCTTAGAATCTTAGTCAATCCAGATTTCTTTGGTTTTCTTTCTTCTTGTTCTCCTTCTGACATAAAACCAGGACTAAAGTTATACTTAAAAGACTATCGGGTATTTAGAAAAATCGAAGTGTCCACTTAACCATCAGCGCAATAAAAGCAAATAAAATTAAGTATGTTAAAAAACTAAAAGCTCTTTTAGCACCTTTCTCACTTCCTGTAAGACTCAAGAAAGTCAAATAGAAGAATCTTCCCCCATCTAGTATTCCCAATGGAAGCATGTTAAACAAGGCAACTAAAACATTAATCATTACTATCCACCACAGCAAGTAATACCAGAACTCTGCACCATAAAATGAAGGAGCATAATAGCTATTATTTTTCAAATAAAGATTTTTTTGTTGAAGTGCACTTAGGTAGTGTGTCATTGAACCAAGCAACCCTTTTCTCTGATTAAGATTTGTAATTCCCAAGTAAGGCAAGCCTTCCGCATTGGGGTGCTCTGCAAGTTCAAATTCAAAAGTTTCTCCCTTACCATTTTTGATACTCACTGTTTCTCCAGGAGAATGTTTCAATAAAACCTCTCTAAGTTCTTCAAAAGTATTAGCTTTCACCCCATCGATCTCAACCAATATTCCCTTCAATCCAGAATTAATTGCAGGCAAGTTTCTATAAAGAGCAAGATATTCTTCACTGCCCGAAACAAACCCCCTAATTCCAACATAATTTTTGCCTCCAGATTTAATCTCTACAAGACCTCCATTATTTGTGTTATTTAAAATTTCAATTACTTGTTCATAGTCAGGATTTTCTAATGTAATATTTGCAATAGAAGTTATTCCCGCAATTGGAACAACTTCATAAACATAGTCATAAAACACCGCTCCAGAAGGTGCAAAAGCCAAATTAAAAAATACAATCAATAAAATAAACGCAAGCACACCAACAATAACATTTGCAAAAACTCCTGCAGATAAAATTGACATCTGTTCAAACTTTTTAGTTTTTTCCATATCTTTTTCTTCTTGTTCCACAAATGCCCCGAAGATCGCTGGGAAAAACTTCAAAAATGCAAAACCAGTTGACTTAATCCTTACACCATATCTTCGTGCAAATATTCCGTGCGCAAATTCATGAACAGTTGCAACAATTAAAATTGCAGCTATAAAGTACAAAGCATAAAATGGTGGAAAGAAACTCTGTAAACCAAACAGCCTTGGAAAATAGGGGATCAGGGGAGCAATTGGCGGAGCTTTAATTGCTTCAACAACTAAAGGATTTGTTAAATATTGCCACACAGTATTTCCAAGAAGATAAATAATTCCTGCCATCAAGATATACCCAACTCCAACTGAAACATAACTCAAAAACTTCAATGTTTTCTGATATTTCTTCCCAATCTTATCAATTAACTTAACTCCCCATTGGGTTCTATAAAGTAAAAGAATTCCATCTGTTCCAAGCCTCTTCTTATTTTTATAAAGATAAATAGAAAGAACAATCAGCAACAAAGCTAACACAGTTAAATCTATTATCTCAAAAATTGTTAATGCAACCATTTTCACCTATTTCTTTTTTACAACCCTTAAAGCATTTTTCCCACACTTTCTACACTTAACTTTACCTTCAAGGACTTTTTGTGGATTCCCCTTTATCTTAGAGGTACATTTTTTACATACGTAAACATTCTTAAACAAACGCGCTTGTGCTTCTGGAATTTTTGCTGCCATCTTAATAACACAGAATTAATCTAACTTTTAAAGCTTTCTCTTAATTAGTTTCTCGCCTTCAATGTCCCAGTACTCGCAATTTTCTCCTTCTGCAAGTTCTGCAAACACCGCTTCATCTGGGCATGCAACTTCAATAGTTTCAAAACTTTCTAAGTCCATGATGCTTGCTTTTCCATCTGCTTTTGAAAGAACTTGAGCTTTCCGCTTGTCAACCATAGGAACTTCATATCTATCATGTCCAGGTGTAACAAAAACTTTCTTATTTCCAGAGATCATTCCAATAGCTTCAATTCTACATTTCGCGTGCCCGTGCTTTCCTGTCTTCGATGTGTCAGTCTTTCTAACAGTGCAAGGCTCACCATCAACAATTATATTTGCACCAACTTTTGCCTCTGTAGCATTAATAATTTTTAAAACCATAACACACCAAAATTCTTTTCCTTTATAAATATTTTGTAAAAATAAAACACACAATTAAACCCAAAAACCTTTTAAACAACATTCTTAATTTACTAACATGGCACTAAAACAAAACGATTTTGTAGAAATCGATTTCATTGGAAAGCTAGCAGACGGCGGAGTCTTTGATTCAAACATAAAGTCAGAATTACAAAAATTAAATCCTCAAGACCCAAACCTTGAACAAAAATCAAAACCTTTTGTATTCCCATTAGGACAGCAAATGTTCATTAAAGGAGTAGATGAGTTCTTAGTTGGAAAAGATTTAGGGAAACACAAAATTGAGTTAACTCCTGAAAAAGCTTTTGGAGCAAGAGACCAAAAAATGATTCAAACAATTCCAGAAAGAGTTTTCAAAGAATCTAATCAACGACCTGTCCCAGGAATGGTTTTTCAACTTGACGGAAAACTAGCAAAAATCTTATCTGCTTCAGGCGGAAGAGTAATGGTTGACTTCAATCATCCTTTGGCTGGAAAAGATGTTGTCTACGAAGTTGAAGTAAAAAAACACATCAAAGACATAAAAGAAAAATCAGCAGCATTAGTTGAATTTTTATTCAGACAACCTTTAGACTTTGAAGTTAAGGAAAAAAAATTAATTCTTCAAGCTCCAACTCAACTAGCACAATTTGCAGAATTATTTAAACCAAAATTCAAAGAAATCTTAGGTTTAGATTTAGATATAAAAGAAGTCAAGGAAAAGAAAGAAGAAAAAGTTGATAAAAAAGAAAAGAAAAAATAATTTTAAGATTCCATTTTATCTCATAAATATTTTTAAAGGCGTTTTTTGTAAGACTGTTAATTGAAATGACAGAGGAATCTAATTTTAACCCAAGAGCACTTTATGCAGAAAGAATTGGTGGTGAAAAATTTGGAACAGATGATACTGTTTATAAGTTTGAAAAAATTAAAAGAGCAAGGGTTGGATTTGAAAAAGCAGAAGCTGCAAAAGCAGCTAAAGATTCTTCTTACACCCCAGTAAAAGTTCTAAATGTTGGAGTTGGTGAACATGATGGGATGCCTGCAGAGATTGTAAGAGATGCTTTGGCTCCCTGCAATTTCCAAAGAATTTTAAATGAGATGGGATACCTTGAAGGGCAGCCAATAGAAATGACTCCAGAATTCATTGCAGAGGTTGAAGCAAAGTTATTAGAAGGAGAAGTTCATAGCCCTGCAAATAAGGGTTACCCAGATAATGGAATCTTAGAATTCCAACAAGCATCTGCGCAATATGTTAATAATTTACTTGGAACAAGTATCCCCACAGGAGGAGATGCAGCTCAGCATGTTCTTCATAGGTTTGGTTCAAAAACTCTTTTATCATTATTAGCAACACCTTTCATTAATCCAGGAGACGCAACAGTAATGACCACTCCAGGTTATGGTGTTGCAGGCACAAATACAAAATACATGGGGGGCCAGGTACTTAATCTTCCTTTAACAGCTGCAAATGGTTTTCTTCCTGATTTAAACGATTTAGAAAATACAGTAGCACTTTTTAATAGAGATCCAAATGGATCAAAAGTAAAGATGGTTGTTTTAAACTATCCAAATAATCCAACTGGTGCAGATGCTCCTCAAGAATTTTGGGATGAAGTTGCAGGAATTGCAAACCATCATAATTGTATGGTTGTTCAAGATATGGCTTATCCTTGGAATTACACTGGAAAACAACCTGCAAGCATTTTATCTGCGAAAGGAGGAGACCAATGTGGGGCAGCAATTTTTTCATTATCAAAAGCATTTAACATGATTGGATACCGGGGAGCACAGATTGTTTCAGCAAACCCCGATTTAATTGCCCCCCTGGCAGAAGTTAAAGATAATCAAGACTCAGGTCAATGGGCAGCAATTCAAAGGGCAGGAATAGTTGCAATGGAAAACCCCTGGATTACAGATCAAATCGCAGAAAAATATCAAAGAAGATTAGAAGGAATGGTTGGTGTCTTAAACAAATTTGGTTTTGATGCAGAAATGCCTGATGGAACTTTCTTTTTATATACTCCTTCTCCAACAGGAGCAGCAGGAGAAAAATTCAAGACAGCAGAAGATGCTTCTCAATATTTCTTAAAAAACCAAGGGGTTTCAGTGGTTCCTTGGGATGATGTTGGAAACTTCCTAAGATTCTCTGCAACTTTTTCAGCAGGAGATCCTTTCTTATTAAAAGGTGATCCAAAAGCAGATGAAGAAGTTTTAGCAGAACTAGATTCACGATTAGAAAAAGCAGAATTTGTTTTTAACTAATCCCCACAAAACATATATTTCATCACAGACATTTTTATAAACAAATTCTTCATATCTTTCTCATGGAGGACATTTACGAAGAGGCTTATCAAAAAGAGAACAATTCTTTTAATTCACAGCAAGAGCCAACTCCCCAATCTATCCCAGAGCCAACAACTCAAGATGTAGGTTCAAATCCTGCAAGCCCAAGTATTTCTATGCCAGTTCATGATAAAGATGTCCAAGAAATAGACAAAGAACTAGAACAACTAATTCAAAAACAAGCTGCAAAAATCAAAGTAATTGGAATAGGTGGTGGAGGAAATAATTCTTTATCTCGTATGAAAGAAATTGGAATCAAAGGCGGAGAACTAATAGCTATGAACACAGATGCCCAGGATTTACTTTATGCAAACGCAGATCAAAAAATTCTAATTGGTAAAGAACTAACTCAAGGTTTAGGTGCAGGCTCGAATCCAAGAGTAGGTCAAGAATCTGCAAAAGAATCAGAATCAGAAATTAAAAAGAAAATCGCAGGCTCAGATATGGTTTTCATAACTTGTGGTCTTGGGGGTGGAACAGGTACCGGTGCTGCACCTGAAGTTGCAAAGATGGCAAAAAAACAAGGAGCATTAACAATTGGAGTAGTTACAATCCCTTTTACAATTGAAGGACAAAAAAGAATTGAAAATGCAATGGACGGTCTAGAAAGAATGGAATCTGTTGTAGACACTTTAATTGTAATCCCCAACGACAAATTACTCGAGCTTGCACCAGAGTTACCTTTGCACACAGCTTTCAAAATTGCAGATGAAATCCTAACAAATGCAGTTAAAGGAGTTACAGAATTAGTAACAACTTCTGGTTTAGTAAATCTAGACTTCGCAGACATTAAAGCAGTTATGGTTGACGGCGGAGTTTCTTTAATTGGAATGGGTGAAGCAGATTCTCAAAATAGAGCACAAGAAGCAGTTGACAAAGCAGTAAATAATCCTCTTCTAGACGTCGACATCTCAGGAGCATCAGGAGCTCTAGTGAATATAATCGGCGGTCCAGACATGAGCTTAGATGAATCAAAAGCAGTTATAGAAACAATTGGAAACAAGCTAAACCCAGAAGCAAAACTAATTTGGGGAGCACAAATCCAACCAGACATGGAAAAATCAATGCGAGTCTTACTTGTAGTAACTGGCGTAAAATCCTCTCAAATTCTAGGACACGACATGAGCCTTGACCAAAAAAAGCATCAAGAAATTGAAGATGAATTAGGAATAGAGTTCTTTGAATAGGTTTCTAAAACTTTAAAAACAAACTTTTTCTATAATCAACATGGCAATAAAATCATTTTTCCTAAAATGTAGAAGAGTTTGGCAAGTTATGAAAAAGCCAAGTAAAAAAGAATATAATCAAATCGCAAAAGTAGCAGGTTTTGGAATCTTAATCCTCGGCGCACTTGGTTTTGTGTTCTCAGTTGTTATGAAATTTTTTGTTTAGATTTAATTACCAATAATTTTATAAACCCCAATTTCACTCTAAATATATCTTTCTAAGATTCTTTGAGTCTTAGTGGATACAAAACAATAGAAAATGGCAATTTTCATTATAAAAGTAACAACAAATAAAGAAGAGCGAGCAGTAGATATGATAGCTGAGCGTGCCGAGAAAAAATCAATTGAAGTATTCTCAGTTGCAATTCCAGCTGGCCTAAAAGGTTACATAATCTTAGAAGCTGAAGACAGAGAATCTGCAGAAGAAGCAGTATTTAACTTGCCTTATGTTAAGGGAATTCTAGGAAACACAATCACTTATGAAGAAATTGAAAACATGATGGAGCCGTCAGCTTCAGCTATTTCAATAAAAGAAGGAGATATTGTAGAAATGATTGGCGCAACTCTAAAAGGAGAAAAAGCAAAAGTTTTAAGAATAGACAAACAAAAGGAAGAAGTAGTAGTAAGCTTGTTAGGTGCTGCAGTTCAGTTACCTGTAACAGTAAAGCTAGATAATGTGAAAGTTATCCGAAGAGAAGAAGGAGAAGAAGATGAAGCTCAGGAAACAAACGAAAAAGAAAAATCAAAGAAAGACTCTCAAGAAAAAATGAAAGAACAAACTAAACAACAATCAAACATGATGCTTGACGAACCAGAAATAGTTCCAGGATTAAGTGGACTTGGACTAGGAGACTTAAATGAATATTAAACTTTTAGTAGAAGGCGGAGCAATGAAGCCAGGACCTGCATTAAGTCAGCAATTAGGACCAGCAGGAATAAACATGGGCCAAGTGATTTCTCAAGTTAATGAAGCAACTTCAGGTTTCAAAGGATTAAAAGTTCCAGTTTCTTTAGAAGTGGACACAGGAACAAAGCAATTTGAAATAACAGTTTCTTCCCCTCCTGTTTCTGAACTTATGAAAAAGGAATTAGGTTTGGAAAAAGGTTCAGGTGAACAAGAAAAAACAAAAGTAGCAAATGCTTCAATTGAACAAATAATTTCTGTTGCAAAAACAAAATTACCAAACATGTTATGTAGAGATCTTAAGGCAGCTGTAAAAACAGTTGTGGGAACTTGTGTAAGTTTAGGAGTTTTAGTTGAAAACAAACAAGCAGTAGATATTGAAACAGATATTGAAAATGGAAAATATGATGAAGAAATTAATTCAGAAAAAACAGAAACATCCCCTGAGAAAAAAGCAAAACTAGACAAATATTTCAAGGGTGTTCAATCCGCTCAAGATAAGAAAGCTAAAGAAGAAGCTGCAGCAGCTGCAGAAGCAGAAGCTGAAAAAGCTAAGGCAGCAGAAGAAGCTACGGCAGAAGGAGCAGAGGCAGGTGCAGAAGGAGAAGCACCAGCAGAAGGAGCTACAGACGGAGAATCTAAGCCAGAAGAAGGAGCCGCAGAAGCTGCTCCTGCTCCCGGCGAGGAAAAGAAATAGTTTATAAACCAATTATAGCTATTTTTTAATATGGGGCCGTAGTATAGCCTGGTTAGTATTCGAGGTTTGGGACTTCGTGACCGCGGTTCAAATCCGCGCGGTCCCATGTCATAATAAAAAATAAAATGCCAACAAAACTAAAAAAAACAAAATCAGCAGGAAGATTCGGAGCAAGATACGGAAGATCTGTCCGAGCTAAATTAGTTTCAGTTGAATCAAAACAAAAACAAAAACAAACATGTCCATTTTGTAAACGGCCTGGAGTAAAAAGATCTTCAAGCGGAATTTGGGAATGTTCAAAGTGCAATAAAAAATTCGCTTCAAATGCGTATTACTTAGATTAAAATGGCAACCTATAAATGTTTCAAATGCGGGAAAAAGATCAAGAACAAAGATCTTGATAAGAGATTCGTTTGCGTCGGATGCGGCGGAAAAATCTTTTACAAACCACGTGAGAAAGTAAAAACAATGAAGGCAATTTAAAATGTCCGAACCAAATCAAGAAAAATTACAAGAAATGCAAATGGCAGAGCAAAGCTTACAGCAAATGCTAATGCAAAAGCAAGCTTTCCAAATGGAATTCAACGAGACAGAAGCAGCTCTAGAAGAATTAACAAAAGCAGGAGATGACGTATTTAAAATAATTGGACAATTAATGATAAAAACAGACAAAAAGAAAACTCAAGAAGAATTGGAAAATAAAAAGAAATTAATTGATTTAAGAATAAAATCTTTTGAAAAACAAGAAAAAACATTCACAGAAAAACTAGAATCTCTGAGGGAAGAGGTCTTAAGTAAAGAAAAAGCTAAGTAATTCTAATATATACTCCAAAACCCCGAAATCTTTATAAATCTCTTACCGCTAAATTTAATATGTTTGATAAAATAAAAAGAGCACTGTCCACAGAGCCTGAAGAATTTGAAAATGATTACATTGAATTAGACTTGGGTATGCAAGAAGACAAAGACAAAAAAGTTCAAGTTAAGTTATTTAATTTACATCAATATGAGGATGTAACAGAAATTTTAAACTCTTTAAGAGAAGGCTTTACAATTGCAACAATTGACATCAAGCATTTAAAACAAAAAGATCCAATTGAATTAAAGAGAGCAATTTCAAAGATTAAGAAAACCGCAGATGCTCTTGAAGGGCAAATAGCAGGTTTCGGAGAAAACACAGTTATTGTTACTCCCAGTTTTGCAACAATTTCTAAACAAGCTGTGCAACAACCAAAAACAGACGAACAACCTAAGCATGAGTTTGAGTGATTTCTAAAATGATTAAAAAAGATTATCCAAGAGGAGATTGGCACAAATTATCTGAAGAAGATAGAATTGCATATAATCAAGAAGAACATGGGATTTCTACTTCCCATTATATAAGAAACCTTCCTCCTGTTCCAAATGCAATAAGAGGACTTCAGTTTCATGTTTATCCTGTAAGAGCATAACCCAATAAAAACCTTTAAAACCCTTATTTCTAAGCAATTATATGAAAACATTATTCATTCCTGCAAAATCCAAATCAGTTGTAAACAAAGAAAAGATTTTAGAAATTTCTAAGAAACTTCCAAAAAACATAGCAATCACTTATTCAATTCAATTTCAAGAAGTAGCTAGCGAAATAAAACAAATCCTAAATAAAACACATAAGGTAACTAAGCTAACTCAAGTCTTAGGATGCAGTAACCCGGAATTTCCAAAACAAACTCAAGCAGTACTTTTGGTCGGCCAGGCAAGGTTTCATGCAACTGGTTTAGCAATTTCAACAAACTTACCTATATATATACTAGAACAAAATAAATTAAGCAAGATTTCTGAATCAGACATAAAACAATTCAAACAAAAACAAAAAGTTTCCCAAATGAAATTTCTTCATTCAGATAATGTTGGAATCTTAGTCTCAACAAAACCAGGCCAACAAAACCTAAAACGCGCATTAGAATTACAAAACTCAGACAAACTAAAAAACAAAAAACCCTACCTATATATAGCTAATAATATTTCAACTCAAGAATTTGAAAACTTCCCTCAAATACAATCTTGGATAAACACTGCTTGCCCACGAATGGACATGGCAGATAATTCTATTATTAATATAAAAGATTTAGAATAATTAGCCTGCAGGCTCAATTTCTCCAAAAACAGAGATGATGAATGAATCTACATACTCCCCAAATTTACTAGCAATAGTTTGATACCTTCTTTCTTGTGTGTGTCTTTGTGTAGTTCCTTGAGTCTTTTCTCTTACAGATTGCTGCGAATAAGCTCCACCACAAATTCCATTGCCACATCCGGGGCCCCCGCACCTAGCTTCGTTGACATTTAATTCCTCTCTAGACATATTTCCTTTAATCTTTTCCCATTCAAATAAATTTCTCTCCTATAATATATAACCTTTCAGAATTCTAAACATTAGCTATACTAAAAACAGTCTTCAAAGCAACTATAATTGTTGCTGGCACAAATAATACTAACAAAGCAGCAAATACAGAACTTATAACATCTGCAAGACCCAAACCAATCAAGGATTTGTTCACACTCTCTAAACCAAACTGACTAACTATAACTAATATTGCTCCTGCAATCATAAATGTTTCTGAATCTCTTCCTCCAACATTCATAAAACCAACAAGGAGTCCCAAGACCATAAGTATCCCATATATATAGGCACTATATTTTGTCAAAGCAGGAATAGAAATCCAAGTTGTAGACAAACCAATGATGATTGCTAATACAACCCCAATTAAAAAAGCCCATGCACCAATAACATTTTCTTTTGATCTTAATGCCATTTTATCAACGGTAAATACAATACAATAATCTATATAAACTTTACTTTTTTACCAAAATCAAGAGATCTTACCTATATTCTAAAATATAGAAATCTTTATAAAGCATCGTAACTCGAAAATTACAACAAAATGAATTCAAAAACAATTTCATTATCTATCGTAAGCATTTTAGCAGTTTTAATTTTAGTTGGAATGGCTAGTGCAGCTTCATTAACAGTTGCTAATGTTGTTTCTCCAGCAAATACTACTCACGATGCAGGAACATTCACAGTTACTTTCGATTTAACAAATGCAGGTACTGCAGCTACAACTCTTGGTTCAGTTTATACTTCAACACAAGGTGCAACAATTACTTTCTCACAAGATACAATTGCAGATGGTTCAACAACTGCAGTAACACAAACAATCACTGCAACAGTAACTTTACCTGCTCACAAAAGCGGAAATGTGGTAATCGATATTTCAGGTGATGCAGATGGAACAGGCGGAGAATTCACAGTTCCAACAATTACAGTGCCAATTCTTGATTCAAACACTTTAACTCTTACTCAAAAAACAGCTTTAACTAAAACACAAAACGGAACAGTTACAATTACAAACACAGGAAATACTCAATTAACAAACCTTGCTTTAGAAGTAGCTGACACAGCAGCTTTTACAGTTGCTTTTGGAACAGTGCAAACTTCTCTTAGTGCAGGTGCAGCTATTGATGTGGAAGTTACATCAACAGATGTTACAAACTTAGATTTAGGTGAAGATAATACTTTGAATATAAAGGCAGTAAGCACAGAGGCAAATAGCTCAAATCTTTTAATTACTATTCCTGCTTCATTTTATGAAGGTGCAAATCAAGGACAATTAGATGTTTCAAGTTTCGATATAAACGTTAAAGAAGGTTTCGGAGATGACGAAGATTACTGGTATCCTCTTGATGAAGTTGAAGTTGAATTTGATGTAGAAAACAAAGGTAACTGGGATATTAAAGACGTTGAAGTAAAAGTATGTCTATTAGATACAAGAACAGGAGACTGTGTAATGGATGAAGATGATATGGATCTTAGTGATGATAAATTTGATCTAGATGAAGATGATGATGAGCAAACAGTACTTTTAACTTTCACCTTAGATCCAAAAGATTTAAGCGAAGATTCAACTAAGTACGAATTATATGTAAGTGCAATCGGAGAAATAGATGATTCAGATAGTGCTTATGATAATCAAGAAACAGGAGAATCAAGATCAGAAACAATTGAAATCAGAACAGATGAGAACTTTATCGTTATTGAAGACTTTGAATTTTCTGAAACAGTACAATGTGGAGCAGAAGTTACACTAAGTGCAGATGTTTGGAACCTTGATGATTCAAAGATTGATGAAGACGAAATCTTTATTTGGGCTCAAAATGCTGACTTGGGAATAAATCAAAGAATAGATTTCAAAGAAGACATCGGAGCTTTAGATAAAGAAACATTAGAGCTATATTTCACAATTCCGGCAAATGTTGCAGAAAAAAGTTACACAATCGAGTTCATTGTTTATGATGATGATAGTTATGGAACTTCAGATGTTTATGAAAATTCAGAGGAAGACGAAGCAAAATACTACGCTACAATAAAAGTAGAAGGTGGATGCGGAGCTCCATCAGCAACAAACACTGTTGTTTCAGCCTCTTTAGAATCAGGCGGAGAAGCAGGAAAAGAATTAGTTGTTAAGGCAACAGTTTCAAATACAGGAACAGAATTATCAACTTATACTCTAAACGCTGCAGGTTACACTGGATGGGCTGAGTCAGCAAAGTTAGACGCAACATCTTTAGTCTTAGGTGCAGGAGAATCAAAAGAAGTAATGATTACTTTCCAAGTTAAGAAAGATGCTTCAGGAGAAAACACATTCAACTTAGAAGTTCTTTCAGGAACAGAATTAGTAGCAAATCAACCTGTTGCAGTTTCAATCGAGGCATCATCAGGAGTTGGAAGCAACTGGCACCTATGGTTAATCGGAGCACTTAATGTAATCTTAGTAATCATAATAATTGTTGTAGCAGTTAGAGTTGCTCGATCTTAAGTTTTTTAAACTCTTTTTATTTAAACCTTTTATGAACAAATATTATTCTCTTTTAGCAAGATATCTTGTTTTGGTCCTGGTGGCAATACCAAACCTCTGGCTTTTTTATTTGATCTTTACCCCATTTACAGTTTATCCTGTTTATTTTCTTTTAGACATTTTCTTTGCAGTCTCCCTTACTAAAACAACTTTGTTCTTGGGAATAGACACAATTAAAATCATCTCAGCATGCGTAGCAGGTTCAGCATATTATTTACTTTTAATTTTAAACTTAACAACTCCAAACATAAAGAAAAGAGCCCAATCAATTTTCTTTGCTTTCTCCTTATTATTATTAGTAAACATCTTAAGAATTGTTCTCTTTGCAGTTCTCTTTCATTACAGGGCACCTTTTTTCAACTTTACACATCAACTTTCTTGGTATTTTCTAAGCATAATATTTGTAATTGCCATCTGGTTCTACGAAGTGAAGTTATTTAAAATAAAAGACATTCCAATTTATACAGATATAAAACTTTTAATCCAACAATCTCAATAAAATGCTTGCCGAAATATTCAACCCCCTTGTAGCTTTTTTCCTTTCTGCTGTAGGAGGCATAGGTTATATTGGAATCTTTATTTTAATGGCAATAGAGTCTTCTTTTATCCCTTTTCCCAGCGAGATAATTTTAATCCCTGCAGGGGCCCTTGTAGCAACAGGGGAGATGAATTGGTTCCTTGTGTTCTTAGCAGGTTTATTGGGAAGCCTTTTGGGAGCATATGTTAATTATTTTCTAGCATTGCATCTAGGAAGAAAAGCAATAGACGCTTTAGTCAAAAAATATGGAAAGTTTTTATTATTAGATAAAACAAAGTTAAAAAATTCAGATAAATATTTTTCAAAACACGGGGAAATAACAACTTTTGTTGGAAGGCTAATTCCAGTTATAAGACAACTTATCTCTCTTCCTGCCGGATTTTCAAAAATGAACCTCGCAAAGTTTTCATTATACACTGCACTGGGGGCAGGAATTTGGTCAGCAATATTAATAATTTTGGGGTATTTGTTTGGAAATAACTTAGACCTAATAAGGACAAACCTAAATTTCATAACTTTGGTAGTTATTTTTCTAGCATTAATAATCCTCTTAGGATATTTAATTTATAAAAAGAAAACTAAAAAATAATTACTGCGCATTAAGTTGAATCAATGCCTCTAAAAGATATCTTTCTGTAGCTTTAAGAATTTCACAGTCTTTAACCTCAAATTCATAACACAGTTCTCCTGTTTGAGTTACCTTTGTTTCCTCTCCTTGAAGAATATTTATAAAACCATATTTTCCTGCAGTATTCTCACAAGTAGCATTTGAATTTTGGGTTGTTTGAACTCCAAAAAAACCTAGCACCTGTGCAAGATTACTTATCGCAATAATTCCATCTCCTTCACAATTAAATGAATCTGTGGAGTTTAAAACAATAATCTTGGGAACAATTAATGAACCATGGAAAGGAATCTTCTCTCCGATCTTACGCGGATCTTCTCTTAGATAAATATTATAGTTAACTCTTTTCCCTTGAAGAATAGAGGGAAGGTAGGTGTGGTAAAACGTTAGCCCTCCTTTGTCTGTCAAAATGTTAAAGGATACTCCCTGGTATTCAATTTGTTTAAGTTCTTTACCATACCAAAATCCAATAATTAAGCCAATTATAATTACTCCAAGAATTACTAAAAATATTTTAAGAATTTTATTTTCTTTACCCAAGACTTTTTTTGAATCTCCTTTTTTTACCTCTTCTTCTCCGCAAGATTCAACGATTTTTTCTTTCCCTTCTTCTTTTACCTTAAAAGTTTCACAGACTTCTTTCTTTTCTTTTTTCTTAGCATTATCCTTCTCTCCCAAAACTTCTTCTAGTTCCTCTTTTGTTGGAGGTTGATCCTCTTCTTTCAATTCCTCTTTCTTTTCTTTTTTCTTAGCCATATTTAATTAATCTCTTTTCTCCTTTTAAATATTTATATTCCCAATGTGTTAAATAAAAAATCATCTGTAATATTTAGCAAAGCATTTTCCGGCCCCCTTATAAAAACACAATTTTCTTCTTGGGAAATAGAACTTTCTTCATTTTTCTCTATAACTATGAAGTTCTCAGAACAATTTTTTATTGGAGAACTTGGATTTTCACAAGCTCTTCCTTCTAAACAAGCGGGTTGTACTCTTTGAGAAATTTGATTAAGATTCCTAACAATTTCCTGGGAAGCAGCATCATTTTCAGACGAGATATAAAGAGGTTTTCCAGAATAAGTTTCTATGCCATTGACATGAACAGAAAATTTTGTTATTTGTTTTGGGTTATATTTAAATAGAAAACTAGCTCCACCATAGTTTTCAACAAACCAGAAGCCATTTGATTCAACAAATTTAATTCCATTATATTCAACGATTTTTCCATTTGAACCTTCTTCATCCGAATCCTGGAATCCATATCCCAATACACTTAAAAACATGACTGCAACAAGTGCAATGCCCAAAATAGTTTGGTTTCTTTTTGAACTACTTTCTTTATTTTTTTCAAGTATGCTTTTCATAGTTTATTTAAATAAAATAACCTTAAAAATCTTTCCAACCATTTAATTTGCCATAAAGCTCTCGCCATATCCTCTCAAAAAATAAAAGAAAAAGAAAAAAATAAAAATTAAATCTACTCTACAATTAGTTCAGCGCTAGTTGATGAAGTACCTAAGTATTTCATTCCAGCAGAAGTATCAACAGTTTGTGTAGTTAAGTAAGTACCTGCAGCAGCAGTGTCTTCTTTATTGTATCCAGCAACAACTAAAGCGACTCTTCCAGTTGTGAAAGCATCACCAACAGTTTGGATCAAGAATTGTCCTGAACCAACACCAGTTGCATCTGTAAACGCAGAAGCACATGTTCCTGTTGCAACTCCTAATGCTTCAGCAGCAGCAGAGTTAATACAAGAACCACCAACAACAATAACATTCATAGTTTCCCATGAAGCTTTTTCACTGTCTTTGTATACAACATTACCAATACTGGCAACATCTGTTCCACTTGACCCTGAGCTTACACTAGCATCAGGAGTAGTTAGGAATACATCAGCAGAAACTTCTTCACCGTGATATTCGATCGCAGTAAAGTATTGGTTAGAGTTAGTCTTATCATGTCTAATGATAGTAGCTAATTCACTTGCAACAGCAAATTGGTTTATCTCAGAAGATCTTTCTGTTTCAGAAGAACTTCCAGCACCATATACATTATCAACATGTAATCTTACTGTTGAGCTTCCTGTTCCATCAATAGTCACGTTGAAAGTACTTCCAGCACCAAGTGTACCATCTTTATCTTCTTCTTGGAAGGATAAAGTATAGTATTCTACACTATAACCATTTGATTTCATATTTGCATCAGTTAAGTTTAGACTTATCTGTCCCATTGCGGGGCTATTAGCTAAAGTAGTGTTTGTTGTAGCATTACCATATGGCAAGTAAACAGTCAAACCCTCTGCAGTATAAAGTCGATTAAATGTACCTCCAGTATTTATGGAGAAAACTGCATTTCTATTACTCGAACTTGTATAGTCAACAGAATCTACTGTAAGGACAACATTACCAATTGTACATGTGTCCGTAGCAATAAGGTCATCACAGACATTTACTCCTGTAACCTTATTCTTAATTGTAGTTCTATTAGTTTTTGCAGTAGTTGAATCTCGAGATACCGATGCACTAAGATAGTACGATTCAGCTTCTTTTGAATTATTCCACGATGCAACAAATCCTTCATTAAATCCAGATTGAGCAGCATAAGTTAAAGCTCCAGTTCCATCTTCATCTGTAAGCAGTCGTTCATCTGTAGCCTTACCGATTAGCGTAATATTACCTGTTGTAGTACTCCCCTTAAATAAAGGAATAGTTACATCACCATCTAAGATAGTTGTCTCAAGTTCAATTACATCATCTCCAGAGTAATCTACTTTTGTTATTTCTTGAGCAGGGAAAACTAATTCTCCCATTGTAATTTTTACAGCTTCGAAACCAGGCATCAGTAATTCAGTATCTGGTGTAATGTATGCTTCATCTTCTAATGTCCAATCTATACGTATCTTATCAATCTTCTCTTTTGAAGCTGAAGCTCCAGCAGAATACCAGATAATAGTAGTTAGATCATCGATAGAAACATCATTAAGTTCAATATTTGAACCATTTGCTAATTTTAATTTACCAGCACCAATACTAAATTCAACAGTTTTACTACCACCTGCATAATCTTGTGTGTTAATTTCTTTAACTCCCACATAAGAACCATCACTCAATTTTTGAGTTGATGTAGCAGATAAAGTATTTGTAACTTCACCATCAATATCTAGTTTAACAGTACTGCTTCCAATAAAGTTAATAGCAACATTATATGTTTTACTACCAACAGTCAAAGCAGTTGTTTCACCTTCAGCTAAAGTTGTAGTTGAGGCAGCGTCTAATAAAGTTAGATCTGCACCATCTGTCGAATTACTTGCATCTAAAACATAGTATGTTTTACCAAGTAATGTCAAGTCAGTAGTTTCTATATCTGCTAAATCTCCACTTACTGAATCTGATTCAGCATTTGTTGTGAAATCTAATGTATAGTTAAGTACTTTTGTGCTTCCGGATAATTTAAAGGCTAATGACGCAGCTTTATCAGCATAGTCACTATCTGAAAATTGAGCGAATTGCAAACTACTTCCAAAATTAATTTTTTGAGTAAAAGCATACTCTGTATTCTCATCGTTAGTGTATGTTCCATCAGCCAATAATTCAGAAAGATCGTTATCTGTTACAGCAGCAGTCCATACAGTTGTTACGTTATCTCCTAGATTAATTCTAGTTGATCCCTTAACAATCTGAACCGAATCTCCACCAGTAACACTTGCACCACTTCCACCGCTTGTTGTACCTCCTCTTGAAGTTAAGTCTAAGTTAATGTTATAAGCTTGTGTTTGATCTAATAGAGAAACTCCTTCTCCTGTACCATGCACAATTGCAACATTACCATCTAAGAAAGGACTTGGATAGTTAGCAGCAGCAGCCATACCAACACTTAAACCAGCTAAAAGAACGCTAGTACCAACAGCAATAGCTTTTCTTAAAATTGTTTTCATATTTATTTTTTTAAACCTCCTTTCAACTCTATAGACCATGTTGTCTAAGACAACGACATAACAACCAAACTGCCATAGGGTAACTGTTTGATCGATATGATTATGATTTATTTTCTACCCCCTATGTAGAACACCCTTTCGAGTGCAATATAATGTATGAAGTTTGTTTATAAAGGCTTTCGATATATTTTGCCTTTTCAGGGAAGAAAAGTCTCTTCTTTATAGTTTTACTTATAAAGCTTATGTTATCACTAGACTATTAATACACATGCGGGCACATTAGGGGATAGGAACCTTTATTAAGATACGGTGTTTATGTTTAATATATGTGAAAGATAAACATATGTGTCAAAAGCATATAATGGACATATCTATTAATAAATAATAGATATACCTCAGCGTATATAAAACAAAAAAAGATCCTAACTACAAAATGTCTAAAGAAAAAACCAAAGTAAGAGAGATAACAATTACCCAGTCAAAAGGGGCTTTTTCCCTGTTTAAACAGCATGGATCTGGAAAAAAAGACTTTGATTTTGCCGGAATTCTTGCTTTGAGGCAGCTTTTGAGCAATGAAAAAGCACGAATTTTACATGTAATCAAAGATCAAAAACCAAGGTCAATTTATGATCTTGCAAAGAAATTAGGTAGGAATTTCAAAGCAGTAAATGATGATCTTCAACTTTTAGAAAGATTTGGGTTTATTGAACTTATTTCTGAAAAAACAAAAAATAGAGTGAGACACAGACCAACTGTTGTAGTTGATTCAGTAACAATTAATCTAAAAGTTTAAGAATAAATATTAAGTAAAAGAACAACTGAATTGCCCCCTTTACTAAAATCTTGGACTGCTCCCTTATAATTACGTGTTTTATTACCTTGATTTAAATTAAGCAACTCTGTGTTTTCAACCATAATTTTTAGCTCATACCCTTCTAATGGCCTGTTTTCTACTTTCCAGCTTTCCTCTACAAGATCTTGTAGTGTTTGTTTCAAAACATCACAAGTTTCTCTATCATCCAAACATTCTGCTTCTTCATTGCACCGAAAGATTAATTTTTGTATTGTTAAAAATTCTAAGTTATCTCTACAATCTGTAGTATGTTGTAAAGTAGATTGCACAAAAGATTCTGCTTCATAACTTTGCACAGCATCTTTGTCTGGGGATCGAATTGCAAAACCAATAAATATTAGAATTATCACTGCAAGGATTATTACAATCAGCGCAAATCCAACCATTTCTTCTTGCCCGTTCTTCTTTGCCAGAGGCAAAGCTATCGGCTTTTTTTCTTTTCCTGAAGTGTTTTCTTTTTTCCTAGAAAAAAAGAAAAGGTTCTTTTTCATTTTAATCAATTGCTATTGGAAACACAATTAGTCTAGCCAATTCACATTTATTATAGACTTCACTTTCATAAGCTTCTTTCCTACATAAAGAGATGAAATTAGAATAAGGTGCCCCCTTATTTACTTCTTTTGAATAGACAGTTATAAAATCACAATCAGGATAATTCCCAAGCGAGCATTGTTTTTCTCCAGGGTCTGAAATTTTTCTTATTTGAATCTCTCCAACTCCCCAAAAGTTTTCGTATCTTTCGATATTTCCAACCAACATCATCGCTTTATCTGAATCCACACAATTTAATCCACTAATTCCAAAAACATTTCCACATGAAAGTTCAGGGGAATTTGCAAGCCGTGAAACAAGAAGTAGGGCATTTTTATTCCCAAGTTCTCCTGCGGAATTTTTTAAATCAGAAAACATAAAAGCCGTAATGAACAACCCAAATAAAACAAATAAGAGGGTTACAGCTATTAAAACAAATGCCATTTGCTGTATCTTCATCTGCGCGGATTTTTTCATTTTCTTTTCCTTCGGAAAAGCTATCGGCTTTTTTTCTTTTCTTGAGTAGTTTAGTTTCTTCTCTATGAATGTCTCTTCTTTTCTAAAGAAGAGAGTTCTTTCCCTAGAAAAAAAGAAAAGGTTCTTTACCATAGTTTACAAGACATTAAATCGTTTTTAGTTCCAATTAATTCTGCGTTTGCAATAGTGCTAGAATCTAAGTTAATAGAGGAGTCTTTTTCAATTATGTTTCTTGCTTGGTTTCCTAACAAAGTTAGATCCCTTTCTAAATCAAAATTGCATCCTGAACGAGAGGTAAGTTCAGCTTTATCCTTATATATTTCAACCAAGCTAACAACTCTTTGCATTAATCTTTTCAATTGACATTCATAAACTTCTGGATCTGAAAAAATTGCAGCATACATAAGTGCTTCACTTTCAAAATAAACTGTGTCAGATTGTTTTTGTACATAGCCTTGTCCAATTTTAACCAGCACATCGCAATCAGAGCCTGTTTCAAAGCAGACATTGGTCTCTGTACCCAGACATTCTTCTCCAAAACGGAAGTTTTCCTGGTTTGTTGTTTCAAGTTCATCTAAGATTTCTTCCGGGGCATTAGTAAAACAATATTTTTCTTCAGCAGAAGTTAAATAAATAAGGCTAGCGACTTTGAAAGGGAAGTCAAATGGTTTTGAGAAAATATAAAATTTCTTTCCTTCCACTGGTTTTTCTGCAAAAATATATTTATTTGAGAAGCCAACATCAATATCTGTTTCTGTCCATTTATTAAAACTTTGTTGGGATACTTGGATTATTTGCCTCCCAAAATAACCATTGTTATTACAGCCTCCATAAATTCGTGTCTTGACTGGCATTGTGAATGAGCTTGCTCTCAAAGATTCAAATCCTGTTTCAAGCGGATTTAACAATACTCCGATCTCTCGCCCCATTTTAGCATCTACTTGGGTTTCTCCAGTATCCACAATTTTTGTAACAGCAAAGATTGCAATAGCTAAAACCGCCATCCCAACTATTATTGCAAATAACCATGCAAAAGGAATTTGTACCACACCACTTTTTTTCATTTTATTGTTCTTCACAATGAGCACCAATACAGACTAAACTCTCACCATATTTCATGTTAATGATCATCTTAATCTTTGAATCCTCTGTTTTGAAACACAAGGGATTGTTTTCATCTGTTGTTTTTTCTAAATCAAGATGTTTTAGTCTAAAAGCATTATTCCCTTCTGTTTTTCCAATTGGATAGAAAAAGACATTTTCTGTTTCATAATAAACTTGCTTTAATTTATCATAAATATCAAGATCCCTTCCTTCCGGGAGAGAATCATAATCAATTAGGCAAACTTTCTCAACTCCTTGTGGAACTCTATATGAAACTTCTTGAGAACCCAAAGGAGACTTCCATAATTTATCAATATCTTTTTGCAAATCATCTTTAAATTGGACAACATTAATCTGATCTTGAAAACCAATTAGTTTTTGAATTGCATAAAATGCAAATGCCACAAACACCGCAATCAGTATAATTGAAAAAATCATTCCAAATGATAATTTCATCTGCCCTTTCTTTTCCTTCGGAAAAGCTATCGGCTTTTTTCCTTTTCCTGCATGATTTTCTTTTTTTCTAGGAAAAAAGAAAAGGTTCTTTTGCATTTGCCTACTCCTCTTCCTCGTCAGAGTAGTCTTCAAACGCCCTCACTACAATACTACACTTTGCTTGACTACTTTCAGAAACAGGTTCGTTCCCAAATTCATCTCTACATTTAACATAGAGTGTTTTTTCTGTTTCCCAATCTATAAAATGATCTGTCTCTTCAACTGTTGTTACTTTTACTCCATCATCGAAGATAAAGTTACAAGAATCTAAGCTATACACACATTCAGCTTCTTCATTTGTTACAAACTTCAAATAACTTTCTTCATGATATGCTCGAACTATTTGAGGTGCTTCTGCATCAGATTCAACTTTAAATTCTACTTTTTCAATTTCATAGTTTCCTCCAAGATCTACACATTTAATGTAGTAAGTATAGTCTTCTTCTCCTTCTTCTTTTTCTGGAAGATATAGGTCCTGCGAATGTTCATGGGAGTTTGTATTAAAGAATTGTATATAATTGCCATCCCCTTCTTCACTATACGAACAAATAGCTTTTCCTTCATCATGCCCTGCAGAAGTTTCAGCAGTTAGAGTAACTTTAACAGGGATGCTAGCGTCTTTTACTGTTTCATTTGGTCCAACTTCGTCAATGATCAGAGGTTGTGTTCCGATAAGAGTAAATTCATATGATTCTGAGTTTGTATTTCTATCTTCCTCTCTTGCATTTGGTTGATCTTTACATCTAAAGTAGAATTTGTTTTCTTCTCTATCTTTCATTCCATCTAAGATCGTATCACATTCATATAGTAGTTGAGCATTAAATGAATCTGCTCTTTTTGAACAAGCAAAGTCATTTGGCATTTCATCAAAGTCTTCATCTAAATGGCTCCATTTACATTCAGAAACTTCATTTGCGAATAGTTTCAAATTTATCGAGCTTTGGTTATATGGGATTGGAGCGCCATTTAAGAAGTCAGTTGTTACAATTAAAGGAGGAGTTGTGTCTGGTCCTTTTTCAACACAGAATTTAAACACAAAGTTTCCAACATTTTCATTTCCATTTGAGTCTGCACATCTTACGTAAAGATCATATTGTCCATCATTTTGTATTTCTAAGCTTTCTCCACTATCATTTACTATTGTGCTTCCTGGAAGAGACATTATCTGCGTGTGGTTATACTTGAAGATTCCACTTCCTCCAAAAAAGTGTTGCATCTCTTCCATTTTAGAGGTTCTAGAATAATCAACTTTACATTTTGCAGGCTCATTTGTTCTTATCCCAAATGTCAAAGGTGTGAAAGCTTTTATACAACCAGAGGTAGATCCTTCCAAACCAATTTTAACTCCACGATCTTCTGGATGCGATGCAGCACTTGGTTCATATTCATACCCATCTGTTAAAGCATCTTCTCTTAAAGTTATGACAGGAGGATTAACATCATTTCTATTTACCCATGCGCAATTTTCTTCTCCTGTTCCTGGGTTAAGGAGTTGACAACTTTGCCCCAAACTTCTACATTGATATTCTGAACAAGGTAAACCGCCTTTTTGTTTATTACATTTTTCACAATGACTTCCTCCAACTGGAGCATCCCAAGCTTCACATGTAAACGTAATTGTTTTTGTGGATTCTTTTTTATAATTATCATAAAATAAATATGCTGCAACTAGAACTCCAACTGTTAATCCAATTCCTCCTGCGCTGTGGAAAAAGTTGCTAACACCTCCTCCTCCAAATCCTGTTTCTGCAACTCCCATAAAACCAGATCTTGCAATAGAATAAGCTAATCTTGCTGAACCAAATCCTCCTGCAGAAGCAAGAGATAAAGCTTCTTGTTCTCCATCTTCTAACCCAAGTAAACTTCCAATAATCTCTGCCCCCATATAGGCTACTCCTGCCCATGCGGCAGCAGATGCAATTGATTGAACAAAATAACCTCCTCCTTCCGAAGCACCAAGGCCAAACTTGTTTATAGTAACGGGTTTTCCATTAACAGTTGCTTCTCCAGCAGTCTTAAAAAAATATTCTGTTGCCCCCTCTAGTGATAAACCTTTTGCTGGCGCAACATATGTGGCAGGATTCACTGCTTCAACAAGTCCCCCATTAAAAATTCCAATCAATCCAGCAAAGCAAACCATTCCAATTAAAAGTATTAAAATCTGACCGACACTTCCTGCTGTTTTTCTAATCTTCTTCATAACCTTGTACCCCAATATAATTTACATCTGAACCACAATCCCCAATAGATCTACACACTTTATCCATGTTATTCTGCCATGTGCTTGTCAAGCATTCACAATTCTCAACACAATCTTTGTCTCCTCCAAGTTCCTTTTCATATGTAACTTCACAAGTTGTTGTTGCTTGCCCACAGATAGATTCTGTTTCACCTTCTTCCCCTTCAACTTCTTCCCAGAAATTTAAACCAGGTGCAAATTTAGGAACACATACCCCACTTCCACCGCTGTAAACCCCAAGATCCACTCCTCCAACCCATTCACAATCTCTTCTGTCCTCATTTTCACAATCTTTTTTCTCATCTTGTTGTAAGCAATTTTGCCATTTGTTTACTCGACAAGCAGCTGTTCTAAACTTTCCATTGTCAGTGTCAATAGAATCTTCTATGCAAGTTTCTTGTCTAAAATCAGCACAAGGTTCTTTAGTCACATCTCCATTATAACACACCAATCTGAAGTATCTACTTCCTGGATTATTATTTTTTGTTCCAAGAGCATTAGCACACCAAGTCTCACCATGTTGATAGTCTTTTCCTTCCCATTTGCAACTTAAATCTCTGCACAAGTTATCTCCATAAGCAGGAGCCGAAGAATCCTCTCCTCGAGAATATTCTTTACAAGTTGAACCCAAAAGATAATCACATTTCCCACAACTTGGAGACCCTTTGTTTCCATCAGTTGTGCCACACGTAACATTGCCTCTTTGAACAATTTTATTCCAATAACTTTGATCATCAACTTTTCTAGAGTCGTATATGTTCGCTAAGTTACCACAAGTATCTAAAAAGTAAACATCATCTTTCCCCTCAACACAAGTTGTCTTTTTACTTCTTCCACAAATTGTAGTTAATTCCTCCGAAGAACAAAGATAGTCTTGGTGAAAATTTCCTTGTATATCTTGACATGCTTTTTGCGTTATAAATTTACAAGTTTGCTCAAATTCTTGTTCAAATACACAAGCTCCTTTTACTTCAGATGTTACTGAAGCAATACATTCAAACTCATTTCCAATGTCTGTTCTAAAATTAACTCCAACCCCATAAGTTGCTGCAAGTCTTTTACATCTTGTTGAAGGAACAAACGCAGCTTGATTTCCAATCACACAACAACCTGGTTCACATTTTGGAATATCACATTGAGCATTATCTTCCCACACCCCATTCTTTTCTTCACAAACTCTTTCTGGAGTGTTCTCCATACAATTACCCTCTGTAGAAATATAACAACAACCTTTTTTACAATATGAAGTTGACTCACAAGAAGTAGGAGCTTTTCTAAAGGGAGTTTTTGTTAAGGGATTTGTTTCAGTACTACATTGTTCTTCTGGAGCATTCTGACAAAAAGCATCGTTAATTGTTTTCTCGCAACAATACGAAACCTCTGCAGAAACAAAATTAATCGAGACCAAACTCATTAAAAACATTCCAATAACTAAGCATATCAATAGTTTTTTCATTTTGAATATCCTGCAGGCCAAGCAACACTTCTTGACGCAAACTGAAATTTATCTTCTGTGTTTCTATCTGTTAAAATATAAATTGTAGTTCCTTCTGTTTGCTTCAACTTTTCAACTTTTAAGTCTCTATAATATGTCATGTAAAGTGTTGTTTCCGCATCACCATAACGCGCTTCCCAGTTTAATATGCTATTTACAATGGCAACAAATTCATAAAGATTGTTGTTGACAATCACATTCATTGTACTATATGTTTGTGTCTCTCCCGCTTTAGTAATTGAAACACTTCCATTCACACTAGCAACAACTCTCTTCGGGAGTAATTCAATATTAAAACTTCCTTTATCTAAATCAACTGAATATCCTTTTCTTTCAAAGCTGTCTTCCAAATCAGAAAGACATTCTTGAGATTTCTTCTTTATATATTCTGAGATTTCGTTTTCAATAGTTCCTTGCAAGAACGCTTCTTGCATAACACATGTAGCATAATATTCTCCTGTGTAACAAAGATATCTTATTTTTTCTCCCTTGTATAGATAATGGAGGTCAGGATCTATCGCCCCCCCTTTTGGTGAGATTACCTCAATTGCTTCCTCTATTTCATCTTCTAAGCATTGTTGTAAATAATCCGAAGGATTTGAGCTGTCATAACCTAGACTAGTTTGTAGTTTTGGATAAAAAAAGTAAATCAATAAACCAGCTGCAACAATTACAATTGCGACTACAATAAAAATAGTAACTTGCCCCTTTTTCATCACGCCCTTTTTCATTTTTTGTATCATTCTCTTGAAGTTTTCCTTATTTATAAACTTTAACTTAAACACACCGAAGTTCTATGTTTCCTGTCCTCCCCCAAGCATCCCGGCATTTAACAAAATATTTTCTACCTAATTCACAATCTATCTCATGTGTTCTTGAAAATCCAACTGTGACCCCCACCCCTTCTTCTTCCAGATCAAAATTACTTGTTTTTGTATTATAAGAACATTCTGCTTCTTCATCTGTTTCAATTACTAACGAACTACCTTCTTTGTAAAGTCTTATTGGTTTTGGAGCTTCTTTATCTACTCTTAATCTAAATTCAGTTTCCCCTTTTGCAATATTATTTCCTGCATCAACACAAGTGAAATATATTTTGTATTTTCCTGGAGGCCTATTTGATAATTTTTGTTTATGGATTGTGGATCCAGAGATTAAAAAAGAAGTTCCTTTCCGAGAATCATTCAAACTCCAATAACAATCTGCCACTCCTGCTTTAGCTCCGCCCTTTGTCTTTATTTCTAGGTTTACTGAAGTAGGAGTAGTGCCTCTGCTAATATCTTCTGTAGGAAAAATAGAACTTATTGTAAGAGGAGTGCTTGTTTTTTTAAATGTAAAAACAGTGTCTTCTTTATTTGAAACTCTTTTAGAACTTTCAGGTGTTCCTTTCAGCCATGGCTGATCTAAACATTTAATATATATTTTATTTTCTTCTTGATTCAAATCAGTAATCATATCATCACAACTCCAATCCTGATTTGTCAAACCTGTGACTTTGGTATTACAATTCATTTGGTTTTGCATTAAATCATATTCTTTTTCTGGAACTAAATCCCATTTACATTCTGCAGGTTCATTTAATTCAATTCTTAGTGCATGGCTTGTTTCTCCATATTTCAAATGAGAATTATCTTTTGGAACAAATTTATCTATTTTCGGCGCAGTTAAATCTGGGCCCGACTCAATACAAAAATTTACAACATATTCTTCTAAATTATAATTTCCATTTATATCCATACATCTTATGTACATATTAAGTTCACCTGTTCTTTTTTTAATATCTCCAATTAAATTTTCAATTTCTAAACTATCTAGTCCCGGAATAACTAAATTAAATTCATGTTCTTCAGAAAATAAATTTCCTTTTTTTGGATAATATTTCATTAATTTATATTGATAATTTGCATCTCTTTCAAAATTATATTTACATTGTGCATATTCATCTATACTTAAGTTAAAATTAATCTTGGAAAATTCTTTAATGCAATTTCCAGAATCTGTTCTAATCTCTACTTTCTTCTCTGCTTCATTAGTAAATTTCAAATTCTCTTGTATTTCTGAAGGAGTAATTACAGGAGGAAAATTATCATTTTCAATTTGTTCACACACAACATTTTCTGTATTTTCATTTAAGATTCTACATGCTTGACCTAAACTTTCACACCTATATTTTGAACAAGGTTTTAATGGATCTGAATTACATTCTCCACATTTTTGATTTTCAGTAGGTGCTTGCCAAGGCAGACAAGTAAATTCTATGTCTATTTCTTTTATATCTCCTAGTCCCAATATTTCTGAAATTGCAACCCCAATCAATGCTCCAATCAATGCTCCAATTGGCCCTCCCCATGCTCCCAATTTTCCTCCTATGGCTGCTCCTCCAACAAATCCTCCTACTACTGATGTAACAACAGTAACTGTTATTGCATCCCCACTCAATCCAAATGCCATTGCAACAATAAAACCAATTCCTGCATAAATTGCAAATGCCTTCAATGCAGTTCCTATTGCTGCTAAATTAGATCCTACTGGTATTGCAACTCCCTGAGAAACCATCCAGTCCCCAATAAGTGTATCTGCAACAACTTTTCCTGCTGCTTCACCTGCAGTTACAAGATAGGTTGTTCCAATAACACCTGTTTTAACTAATCCTGCTACAACTAAACCAGCCCCTCCACTAACACTTGCTATTTGTTGCAACGCAGCATTAACTTCATTTTCTTCAGGAGTATATGCTTCTGTTTTTCCAACTAAGTCTGGGAATTCATCGATTCTTGGAGGGTTTGCTTTTTGCCCTTCAACAACCTTTGAATAATTAATATAGTCTGTCCAGTTTCCATTTGGAGACTTTAAAGAAATTCCATTATCTGTTCCTTCTCCAGCAATATTTACTTGTGTTCCACAATCTCCTAATGAAATACAAACATCATTCATCTGATCCCAAAATGCTTTTGACCCACAATTTCCATTAGCAAGATTCTCCCAGTGAGAAAAATCGTCATCACTATCTAATTTTTTTTCATCTACAATTGTACATGTTGTTGTCATCATTCCACATCGTTCTTGATTTCCTGCTTCAGGGTCTTTTAAATCTAATCCCGGAGGATATTTCCCTGTACAAAAATCAAATTTAAATTTATCAATATGAATTTGCTTCAAATCACATTGACTATTTTCATAACAAAGATCCTTCATATTAGAAAGAGAATTATAAGAAGTACAAGTCATTGCTTGATTAACTATACAAGAAGAAATTGAAAAACTTATGTCTCCATCAACAATCTCATTTTCTACACAGATCTGTCCCCGATAATCTGCACAAGGATCAATTTCAATTTCTCCATCAATACAAATTCTTCTCCAATGTCTTGAACCAACAACATCTTTTCCATCTCCAATAAAACCATCATAGGCACACCAACTTTCCCCGTTTTTTCTAGTCTTTCCTGTTTCTGGATCAACACAGTTTAAATCTTTACAAATGTAATCTCCATCACTAACTCCAGAAGTAGATTTCCCACAAGTGCTTCCCAAATAATGATTACAATTTCCACAACTTTTAGAATTTGCATTTGAAGAACCAGAATTGCAGCTTTGTGTTTCACTTAAAATTTTTCCTCCATTCCAACTTTTAGTTTTATCTTTATCATAAATATTTTCTCTATTTCCACAAGAATCAATCCAATAAATTTTATCTTCTCCTTCAATACATTCAATTCTTGTTTGCTTGACACAACCTGAATTCAAAGAAGGATGAGAACATAAATAATCTTGGTGAAATATTCCTTTTGTGGTTAAACATTCTTGTTCACTTACAAATTTACATTCCTCGTTTGCAGAAGTACATGCTCCATTAAAGTGTGTTGCAGATAATCCAATACAAGTTAATTCATTTCCTTCTTCAAAATTTTTTTCATCAAATCCATAAATTGAACTAAGATAATTACAATTTGCTTTTTCTACAAATGGAACTTGGTTTCCTAAAACACAACATCCTTTTTCACATTCTGCAAGTAAACAATTAGCTTCATTTTCCCATTTTCCTCCATCTTCTAGGCATTTATCTTTTGGGGCTTTTTCTGCACAAACACCTTCTCCATCAATACAACATCCAATTTCACAAACATCAGAATCCTCACACCTTGAATCAATTAAATCTTCTGCACATTCTCCATAATCTGATAAAACTTCTTGGCAGATATTTCCTGTATTTGTTTTAGGACAACAAGAATTAGTTAATGCAGAGACAGTTCCAATTTGTCTTATTTTAAAAAAACCAATAATTATCTTAAGCAATGTTCCCATAAATTCATTTTCAAATTTAGTTTCTCCTTCAATCTGAGTTAAATAACCAAATGCAAAAATACCTATTATTAAAATAAAAATTTCTACTAAAGCAAATTTACCTTTTTGATTCATTCGGTTAATCCCGGAGGAATGGTGCAACTCTTTATTGCAAACCTAAACCTCTCTTTACTTTGTTTATTTTCAACAGTGTAAATTGTTGAAAGTGAACTTGTCCTAAATCGATCGATATTAAATTCCGGGTATAATAATGCATAGCCTATATGTTCAAAACTACAATATTGCGCTTCTTGACCAACAATTTCTCGAACAATGCTTGCCAATTCATGAAATTTTGTTGGATATATCATGCCCATTTTTGACTGGGAAATAGATTCACCTGCTTTTTCTATTTTAATTTCTGCAGCCATAATAATAATAATCTTTTCGGGAACAATTTGAATTTCAAAGCCATTATATTTTGATTTAGAAGTTTTTCCTGATTTTTTTAAGTTATCTATAAAATACTTAAAACAATTTTCGACTTCTTGATTTATTTCTGTATGAATTTCATCTTTTAGATGTTTCATTAAAACAGGTTCCTGATTAATACAAGGGAGGTAACTTTCTTCATTATAGCAAAGATAGGATATGTTTGTAAATGGCTCTCCTTCAAATTCAAATTCAATGTGTAATTGGTTTTCGATATATCCTCCTTGTGCCATTAGTGTATTAATTGTTTTTTCTACTTTCTCTTCCATACATTGTTGTAAAAAAGAATTCACATTCAGATCTTGGCCCGTCCCAATTTCAGAAGAAGATATATCTGTTTTAAATAAAATAAAAAGTAAACTTATGACAATTAAACTAATTGCAACAATTACAAAAATTGTAATCTGACCATGAGTTTTCATTTTTTCTCCTTCAACAATTTAATTGCATCCTCTATAACATGAGATTTGTTTCGGTAATTTGCTTTTTTCAAAAACTCGTTTATAATTTTCACTGTTTCTTTATCTACTGTTGCAGAAATTCTTTCTTTCATTTTATTTAACCTAGAAAAAAGCTATCACCTCTTTTACCCAAGTAATATTTAATAATATAAAGTATATTATCTCATACAGAGTAATACTTTATTTATAAATGTTTCTTATCTTTCAAAATAGTTTTAGAAAAAAATTCTAGTCTTCAACTCAGACCAAGACTATGACACATAACCTCTTAATCTTCGGTCTCAACTCTCGGAGCTAATATAAAATCAATTTCCATCTCCGGAGTTTTACACTCTAATCTAAGTGGATGATCATTTGCAAACTTCAAAATAGATTTCTCACAAAGCTTTGCAGCTTTCATAAACTTCTGTAAATATTCTAAACTATAACGAGACTTACAATCTTCTGCTGCAATCTCTGCTTCATCCCCTGAAAACTCGGCTCGAGCAGAATTCATTCCTTTTGCTTCAATAACAAACTTCCCTGATTCAACAATAAACCCGCAAGCATCTGCAACAACAATACAGTCTTCAACAGAATCAATCAAATCCTGAGAATTAATTGTAACTGTTGAACTAAACTCTAACTCTGGAAGTTCCTTATCCTCCGATTCAACCTCAATCAGGTTTAAAGCAAAGTTCCTCTTTATTCTATCATGAATCTGAATATGTAATGTGTTCTCAACTTTTTCTAATATCACATTCCCCCCATTTCCCACTCTTTTCAAAATTCTCTTCAAATCTTCAAGATTCACCCCAAGCACTTCATTATCTGCTCCAAGATCAAATTGTGAAAAAGCAGATTTAGGTAGCTTAAATCCAACCATTGCAACATTTGCAGGATCCATTGCAGTTATACTCAACCCAAACTCATTCATCTTAATCCTAACTTCTAAAACTAGCTCTGAAATTATCTCAACAGCCTTGGCAAGTACACTCGGATTTTCTAATTTAACTAACATCTTCTTTTATATATAATCACAATCACATCTGTTTTTAAGCATTGTTATGTTCAAATAGGCGTATCTATTTAAATTCCTGTCCCCTTTATTTTTCATGCCAGAAACATCTTTCAAGCAAAACAATCAACCTTATGTCCCAAAACCCCAATCAATAAAAGAACAGCGAGTTAGAAAAATAACTCAGTTATATTATTCTAAACCTTGGGTCCAAAAAGCAATCTTTGAATTTTGCAAACATAGGGAAATTTGTCCAAGATATTTTGAAGGATTTGGAAAAAGACCAGATACTTTTCAGTTTCAAGGAGATATGTTCGAGTTAGTAAAAAAAGGAGCAACATCATTCCATTGCTCTGAAGAAATATGGGAAAACCCATTAGAAATCTCAACAGAGTTAAATGAAAAACAATTCAATGAAATAAGAGACGGATGGGATTTTCTCTTAGATATTGATTCCAAATATATAGACTACTCAAAGATAATGGTCCAAGAGATCCTAAAGTTATTAACTTTTCATGGAGTAAAAAATGTCGGCTTGAAATTCTCAGGATCAAAGGGTTTTCACATGATAATTCCATGGAAAGCTTTTCCTGAAACAATTAACGAAGTAAAAACATCAGATATGTTTCCTGAATGGCCAAGAATAGTTCTCCAATATATAAATGAAAAAATAAACAAATCTCTGGTGCAACAAATAACTCGTCTAACAATTCAAAACAAATATGTCCGAGATGTCCAAGCTTCTGAAGAAGTAATTCCAGATCTAGTTCTAGTCTCACCAAGACATTTATTCAGAGCACCATATTCCCTGCATGAAAAAACATCTTTGGCAAGCATTGTTTTAACAAAAGAGCAAGTTGCAAACTTTGAAATGAAAGATGCAGACCCGATGAAAGTTTCTGAGGAAAATGTAAGAGATTTCATGCCAGACACTCAGGCTGGAGAGGCAAGCGAGCTTTTAATGCAAGCTTTGGATTGGTATAGAGAAACCCAAGTTGGAAAAGAAGAGGAAGAAGAAAAAGTAAAAGGAAAATATGCAAACTTTAAACCAATTGAACTAAAAGGAGTTACAGATCAACAATTCCCTCCTTGCGTTTTGACAATATTAAAAGGAATGCAAGACGGAAGAAAGCGAGGCTTGTTTGTTTTAATAAATTTATTCAGATCAATTGGAATGGACAAAGAAGAACTTGAAAAAAGAATTGAAACCTGGAATGAGAAAAATGAAGTTCCAATAAAAAAAGGCTACATAAAATCTCAACTTGAATGGAGCTACAGGAGAAAACCAATTCTTCCACAAAACTGTCAAGAATTTTACAAAGGAATCGGAGTTTGCAAACCAGATAATCTATGTTCAAGAATAAAAAACCCAGTAAACTATGTTACAAGAAAAAATTGGTCTATAAATAATAAGGATAAATATAAGAAAAAGAATTTCAATAAACAAAAACCTAAGAAGAAGAAAGTTAAGAATAAAGAGAACAAACCTGCAGAGAAAAAACAAGCAAACAACAAATAATTTTATAAACAACTTTCTCTTACATAAATTATGAAAAGAGGAGTAATACTTGGGATTTTATTAATTTCTTTATTGTTAGTTATGCCTTTGGCCCTTGCAGCTGAAAATGATTCAGATGATTCAGGAGACATTACAATTGATGATGAAGACACAACAGCCTCCCAAATAGATGAAGCTTATGCTTGCTTGGAGGATAAAATTAGTGAAAGAGGTTGTGACAATCTTCCTCTTTCAGAAAGAATCTTTGCTCTTATGGCAACAGGTAAATGTAGCTCAAGCGTGAAGTCAAGTTCATATTTAAAACAATGCTGGCCAGAATCAAACTGCGCAATTAAAACAACAGCCCAAGCAGTAATTGCACTAGACAATTTAGGATCAACAACTTCAGATGCAGAAGAATGGTTACAATCTCAAACAAAAGCACCAGACAACATGGAGTGGTTACTACAAATAGAAAGCAACGAAGCAATGTCTTGTTCTATTTCTTATTCTGGAAAAGATTATAGTGTTGATATTGGAGAAGATAAAAAAATCCAAAAAAGTGCTGGAAGCTGTTTAACTCTTGCAGATGGCAATTGGTGGTTAAGAATCAACCCGACTTGTTATGAAAAAGAAATAGAAATCTCATGTGACAAATCTTTTGTTACTTCTTTATTATTTAAAAAAGACAATTCAAAAACATACCATGTTCTAGATAAGATTCAATCTGCTTCTGCAGAGGGTTCAACAGTTGAAAAAGTTGATTCTTTGTGTTTTTCAAGAGGCTCAACTTGTGACTATGAAGGAAGCTTGTGGGCAGCAATGGCCTTAAAAAATGAAAACGAAGATATTGCAAATTATTTACCTTACTTAATTTCAATGGCAGAAGAAAATGAAAAATTAATTCCCGAAGCTTTTTTATATTTCTTAACTGGCTACGATGACTTAAGAAATAGTGTGTTGGAAAGACAAGTAAACTCCCAGTACTGGGATGTTTCTGAAGATGGCAAGTTCTATGATACTGCTGTAGCTTTGTTACCTTTTCAATATCAATCTTCCTCTGAAAAAACAGGAGCAATGTCTTGGTTAACTGGAATACAGGGGAAAGATGGTTGCTGGGATGGAGGAAACATCTTAACAAATTCATTTTTATTATATGCCTTGTGGCCTGAAGATGTAGGTTCAGATGATTCAGGAGGAGACATTGATTGTGATGATGCAGGATTCTTCTGTTTGTCTTCTGTAGATTGTGATGGAAACATTTTATCTGAGTATGATTGTTCAGGAGTTTTCAAATGTTGTGATACTGCAAAGCCTCTTGAGGTTTGTGAAGAACAAGACGGAGTTCTTTGTAGTTCAAATGAGATTTGTTCTGGAGGAGTAACTGTGGAAGCAGCAGATACAAACACAGGAGATTTCTGTTGTACTGGTTCTTGTCAAGAGCCAAGTCAAGCTTCTGCATGTGAATTAAGTGGAGGAGTATGTAGATCTTATGGTTGTGATGACGATGAGACAGAATCTCTAGATAGTTGCGATACCTCTTCAGATTCTTGTTGTATGGCAACAACATCTTCAGGAGGAGGAAATTGGTTATGGATACTTATCTTTTTGATTTTAATTATTTTAGTTGTGATTGGAATTATGTATAGAGAAAAATTAAAACCCCTTTGGTTTAGAATGAAATCTAGTTTGGGCGGTGGTTCTGCCCCACAAAATACAAGTGGCGGTTTGCCTCCTTCTTCAGGAATTCCCTTAGTGAGTCCAAGTCCAAGAAGAATGCTTCCTCCCTCAAGACCAGTAGGTAGGCCAAGAAGGCCAGGAAGACCAAAATCTAGCGGAGATCTAGATGATGTTCTTAAGAAGTTAAAAAAGATCGGAAAATAAATAATCTTATAAACATCTTATTCTTAATTCCTTTATGAAAAAGAGTGCGTTCATTTTAATTTTATTATTAATTCTTCCTTTAGCTTCAGCAGTGGAATTCAGTATTAATGAAGAATTCAAACAAGGAGAAACTTTAATCGGAAAAATTTCTGGGAACTTTATTGAACCAGTATTAAGAGAGAATATAATCTTCCGAAGAGGACATGTTAAAGTGCCAATGGAGTATGACTTAAATAAAATAAACGATGAATATTATCTTTACGCAGTTCTTCCTGAAACACAGAGTAACTATTCTGTCTCAATTGAAGAAGTAAGTTACAAGCAAGGAACACAAGTTTTAGATGACGCCATAATAAGAAACTTTACAATCACAGAAGAAACTGTTCCATTTAATGTAAATCCAGGAGTAATTCTCACAAAAGATTTCTTTTCTTTAAACATTCAAAATTTAGCTGGAAGTTCTATAACAGTAGAAACAACAACAAATGTTGAAACAAAGTCAATAATAATAAAGTCAGGAGACACAGAAAAAATAGAATTTACAATAGAGGATTTTGTTGAACCAACCTTAGAAAGTATAACTTTGGCTTCAAATAATTTTAGCTATGAAATTCCCGTCTCTGTGTTCTTAAATACTTCAAGTAGGCCAACAAACAAAGAAATGCGGTTTGATCCAGGTTTTTTAAATTTTACAATGGCCACAAATACAAGCCAAACTAAAGTTCTTTATTTATACAATTTAGGGAACACAGACCTTCGTAACATTGAGCTTTCAATCTCAGGGGAGATTGCCCCTTATGTAAACCTTTCGCAAGATAAGATAAACAAACTAGAAGGTGGGTCAAGTGTAAGAATTGATTTGTTTGCAATATCTGATGAAGATGAAAGAAGTTTGGAAGGGCAGTTAAGAGCAGACGCAGATGGATTTTATGCTTATTCTGCTTTATCCACAAATTTCATAAAAGATTTTGTCCCAGCAGGGGGAGCAGGAGCTGAAGAAGGAGAACCTGAAACATTAGATGATAGTTGCGAGAATTTAGGGGGAAGCTTTTGTGCAGATGAAGAAGAGTGTAAAGATAATGACGTAGCATATGCCACAGACGGCATCTGTTGTATGACTTCATGTAAGACACAAAAGAAATCCTCTGCAGGAAAATACCTTGGATGGATCTTGGTTCTAGCTGCAATTGCAGGAGCAATTTGGTTTTATGTTACAAAATATAGAAAGACTGAAGCCTCTACACCAGAATTGGAGAAGATAGCAAAGCCAAATTTAGATAAGTTTGAAAAATCACAACCAGCTCCAAAGGGCTCTGTTAAAAAGTAATTATTCTTTCTTTTCTTCTGTTCCTTGTTGTTGCCCCATAATTTCCCTCAACTTTTTTTCAAGAATTTGTTTTTCAATTTGAGTTATTCTAGCAATCTCGTCATAACCATGAAGTTTTTGAGTGATAGTTGTTAAAATGTCTGCCCAACTATTGTTTGTTAGTGCAATTAGTTCTGGACTGATTATCTCAAAGTGAGACGGCATATAATTAAACATTATCCCTACCAGTTTCATCATTTCCTCTACTTCAATTTCAATCTCTGCGAAACTTGCAAAAAATCCTGCTTGTTTTCCTTCAAGTTCTTTGGGCTCATTAACTTTGGAACTTTTAACTTCAACTCCTTTTTCTTCTCCAATTTTTATAACAATTCCTTTAAGTGTTTCTTCAACATGTTCTTTTGGCTTCCCAAGAACTTCTATAATCATACTTGCTCTAATTTTTTTTGTGTCTTCCATCTCTGAACTCATTTTGTTTGTATTTTTCTTTTTTTAATTTTATCAACCATAAACCAGCAAGCAACACACAGAAGATAATTAATCCATATGTTGCATAATCGCCATTTATACTATCTTGACTGTCATTTTTGCTTTTTATAGTTTGTGGCGATAATTTAATTATATCTGCTTCAAAATATTCTACTTTTTTTATTTCTTTTTTCACGTATTCAATCTCCTCTTCTTTTTCAGTTTCTAAGCTATCTTTTGGGTTTTCTTCTCCATCAACACACGCCAAGCCTTGATCTTTAATTGACTGAAGTTTAACCTCGCCAATTCCATAAACACGAATCATATCTTCAATAGAATCAAATGGCCGCGCATCTACAATCTTCTGTGCAGTTGCAGGTCCAACATAAGTTATTTCATCTAATTCTGAAAGCGAAGCAGTATTAATATCAACACACGAAGCCAATACTAATTGCAAAAAAAGAATTACTACGAAAACTAAAACAAGTTTTCTCATAAAATAGTTAAGATAAAGAATGTTTTAAGTTTTATTGTACTTATCCCCATACTTTTCTTTAAAATCTTCATAAACAATCTCTCCTCTTTTATTGCCCCCCTTGCTTTGGTCGGGGGGTACACCCGGGGGTGCCCCTTGCTTTGCAATCCAAATCTCTGAAAAAATTCCCTTCTGCAAATACCATGCACACTTTTCTTTTTCAATCTTAGACAAAGTTCCATTGATCTTACATTCAACTCCAATCACACTATATGCTCCTTCATGAATTTTCTTAATAGAAATAAAATCCGGGAAACCAGATCCCAACATCATTGCTTTTGAAAAAGGATTAAACTTTTTTTTCGCAGCAACAACTTTGTCTTCTTCTAAATCAACATTATTTGTCCACTTATCAATAACTCTTCCTTTTGATTCTAAATCTTTTCTAACTTTCAACTCAAATCTTGCTCCCCGCGCTTTAGAAATTCTTCCCTGTTTAACATTAGATTTTTTCTTAGTCTCCGGAATACCTTTTTCATTCCAGGACACAACTCTTTCATCATCTGTTGCATCTTTCATAAGCCCAATAATTTTTTCTTTTCTCTCTTTAGAAACTTTGTCCATAATAGAATTAACTAACTCAACTTCTTAAACATTCCTTTCATATGCAAATATAAGATAGCACAACCTGCCCCAACTGTGTTTGCAACAATATCTCCCATTGTATTAAAATATCCTCCAACTCCGTTGTTAATATTCATAGCCACCACAGAGAATTCAAACATTTCCCAAAAAGTTCCAATTCCTAAACCAAACAAAAATAAAATCAGAGAGATAACTCTTTTCTTTTCAATTGTTTTAATGTATGGTTTAAGAAAATAAAAACCAACAATAGTAAAGACAAAAATATTCCAAAAATGTAAAATCTTATCAAACCTCAGAATTCCCTCAATAACTTCTGCTTGATATAAAATCTTTCCATTTATCACAAGGTATCTTCCCATCTTGTGAAGCACATGCGCAATAGTAACTCCAACAAGAACAAATGTGCTAAATCTATATTTCTTATGAAGCTGAACCATCAGCGCGATCACAAACAAAATAAAAATAGAATAAATCAGAAACTCCCAGTTTCTTTGAAATGCAAAGTAAAATATAAAATAAGCTAGAAAAACTAAGTTAAAAGCCAGAATACCTTTATCTCTTTTTTTAAATTCTTCTCCATTTATTTTAACTTTCTTTTTTGCTTTTTTCATTTCACCCTCTCTTAATTATAAATCTCTTGCCTGAAGAGTCCGTCTTTGATTTGCTTTTGCCCTTTGAATAGCATTAGCCAAAATCTCTTCAACTTTTCTATCCAAAGCCATCTCTACTTCATCTGCAACAGAAGAAACAGCATTTTCCTCATCAAGCTCTTTTACAACTTTTCTAATATTTGATTTAATTATCAAAGCCATGATTTATCTAGGAAAAAAGGATTTATTAAACTTGCCCTTAGCAAACTTGCCGTAAGATTTTTTCCATTGGCCAACTTTTAAGGGGGTTTTCCCTTTCCCTTTTTAGATTTCTAACTGGAGGGTCCTTTCTTTTGGGAGATTTTGTTTCTAGTTCTTGAAGCCGCATTTTTATTTTTAATTCGCGAGTCTCTTTAAGAAGTTGCTCTTGCTCTACATAAATACTCTCCAATTCTCTTAGTCCTTTTTCTAACTCTCTGGTAGCCCCATATTGAGAAACAGCAAGATATGTTGCAACACCAACTAAGCTCAATCCTCCGAACGCATAATACCATCTACTAATTCCTCTAGAACTATTCCAATCCAATCTCATCCTTGATTCCTTTCACAGAATTAATGGCAATCTCAAAAAATTCACTTAACTCCAAACCAGTTTTTTCAATCTCTCGAATTATTTCTCTATTACAATTTGCTGCAAATGTTTTATCTTTAAATTTCTTTTTCAACCCTTTTATTTGCATATCACTTATCTTTTTGTCTCTCATCAGAGCATACGCATAAATTAAACCTGTCAAAGTTTCTGCAGCTGCAAGAGAGTGTTCAACTTTTTCTTTTCTCTCTTTTCCAGTATGTGCAAGAATTTCATCAAACCCATATCCATGGCTTTGAACAATCTGAATAAATTCATCATCAAAACCTTTGCCTTTCAAAATATCTTCTGCTTTAATTGTGTGCTCTGCCCAATTACTTTTTGTCTGCTCCCAATCCACATCATGCAACAACCCAAGCATTCCCCAATAATCAATATCTTCTCCAAACTTTTCCGCCAAAGATTTCATAATCGCCTCTGATTCTAAATAATGATTCATATTAGATTCTTCTTGCCCCATTGACTTCAAAAGTTCAACTGCTTCTTCTCTAGAAATTGGTAGAGTCATTTTTTGTTACTTTTATTCTCCTCATCACCTTCAGGCTTCATCAAAGGAAACATAACTGTTTCTCTAATTGGTTTGCCCATTAAAAACGCAAATAATCTTTCTGAAATTCCAAAGCCACAAGTTGGAGGCATTCCGTGCTTCAGAGCTTCTACAAATCCGGTATCATGATCTTGAGCATCTTCATCTCCTGCAGCTTGCAGCCTAGCTTGTTCTTCAAATCTTTCTTCTTGGTCAATAGGGTCATTTAACTCTGAATAACCCTTGCCCATTTCAGATCCAGCAAGTATAACTTGAAACTCTTGAACTTTTTTAGGATCTTCTGGAATTCTTTTGGCCAAAGGTTCAACCTCAACAGGATGCCCAACTAAAAAACCAGGGCCACTTAGTTGTTTTCTAGCAACTTTCCACAAAATATCAACCAGTTTCCATTTTCCTAAACCTTTCTCATAATCAACATGAAGTTCATCAAGCTTCTCTTCCATTTCTTTAACACCAACTTCATAAATATCAATTCCAGTATATTTCTTAACCATCTTCTCATAGTCATACAAAACCCATTTACTTCCTAGATCAACTTTATGCCCTTGAGCTTCAAATTTTAAATCTCCAAGAACTGCCTTCGCAACTTTCTTATACATTTCTTCCACAAGTTTCATTCCATCATTATAATCTGCATAAGCCCAATAAAATTCCATCTGAGTATAATCTTGCAAGTGTTCCATATCCATTCCTTCGTTTCTAAACTGCCTTCCAATCTCAAAAGTTTTACCATAGCCTGCAACCATTAGTTTTTTTTGCCAAAGTTCTCCCATTGAAATTCTCAAATAAACATCTAAGTCCAAAGCATTATGGTGTGTTGCAAAAGGCGTAGCTGAAGCTCCTCCTGCAGAATTCTCCAAAATAGGAGTCTCAACTTCTAAGAAACCTTTTTCTATAAGAAAATTCCTCATTGTGCTCCAGAACTTTTGCTTTTTAATAAACATCTCTTTAACTTCAGGATTCATCAAAATATCAAGATACCTTTTTCTAAATCTATCTTCATCTCCTTTTAAGCCATGAAACTTTTCAGGCAAAGGCAATAAAGCTTTGCTTAACATTTCAACTGACTTAACTAAAACAGAAACTTCTCCTGTTTTAGATTTCATGATTGTTCCTTTAACTCCAATAAAATCTCCTGTGTCAACATATTTCTTAAAAAACTTCCGTGCTTCATCTGGAGTTTCTCCTTCTTGTAAAACAATCTGCAAATCTCCTGAGCCATCCCGAAGTTTAGCAAAAGCAATCTTTCCCATATCTCTTTTAATCATAACACGCCCAGCTGTCTGTGCTTTTTCTTTTGTAGTCTCACTATTTTTCAAACCCTTGTATTTTTCTGCAAGTTCAGCATTCTCATCCTTCTTATCAAACTTATGTGGATACGGATTAATGCCCAAGCTCTTTAATTCATTTAACTTTCGCATTCTTTCTGCAATAATTTGTTGTTCTCTTCCCATAGTTTAATCTAAGAAATAGGCTTTAAATAATTATTGAGTTATATATGCAAAACCTTAAACACTTTAAAACTCTGAAATCTCTCTGGCTTGATTTCAACCTTCCGAATCTGCGAATGCTTTGGTCCCACCTTGCTCAACTCAATAAGTTTATTCACTCTTTCTGAATCTCCTTCTAGAAAAATCTCAACCCGACCATCATTCAAATTCCGAACAAAACCCTTTACATTATGCCTCTCTGCATTTTGCTTAACAAACATTCTATAAAAAACACCTTGCACAGTGCCTGTAATATAAACTCTAACTGACTTTTTCATAAACAAAGAAACAGGCTCAAGTTATTAAAGATTTCTACATTACAATTAAATTTATTAAACAAATTAAACTCCTTTATGTATGGATATTATTGAACAAATAAAACAAGAAGCAAAATACTTTTTTGAAGAAGCAGGAGCTTGCCATGGTTGGGATCATATTGAAAGAGTTTATAATTTGGCGTTGCATATTGGAGAAAAAGAAAATGCAGATTTAGAAATACTAAAATTAGCTGCATTATTGCATGACATTGCAAGAATAGAACAAGATAATTCAAACGGAGAAATTTGTCATGCTGAACTTGGAGCTTCTTTGGCAAAAGAAATTCTTAAAAAACATAATTTTTCTGAAGAAAAAATTAACAAAGTGGTTCATTGCATTAGAACTCACAGATTTAGAAAAGAAAATAAACCTGAAACAAAAGAAGCACAAATACTTTATGACGCAGACAAAATAGACTCAATTGGTGCAATTGGAATTGGAAGAGTATTTGCATATGGCGGAGAACACGACAGATCTCTAGATAAATCTTGTCAAGAGTTTCAATTTAAACTTTCAAAAGTAAAAGATAATCTTTTAACAGAAGAAGGAAAAAAAGTAGCCCAAGAAAGACATGACTTTATGGTAAAATTTTTTGAGAGATTTTTCAAAGAAGCAGATGGAGAGTTATAACAACCCGCTCATATCTTCTGTCTTATATTCTTCTGCAACTGAGAAAACCTCAAAATCCTCTATAAAATTCGGAACACTTCCTTTAATCTTTTCTATTAGTTCATTCAAGTGAGAAGTATCTTTGTAAAACAAACCAATAAAAAAATCAAACTTTCCTATGATCTTTGCAAAGTGAAACACAAACTTGTTCTCTCTAGATTTTTTAATAAATGTTTCTTTATCTTTCTGAGGATTTGTTTTTGTTCTTATGAATAAAAGAGCAGTATTTGGAAGACCCAATGAAGCAGGATCAATTATTGGAGAAAAAGTTTCTATAATTTTGTCTTGCCTAAGTTTTTTCAATCTCCGCGCAATTGAATCTCTTCGAATCCCTGTTTTCTTTTCAAGCTGTGCAACAGTGGCTCGCGCATCCTCAAAAAGCGCCTTCATGATCTTCTTATCTTTCTCATCCATCTTAAAGCATATTAAGCCATGTTTATAAATATTATGCTTATTATAAGCTAACTTTATGAGATTCTTTTATATACTAATAATAAGAAACTACTACATAGTAAATAATGAGCAAATAAAATGACAAGAAACCTAGCAAGACAAAATACAGAGAGCGTAGGAAAATTCTTAGAAGAAGTAGATACTGGGCAACCTTTCTTACTTGGTTTAAGCGGGGGAATCGATTCAACAACCTTGGGATATTTGGTCTCTCAAAGATTTGGTAAAAAAAGATTAGAAACTTTTACTCTTACTGGAGATTGGTTAGATAAAACAGCAACAGATCACGCAATTGACATGGCCAGTCAAATATCTGGAAAACACAGAGTTGTTCCAATAGAAGGGATTTACCATCCAGATTTAATGAGGGACGCAACTCCAGAAAACTACGCAATTCTTCTTGGACAAGCAATTACTTTTGTCAACAATACTTCAATACCAACACATCAAAGTTTAATCTCTTCAAACTTGCAAGAAACAGCAGTGGAACTAGGAAACTTTGGAACATATCAAGGAGAAATTTCCCCAACAGCACATTTTTTCAAAAGTGAGATGTATGCAATGGGTTCAGAACTAGAAGTTCCCCAAGAAGTAGTTGAAAGAGTTCCAGGTTCAGGAATTTTAGACACAATGACAGATGAAGAATTAATTGGAGTTCCTTATCCCAAGCTAGAAAAATATTTACTTAACGTAAGAATACAAGATAATGGAAGTAAAGCATTTTCTTTAGAATATCTAACTCACGATAGAGAAGGAATAAGGCTCATGTGTGACATAACAAAAAAGCAGTTAGAGCATTTAGAATATAGACTTTTACATGCAGCTCGTTTTTGGATTAGAGAGGGCCCAAGACCAAAAAGGGAGGGGGTAGATGCAAAAACTAGTACAATTGCCTATAAAGAAACTAATCGGGCTCCTCTTTTTAGACCCCAATCTTATACAATAAGTCCAGGAGAAAAAGATCTGGGAATTATTTCTGTTGATGACGACGAAGATGCAATAAGGTCCTACACTCAAGAAGAATCAAGAAGAATAAGGAAAACATTAAAACCAAAAGAAATAGTGATGGTGGGAAAAGGTCAAAAAGTTAATTTTGCAGAACATAGAGAAGATGGGATAAAAGTAGTTTCTGTTCATCATGGAGGGTATGTAAAATATGGCTGTTAGAGATCACAACTCTCGCCGATCAATCTCATTCTGCAAAATAGTCATAGTCTGACTTGCAAAATACATTTGTTTTCCAACACTAATTTTTTCAACTCCAAGTTTCTTTAATCTCTTTAATTTATCTTTTGGAATTCCATCTTGATCTCCAAGTATGAACACAGCATCATCCATTTCTTTGTCTTTCAAATCCCGCACATCTTCTCCCCTTTTATCTAACAAATAAACTTTCTTTCCTTCTTCAAGTAATCCTTCAACAACTTTCTCAATACTTTTCTTTTCAATATAATAACCCGGTGCAACTTCTGTTCTCCCTTCTTTATTTTGATCAGTCTTAGACAAAGTAGGTGAAAGTTTTGACTTTGGCCGCCTATATCTGTAAAGCATTTTCTTTATCAAACCTGCAACATCTTTCTTAGAAATATCAATCTTGTTTTCTGTATCAATAGCAAGGTTCTGTCCAGGAAATAATTCTAAATGTTTAGGACTATCTGGCGGCCCATCAAAAACCAAATGCAACTTAACATCATTCCTAGAAGCATGCGAAACAAAAAAACTCATTATCACAATCTGACAAACAATATCCATCCGACCAGCCTTCATCAAATCATCTGTCCTAAAATTCCCTGTTGTCCTTGCAGACTTTGAATAATATATAAATTCTCTCATGAATTTCCTAAAGAAATAAGACTTTTAATCTTTTCTAAATCTCCAATAGCCAGGGGCTCTTTGTAAAGTTCATTAACAAGCCACAAACCAGATTCTTTAATCTTCTCTTTTGGAGAATCAAATCCAAGCCAGCTCTCAGAAGGCTTGCAATCTTTACACAGCGACACAGTTGAGATAATCTTTGATTCAAGTTGCAATCTCTCTTCTTTTTCTTCAACAGGAATAACAATAAAACTAAATTTATTTCTAATAACTTGAGAGACTTGCTTCTCAATCTCTTCTTGTTTTATAAAATCAATCTGAGGATTTTTCTCTCTAACTTCTCTTATCAGCGGAGTCAGTTCCCAATCACTTAAAAAACAATCTCCTTTCAGCAAGCACCTTCCAATATTTTTTCTAAATATGCTCCTATCTTTCACTTCATTGATAAAATGCTCTTTTAATCTTGACCTAAGATTATTTTGTCCCGTATGTGTGCCTATCCGAACAATTCTTTCTGCACCATGTGCAGTTTCTCCTTTTTCAAATAAAATATAAATTCCATTCAAGGGAATCTCCTCAGCATTGAATGGAAAAGAAAACCTTTTCATATTATTGAATAAATTATGAAGCTCTTCACAAATATTTTTAGATTCATTTTCTTTTGTTAGGAATTGCAATTGTCTTCCGATTCCTAGTCCTTGCATCGGAATCTTGTAATTTGCTAGGTGGGGAATTAGAAATTTTCTATAATTTTCTCCTGCTAAAAAAATTATCTCATCATTATCAACATCCGCAACCTCTTTTAATTTTTCCAAAACCCCTCCTGCCCAGACTTTTAGCTCTTCTTGGTTTTTTTCATTTAAAGTTTCATTATAGTCTTCAATCTCTTCTTCTAAATCAAGCAAACCATATTTTGCAGACAAAACAAAAATCTTATCCGGATTATGTTTCTCTGCATATTTCAAGCCTTTTTTAAAAAGAGGACTAACATACAAATCACGAGCTTTAGATTTATGCGGAAGTTTCTTACTAACGCATGAAATAAGAACGATCTTTTTCATCCCTAAAGAAAACATCCAATACTTTTAAGTTTTTATCTATTAATTAATTTCTAATTTCCTGGTAAACAAATTCAGATCTAGCCCAAGCATATTTTTCTCCAGTGTATTTGTATATTCCAACAAATCTCTCTCCTGAAAACACAGCAACAACTTCTTGCTTTTTTAGTTTAGGGGCTTTTACAATATCTGATTCTACAATACTTTTTCCAGTAAATATTTCTTTAAGCCGTGTATCTTTAATCCGAACTTCTGGCATGATTTTCTTTAATGCTTCTTCCCCCGGGATTATTTTAGCAGCCAATTCTTCTTCACTCATTTTATCCAGATCATATAAATTAACAAATGAATCATCCTCTTCTGAAAAAATTCCCGCATTTGTTCTTCGAAGTTCAAGCATATGTGCTCCACATCCAAGTTCATCTCCAAGATCAGAACAAATTTTTCGAATATATGTTCCTCCTTCAACTTTTGTTCTAAACAAAATATCTTTTCCTCCCTCATCAACTTCTAAAATTTCAAACTCAAAAACCTCACGAACTCTCTCTGCTCTTTTAACAGCTGAACGCACAGGAGGCATCTGCTTAATCTTCCCAATAAACTTTTTCTTAATCATAGCTTCAATCTTCTTAACATCTACAACTTCATGCATCCGCATAATTCCAATATATTCTTTATCATGCCCAATAAAATAACCAGTTAATTTGCAAGCTCGATTTAATCCAATAGGTAAAACCCCGGTAACCTTTGGGTCCAATGTTCCAAAATGTGAAGTCTTCCTCAATCCTAATTTCTTGTGCACATGATCTGAAATACTAAATGAGGTTGGCCCACTAGGTTTATCTAAATTTAAAATCCCAAATTCTAATAATTCTTTCAGTGGTTTCATAAAACTAATCAAATTTCTCCCTTCAAATACCTTTTCCTTTTCCTCTCTTCAAACTTCTCAATAGCATATCTCAACATTGTCCTTGGAATTTTCTTATATCTTCCATTTTCTTGCAACCAAGCTTCTTCAACTTCCAAGTTCTTCTTTCCAACTTCCCGAAGCATCCACCCAACAGCTTTGTGAATCAAATCATGTTCATCCTCTAAAAGAATCTCTGCAATGGCAAGCGCATCACCAAACTCTTCTTTTCTAATAAAAGCAAACGTAGAGATCATCGCAATTCTCTTTTCCCATAAATCTTTAGACTCAGCCAACTTGTAAAGAACATCTTTCTCTTTATCTAAAAGAAACTCCCCAACAATTTTATAACACGAAATATCTACAAGATCCCAATTATTAATATTTGCAGTATTACTCAAATAAAAATTAAAAATATCTCCTTTGCCTTCTTCATCTGCTTTTTTGTATTTGTCAATTAAAATAAATAGACAAGCCATTCTATGATCGTGGATTTTAGAATCAAGAAGCTCTTGAAGCTTAGGAAAATTTAAACCAACATATTTTTTAGCAATTGCTCTTTGTACAGGAACCCTAATCCCAAGAAATACATCCCCTTCTCCATATTCCCCTGCACCTGTTTTAAAAAATCTTTGCAGAATTTTAGCTTGCTCTGGATTTGCTTCTTCTTGCAAATCTTTTTTTAATTCTTCTAACATTTTTAAATAAAACCCCCAAACTTTAAAAATTCTCCTAAAAATATATATACTTGAGCAACCTTCTTATATTAACAAAAGAGATGTGAAATGTTTAAGAAAGATTACTATAACACTTTGAGAGAGTATTTGTTTCTATTATTAATGTATTTTACTTACCAAGATTTTAAGGCATTAAAAAAACCAAAGAAGATTGGAATGGAAGATTATGAACTTACCGGAGCCTTAATCACTTTCCACAACACTCCTTCAAAAAGATTCTATGACATCTCAAAGTCAATCAATGTTTTTAATCAACCAAAAAAGTTATTTACAAAAAACCTAGAATTAATCAAAAAAGCATTAGACGGAGACGGCGGTTTGATTATTGAAAAAGACAAGATAATCTCAAGTGGAGTTTTCTTTGATGGTTTAATTAAAATATGTAAAAAGAAATTCAAAACAAAAGACTTTGAAGAAATTGTAAAACAATATCTTCCTGCAGGACCAATCAATCCAGGGAATAGAACCAGAACAGGTTTAGCCTTGGGTTTATTAGGGAGGAAATCAAGTTCAACTTTTGTAATGAACCAAACTGTTTTCAGCAATGCTAGAACTGGAAGAGTAATTGAACTAAATGGCGAAGGAACAAAAAGAACCTTCCATTTAGAAAAAAATAAAAGGAAAATACAAGGGGTAATAAGAATTTACAAATATGATAAATCAAAAAGTTCAGTTGTTGTAAAGGACAGACAAGTTCTTGAGGAAAAAGATCTCAAAAATTTTAAAAAAAGACTCGAATGTTTTCAAATACCAGATCATTGTTTTTGGAAAAGTTTATTTAAGAAATAATTATTTAGCTAAAGATTTTCTCTGTGGTCTCTTAGGTGCTTTAGTTTTTCCACCTGAAGTTTGTTTGATTGCTTTTGCTTGACTCTTTTCAATTTGTTTCATTGCTTCTTCTCCAGACTTAACCTTTTCTTTTTCTTCTTTCTTCTCTTCTGCAGAATCTTCCTTATTTTCAGTTTCTTTCTTCGCAGCATTCTCAAGAGTTTTCTTAGCTTCTTTCTTCTTCTTTGCAATATCTTTAGATGTTTCAGCAAGTTTTTCTTCTCTTTTCTTCTTAAAATCTAATTTTCCAGGAAGATCAATTGCTTCAACTCGCACAATATCTCCTTCTTTAACAGCTTTAACTTTAATCTTGTGTGGCGGATTTTTAATTCCATCAATCCACAAAAGCTCATTAACATATTTATCCAACTTAATCTTATTCAGATCTCTATCATAGACTTTCATATGTTTCACTAAAAATTCTTTTATGGTTTTAACTGCTTTTGGAGTTTTCTTATAACGTGCAACATGTTGAAATTTAGGTCTAAGTGGAATAACATATTCTCTTTCAATATTATCTGATTTTTTATCTTTCTTATCTGCCATTTTTTATTTAACCAAAATGTGATTTCCTTTGTTTTCTTGGTGTAATGTGAAGCTTAGTTCTTCTCCAGTTTCTTCTTATTCTAGTCATAGCTGAAGGATGAACTTTTTTACCTGTTCCGAACTTTTTCAAAACAACCCAAATTGGAGCCCATTTTGTTCTACGTCCGTGCTTTGCAAGTTTTGCTTTTCTTTCTGCAGTTTCCTTGTTATTTCTAGCTGGCATTTTATTTAATAGCCTCCAAAAATTCTTTACCTTTATCAGTTAATTCTCTTCCTGGCTTTTTGCTTCGAACACCTTTGACATCTTCTGCAATTCTAGTAAAACCAGCTGCATCAGATTGCTGCAAAATAACTCTAATGATCTTTCCTGAAGCTTTCTTAAATCTCTCTGGCTTCATTCCTCTGTTTTGTTTTGAACCATATTTTGTTCGAAGTCTATTAACTCCAACAATTTTGTTTTTGTAAATTTGTCTAAGTATACTTGCAGCTCTCTTAAACCAGAAATCAGCATCATCAATTGGTCTCTCTTTTGAAGGACCTGATTTAACAAAACCAGCCCACTCAGGCTCTTCAAAATCCTCAACACTTTTAAGTGCTTCAGCTAATTTTAAATTAAATTCCTGTGCATCTAGTTCATATATCGGATTTGTTTCCATTTTATTATACGACCACATCTTGCGATGTTAGATAGCATTAAGCTATTTAGTCTAGAATATTAGATAAAAATTCATTTATAAAACTTCCTATCTTCTTTTTAACAAAGCATAGGGGTGACGATTTTGAGCCAAACAAGGTTGTCCTTCAGCAATTTCTTTTCCACCAGAATATCCACAAACTCCTCCAAAACGCATTTTTTTATTCAGGCGATACCCTTCACATTGAGAACTACATCCTGTTGTGTCGCTCGCACCAACACTATTTCTTTCTCTGTCTGGCCCCATGCTGTCTCTTCTTGGCCCTAGTTGAGTTGTCATAGAAAACAATCACAAAGTTCATTTAAAAGAATTTATATTCTAAATTAATTAGTTTCCGTTTTATCTCTTCCAAGTCTCTTAATAGCAATCACAAAACCAATTACTCGCGCAGAATATTTCACCCCAAGCTTCTCTAAAAGCTCTTCTTTAAACTCTTTAACTTTTGTTTTATCATGCCCAGCCCCTTTCAAAACATGAACTTTCACATTTGCATGTTTAAGAAAATGACTTCTAAGAGTAGAAATAAAATTATCTGTAACTCCGTTTTTTCCAAGTTGAACTTTAGCTAGAGGCATTTTCAATCTCCATTTTCTTAATTAGAACATCCTTATGTTTTTTTACTCCAAAACAGCCAGTCTTCATTCCTTTTTTCTTGTAAACATCTTTTCCTTTAAACCAATGAATCAAAACATCTGATTTATTGTCTCTCCAATCCTGACTTTTCAAAGCACAAAAGATCGCAGCTTCTTTTCTATCTTTAGCATTTGTCCGAGCTGCTTTAATATTTACAAACGGACTTCCTGGCTTTGCAGTATGAAAAACATCCTCATTCTTTTCAACTTGCCCAACCAAATCCTCATTATTCTCAGCTGACTTTCCAGCTAAAACTAATTTCTCTGAACTTGTTTTAAACTCTCTAAATTTCATAATTAAACCAAGATTAAGTGATTTATAATCATTTCTTTTTACCTGACTTGTCAGGTTCTTGTGCCCTTTGGGTATCCCTTTCTTTTTCCTTCAACCATTCTTCAACAACACTCAAGCATCTTCTTTGGTTGCTCCATGTTAATTTCTTCAAAGCATCTGGAAATTCTAACCATTTGTAATCTGAATGTTCTTTTTTATCCACACGAATCCCCCTCAAAAAAGGTTTCTTAACTTCTGCTGCAAATAAACTAAATGTCTGCCCAACAAAACCCCTTCTTTCTGGATATTGCTTATCGTATTTGTATTTTCCTGAAACATTAAACTTCTGAACTTTTCCAACAACATTCAAACCAGTTTCTTCTTTTATTTCCCTAAACGCAGAGATAATCTTTCCCTCTCCCCTATCAACTCCTCCCTTAGGAAACTCCCAACCATCCCAATGCAAATGCCTTTTCAAAACAAGAAACTCAATCTTATCTTTAACTCGAGCATACACTACAATAAAAATAGCTGGCCGATATCTCTCTTTATCCATGTTAATAGTCTAAAAAATATACTTTTAAATGTTTTTTACTACTGAATGAGCTCATTTATTTAGAATTTTATTTACCTTTTTCCCAAATTATCTTAAACCAAGGGAGTGTTAAAGTGGAAATTGTGAAAGCCAAAGAAGGAACAATTGAGTTGATAAATGGCTTTGGAAGATTTGCCGAGAAGAAAAAAATCACAACAACAAGATAGGTAAGGATAACAATTGCAATTTTTCTTGTATAACTTGTTTCCCAAGCTTTGTCTAATTCAACTCTTTCATTTCTTTTTTTAATTTCTTTGATTTCGTTTTTAATTGAATCCATTTCAATAGCCCCATTTCTTTACTGCTTCTCCAAGTTCCTCGTGGTCTTTGGAATATTCCTTTAAACTAATTCCTTTTAACGATGCATCAACTGCTTGTCTCATTGCAATTGCTCCGGCCTTAGTTCCCATTGGATGACCATGCACTCCACCACCAGCTTGGATCACAACATCTTTTCCCATAAATTTCATTATCTTTGGAACCAGCGAAGGATAAACTCCTCCCGAAGCAACTCCTAAAACCGGTTTAACACCTGGCCACTTTTGCTCAAGATGTTCTTTAGTTTCTTTTGTTGCTTGTTGTTCCATTTCTTGTTCAATATGAAGTACTTCATCTTTTCCACCAGACATTTTTCCATAAGCAGTTCCAATGTGAAGAGTATCAACTCCCACCATTCTAGAAAGTTGAGCAATAACTTCCATGCTCATTCCAAATGTTTCTCCTTCTCTAACTCTATCAAGCATTGCATGTCCTGCTCTGTGTGCATGAATCGGAAGCTTTGTAAAATCCCGCGCAGTCTGAACAGCAGCCCAACCTAGTGTCAAAATATCAAGCATAATATAATTCCCCCCATTTTTCTCAACAAACTTAATTCTCTTTTTCATAGTTTCTGTTTCAGCGGTGCAATTAATCAAATAAGCTTTCTTATCTCCTGTTTCTTTTTCTGCTTTATTCTTCAACTTAATTGTTTTCAAAAATCTTGTTTTAAAAGTATTAAATTTTTGAGAAGTTAAATTCTCATCATCTTTAACAACATCACAACCTCCAATCCAGGATTCATAAGCAGTCTTAGAATGTTCTCCTGGTTCCAAACCAACTTTTGGCTTAACAATTGTTCCAACAAGCGGCCTTCCTCGAACCTTAAACTTTTTCCTCAAACCTTGAATTCCATAACGAGGACCCTTAAATGATTTTAACATAACTTTTGGAATCTCAACATCTTCCCAAAAAAGTCCCTTAACAGATTTCATACCATAAATATTTCCTCCAATTGAAGAAAGTATCTCTGGAAGATTTCCTAGTTCAAAGAGTTCAATTGGATATGCAATCCTCGCTCTTTTATTTCGAGTATCAACTTCATAAACTTTCGGAGTAAGCAATGCACCAATCCGCGGATTCATTGTTTTAACTTCTGTCCACGTTCCAACTGAAGATTCTCCAGCAACCATGGAAGCAGCCTCTCGAAAACTAAAACCCTTTGCAGGATTAATATAATACTGCATAATCAAATCACTTGCACTTGGTTTATACCTTAAATCAACAAATGAATTATATTTGTATGCTTGTTTATTTCCCATTTTATCACACCTTTTTATTATTAATTATTTTTAGTTCTTAAATCTTTTCAACAACACTTTTTCCTTCTTTATCTTCAACAACATACCCTTTCTCCTTAATCTTATCTCTTAACTCATCAGCCAACTTCCAATCTTTATCTTTTCTAGCAGTCTCTCGATCTTTAACTAACTCCATAACTTCAGAAGAAACTTTTTCCTTCTTATCTTTTTTCAATAATTCCAACCCCAAAATTTCATCTATTTTCTTAATCGCACCAATCTTTCCAACAGCTTTTTCATCTCTAACTAATCCCCATAAAATTTGCAAAGCACGAGAAGAATTTAAATCATCATTCATCGCTTTCTCAAAATCCTTAACTGCTTTCTCATTAACTTTTCCATCATCTTTAATCTCTGCAACAATTTTCTTTAATCTTTCATAAGCTGTTTGAGCAGCACCCATTAATTTAAAATCAAAAGCAGTTCGTTTCCGATAATGTGCAGTAAGTAAGAAATACCTAAAGCCCAAACCAGAATAACCTTTTTCTTCTAAATCAATAATTCTAGTTATGTCTCCTGAAGATTTTGACATCTTGCCTTCTTTAAGATTAAGATGATTATTATGAAGCCAGTACTTAACCCAAGGCCGGACACCAAAAGCAGTTTCTGACTGAGCAATTTCATTAATATGGTGAGGATTCATATTATCTATTCCCCCAGTATGAATATCAAATTGTTTTCCAAGATATTTAGAACTCATAGCAGAACATTCAATATGCCAACCAGGAAAACCAACCCCCCAAGGAGAATCCCATTCTTGTTGTCTTTTTTCTCCAGGAATAGAGAATTTCCACAAAGCAAAATCAGTTTTGTTCTTCTTCTCCCCAACTGCAATTCTTTTTCCTGCTTTAAGCCCGTCAACATTTAACAAAGCCAGTTTTCCATAATCTTTTAGTTTGGAAGTATCAAAATAAATTCCATCTGAAGTTTTATATGTAAATCCTTTTTCCTCAAGAGTTTTAACAATTTCTATTTGTTCTTTAACATGTTCTGAGGCCCAAGTCCATTTATCTGGTTTTATAATATTAAGTTTTTCCAAATCAGCAATAAAGGCATCATAGTAATGACGAGTAATCTCTTTGGCAGTCTTCCCTTCCTTCTTAGCAGCCTTTTCAACTTTATCTTCTCCATCATCAGAATCAGCAACCAAATGCCCAACATCTGTAATGTTCATTATATGTTTTACTTTAAACTTGTTATAAACTAGAGTTCTATAAAGAAGATCTTCAAAGACCATTCTTCGAGCGTTTCCAATATGTGGATACCAGTAGACAGTTGGACCACAACCATACATCCCAACCTCTCCTTTCTTAATTGGCTTAAACACTTCTTTCTTTCTAGTCAATGTATTATATAATTTTAATACCATAGAACACTCAAGAATTTATAACTTAAAAAACTATTTACTTTTGATAGTCAAGTAAATATCTGTAGCAGAACCATAAAGTTGTCCATCCCTTTCCATCACTAATGTATATGTAACCTGACAAGGTGGTGCTGATTCAGGTATCTTAAATTTAACAAAGATGGGATCATCCATTATTGTTCCCCCTCCAATCTGAATATTATTTCTCTTTTGATTTAAAGAAATAAAATCTTCTGCTTCACTTAGTCGAAGATCACAACTAGCTTCTTGGGCAGTTATATCATAAGAAAATTTCGCTTCTTCATCAATATTTCTTATAGAAATACCAAACCCTCTTGTGTCTTCCCCTTTTTTAATTACTACTTCTCTTGTTGGAGGGAAAATAACAATTTTTTTATCTGCATTCTCTGCAAATAATTTATCTATCTCGGATTTTATTGCAGTATCTATTCCATCTATATTTTCAACACTTCCTTTAAAAATTGTTCTAATTAAAACTAAACCAAGAACTAAAATTGCCATAAGTAAAACTATTGTTACAATAGTACCAACACTCATTTCCATAGCAGCTTTTTTCTTCATCTTATTTTCCAGGAAAACTACCTTGTAGTCCTGAGAATTTTACTTGAGCATACATACTTATTACTATAACAAGTATCAAAACAATTACTGAAATTACAATTCCAATAATACTTAGTTTCTTTCCTTTCTTTGCAACAGCGCCTGAGTCTCTCTTACTCTGCACAACACCGATGATTCCGAAAATTAAACCTGCGACAGGCTGGATAAAACCAAGTACAATACTCACAATTCCTAAAATATAGCTTACGAAAGCTGAATCAACTTTATCTGACATTTTATTTCCTCTTTTAATTAACTTATATAACAAACATTCTTTTATAAATGTTTTTGATGGGTGTGGTGGGAATCGAACCCACTACACCATGATCTTCAGTCATGTGCTCTCCCAATGAGCTACACACCCATGATAAATTAAAGAATTAACTCTCTTTTAAATCTTACTAACCTTTTTATACTTCTTTCTTCTATCTCAGTTATGCAAAAAAAGTTGGTGTTTGAATTCAAGAGGAAGTTCTTTCATCTATTTTCTCTCTTGTACATTCTGGCATATTTTCTACTCGCAAAATCCTTTAACCACAAGACTGCAATAATAGTATTTGTAATTCTTTTAATAGTTTTTATCCTAGCAGAATTCTCAAGATTAAAACTAAAAAAGAAACTCCCCCTATTTGATTTATTGGGAAGAGAAAATGAAAAAAATAAAGTTGCAGGTTATGTTTGGTTTCTTGCAGGAGTCACAATTGTTTTCGCTTTCTTTGATTTCAACATTGCAGTAGCAGCTTTACTTATGACAACTTTCGGAGACATGTCCGCAGCATTGTTTGGAATTGCATTTGGAAAACATTGGCTTAAGTGGCCACCCCAAACAGCTTGGGAAGGAATCATCGCGCAATTTGTTGTTGATCTAATAATTGGTTTCATCTTCATAAACACTTGGTGGATCGTAGTTGCAATGGCCTTTGTAGCAACTTTGGCAGAAACTTTTTTAATAAAAATAGACGACAACTTTAGTATTCCTGTTCTTGGAGGACTAGTTGCCCACCTATTAAGTTCAATCTAATATTTTTTAAAAACAGATATTCTTAAAAAAGAAATTTGTATTACCAGATTATGCCAAAGATTAGTTTGCCACATCTAAGGGTTTGTTCAAAAGCAAGTTGTCTTGGAAATCCCGGTCCAGCAGCAATTGCTTATCTTTTTTATGACGCAGGGGCAAGAGAGCTTAACTCCGCCACAAAATTTATTGGAGAATCTACAAATAATGCTGCCGGATACATTGCCTTACAAAACGCATTAGAACAAGCAAGAGAAAATTATGATTCAGATTCAACAACGATTTTTCTTAATGATCAGCTCATGATAAATCAACTGACAAGAAGAATTGGTTTTCACAAGGAGCATTTGGCTGACTTAGCAGAAGGCATCTGGGATTTAGAAAGATCTTTTCCTTTTTTAGAATATCATTTTTCCAACAAATCTTGGCCTTGGGTTGAAAGAGCTAGAAATCTTGCGCGGGAACAATTAAGACAAGCCACAGGAAGATAGATCAAATAAGAAGAAAATAATTTAAGCAGCTTCTAAAAAGAAAGAATATGTTTCTCTTGCTTCTGCAATATCTTCAACATGGGACCTTCCTTCGCGAAGATCCTGAACAATTTCTCTATCAATAGCAACTAAAGAGTCCCCATCAGAATATGCCCGACTAAAGTGACAATCCAAGTTTGGAGAAACAACTACTCTTTGTGCAACATCGTTTGTTCCTGTCGCACCCTTCACGTCAAAATAAAGATCCTTCCCTTCGCCCAATAATCTTAGGTCAGTTTTAGTTAATCCAACAAGATAAGTTTCTGATTCATAGTCAACACTCATATTCTATTTTTGTAAAACTAGTTTAAAAACTTTATTGCACTTTCTAAACCAAAACCTTTAAAAGACATTTTCTCCCTCTATTTTTGTAAGTCAGGTAGTTGACTTCGGGACTTAGCTTTTAATTAAGCAAATTTCGAGAATAACGAAATTAGTTCTGAGGAAGGTCCGGACACCATGAAAAGTTGCTTTTCGAAAGAAAAGATGTTGCGAAGTATGGCTCTGGAAAAGAAATGACACAGTCGCTTTTGAGCAAGGAAACTTGTGTGGAGCTTTGAGAAAGCGGATTTGATGAAACAGCCATCCCAACTGGTGCAAGTCTATAATGACGCATAGTGGAATGTCAACACGAACTGTTCGATTACGAAGTTCGACAGAATCTGGCCTATTCCTGACTTACACTTTTATTTTTTACATAACAACTTTCTTAAACATTCTTCTCTTTAGACACCCATGCAAAAAGAGGCCCTCAAAAACAACTACCATTCAAAATCTATTGAAGAATTATATGAAGAACTTCAAACATCTGAACAAGGTTTATCTGAAGCAGACGCAAAAACAAACTTAAAAAAATTCGGACAAAACAAACTAGCAGAAAAAGAACAAACCTCTCAACTCTTAATCTTCTTAAGGCAACTCAAAAGCCCTTTAATTTATTTATTGATCTTTGCAATGATTATTTCTTTTGCTTTCCACCACAAGGTAGATGCTTATGTGATCTTGGCAGTTATTTTAGTAAATGCCGGAATAGGATTTTTCCAAGAAAGAAAAGCAGAGACAGCAATTCATGCTTTGAAAAAAATGGTTGTCTCATATGCAAAAGTTTACAGAGGAAATCAATTAGTAAAACTCAACTCAACACAACTTGTTCCAGGAGATATAATTCTTTTAGAAGAAGGAGATAAGGTTCCAGCAGACTGCAGATTAATAAAAATAAAAAACTTCCAAACTCAAGAATCTTCTTTAACAGGAGAATCTGTTCCATCTGAAAAATCTTTAGACATCTTAGAAAAATTAACTTCTGTTGCAGACAGAAAAAACATGGCCTTCATGTCAACAATCGTAGCCACCGGCCAAGCAAAAGCATTAGTTGTTTCAACAGCCAAAAAAACACAAATTGGAATAGTTGCTCATCATGTTCAAGCAATAAAAGCACCAACAATGCACTTTAATAAAAAAGTAGAGCAATTAACTTATCAAATGGCTGCCTTGGCAATTGTGGGGGCAATTATAACTTTCTTAGTTGGTTTTTTCATAAGAGAAATGGAGTTCTTTGATATTTTCCTTTTTACAATTGCTTCTTTAGTTTCAGGAATACCTGAAGGGCTCCCTGCTGTTTTAGCAATTGTCCTTGCTGTTGGAGCACGAAGAATGGCAAAACAAAAAGCAATCATCCGACATCTTCCTGCAGTTGAAACTTTGGGGGTAACAACCGTGATAACAACAGACAAAACAGGAACTCTTACTCAGAACTCAATGACTGTAGAGAAACTTCAAACAATTGATAAAGAATTTACAATAACTGGAAATGGATGGCAACCAATTGGAAAAATCTTCCACCGGAGAGAGCCAATAAATCCAAAAAACTTTTCTGAACTTAAAAAAATACTATCTATCTCAAGCTTATGCAACAAATCAACTTTATTGAGAAAAGAAGGCAAATACGAAATTATTGGAGATCCAACTGAAGCAGCTCTAAAAGTTTTAGCGGAAAAAGCAGGACTAGGAAAACAAGATGTAAAAGAAAAACTATTAGATGACTTGCCTTTTAATTCAGATTTAAAATTTAGAGCTTCACTAATAGATAATCGTGGAAACAAGCAACTCTACTCTGTTGGAGCATTTGAAAAAATAATTGATAAATCTTCTCATTATCTTCAAGAAACCAAAAGACTTCCAATCTCCAAAGAACAAAAAGCACAATTATTATCTAAAGCAGAAAAACTAGCTTCTCAAGGTTACAGAGTTCTAGCTTTGGCTTACAAGGATTTGCCTAAAAATACAAGGTCAGTTTCAAAAGATCTTGCAAACAATTTAATTTTTGTTTCTTTAGTCGCAATGAAAGATCCCCCTAGAAAAGAAATTAAAGATGCAATTAAAAAAGCAAAAGCAGCAGGAATAAGAGTAATTATGAAAACAGGAGACCATAAACAAACAGCCCAAGCAATTGCAAAAGAAATTGGATTGGAAAACCCTTATGGAGAAGTTTTAACAGAAGAAGATGCAACAACAATGATTAATTCTGAATTTGAAAAGGCAGTTAAGAGTTGCAATATTTTTGCAAGAGTTACTCCAAAAACAAAATCAAGAATTGTTAAGATTCTTCAAGACCAAGGAGAAGTTGTTGCAATGACTGGAGACGGAGTTAATGATGCACCTGCTTTGAAAAGAGCAGACATTGGAATTTCAATGGGCATAATTGGAACAGATGTTGCAAGAGAGTCAAGTGAGATGGTTTTAGCAGACGATAACTTTGCTTCAATTGTAAATGCAATTGCTGAAGGAAGAACTGTTTTCAGAAACGTAAAGAGAACATCCTTCTTTCTTGTTACAACAAACGTCGCAGAAGACATAACAATTGTTGGTTCAATTTTAATGGGATTTCCCTTGCCAATGCTCCCAATTCAATTACTTTATCTAAATCTTGTAACAGATGGAATAACAGATGTGTCTTTAGCAATGGAACCTTCTCACGAAGATGTTCTAAATCAAAAACCAAGAAACAAAGATGAAAAGATTCTCAACAAGCAACTTCTCCCTTTTTTAATTATCACTGCGGGATTGATGGTTTTAGGAACTCTTCCTGTCTTCAGATTCTTCTTAAGCCAGAGTCTAGCCAAAGCTCAAACAGCTGCTTTTGTTAGCATGTCTATGTTCCAACTTTTTAATGTATTCAATATGAGGTCTTTAAAAAAATCTCTTTTCAAAATAAAACAAAAAAATAAATGGGTAACATATGCTTTTGCAATTTCATTTTTATTAATGGTTGGAGTAATTTATGTTCCTTGGTTTGCAGGAGTTTTTGGTTTTGTTACCTTAAGCCTAAAAGAATTTTTCGTAATTTGCTTGGTTGCTTCAACAGTATTTATTGGAGGAGAATTATATAAGGCAGTTAGATCAAACCATTAATCCAAATTCCAACAAAATGAGTAATTGAAATTACAACAATTAGTAGCACAATATGTTCTAAGATAACTTCCCACGCAGGATGTTTGTTTCCTTTCGCAAGATAATAACTAAAAATAGTTAACAAAACCAAGCCCCAAATAAGACTCACATAAATTGCAGTTTGTAAACTTAATAATAAAATAGGCACAATAAAACTTAAAGCAAAGACCAACTTAAATATAAATGTAGAAATAGTACTTTCCCAAATTTCTTTTTTTGATGTTTGATGAGAACCAGCTTCTTCAGCAATATGAATTCCAAAAGCATCAGACAATGAATCTGCAATTGCAATAATTAAGATTCCGCCAAGTATAACTTGTTTTGAATGTGTGCTTGCATTAAGCCCAACAATTAATCCTAATGTTGTAACAATACCTGAAGCTAATCCAAATCCCAGCCCCTTTTTTATTGAAATTTTCATAGACAGTTAAATAAATCTTTATTTAAAAATCTATTATTTTTTCAATCTGTTAGGGCGGTTCATCATCATCCATCTTTTTTTCTCCTTTTTTGTTTTTTGAGTATTAAGGGAGACAAGAGATCTTTGCATTTATTAAATGCAGCCATCATGATTTGCCCCCCTTGAAGAGGTTTGTCTATAGAGGTTATCGAGTTTGTAATCATAACTCTTTTAACTTAATTACATGAGCAAAAAACTCTTTATAAACAAAAAGAAGAAAAAATACAGAGACAGAATATGGATTTAACCTATATACTCCAGTATATACTTTAACGATTATTTCCACTACATAAATACTTAAAAAAGCAAATCACTCTCGAATTTTATGATTCAGTGGGTAGTTCAGAACAGAGAGCTAGTAAAATTAATATATGGTTTAATTGTAGCTTTGATTTGCTTGATAATCGTATTTAAGACAGACAAGATCTTTCGAATAAGTTTGCATAAAGGAATAAGGTATTTCAGAAACGCCTTTCTTTTTTATTGCGTTGGTTTTCTAATAAGATATGTCTTTGGAAGCAATCTTTTATTTAGCAATATGGGCGGATTATACAACCCAATCTTAAAAGCTTTATTTGAATTTTTTATGATCATGGGCGGTTTCTTTTTACTCTATAGTTTGTTGTGGAAAAAAATAGAAGCTCCACGAGCAAGATACCTCAGCTCATTGATGAATGCAAACATTTTAGTTTTATATTTAATCTCAATTATCATAGTTTCAATAGATATTCTCTATAATTCTTTTTATGCATTATTTGTTTCACAAATATTTCTTTTTACAATGGCTTTTGCAATAAGCTTCAGCAACTATCTTAGTAAGGGAAAGCAAAGAAAATTCTTAATGTTTTATTTCATAGCAATGGGCCTTAGCTTAGTTGCATGGGGTCTAAACGGATTAGCAGCCCTTTTACTTGAATGGAGCATGGGAGTGATAATAACAATCTACTTAATTAATATAATAATATTTCTGATATTTTTATCTGGGATACTAAATTTCACAAAACACTAAGATGGCAAAGAAACGAGAACGGCTTGAGGTTATTAGAGACATACTCGAAGCAACAAGATCAAACAGGAAAATAAAACCAACTCGTCTGCTTTATGCTTCAAATCTCTCGCCCCAAATGTTCAAAGAATACATCGGAGAACTTTTAGCAAAGGGATTCATCAAAGACATTATTGAAGAATCAAAAAAGAAATCTAAAAAAGACCAAAAATATTTTGTAATAACAATTAAAGGAAATAATTTTCTTCAAGAGTATAAAGTCATTGAAGGTTTTGTTGAAAACTTTGGATTATAAAATTTCTCGCTCCGCCCAATATTTGTTAGCACAATATTTTTTAATCAAGGTTCTATGTTTTGCAAGTAAGTTGAATGATAAGGAAGATTTTTTACATTAATAATCTTTAGTGGAGCATTCTGCCAAAGGCGAATGCGGAGAAATGGAGGGGGGAGAAGATACATTTATACAAATGTAAAAAATGCAAATACGTTGACAGGGTTGCTGAAGGAAGTAGTAATATTTAGATTATTTATCGGAAGGTTTGAGATAAAGAAAGCCTTAAATAATTAATATTATTATGTTTATTATGGGATACAGAGATTGGTCTGCATGGTTAAAAGGAGGAATAATGGGGATTATAGTTTGTTTTCTCTTTTTTGGATTGGCTATAATTTTTCCTGATTTTGGGAAGATTGATGGAGGAATATTTATTTTTATTGCATTATTTATAATGAATACCAATATTTTCGAATGTAAATTTTGTTTGAATTGTGATTTACCTCTCTATTGCTCTGCTATACCAATTTTAGCGTTTGTTGTACAAATTTTGGTTTTCTTTTTTATTGGAGCAATTATTGGTTGGATTGTTTGGAAAATAAAATCTCGAAATGAAATATAACTCTTTTCTCAAGTTTTGAAAAAAGATAAATTTATAAGCTAAAAAGCCAAGATAATTCCATGAAAAGATTAATAATCCTAACTTTTACTTTAGTCTGCTTAATTTTAGGTTCATTTGTTTTTGCAGCAGATAGTGTAACATATGATTTTGAGGAGGTAAATGTTTTATATGCTGCAGAATTTATTGCAACGCCCATTGAGGGTGTTGATTCATCTAACACATGGATTTCTGATTTAATGGATATAAATTCTGATGAACCAGAATGTGGTTTATGGAGAGGGGGGTTTTTAACTTCTGATGTATGTAATGCAGAATTTGAAGAGGGTGGTGCAAAAAAGTATGGTTATCAATGTTATGATGGAACAGAAGGAGAGCTCGGAGATGATTCTTCTTGTAAATCTCGACAAGATTGGATGCAAATGGCGGAAGAAGATTGTCAAAGTCGATGCCCAGAAATACACAATAAAAAATTAGTTATTACTTATGGAATTGTAGAATTAAAAAAAGAGGGCATAGTTTTAATTACAGAAGAATTTATCAAAATTGGCCAAGGAGAAAATGCTAAAAGATTCTTAGTTAATTCTGGGGGTTTAGAATACTTTAAAGAAACAGAGGAGATAAATGTAGTAAACTCTATTTATTGGTCTGCAAAAAAACTTGAAGGAGCAAATGTTGTAAAGGACAAAACACTTCCAATTTATGTTGCTTGTATGACTAGAGAATTAAATGAAAATAACGAAGCTAAGTCATTCTTTTTATCATTTATAACCCATAAAGAATCAATTAGAAATGAATGTGAAGAAATGATGTTCGAAGCAGATTTGGGTACTCTTCATGATTCAGGAGACCCCTCAGCAAAGGCAGATTGGATGAAATAATAAAATGAAAATAGGTGCAATAATTATAATAGTATTGATTTTAGTAGCAGTCGGTAGTGGAATCTATTTTCTTCTTCAAGAAGATGAAGTAGAGAGTGGGGGAGATGTAGCAGACAATCTTTCTGCAACAGATAATACAGACACTGGTAGCGCTCCTCTTTCTGGCATGGATTTAATTGAACAAGCAATTAATGACAAGTTAGGGAATTAAAGATTCAAACATCGCTTCCAAGAAACATTTTCTTAATCTCATTTTAAAATAATTTCAAATATACAAAATCCCACAATTCAGCCATACGAAAGCTGTCATCTATAATTTAGATTTGTCACATTCGTATAACCTCACACAATATTATCCCTTTATTTTATTCCCAACTATTGCTTTTAGTCACTGTGAGCTTATTCTTAATTTTAAATTTCATGCATGAAATTTAAATGAATAAGTTCGTTGTAATTTGTAATCGCAAATTAAACATATAATTTGAGGCTTTTAGTAACTCTATACTGAAATTCTCGGCGAACCTCGAATCTTACATAAGAGTTCTATCAACGCAATCTTCTTTTGCGGCCTTTGTTGTTTCGTTTTGCGGATGGCTTCGAGCTTAGATGCATTCAGCTCTTATCCAAACAGTGCGTGGCTATGCAGCCTGCCATATGACAACTGCTCACTAGAGGCACCCAAGTTCCGTTCCTCTCGTACTAGAAACTCGTTCCACTCAAACAACTACACACCTAGTAGATATTATACAAACTGTCTCGCAACGTTCTTAACCCAGCTAACGATCCCTTTTAATGCGTGAACTCCGACACCCTTGCACGCTTCTGCACGCGCAGGATAGGAAGAGCCGACAGCGAAATACCAAACCGCTCCGTCAATTCGAACTATCGGGAGCGACCAGCTTATTATCCTTGGGGTAACTTTTCTATCAGACACGGCATCTATTAAAAATGCACGTGGGTTCACTAAGCCCTACTTTCGTATCTGCATTCCTTACTTTTCAGAATACAGTTAGACAAACTTTTGCCTTCGCACTCAACTCTAGATTTCCAAGCTAGATGAGTTTGTCTTTGGGTCCTATCGATATCTTTTCGACAGGGCGGCGCCCCACCCAAACTACCCGCCTGCTGCTGTCCTGTAAACAGTAAGCCAACTTAGAAAAAATGGGTAGTATTACATTGGCGCTCCACCTGCTCCGAAAAACAGGCTTCGATGCTCCTACCTATGCTAGGCATTTCGTCTAAGCTAACAACAACAAGTTGTAGTAAAGTTCCACAAGGTCTTCACTTCCCACTAGGTGACTCCGGTCTGTGCACCGGACAATATTTTCAGAGGGCTCTAGCTTGGGACAGCGACAATCTCGTTAAACCATTCATGCAAGTCGCAATTCATACGACAAGGTATTACGTTACCTTAAGAGGGTCATAGTTACCCCCGCTGTTTGGCGGACCTTAGCTCCCTTGAACAGGAGTTTTAGACACCGCTACTGAGCAGGTCTCACCACGTATACAAGTCCTTTCGGGTTAGCACGTGGCTACGTTTTTGGTAAACAGTCGGACCGTCCTTGTTACTGTGATCTATCAATGCATCCGAATTACTAAGGGCACAAAGATAGACATCCCTTCAGCCGAAGCTACAGGACTAATGTGCCGAATTCCCTAAACTAGTTTTTCCCTTCACGTCTTGGCCTTCTAAGCCTGAGCACCAGTGCCGGTTGTGGGTACAGCTAATTAAACCGTAAGTAATATAGCTTTTCACTGGCTCCTGGAGTCATTCATTTTCATCATACAAATTGGTCTGCATCTATGCATTACACTCCACAAATTTCTCTGTATAAACTCTCTTTCGAGAGAAGAATTATCCGAAAGCATTTATATTACAAATTTAATCAGTATAGGAATATTAACCTATTGTCCATCGTTGCATTCAGTGAAGGTACAACTTAGGTGCTGACTAACCCTTGACTAACATATATTGTCAAGGAAACCTTGCTCTTTCGACGTTTTACATTCTCAGTAAAATCACATCCTACTATTACCAGGATTCTCATTAGTTTTCGCTCCAATCCTTCTCTCGAAGAATGTTCTGCGCAAAAACCACGCCTGCTTACCGGAACACTCACAATGAGCGCCCCCAAAGTATCGGTATAATGCTTAGCCCCGTCCATTTTCCAGGCTCTGAACCTCAATAGGTGAGCTGTTACGCTTTCTTTAAATGATAGCTGCTTCTGGGCTTACATCCCTAGTGTCTCAGGTTCAAAACACTGTTTGATACACTTAGCATTAATTTTGGGACCTTAACTCTGGTCTCCCTTGTTCGGGTCTCGCAACAGTATCTTACATACTGACGCTGTTTCATGTTCTAAGTAGTTAACAGTTTCTGAGTTGGAAAAGTTTCCGTAGTCATTAGACCCTGCAAAACTTATCCGTGCTTTACACCGTTAACAAACTAAACATGACTATACGAAGGCATATTTCAGCAGGAACCAGCCATTGCCAAATTAGATAGGCTTTTCACCCCTATTCACAGATCATCTTAGTACATGTCCATAACAATAGTTCAGACCTCCATCCTCCTTTCGGAAGACTTCATCTTGTCCATGAATAGATCATCTGGCTTCAGGTCTGCCCCATGTGACTAACGCATTTTCATACTTGCTTTCGCTTTGGCTTCACTTCAAAGAAGATTAACCTTGCCACATAGAAAAATTCCCTGGCCCGTTTTTCGAAACGTACGTTACAACCCTTTTACATTAAAGTAAATAGAGCAGTAACAAACTGTAGTTGTTAGATTTCAAGTCTTTTCACACTTTATTAAAAGTACTTTTCAGCTTTCCCTCGCGGTACTAGTTCACTATCGGACTTGAGTTATATTTAGGGTTGGCGGTTAATCCCGCCGTATTCGGACCTCCAATCCAGGAAGCCCTACTCGTTGAAGAGCAACATATCAATTTCATTTACAGGACTATCACCTTCTAAGGTAGTTCTTTCCAGAACACTTCAATTCATTGATTTAGCCACTTGTTCTTCACCACATCTCTACCTCGCTTTCGCAAGGAGATTCAGTTTGCCCTGAGCCCTTTTCGCTCTCTGCTAATAAGGGTATCACAATTGTTTTCTTTTCCTGCTGGTACTAAGATGTTTCAATTCCCAGCGTCTCTCTCCCTCTCGGGATAATTAAGGAATTTTCGGATCAAAGTTTGCATGCAACTCCCCGAAACATATCGCAGCTTGCCACGCCTTTCATCAGAACTCAAACCAAGCTATCCTTCTAACAACATAAATAGTATATGTTTTTATTAAGAATAAAATATTTATTATTCAGTAGAACATATCGATGTTCTACTAAGTGGGATAATATTGTGCTTGGTCATTGAATATTTATCGATGATATTCTCATCATGATGCAGGAGATTTACTTCTGCACCACCTCGTAATTGAGTGTGATTTGTGATTGTTGATTTTTTTATTACGATTTTGTTTTCGTTTGTTTTATTTTTATTTGAATGCTCCCCGAATATCTCGGGAGTATGGACCCGCCGCGAATTGAACGCGGACCTCTTCCGTGCAAGGGAAGTATTCTACCGTTGGACTACGGGCCCGTATTATTTACCCGTGGTTTTGGTTTTTAAGTTTATTGATCTAAACTTTTTTTCAAAATCCTCAAAGAGGATTGTTGATTAGTAACTAAATGAGTATGAAGCTAGCCACAGATTGTGACTCTCGACTAATTTCTGCTATTTTAATAATATATAGGAGGTGATCCATCTGCAGGTTCCCCTACAGATACCTTGTGACGACTTAACCTACCTTGTCTACCCAAGATTCTCCTTCGAAAAGTTTCATCATAAATAAACTCGGTTGGTTTGACGGGCAGTGTGTGCAAGAGACAGTGACATATTCACCGGACGCTGATAACATCCGATTACTACAGATTCCAGTGTCATGAGGCTGAGTTACAAACCTCAATCTAGACTACGACGAACTTTAAGGGATTAGCTTCTCCTTTCAGAGTTGCATCCAATTGTATTCGCCTTTGACGCGCGCGTGTTGCCCAGGGGATTCGGGCTGTACCCACCTAACGTAGCCCACACTTTCATCCTCGTTACCGAGGCAATCTCTTTATTGTACACGTAGTAAATAAAGATGTGGGTCTTGCCTGTTACCTGATTTAACAGGTCACTTCACAGCACAGGCTGACGTCGGCCATGCAACTCCTCTCAGCGTGTCAGGTAAGCCCTTTAGACTGACCTTCATTCTGCTGTCGCTCCTGGTAAGGTTCACGGTGTATAATCTAATTGAACCGCACGCGTCACCTGTTGTAGTGTCTCCCCGCCAATTCCTTTAAGTTTCGGCCTTGCGACTATACTTCCCAGGTAGTACACTCTTCGCCTTCGCTTCAGCACCAATGCCTCTCGAGGAGGCACTGATGTTTAGTGTACAGTGTTTACTGCTAGGACTACTGGGGTATCTAATCCCATTTGCGCCCCTAGCCTTCATCCCTTACTGTCAGAACTGTCCTCGTAAGATGCCTTCGCTAATTGTGAGTCCATCCGGGATTAACACATTTAACCGTTACTCCGAATGTACTTCTTACGTCTTCCAGTCTCTAGCTTTACAGTATTTCTTGCACGCTTCATATTTGAGATATAAAATTTCACAAGAAACTTATAAAGCAAGCTACGGATGTTTTAGACCCAATAAAAATGGCTGCGACTTGGACCGCTAGTATTACCGCGGCGGCTGGCACTAGTCTTACCCAGTCCTTATTCGTGAAACTTTTTACATTTCACAAAAGATTTTCAAAAAAGAAAATCACTCTGACTCAAACTATCACGCTTTCGCGCATTGTAGATTATTCCTAGCTGCTGTACCCCGTAGGGCCGGGAGTAGTGTCTCAGACTCCCTCTCAGGGCCTCTCCGCTAAGAGCCCTTATGGATCTTTGGCTTGGTGGGCTATTACCCCGCCAACAACCTAATCCACCGCAGCCCTATCCTTAAGCACAAGTTTGAGAGATAAGTCTTTCCAGGGCATATCTCCTATCAGGTATTAACCTCAGTTTTCCGAGGGTATGCCTGACTTAAGGGTAAGTTAGCTACGTGTTACTGAGCAGTTTGCCCCCCACTTCCGAAGAAACAAGAGACTTGCATGCCTAAGTGCAAATCAGAGAGCCGCAGCCGCCAGCAGGATCAACTGGATTCAATTTCATCAAAAATTCCAAAGAATTTTCTCCACGCAATTTGAACATAAGATTTCAAATCGCTTCACACATATCCTAACTATTGGCTTGTAGCATTTCTTAAATTAATTGTTAATAGACAACCGAAGTTGTCATATTGAGAATTACATTAGGTGACTGCTTCATACATCATACTTTAATTTCGCATTGATAATGTGTTTATTAAAGCACTCATCTTAGTTAATCAATCAGGGAGAAATTGCTTTATAAATGTTTCTGTGTCTTCGTCGTCGATTAAATCAAAATTGCCATACTTTTTTCTATTTTTGATTCATCCAAAATTTTGAAGTTTATTTTATCAATTAATCTTATGGGGATTTTCTTTTCAGCTGCAATAATTATTTTTGTAAATTTTGTTTTGAACACTTTTAACTTCTCTAAAATAATTGGCATCTCTTCATTTTTATCACAAACCCAGATTAATAATTCTCCTTTTTCAACCTCATTTTGAATTTCTATTTTATCAAAATTGTTTCTCTCTAAGTTTTCCTTTGCAAATTTTATCTGCAACAAATCCCTAGAGATTAAATTTATTTTTCTTGGCCTTAAGTAATGTATTGCAGATAGGGCCCTATGCCCCTGAAACGGATTGATAATCGTAACTTCTTTTGCTTCCAATTTCTTCAGCAATTCATTAACACACAAAGTTTCATAGCTTGGTTTTTCAAACTCTGGAACATTCCTCGCTGTTTGCATTTTATATTTTTTCTTATCTAATTTATATTCAACCTCATTTCTAGAATAAGTATCTCCCTCAAAAGAAATCTCTTTATTAAACCTTAAGTGGTAAATAAAATATCCTGCTTTTTCTTCTTCATAAATAACTTCAATTTCTTCTCTTTTAATTTTTTCAAAATCTTCTTTAAGTTCTTTCACAAGAACTGTTGCAAAAATTCCTTTTTCCTCTAAGTGTTTTGAAGCATTCCAAAAGAATTTCTTCATTGCATTAAGTCCTGCTTTCGCAGGAAAATTACAAATAATCAGATTAAATTTTCCCTTAACTTTTTCATAGTCTAAACTTCCATAAGATTTTATTTCACATTGATTTAGTTCAGAATTATGTTCGGCAAATTTCACTGCAAGCAAATCCCTATCAACACCTTGAACTTCTGAATTTGGATTTTGTTTTTTCAAAAAGATTCCAAGGAGGCCATATCCACAACCTAAATCTAAAATTTTCTTATAGTTAATTTCTTTGTTTTTCCTTAATGAATTAAGTAAACTTTGGCTTCCAATGTCAACCTTATATGAACTAAATAGTGACTGATTCACATCAAAAGCAAGGTGTTGCCCACTAAGATTAAATGGAATTCTTTTTTTAATTAGTGATTTTTCCATACAACCTCCAAAGAAAATCTATATAAAATCCTTTCCCCTCAATAATCTATGCCAATCTTCATCATTCAAGAACATAACGCAACAAATCTTCATTGGGATTTCAGATTAGAAATGTCTGGAAAATTAAAATCTTGGGCACTTCCAAAAGTTCCTCCAAAAAGAAAAAATCTAAAACGATTAGCAATCCAAGTTCCAGATCATGATTTAAGTTATGCAGATTTTGAAGGAGAGATTGAAGAAGGTTATGGAAAAGGTTCTGTAAAAATTTGGGACAAAGGAAATTACAAATTAGAATCTAAAGATAGCGAAAAAATTGTTTTTGAACTTCATGGGAAAAAACTCAATGGAAAATATGTTTTATTAAATACAAAACTTTCTGGAAATAAAAAGAATTGGTTATTTTTTAAAATATGATTTTGCACTTCTTATTTCCTAACATTATTTTTGTAGTGTTCTGACTTCACCTGTCTCTTGGTCAACATATCCCACATAGTAAAAACTTTTAGGGGTATGGGTTAATTTTCCATCCTTATAGTCTCTTATTGTAGACCGAGTTGCTTCTTCAAACTCCTCACTTGCCAAAATTTCTCTTGAACCCCTAACAAATTCTTCTTTTCCGGCAATATCCATTGTTTGTTTTACCTCGGTTGTTTCATACCTTCGAGGTTTTTCTATATCTGGCTGATCAAATCTGGGGCGTTCTTCCAGAACATATTTAAGATAACCTCCATCGAAATGATCAAAGAACATATGTTTATCAAAAGCTCTTTTTTTACAATCTTCATTTTCTTCCCATCCAAGATGTCCCATAGAGATAATATCTTTTCCAAAATACTCAAAACCTCTTTTTTTAAGTTGAACTTCTAAAAACTCTCTAGCTACATCTATTTGTCTTTCTGGAACATTTTTTCGCTCAGTCTGACAAAAAATTATTTTTAAGTGTTTCATTTTATTTTCCTAGAACTATTCTCCGCAGTCAATCACTTCTTACTCAGAGTCCCCAGTCCACCATTCTAAATCTGGTAGGTCTGAAGTATCTAGTTTCTTAGCTTTCATAAATCCACGAGTTAATAAGTAGAACATTACACCAAGGCTTCTCTCGCTTTTGTTGTTTCCAATTATAACTTGATCTGCTCCATGCGAAAAATTATTTGTATCGCAAACCATTAAAACTTTTTTCTTTACATTCAATGTATCTTGAAGTGCGTTTTTATCAAGCCAGTGATCTGTAATTATTGTTAACTCATTTTCAAAAAAGTTTGGTAAAGTAGTATTAGTCAAAATTCCAGCAGGATATTTTTTTGCAAAAACTCTAATTCCTGTCAACTTGCTAAACATTTCAGCAGCTCTCCATCCAGCTTGTCTCTTACAAACCAAGATAACATCTTCTGCATTAAACTTACCTAAATATTCAATTGCTTCTTTGATTTTCTCATCAATTAAATCTGTATTAAAAATTGCAAGCCCATCTGCTCTTCTTCTATAAACAAAAGGTTTCATCGAAGGAGTAACAACTTTTGTCCCAATATAAATTCCAGACTTAACATATTCTTCTAGTTGAATAAGCATATCCTCTCTTTTCTTAATCTTAACTTCTTCTTTTAGATCTTTTGTGCTAACACTTTCAACTTTTCCTTTAAGTTTAGCAACTTTCGCTAAAAGCTCTTTCTTTCTTTCTTCAAGAGACTTACCTTCTTCTTTTGCTTTAGCCTCATCTGTTTCTTCCTTCACTTCTTCATCCACAGATTCTGCCTCAGCTTTATCTTCTATTTTCTCAGTCTCAGAATTTTCTTCTACCATAGAAAATTACATAGAATTAGGTTTAAAAGTCTTTTGGCGTTCCAAAAGCTTTTAGGTTGGTTGCAGGCATTCAGGGAAGCCTAAAAAGTTATTTGTTTAAAGATTTCTCAATCTCAATCAATCGTTTCAACTTAACTTCTCTCTCTCGCCCAATAATACCACATTTAAAAAAATCTGCTCCAAATCCAAAAGCCAAGTCCGCAAGTATCGCTTCATATGTTTCCCCACTTCTATGTGAAAAAACAATTTTAATATTATTTTCCTTCGCTAAATCACAAACCCGACGAACATTTAGCAAACTTCCACACTGATTTGGCTTAACAATAAGGGCATTAATTGATTTTTTCTCAATTGCCTTTTTCAAACGTGCATAGTTTGTGACAGTTAAATCATCTCCAACAATCAAACTCTTTGGAAATTTCTTTAATAATTTAGCAAAATTATCAAAATCATTTTCTTCAAAAGGATCTTCAATATATTCTAAACTAAAGTTTTTAATTAAATTACTTAAATAAAACATTTGTTCTTCGACAATACGATCTAATTTCGGATTTTCATAATGGTATTTTTTCCTTTTGTAAAAACTAGAAGCTGCAACATCTGTTCCCAAAGGAACTTTAAACTTTTTCAAAACATCAAAAATTTCTTTTTCATTTAAAGAAACCATCCAACCTTTTTCATCACTTGGTTTATCATTAAACTCTTCATCAACTTTATCCAAGCTATCTCCTGCGTCTTCCCTTCTTTTTATATTTCCTTCAAAAGATTCTTTCACTGTTTTTGTATTTGGGATTAATAAAAACTCTTGAAAGTCCGGTTTCTTTCCACCACTTTTCTCAGAATGCTTTCCTCCTCCAACACAATTTCCAACTAACCTAGGAAACTTCTTCACGCTAGGATTAATAACTTGCCAAACTTCTTTTTTCTGTTCTTTAGCAATTGCTTTTAGGACAGCTGACTCAAATGCAAACAAAGTGTTAGCTCCAACATGTCCTTCGCAAATATCTTCAACTCTCCGTAGATCCTCAAACTTTTCTAAAATATCCTCTGAAAAATATTCTTTAAAATCAGTTATTGCTTTAATATCTCCTTCAAGATTTTTCTTATATGACTTAGCCTCGTACTTTCCAGTTGACTTTCCATTTGGAGCAGACGCTTCAAACTTTCCAACATCTGTTTTAATTGCAACTGAAATAGTATTTTCTCCTCGAGAATCTTTAACTGCTTTAGCTGAAACCTCTTTTATAACAACCATGATAAAAATAGGTGATCAGACTTTTTAAGTTTGTTGATATTAATTAAACCCTTTTTCCATTCGAATATTTCTTTTTAATAAAAACCCTTTCTCTCTAAGGAAATCTTCTCTCTTCTTAGAAATCTTTTTAAATCCAAGCTTTTTGTGGGCTTTTATAGAGATAATATTTGATTCAGAAATTGTTGATTGTATTTTCTTAAGTTTATTTTCCTTTATCATAAGTTTAAGCGCCTTTTCAAAGATTCCCTTTCCCCTAAAATTTTGATGGATCCCAATTTTAAGAAAATGGCCCCCTGCTTTTTTCACAAATCCAATGATGCCAACTTTCTTATCTTCGTTAATAATTGTATAATGCGTCCCTTCTTTCGGATTTAAATGAATCTTCTTGCAATCCTCAATTGTTCCAAGAAAGTTGTTATCAAATTTAGAAAGTTTAATAGTCATATAAGTAACCTATTTAGAATATTAATAAATCTATTCAATCTCAGGATTCGTTGCAGGCTTTGCAGATTCTTCTGTTTCATCTTCAGGATTAGCAAGTTCCATTATCTCCCCTTCCTTTGCAATCTCTTCTTCTATTTTTGCTTCTTCTTCCTCTACTTTAGCATCTGAAATTTTCTGTTCTTTTGTTCTCTTTAATTCTTCTTCTTTTTTCTCAGGAAAAGGTTGGTGCACTGAAATAGGTAAAACATTTGAATTAAGCTCAGTTTCTGCAATTTTCAAAGCATCATAATGAATCTTTTCCAAATCTGCATCTTTAATCTTAACAAGCAAAGGTGCATTCATAGCGATTTGTAAAGCACGTGCTCCAAGAATTCTTGCTTTTTCATATTTTGTAAATTGTGCTGCGTCTGACATCTTAATATTTATCCTTAAGTATCTATAAACTTAATTTTTTACTAACTGTTTTCCAAGTTTTGTCTGCTAAGTCCAAAACTTTTCCCATTTCTTCTGTTGTTAAACTTTGATCAAAACTTTTTTGCATTGAACTTATAACACCATCTGCACTTCCAACAACAATTCTTGTCTCAGAAATATCTTCTTCTTCTCGAGTTGGATCAACAATAAAATTATCTCCTATTTTATGAACTGAAACAGACAAAGGTATTTGTTTTGCTAAAGCTAAAGGACCAGTTGGTTCCTTTTTGTAATCAATTTTTCCTGTTTCTTTATCGTAGAAAGGAACTTTTGCATTTTTCAAAGCAGCAATTGCTCCAATTCCTGCAGCATCCAGTAAATTACCGTCGTCATTTATCGAATAAACATCTATGAAAACTGTCCAAACTTTTTCCCCTTTTTCAATACAAAGTTTTTCAAAATCAATAACTTTTGATTCTCGAACAGCTCTGTCTGTAATTCTTCCAAGTTCAATTGCTGGAAACTTTGGAGGACCATTTTCAAATCTAGGTGAACTTAATGGAAGCAACTCTGCAGTTACCATCATATTTCCTTTGTCTGGAGAATCATCATAAGGATTTCCAACAGCCATTTTAACTCCAACTAAAACTTCTGTTTTTCCAATTTTAACTCTAGCTGAGCCTTCTGCATTTTCCGAAACTCCTGTTTCAATTGAAATATCTCTGAATTCATCTAATTTTCTTCCATCAAATCTTTTCCCTTCTTCTAAGTATTGTTTGATTCGATCTCCAGTAATATTTGATGTGGTCATTTTGCTTGACATTTTATTTTTTCCCTCCGATATTAACTGAATCTTTAAGTGCTTTCTTTTGAACTTCATAAATTTCTTTAGCTGCTTTCTTTCCCATTTCTAGAGCTTCTTTAAGTTCTTCTTTGTTGATGTGTCCATCAAGTTGAATATGTGTTAACTCTCCTTCTCCAGTGTAACTTACTGCAATATCTGTTGCACCTTCTCCTTCTTCCCAATCTTCTTCTTCTTTATCAACATCTACAACAAGTTGCTTGTCTAGTTTTCCAATTGATAAACTTGAAACTAAATCCTTCATTGGTATTCCAGCGTGAGCAAGTGCCAATGCAGCAGCATTAATTCCAGCACAACGAGTTGAAGCATCTGCTTGCAAAATATTAACATGAACATCAACAACCATGCTTGGGTATTTGCTCAAGTCAACAACAGGGTCTAAAGCCCAACCTGAAATATTGCTAATTTCTGTACTTCTTCGAGAAGGTCCAGGTCTAATTCTATCATGAACAGAAAAGCTCAACATATTATAAGTAAATCTTAATGTTCCTTTCTTAGGATTTTGAGAATGTTGTGGGTGCATTTGCTTTGGACCGTAAACAGCTGCAATAGCTTTTGTTTTACCAAACTCGAAAATTGCTGAACCATCTGCATTTGGAACAACTCCAACCTTCGCACTAATTGGTCTCATTTCTTCAATCTTTCTTCCATCTGGTCTTTTAACTTTTCCTGCCATCTTACTTTTTTCCTCCTTTGAAAAATTTCTCAACTTCTTCTGTTAATCCACTAACAAAAGATTTTTCTACAATAAATTCAATTGCTTCTTTAGCTTTTAGCTCTTCTTCTACTTTACTTCCTTTAAGCCAAATATATCCATTTTGTCCAACAGTAATATTACAACCTGTGTTGTCTTTAATTAATTTTATCATTGAACCTTCTTTTCCGATTATTCTTGGAACTTTGTGTGGGTTTACTTTGATTGTCATTCCCTCGTCGATCTTTCCTAATCCTCGAGATTTCAAACTTAAGTCAACTCCTCTCTTGTTTATGCTCCAGATTTTTACAACAGCCATGTCTCCGATATCTAAAACTTCTTCAAGTTGATTTTGGTTTACAAATCTCGGAACTTCTTTTAGCGAAAGAAAAGCATGATCTGCTGTTCCAATATCAAGAACCCAACCATTGAAAGTTACATTCTCAACTTTTCCAATAACAACATTTCCTCTTCGAGCTTGATAAACACCTGACAAAGGAATCACTTTAACAAGTTTACTAACTTCTTCAGAAAGTCCAAATTTAAGCGCAACTATTTTTCCGTCTTTCTTTTCAGTTCCATCCCCAGGTAGGTAATCATTTCCTTCAACGATAACTTCACCAGGTATTACTACTTGTCTGTCTGTCATTTTTTGTCTTATTTTATTTAATCAATAAGAGAATAGTACATTTTCTTATCTCTATACAGAAAAAGAATATTTTTTAGGTTTTTAAATGTTTTGTTAGGCTGCTTGTACTACTTGTCTTCTTTGGCTTTGCTCTTCCAATCCTTCTTGAAGAAGTTGATTATCTAAGTGTCCTAGCTCAATTTTATTATCTTTTTTAATTTTAAATGCTAGTCGATAATCTCTTTCTTTGATAGCATCCCTATACTCTTGAATTCCACTAGTCATTTTGATGCCCTAGCCCATCCGCAAAATATGTTTGATCATCAACAGGCACATAATCATTACCGCCTTCACGTCCCAATGTGTTTGGTCTTGAAACACCTTCTACAACATCTGCCCTTAATGCAGTTTTTACAACCGGTTCTTCTCCAGGATGATAGGGTGCAGTAATTTCTCCAATAGCAGCTATAGGAAGTCTTCCCATTATTCCTTAACCTCTTCACTCAAAGCACTTCCGTGCGTTATGTTGTTCAGTTTCTCGTAGAAATCAATTAATATTCCCGACGGTACACTCAAAAGCATTTCCAAACTTCCGTCGTCATTCCAATTTTCTGTTTCTTTGTATTGTTGGACAACACCATAAGCTTGTCCAGTATGCTGAGCAGGAATTGTAATCTTAACTTTCTTAGTGTCAAGTTTAATTGGAATAATTGAACTCAACCCTTCCATAATTTCTTTAATCTGACTTTCAACAGGAATATTTTTTATGTTCACACTTGATTGATCTAAAGCAGACTTAATTCTTTCTCCAGTAAGTGGATTCCCAGATTGAGGATCAATTGCATTTGTAGCCAAAAAATCAACAACTTGTTTAAACCGCGCTTCTTGCTCTGCACTTCTAACTTCTTGTGTAACCAAAACTTCTCCTTTCTTTACGATATTTTCTGCAATCTCTGAAACATTTTCTGTTCCAAACGCATCTTTAATATCTGAACTAGGAGCATTCTCGCCCTTTTTAGAATCTTTAAAAATTGTATCTATCTCCAAAAAATCCGCAGAACTTCCAACCCCTTCTTTCCGAAACTTTAACGCAGCTTCCAAATCTACAATAATCTCAAAGTGTTTTCCTGCTTTTGTAATTCGCGCTGTTGTTTGTGTCATTTAAATCCCTTTAATATCTTCAGCTTCCAATCTTTTTAACTTTTTCTCTTCTGATTCAATATAAACCAATTCAAATCTTTCTAAGTCAAACTTCTTTTCTTGAATTTTCTCAAAAATATCCCGCGCAATTTTAACACCTTCTTTAATTGTTAAATCCTGTTTGTATTCTTTTCTAAGTTCTTCTTTAAGCTTCTCATCATTTTCTCCAATTGCATTTGCAGTATAACTCAAATAATTTCCAGTAACTTCTGAAACAAAAAGTTCTGGGTTCTTCCCATTCAAACCTGCAAGCATAAGCGAAACACCAAAAGGTCTTGCTCCGCCATATTGTGAAAATTGTTGTTTAACATTTGAAATATCTTTTATCACTAACTCTGGCTCAATTGGAGAATCATATGTAACTCTGTGTTGCTGAGCAAGTACTTGAGATTTTTCAATAAGAACTCTAGCATCTGATAAAATTCCAGCCACACTTGCAATAAGATGTGAATCAACTTCTGAAATCTTGCATGCTGATTTTTGAACAATAAGTTTGTCTGTAACTCTTTTGTCCGCTAAAATAAAAACTCCGTCTTTACAAACCATTCCAATACTTGAGCTACCTTGCCGAACAGCTTTCTCAGCATACTCTACTTGAAGCAAATGCCCTTCTGGCGAAAACATAGTTGCTGTACGATCATAACCCATTGCTTGATTTTGCATGTCTGTTGGTATATCCATTTTATTTTTTTAGAACTGTATATCTATAACCTTTTCAAAATTATTAGAAATTAGTCATTTAAAAGATTTGCGGTGTTTAGTTATTTCTTACCCAATCCTTTCAAAGTTCCAGAGACTTTCTCAACTTCCATTTTTTCTTCCCAAACACAAAGCGAAGCTCTCACAGAATCAACAGCTTCACGGTTTACACAAATAATCGCCCGATCTTTGCCTGTTTTGATAAAACTCAATCCACATTTAGATAAACCCAAAACCCCAACAAAATCCAAAATCGCTTTTTCTACGTTTGTCTTAAGATTTTTTCCTTTCACAAGCAAATATCTTTTATTCTCTCGTGCTGATGGTTTCAAACTTTTCATGCATTTATTAATAAAACAAGATATTTAAACCTATTTTTCTAACTAGTTATACAAAAGAGGAAATAAAAAAGATGGTATTAAATATTCACACTGTGGGTGGCTTTGACGAATCTGGAAAAAATATGACTGTAGTTGACATGGGAGATGACGCAGTTATGATTGACTCTGGTTTTTACATGCCTGCAATTGTTGAAATGCAAGAGCAAGAAAGAGTAGGTAACCAGCCAAAAGGCAGGCAACAAGCTTATTCTGAAAAACAACTAAGAAACAGAGGAGCAATTGCAGACGATACAACCTTGGATAAGTTAGGATTGAGACACAAGGTCCGTGCAATTCTTTTAGGCCACGCACATCTAGATCATATTGGAGCACTTCCTTACATGGCACATAGATACGACGCCCCAATTGCAGGAACACCATTCACAATCGAAGTCTTAAGAAGAATATTAGAAGATGAACAAATTGTAATCCCAAACAAATTACATTCGATAAAACCAAATGCAACTTTTATTATCAAAGGTAAAAAAAGAGACTACAAAGCAGAATTCATAAATATCACACACTCAACAATTCAAACAACTATGATTGCCCTCCATACTCCAGATGGAATTGTACTTTATGCAAATGATTTCAAATTAGATGACAACCCAATTCTTGGACAACCTCCAAACTATTATGCTTTAAGAAAAATAGCAAAAGAAGGAATCAAATGTTTAATTGTAGACTCCTTGTATTCAAGTGCAGAAAGAAAAACACCAAGTGAGAAAATAGCAAGAGCAATGCTCGAAGAAGTTCTTTTAACAATCCAAAACAGACACGCTGCAATCTTTGTCCCAACTTTCTCTTCGCACATTGCAAGATTAAAATCAGTTGTAGATTTTGCAAAAAAATTAAACAGGCAACCTTTTTTCATCGGAAGAAGCTTAAACAAATATGTAACTGCTGCAGCCAATGTGGGGATGTGTCCTTTTAGAAACGATATTAGAATTGGAAGTTACAAACGTCAAGTCGAGTCAATGTTAAAGCAAGTTGCAAAAAATAGGGAAAACACAATGGTTATTTGTACTGGGCATCAAGGTGAGCCAGGCTCAATTTTAGAAAGAATCTCAAGAAAACAACTCCCTTTTTCATTCAAGCCAAACGATAACATTGTATTTTCTTCAAAAACAATTCCAGTTGCAGCAAACATCGAAAACAAATCAAAAATGGATAAGAGGTTAAAAAAATCAGGAGTAAGAATATTTGATGAGGTTCATGTTTCAGGACACCCAGGAAGAGAAGATCTAAGAGATTTATTGGGAATCTTAAATCCTGAAAATATAATTCCTTCACATGGTTCAACTGAGCAGCTCTTGCCTATGATCGAGCTTGCTTCTGAAATGGGCTACAAAAAAGGAAAAGAATCTCACCTCATGCACGATAAAGGAAAGTTGGCTTTAAAGAAATAAAATGCCAAATCAAGCAGACCCAATGATTGTTGAAGGAATTAAACAAGCCATGCTGAGGGGAGCTTCACTTAAACAAGCTATGATGACTTTTTTTAATGCAGGTTATGCAAAAGAAGACATTGAAGCTGCAGCAAGAGTGATTCAGCAAATGGGGGTGCAGAGAGCTCAACCACAAAAAAAGCCAGTACCTTCAAGAGTAAAACAACCAATTCCCACGAAAATAAAAAGTCAGATAAAAAAACAAACTAAAAAAGTTTCTGCTTATGGCGCACCAAAAAAAGCAGCACAAGCAAAACCAAAAGTTGTTGAAAAGAAACCAGGTTTTTTTGCAAATTTGTTTAAGAAAAAAGATAAAGCCCAGGAAAAACCAAAACAACTAAAACCCTCTGAGAAAAAACCAAAATCAAAAGTTTCAAACTATCAACAGCCCAAACCAAAATCAAACTCTATTTTTACAAGCAAATGGTTCATAATCTCACTTGTGATAGTATTCATAGTTCTTATTGGAATTTTAATTGGTTTGTTCTTATTTAAAGATCAGATTGTAAGCATGTTAAATCGGTGATTATTTAAACAATTATTCTAAATATTTTTATGATATATCAACCAGCAGAAGATTCTTATCTAATGCAAAAAGCTTTGAAAGAAAACATTAAAGACATTAATCTAAAAGTTTTAGAAGTTGGAGCTGGTTCTGGAATTAATTTACAAACTCTAAAAGATTTAGGAGTAAAAAACATTCAAGCCTCAGACATTGACAAAGAAGCAGTTGAACATTGCAAAACTTTGGGATTTAACTGCATTCAATCTGATTTATTTGAAAATATTTCTGGAAAGTTTGATTTAATACTTTTTAATCCTCCTTACCTTCCTTATGATAAAAGAGAACCAGAAGATTCTCAACTTCAAACAACTGCCGGGAAAAAACCAAATGAAATAATTTTAAAATTCTTAGAACAAGCTAAAGAACATCTTGAAGAAAAGGGAAAAATATTTTTAATAACTTCTTCTTTAGCAGAAAATCTTGATTTTAAAGAACTTGGCTACCAAGAAAAACAATTAGATTCAGAAAAACTTTTCATGGAACAATTAATTGTTTGGGAACTTATTGAGGATTAGTTTCTTCTTTGTGAAGTTTAGCTCGATATTGTTGGCGCAAATACATCCCATATTCCAACGTAGTTAATTCCTTTAGTGTAACTTCAGATTCCTGAACAACTTCTCTAGCTAAATCAATATTTCCATAAGTTGCTACTCGTTGTAAAAAATCTCTCTCTATATCATCAAACTCCGAGTCTTTTGACATACTTTATTGAGGGGTTTGATCTTTAAATAAATTATTATAATCAAGAATTACTCAATAACCCCGCTTTCAATATGCCAACCACCTTCCTTGCATTTTTCTGAGAACTTAACTTTAACTTCTTTATTCTCAAAATCATGCCCAGTTGCTTCTTGTTTATCTATTGAATGTTTTTTGCAAGAACAATGTTTTATTGTGTAATTTAATCCCTTATGCTTTCCACCACAATGATGCACTTCATGTCCTTTGTCTTGGTGATGTATGTGATGAAATAAAGTTAGTATTTTTTTCATATCAAAATTAAGTTCGTGAATTATTTAAGGATTTCTAAATATATATTAAAAGACAATTTTATTTTTAAACTAGGAGAACACTTAATTTTATGGCAAATGGACCTTATGGTTGTGATTTTGATTGTGGACATCCTCCTGGCGGAAGAGGGGGACAAAATTTAGTTGAATTTACTGCGGAAGATGAAGCTTATTACCAAAAACTAATCAAAGGAGCGATGCAAGTAATTGACGGAGAATTAGTTTTTGTAGGAGACGGCAAAAGGCGTTCTGTAACAGAAGTAGGTGTAATGGTGGTGGCTTTTCAAAATGAACTTTATGGCCCATACTCAAATAAGGGAGTTATGGGAAAAGTTGCAAGAGAAAGAGGGCACAATGCCCTTGAGCAAGCTATGTTTGGGCACAAAATGAATGGGAATGCAGCATCTGCAACACCATTTAGAACATATAAGGTAGAACCAACAGAAGACCAAGATTAATCAAACCTTTTCTTCAAAAATATCAACACCTTCTTTTTGAAAGAATATTCCAAGAGGAACTTTCCCAATTGTATTATAATCAAACTCTTCAGCTTTTTTCATAGCTGCATTTAAATCTGACTTATCATGTCCTTTTTCTTGCATGTTGTAAGTCTTATCTTTCAAACCAGCATCTGGATGGAAAATTATGCATGGCTGTAAAACTTCTACAAATGCAAAACCCTTGTGCTTCATTGCTTCTCTAAAAACTTCTTCAACTTGCTTGGGATCTGCAAAAACCCGCGCAACAAAAGTTGCACCTGAAGCAAGCATTAACTTAATTGGATTCATCGGCTGAACCTTAACTCCCTTCGGCATTGTCTTATCTGCAAAACCCTTCTCACTAACAGGAGTCGGCTGCCCAACAGTTAAAGCAAAAACTTGATTATTAAAAACAAAATACTTGAAATTAGAATTATAACGAGCAGCTGAAATAGTGTGTGCCAAGCCTTCTGCATATGCATCACCATCTCCTGAGAAACCAATAACATTCAAATCAGGTTGCCCAACTTTCAAACCAAGACAAGTCGGAAGAACCCTTCCATGAAGAGTATTCAAACCAGGCAAATTAACATAGTCAAATATCTTAGCATGACAACCTATTCCTGAAACAATCGCAGTCTCCCCTTTAATTTCTGCAAGAACTTTCTTAACTCCAGCCATAATCTGAAAATCAAAACATCCAGGACACCATGTCGGAGTTGTCTTTGTATTTAGGTTTTTCATTTTCTTTTTAACCTCTTTTTATTTTTCGGCCATTCATTCTTTAACATACCATAAACATTGCAATCATGAATTTTACCTGTAGCTTTTGCTTTAGCAGACTTTCTTTCTGTCCCTTCAAGTTTGTATCCAAACTTTTTGGCAACTAGGTTAGAGGCCCTATTTCCCACATATGCTTTTTGTACAAGCCTATTTAATTTTAACTTCTTAAACCCGAAATCAATAAGGGCCATAGAAGCTTCTGAGAGAATCCCCTGTCTCCAATATTTTTCATTAACCCAAAAACCAATTTCCGCAGATTCATTAAACTCATCATAAGCGTGTAACCCAATTCCCCCAATTAATTTCTTCTCTGCTTTTAATTCTATATTGAAGGAATAATTATCTTTCTTTTTGCAATGATTAATAAACCATAATGCATCTTTCTTTTTATATGGATAAGGAACTTTTGCTAACCATTTTGAGATTTTAAGATTGTTCATCCCTTCAATAAAATCATTAACATCACCTTTTCTCGGTTTCCTTAATATCAATCTTTTTGTTTCTAATTTCATATTCTCTTCTCCAACTCTGTTTTTAATTCATCTCCAAGAAACGCCCGCCCATTAAATTTCAAAATCTTATTTTTATCTTCAATTAACAATCCAGTCTTTTCTCTAATCAAGTCAGCAAGTAAACCAGTTGAATTATTCTCAACCAAAATAACATTCTTGTCTTTTAATAATTTCAAAACTTCTTTTGGAAAAGGTTCAATATATTTAATCTGAACAGCCGTACAATCTAAATCTTTAATTGCATCAAGCACAGCTCCTTTTGGACTTCCCCAAAACACAACAACATTCTCAGAGTTTTTCTTTCCGTAAACAGAATACATCTCAAACTTCTTTGCCTCAGCTTCAATCTCCCAAACTTTTTTCATTCTTCTAACAATATTCTCTTCAATAATCTTAGGATCTTCTGTAGCTGAACCTTCTGCATCAACTTCATATGAATTAAATCTCTTCAACTTTGTACTAACATTAATTTTTTCTAATTTCGCATTTCCTTCTATAGTGTAAAAACTTTCTCCAAGATGTTTATCTGAAACAACAATTGAAGGAACCTTGAACTTGTGTGAAAAATAAAACGCCTGATTAGTTAATTCTTCAGATTCTTTAGGATCTCCTGGCGCCAACACAACTCTTTGAAACTCTCCATGCCCTGCATGTCGAGCAATATTCAAATCTCCTTGAGCACTATAAGTTGCAACCCCTGTTCCAGGACCTGGCCTCATTGATAAATAAAACACAAGCGGAATCTCTGCAATCCCACATAAAGATAAAGTTTCTGTCATCAAATCAAAACCTCCTCCTGAAGTTCCAACCATTACTTTCTTCCCAACCATGCACGAACCAACCCCTGCATTTGCAACTGCAATTTCATTCTCCAACTCAACAACTTTCAAATTATTTTTCTCATCTAAAGTAGCTTGTCCTAATTCCATTAAAACAGGCGTAGCAGGAGTCATTGGATAAGCATAATAAATATCCATTTCAGATTTCAAAGCACCTTCTGCAATTCCTTGTGAACCATTCATAAAACCATTAGAAGATTTTCCAGACCTCAACTCACAAACCTTCTTAGTCTCAATCTCATAGCCTTCTTTCGCATCTTTAACATTTTCTTCATACCTATTTCCCAAATCTTTCAATTCTTGATCTAATATTTTAAAATCCAAACACAACAACTTAAACAACTTTCCAGCATAATACATATTTCCTTTTTCAGCAGGCTCAATAATTATTGCTTCTTTTGCCCCCTTACTCTGCAATTTGGGGCCTCGTGAGAGGTTCTTGTGCCCGGAGGTATACGCAGAACTGCGTAGACTTCCTTTATGTATCTCAATTGTCTTCTTATCAAAAGCAACAAGAATATCTATCCCAGAATCATTTGAAAAAACAGGTTCATCTGAAAAAGTAAGTGTGTTAAAATTATGCCCTCCTCGAATTAAGCTCTGGTAATCCCGAGAATAAAAAACATAATAACCTTGGCCCACCAAAGCCTTTCCAAGTAAGTTTGTAACAATATTCGGTCCAGTACCTGCAGGTCCTCCAAAAACAATATTCACCTTCATATTTTTATTTCTCCTTTAATATGATTTATTAATTCTTTTATGTCTTTTATACCTTGCTGTGCTGTGTCAACATCAATTTCCTTTCCATAATAAATAATATTATTTCTTATCTTTCTATATTTATCAAATAAATTTGCATAGTTATTATTATTCATTTTTTCTTTAATATAATTTACAAAACTAATGTGGTCAAGAATTTTAAATCCATTTTGATATGCATGAGAGTGCAGTATCTCAATTAGTGATTCATAATAATTTCCAATTAGTACACCTGAATTTTCTGCTCCAAGTTTGTTACCTTCTGCAAAATCTAATGTTTTTGTTGAAGCTTTCAAGAGAGACTTAGCCCTCTCATCATTTGGAGTTATCTTAATAACTTTTTCACTCATTTAAATTTTCACCATTCCTCTTAAAACAATACCATTTATAATATTATTTAAAAGTTCCTTATTTTTTTTAGCTAGTTCTAAAAATTCTTTTTCTGTAAAATTCAGAACTTGAATTTCTTTTTTTAATGTTTTTTCAAACTTTTTTAAATCAATATCTTTTTTAGTAGCTGAAATAACAACCAAATCAATATCTGATTCTTTTCTGTCTTCCCCATTTGCTAAAGAACCAAATAAATTAATTGCAGGGTAATTATACTTTTCTTCAAGTTCATCTAATAAACCACTTTGTTCTAAAACTAAAATATTGTGCGCTATTTTATATTTTTTAAATAGTTGAGATTCTCTATTGGCAAATAATAACTTTATTCCATGTTCTTCTTTTCTCAAGATAAGTCTTTCTTTAACAAGTTCTTTAACATATGTAGAAACAGAAGGCAAACCCAGCTTAATCTTTCTAGAGATTTCTCTAAGCTTAAATCCTTTTAGGGGATCTTCTAAAAATAAATTCAATACTTTATTTCTGTTACAATATTGTATCATATGATATAATATCATAGCAGGCTATTTAAATGTTATTGTTGATTGGATGTTAAGCATAAATCAATAATATTCAATCTTGCTCCATGAAAAAATTGGCATAGAATTGACTTCAATAATCTTTGTTAAAAATTTATCTTTTACCTCAGAAATTAAATTATAAAGTTCAATTATGCTCTTGGAGTAGCATCTAAAATCAATATCTGCATAGCCCATATATTTTGAGACACTTTCTATATTTCCTCTTGCTTTTAAGAAAGATTTAATTTTAGAATAAACTTCCTCGTCTAGTTTTGATAAATGCAAAAAAACTCTAAAATGCAAATATCCCAAAACCTCATAATTAATCTTTGCTTTAGGGGCTGCAGATGAAGTGGCGGGAAACGGATGGGAAGATGAATGGATAGAAGATTTATTATCTAAATATATCAATTAAATTATCTTCCTCTCTCAATAAATTTCCAATCTCTCCACAAAATCCCACAAATCCTTAAAAACTAATCCTTCTTATTTTTCATCATGACACGATTCGCACATATATCTGATGTTCATTTAGGAGGATGGAAACAACCTGAAATGATGGACTTAAACTTCCAGTCTTTCAAAATGACAGTAGACACTTGCATAAAAAACAAGTTAGACTTTGTCCTAATTGCAGGAGATTTATTTGATTCTGCATACCCTCCAATTGAAATCTTAAAAGAAACTTTCGCACAATTCAAAAGATTACACGATGCAAAACTACCTTGCTTCATAATTGCAGGTTCACACGACTACTCAGTCTCAGGAAAAACTTTTTTAGATGTTTTAGAAAAAGCAGGTTTCTGTAAAAATGTTTCACAAGTAGAAACAACAGGAGAGCCAGGAACTGAAGAAGAAAAGTTTATTCTTAATCCAGTTTTACATGAAGGCGTAGCAATCTACGGTTACCCTGGAAAAAAATCAGGTTTAGAAATACAAGATTTAAGAAAACTAAAAATAAACGAAGCACCTGGAATGTACAAGATCTTCATGCTCCACACTTCATTAGACAAAGCTTTGGGAGGATTACCAATAGATTCAATCTCAACTGAAGAACTTCCAAAAGCAGATTATTATGCCCTGGGACATCTTCACATAGATTTCAAGCACGACAATTTTGTTTACCCCGGCCCAATCTTCCCAAATAATTTTCAAGAACTCGAAGACCTAAAATACGGAAGCTTTTATCTTGTAGACACAGAAGCATTAACAAAATCACAAAAAATAGAACTGAAAATAAAAGATGTTTTAGGATTAACAATTGAAGTAAAAGACGCATCTGCAGCAACTCAAAAAATAATTTCTGAAATCGAAGCACACAAATTAGATGACAAAATAGTTCTCTTGAGAGTTATAGGAGAATTAGAAAACGGAAAACCTTCAGACATAAAATTCCAACAAATAGAAGAACTAGTAAAAAGAAAAGGAGCTTACTTCATGTTAAAAAACACACACGACCTAAAAGCAAAACAAGTTGACTTAGATGTTGAACTAGAAGACAAACCCTCTGAAGATATAGAAGAAGAAGCAATTAAACTTTATTCTGAAGAAAACCCCTCAGACTTCAACAAAATGATTCCCGAACTTATGAACACTCTTTCAATAGATAAGCAAGAAGGTGAAAAATCAGAAGTTTTCAATACGCGTTTACTAGAATCTGCAAAGAGGTTGTTGAAGTTTTAGGAATATTTCTCTAGATTATATTTTCAAAACACTCCTGCGAATAGAAATTAAAAAGAGGTGATAGAAACTGCCAGTATGTTGTAACTTGGCAGTAGTTGTAAATGAAAAGGTTTTTAAAGTTCAAATTTGGGGAAATACTATGAAAGACTTAAAAGAAATATCTCCAAGAAATAGAATTCATAGTGAATACGTTCGTAAAAGAGGTTGGGATGCTTGGACAGCAGAATGGCAAGCTCTAAGTTTTGAAGCAGATAAGGCAAAAAGAGAAGGAAGAAATGAAGATTATCAATTATTTTCTATGCAAGCAGGAATTAATCGTTTTGATGGAGGAGAGTTTGAAAATGCAGCAGACTATTTTCGGGATTCAGGCAATCTAGCTTGGGCAGAGCAAGTAGGAAGCTTTGCAGAGGAATTAGAACAAGAACAAGCAGAATATGACGAAAGAATACATCAGTCAAGAATAGCAGCAGGGAATTATGCAGCACTTCCTCCTGTTGTTTATAATGATTGTCCGTCTTATCCCAATCCGTGCATATTATAGTTAGGAAAAAACAATAAGCTTAAAACTTAATTTGTTCTTATTGTTTTAAGAAAAGAAAGAGGGATTAAATATGATGTTTGAAAAGTTGAAATGAAAAAGGTAAAAGTCTATGATGGATTTGAGCAAAGAAAGTTAAGCAACCTTTGGAGGAGAACTCGTTTTGAAGAAGGTTCGATAAAGATGCAGTCAAAGATTGTTAGAAAAGGAAAAAGGGCAGCTAAGATTACTGTAAGGAAAGGAGATAAATTTGAAGCAGGAGGAAAGAATAGTGACACAGAACGTGACGAATTATTAGAACAAAAAGAATTTTGGTCACAAGAAGGAGAGATTGCAACTTACTCATTTAGTATTTATCTTCCAAAAAGTTTTTTGATTGTACCAACAAGACTTGTTCTTGCTCAATGGAAACAGCATGAAGGAGAAGATAAAGTAAAAGTAGATAATCCTCTTATTGCTTTAAGATATCAAAATGGAAAATTTAGGATCACCTTGCAAACAACTAAAGAAAAAGAGACGCTTTTTCAAACGAAAAAGGAGATAAGAGGAAAATGGCTGGATTTTAGGTTTAAGATAAAATTCACTCGGACAAAAGGGGGTTTTGTAAAGGTATGGATGAACAAAAAGAAAATTATTAATTATGAAGGGAGAACTGCTTATTCTGAAAAGTATAATTATTCAAAACCAGGAAAGTTTTTATTTAAGATGGGGCTTTATAGGGATAAGATGTGTGAACCAATGACTGCTTATTTTGATGAATATAAAAAAGAATTAATTAAGATTTAGTTTAGTTAACTTAATTGGCCTTAAATACCCCTAACCTCCCCCCACAACTCCAATAATCCTTCCCAATCCCAATAATCCTTAAAAACTCCAACCCCTCTTTCTCAATATATTAAAACAGGTGTGTCTGATATGTTACTAAAAAAAATAGTCTTGAATAACATTCGAAGCTACGAATATGAAGAAGTAGATTTTACAGAAGGATCAACACTTTTATCTGGAGATATTGGTTCTGGAAAAACATCTATCTTGTTAGCAATTGAATTCGCTTTATTTGGTTTGCAACCAGGGCAAAGAGGAACAGCTCTTTTAAAAAACGGAGTTAAAGAAGGAGGAGTAAAAATTGAATTTGAAGTAGATGGCAAAACAATATCAATCCATAGAACTTTGAAAAGAGCAAAGACCGTTTCTCAGGATTTTTGTTCAATTGATCTTGGAGATGGGAGTGGAAAACAAGAAACATCTGTAACTGAATTAAAATCAAAAGTTCTAGAAGTTTTAAACTATCCAAAAGAATTTTCAAAAAAACAAAACCTTCTCTACAAATTCACCGTCTACACCCCCCAAGAGGAAATGAAACAAATAATCTTGCAAGATGCTGAAACAAGAATAAATACTTTGAGGCATGTTTTTGGAATAGACAAGTACAAGAAGATTTTAGAAAATGTTTCTTTAGTTGCTTCAAAAATTAGAGAAGAAAAACGTTTCAGCGAAGCATTAACTTCAAATCTTGAGCAAGAAAAAGAACATTTAATTTTAAAACACAACGAACTTGAAACAAAAAAACAAGATTTAATCTTAATTGAAAATGATTTGTTATTAAAGAAAGAATCAAGAAAAAAGATTGAAGAAGATCAACAAGAAGTTTCTAAAAAAATCCAAGAGAAAAATACCCTTCAGCAAGAAGTTGAAAAAACAAAGTTAATGATTAGAACAAAAGAAGATTATTTAACAAACAATCAAAAAACAATTCAACAAATTAAACTACAAATCCAAGAGCTTCAGGAACTTGAATTTGATGAATCAAAAATTATTAGTTTGGAAAGTCAAATAACTTCCTTAAAAAATAGTAAGCAACAATTAAATGAAAAGAATATAGAAATATCTAGCCAGATTTCTTCTTTAACTTTAAAAAACTCAGATAATCAAACAACAATTTCCAGAATATCAAAATTAGACTCTTGCCCAACTTGTCTTCAGAATGTAGATTCTGTTTATCAAGCAAACATGCAAAATAAATTTGAATCTGAAGTTGCCTCAAACATAATAAAAATAAAAGAATTAACTTTGGATAAACAAAAAGTAGTACAAGAACTTTCTGGGTTTGAACAACAAATATCTGAATTTCAAAAACAAATTCAAGAGTTACAGATAATGAAAATGAAACTTCAATCTATGGATGAAAAATCAAAAAGACTTCATGAACTAGGAGATTCTCAAGACACCTTCACAAAAGATATAGCTTTGTTAAATCAGCATATTGATTCTCTTCAGAAAAGTGTTTTTGAGTTAAGCAAGTTTGAAAATATCTTTCAAGAAAAACAAACACAATTCCAACAAGCAATTAAAGAAGAGCGAGAAGCAGACATAAAAGTTGCTGAGCTAAAAAGAGAAATAGAATTATCTGACAAACAAATTCAAGAATTAACAATAAAGCTTAAAGAAACAGAAAAAATACAAACTAAAATGCATTACCTAACTAGCTTAGAAAATTGGTTAACAACAAAGTTTATCCCAGTGATTTCTTTCATTGAAAAGAATGTAATGGCAAAACTAAAATCAGAATTTTCAAATCTTTTCTCAGAATGGTTTTCAATGCTGGTCTCAGATACTTTCAATGTGAGATTAAGCGACGACTTTACTCCAGTAATAGAACAACAAGATTATGAAATTGATTATGCATATCTCTCCGGAGGAGAAAGAACAGCAATTGCATTAGCATATCGTTTAGCTTTAAACCAAGTTATTAATTCTCTTCTAAGCAAAATAAAAACAAGAGACTTTGTAATCTTAGATGAGCCAACAGATGGATTCTCTGAACAACAATTAGATAAGATGAGAGATGTTCTCGGAGAACTTAATGTAAATCAATTGATCATTGTATCCCATGAACAAAAAATAGAAGGCTTTGTTGAAAATGTAATCAAGTTCAAAAAGGAAAATGGAATCTCCAGTAAGGATTTAGGAGATATAAACCAACAAACTTTATAATAAAATCTTTCCCAATTTCTCAGCTAGTTCTTTTGTCTTATCAAGCAGATCTCCAACTTCCTTTAGCCCAGTTTCCCAAAATTCTTTTTTAGTAATGTCTATGCCCATCTTATTAAAAATATTTTCTGGTGAATCTTTTACCCCTGTAGCTAAAAATTCCTTAACTTGTTTGATATATTCTGGATTATCTTTAACTTTTTTCTGCATTGCTTTTGAGATCAATAAACCAGAGGAATAAGAGTAATTGTAAAAGAACTCCCTTATGTGTGGCCAATAGATCCACCAATTCTCTGAGCCAGGGGATTGTTCAACAAAATCCCCCATATACGCCGCCATATGTTTCTGAAATAATTTTCCAATTTCTTCCTTAGCTAAATAGCCTTTATCACTAAAATTTTTATGAAGCTCTTGCTCGAATTTATAACAAGCAACCTGCCGCATAATTGTGGCAATTTCTGCATCTAATTTCTGCATCATGAGGGCAAGTTTCATTTCATCCTCAGCACCTCTCATAAGTTCTTCTAAAACAAAATCTTCCATAAATGTGCTAGCAACTTCTGCAGTGGATTTTGGGGTATCAAAATTCAGCGCGTTTTGCTTTTCTTTCATAAATTCACCATTAATTGCATGTCCAAACTCATGCGCAAGGGTAAGAATATCATTTAACTTATTAGTATGGTTTAAGGAGATAAAAGTTGGCTGAGAGGCAAGAGCATGAATACAGAAGGCACCAGACCTCTTTCCTTTTTTAGGATAAACATCAACCTGCCCCTTCTCCGCAAATTCTTTTACTATTTCATAGAATCTCTTATCTAAGTTGGAGAAAGTTTGTGCGACAAGATTCATAGATTCTTCATAGGAGTATTCTTTTGAAATATTTCCATACTCTGCGTTTCTTTCATGATAATCTAGTTTTTCTAATCCCAGAAGCTTAGCTTTTAATTTATAGTAGTTTCTTGCAATCTCAAAATTATCTGAGACAGTCTTCACTAAAACATCCACAACTTCTGAACTAATGTCATCATCCAAGTGTCTTGATTTATCTGGCCTAGAAAAACCTCTCAAGCGGTCATCTACTTTTTTATTCGCCAAAACAGCATTTAATTCAGCTTCAGCAATATCCTCATACTTTTTCAAGATATCATTAAGGGCCTCAGCAGATTTATCTCTCACACTCTTTTTCTGGCTTTTCATGAAACCAAATAATTCTGAAAACGGTACTTTTTCTTCCTCTTCTTTTTCATTTAAAACAATTCTTTCTTCCTTTGACAAAAGCCCAGCAACCATATCAACCCAACTTGAATAGGAACTTGGATTTTTCAAACTAAGAATATTTTCCTCCTTCTCCCCTAGCGAAAACTTATCTAATTCAAAAGCCCTTTCCAAAAAGTGAACATATTCTTTTAACTCAGAACAATTCAGAAAGTCTGATTGAAGCTCTTTCTTTACTTTGCCTATTTTTAATTCAAAAAATCTCAGCATGTTTCCAATCTTTTTGCCAAACTCTTCAACGCTATTGTATTTTGCTTTAAGTTCTGGGCTATTCTGATCTTTCTGAGTCTTTAATACATAGTAATATCTTTCATTTGCCCCAGCCCCAAACTCAGAAGAGAACTTTTCATAATCATCCAGCGCTTCCTTTAAAACAATAGGGTCTTCTAGAAAATCTTCTCTCTCTTTCCATTTGTCTACAAACTCTTGTGCTTTAGACAACCAAACTTTCCTTTGTTCTTCAAAAGAAACATCTCTTTCTTCTACCCCAGAATAATTCCATTCAATTTTGCTTGTGTCTATCTCCAGCATCTCTTGGCTAACAAAACTCTCTTTAAAAATATTAGTGTCGTGGATAAATCCCAGCTCCAAAACATTTAAATACCCATCCATTATTAATTTAATATACATTCTAGATGAATTGAGAATCTTATAAATTAGAAAATGGATGACGAAATTAAAAAACATGTGCTTAAAACAGGAACTTTAACTGTTGGAATTGTTTGTTCTGACGGAATAGTTTTTGCTGCAGACAATCGACAGACTTATGCTTCTGGAGGAGGCGTAGCCTATATTGCCGGAAGAGACGCAGAAAAAGTTCAAGAGATAAATGAAAGAGTTTTAGTAACAACTGCCGGAGGAGCTTCAGATTCTAGAAGAGTAATAAAGCTTGTTCAGGCAGAAGTAAGATTAAAGGAACTTAAAACCAAGACAAAAATGAGTGTTAAACAAATTGCATCATTGATGTCAAATATGCTATTTCAAAACATAAGACAACCATCCATGATACCCAGTATTGCGCACTTTCTAATCACAGGTTACGACGAGGATGGAGTTAGTTTATATGATGCCACTCCAGATGGATACTTGCAAAAAATAGAAGATTATCAATCAACCGGAGCTCCTTTTGAAAGTTTGGGTATCTTCGATGTTGAGTACCGTAAAGATATAACTCTAAAAGAAGGAATTGTATTGGCAAAAAAAGTATTTCAAGCAACAAAAGGAAGACAGCCAGGAGTAGGAGACGGATTTGATATTTACACGGTAACAGAAGGAGAGATTAAGAAAGCTTCTTCTCAGAAAGTTAGCGATACAATGGAAGACAAAGAAGATAAAAAAGAATAAACAAAAAATCAGTGAGGTGACGAGTGATTTCGCGAGTGTTACAATGAGCGAGGTCAAGAGAGATAAAACAAAATGGATATTTTAAATAAGATTACAAGCCAACTTGGCGCAAAAATAACAGAAGCAGGTTTCGAAGGAGCAAACATAGTTCTATACACAGACAACGAAAACTTTTTCAAAGACGATCACGGAAGAATAAGAGAAATTGTAGGAGAAATTAAAAAAAGAATTGAGCTAAGAGCAGATCCAAAAATTCTAACAAAACAAGAAGAAGTTGAAGAAATAATTAAAGGAATCGTGCCCCAAGAAGCAGAAATAGCAAAAATTATTTTTGATGTTCATAGAAGTATTGTGGTAATTGAAGCAAAAAAGCCAGGAATGGTGATTGGAAAACAAGGTTCAATATTAGAAGAAATCAAACAAAAAACAATGTGGTCTCCTCAAGTTCAAAGATCAGCAGCAATCCCAAGTAAGATTACAGATAATATCAGAGAAGTTCTTTATGCAAATAATAATTACCGAAGAAAATTCTTAAACAACATTGGTAAAAAGATTTTCCAAGATTGGAATCCAGAAAAAATGCAAGAGTGGGTGAGAATTTCTTTTTTAGGCGGAGCAAGACAAGTTGGAAGATCATGTTTGCTTTTACAAACTCCAACTTCAAAAATTCTTTTAGATTGTGGGGTAGATGTAGCTTCATCAGGGCCAAACAAATTCCCCCAATTCAATGTTCCTGAATTTGACATAACTCAACTAGACGCAGTAATTTTAAGCCACGCGCACCTAGATCATTCTGGGTTGCTTCCTTACCTATACAAGATGGGTTACAAAGGACCAGTTTACATGACAGCTCCAACTAGAGACATAGCAGCCTTATTGGCTTTGGATTTCATTGGAGTAGCATATAAACAAGCAGCACAGCCTCTATTTTCTTCAAAAGATGTAAAAGAAATGGTAAAGCACTCAATCTGCTTAGATTTCAATGAAGTTACCGATATAACCCCAGATGTAAGAATAACTATGTACAACTCCGGGCATGTTTTAGGTTCAGCTTTAGTCCATCTAAACATCGGAAACGGTTTACATAACTTAGTTTACACAGGAGATTACAAATACGCAAGAACAAGGTTATTAGATCCTGCAATTGCTTCTTTCCCAAGAGTAGAATCAATAATTACAGAATCAACTTATGGTTCTAAAGATGATATTTTGCCTCCAAGAAAAGAAACAGAAGAAAAGTTCTTGCAAATGGTTAGAGAGACTTTGAAAAAAGGAGGAAAAGTTTTAATTCCTGAACTAGGTTTGGGTCACGCTCAGGAAACAATGCTTAGGGTTGAAGAAGCAGTTAGAATGGGAGATCTTCCAGAAGTTCCATTGTATGTTGACGGAATGGTTTGGGACATCAACGCAATCCACACAGCTTACCCCGATTTCCTAAGTTCAAATGTAAGACAACAAATTTTCCAAGATCAAAATCCTTTCTTATCAAAGATTTTCTCAAGAGTTGGTTCATTTCAAGAAAGAAAGAAAGTTATTGAAGGAGGCGCATGCATTGTAATTGCAACTTCAGGTATGCTGCAAGGCGGAGCATCAGTAGAATATTTCAAAAACTTCGCAGACAACCCAGACAACATAATGATCTTAAGTTGTTATCAAGGTCCAGGTTCAATGGGTAGAAAAATCCAAGACGGAGAAAAAGTAGTTACTGTTGAAGACAATGAGGGAAAGCGAGATGTTGAAGTAAAAATGAGAGTAGAATTGTTTAATGGTTTATCTCCTCACGCAGGTAGAAATGAAATCATGTCTTTTTTTAACAATATGAGACCAAGACCAAAGAGAATTATAATCAATCACGGCGAAGTTTCAAAATCTTTAGACTTAGGTTCTGCATTATACAAAGCAACTAGGACTGAGACGAATGTTCCAAGAGCTTTGGAAACTTTACGATTGAGGTAACTCTTAAAAACCCTTTTCACTTTTGTTAATTATGAAAAAAGAGAAGAGGAGATGGAAGCCATTATTTTATGCTTTAGTAATTGCTTTTGCAGTTGTAAGTTTTTGGAGGGGCATCTGGGGGCTTATGGATCTTTATCTTTTTCCAAATAATTTCGCACTAAGCTTTTGGATATCCACAATATTGGGAGTAATAATTTTATATTCAATAAAACATAAGTTTGATTCTTTAATTTAAAATGAAAACTCAAAAATTAAATACGGAAAATATGGAAGTTTTCTTTGCGATTTCACAGGAGGCTATTAGAAATCGCCTTTCAGACCAAAGAGGGAAAGATGTAAAGAAAACCGCGAGGTTGTTTTTATGAAACATAATTACAAAATAACTTTCGTGCTTTTAGCAATGTTTCTTATAACTCAGTTTATTGGGTTTTATGTTGTTCAATATTATTCTCCTGTCCAGGTTGTTGAAGGTATTCCGCAAAATGTCTCAGATGCTCAAGCACTTCCATATGGAATGCAACCCCCGGCAATGCAACAAGAAAAAGACTTCTACACTTTCCTCCCTTCACTGATAATCGCCTTCATACTTGCAATAACCTTGGTCTTTCTCTTAACCAAATTTGAAATGGCAACAATCATCAAGTTGTGGTTTTTTGTAGTTATAATAATTGCATTAGGAATATCTCTTAACACTTTAATTCCAAAGTCAGTTGCTTATTCTTCTTTAATCGCCGCAGTAATTGCCCTTCCCTTAGCTTACATAAAAACTTACAAAAAAGAATTCATAGTACACAACATAACTGAGCTATTTATTTATCCTGGAATCGCAGCTGTTTTTGTTCCAATCTTAAATATCTGGACAATCATAATCTTGTTAATCTTAATTTCTGTTTATGATATGTGGGCTGTCTGGCATTCAGGGATAATGCAAAAAATGGCCAAATACCAAATTAACAAACTAAATGTTTTTTCAGGTTTCTTTTTACCTTATGCCGACCAAAAAACAAGAAAGAAAATAAAATTAATGAAACAAAAGATTAAAGAAAAAAAGATCTCAAAGACACAAGCAAATAAAAAATCCTTCAAAGTTAATGTAGCAATTCTTGGAGGCGGAGATGTAATCTTTCCAATAATCGCAGCAGGAGTTTTTATGAAAACTTTTGGTTTTATTCCTGCTTTGTTTGTAACACTCGGAGCAACACTCGGTTTAGCATATTTATTTTTCTGCGCAGAAAAAAAGAAATTCTATCCTGCAATGCCATACATAACAACCGGGATTCTCCTGGGAATGTTGGCAGGATATTTTTTAGTTTAATTGTACCCACTTCTAAAAGGTAACATAAACACAAACTTTATAAAGGGTTTTTTCCCTGAGTTTAAGTAGTAAAATGACAGATCAATTAAGAAAAACATCAGAAATAACTCCGGTTGTGGATGCGATTGGAGAGATATATAGACATTACGGAATTGGAGCCGGTCTAGAAGGAGATGCTTTGGCAAATGCAACTAGATTACATTCTTATGTTGGCAAAAAAAGAACTCCAGACTCAAAATATTTTAATTTAGTTGGAGCACTACAAAGCGATGCTTTTGCATTAACATTAAGCCAAGACTTACCAGAAGACTTTATGGTTGAAGTTTGCCACGCTTTAGATTCACATGAGGCAAGAACAAGAGAATATGCAGAAGAAGGAACAAAAGGTTCTCTTGGACCAAGAATTTTAGCAGGAGTTTCAGTAGCAGCAGTATTACTTGCTTTGGCTAAAGGGTGTGTTGATAATTATCGAGATAAAAGCTCTGCACCAAGAGCACCAATAGTAAACACACAAAGGAGTAGACAATAAAATGATACCAGGACAATACCCAATAGGACAAGCAGACTCTGATCTTAGAGAAATAGCTGCAGCAGCAGAAGGAAAAAAATCAGCTAGAGATATAAGAAATTTAGTTGGTAGTTTTAAAGTAGAAGTGCCTGAGGACGTTGCTAGGGCAACAGAACAATTAGATCAATACCATACAGATGGAGTTGCTCCATTAGTAGATTATGTTAAAGCAAGAACAACTGTTGGATCTTTTTTAACAGATTTACAAACTAGACCAGGATTATCAAATGATCCTAGAGATGCTTTAAATAGAGCTTGGGCATACACTTCTTTCACCAGAATCTTAGAGGGTTATGCCGATAAAAGAACACAATTAGAAGAAGCTGAAGAGGAGTGGCCAGAAGAATTTCTTAACAAACACGTAGTTGATGCTTCTGTTGCAGAAAAAATACAGAGAGGAGAACAATAAAATGATAGTAAAACAAGAATTAATAAATAAAATAAAAGACTATTTTGGTCTGAATGTTTACGAGACAAAAATCTGGTTAGCTTTGCTCGGTAAAGGTGTAGCAAGTGCAGGCGAAGTTGCAGAAATCTCAGGTGTTCCAAGATCAAGAGCATACGATGTTTTAGAATCTTTAGAGAAAAACGGATTCGCAATTGTAAAAATTGGAAAACCAGTAAAATACCTTGGGGTAAAACCAAATGTAATCTTAGAAAAACTAAAAAACAACGTAAGAAAACACGCAGAGGACAAAGTTTCAACTTTAGCAAAAGTTAAAGAGTCAGCAGAATACACTGAGCTTGAATCACTTTACAATCAAGGAATCGCACCTGTGAAAAGAGAAGACATCACAGCTTCATTAAAAGGAAAATCAAACATTTCAAACTATTTAAGAGAAATATTAGCAAATGCAAATAAAGAAGTTATAGTTTGCTCAAATGCAGAAGAAATAAAATCAAAGCTAAAGTTATTCAAGCAAACATTTGAATTACTAAAAAAACAAAATATAAAAGTAAAGGTTGCATTATCTGGAGAGAAAGATTTAGTGAAAGCACTTGAAAAAGAGCTTGATATGAAAATCAAATCAGTTTTAATTGATGCAAAGTTTTTCATAGTAGATAGAAAAGAAATACTTTTTTACTTATCTAAAAATAAAAATGACGAAGATATAGCAATATGGCTTAACTCTGAATTTTTTTCAGAGGCTTTTGCATCTTTGTTTGACAAGGCAGTTCAATAAAATGAAAAAACTAAGAAGGTCAGAAATATATGGGAAAAATTTAGAAGAAATGCAAGCAAGAATAGCAAGGAGAGGCCATTTTACTCTGAGGCCAGGAGATGAGGGATATGTTGCTCCTGATAAAGAACCAGCCTCTGTTGATTTTAGGCAATACTTATCTGCGAAACCATTAGAACCATTTTGTTAATCAAACAACTTCTAAACTAGTTATATACATCTCATCAATTTTAACTTTATTATCTGATTTCCATTTTTTAATAAACTCTTTAATCCCAAAATCAATTTTTTCCTTAGCATATACTCTCCCTTTCTTTATTGTGTAGTTTTTATGCACCCTCTCAAAAGCCTTCAAATTATCTTTATCTTTTACAAAAGGCCCAGCAAATAAAATCTCTTTTTTTGGCTTTACAACAAAATAATATCTAGCAGCTTTCTTTCCATTATAATTAAATCCTTTTTTCTTTACTTCAAAAATTTTCTCAGTTTCCCCACAAAAATGATTATAAAACTTCAATAACTTAGTTCCCGCAACATCTCCTTCTGCTTTGGAGGTTTGAGCTTCTATTAAAACAAATTCTCGCTTAGCTTTCAACGCCTGAGATTTAACTTTTTCTAAATCTGTTTTTTCTAATTCAAATGATTTAATCGAGGGGTTTTTCAAAAACTTTTCCGCTGCTTGTTTAAATCTACTAAAAGTTTCTTCAGACAAAGCAGCCAACGCATTCCTTTGCTTGAAAGTAGGATCAATAAGGATAACCGGAGAACCAAGCTTAGAACTATTCAAATCCATCAAGATATTTTCTTTTTTCTTATAGTCTTTCTCAATATCAATAATTATCTTTTTCTTTAGTTCTTCCCATTTTCCTTCATATTCTTTTGACCATAAATTCTTTGGTCCTTTATTTGTCTTAATAGCTTTAGTCATCTCTTTCAAAAACTTTTCAAAGCTCTTATAGTGTGCAACAAGCAGTTCAAGAGCATATCCCGAAAATCCATTAATATAAGACTCTGCACCATAACATTTATTTGCATAACAAAATGCTTTTGCAATTTTGATCTCATCAAGAACTTTCTTATTCTTAACTTTTTTCTTAATATATTTTACATGACTATATGAAAGGTCTGTAATATTTTCTGCTTTATCTGGCTTTGAGATTTTCTTAACAGGCACAACCTCAATAAATAAATCATCTTTTAATTTAATCCTAAAATAGTCTCTTGAGCCATGAACAATAGATACTTTCTTTGAACCTTTTAATGACTTTTTTACCAACTCAGACATTTCTTTGTCACTTAGTTCTTCTTCAAACCGAACATAAACATCAAGATCATAGCAATCCTTTTTCATAACAGTGCCTTTAGCAAAACTCCCCCCTAAAAAAACCTCTGCTTTAATCTTATTTGTTTTTAATCTTTGTTCAAACACTTTAAGGAATTTCTCAATAGAGCTATTAATCTCCTCCAATTCTTTTTCAGAAGGGTTAATTTTTTCCAAAACTTCTTCAAGAATAGAACCTATTTTATTCATAGATGTAACAAGAGATCTCCTCTTAAATAACTTATGTTTTAATCTTTATTCTCAGGATCTTTAATTTCCTTGAGATCTGCAACACCTTTATTTAACGTAGAAGCTAAGTCAATTATGTATTTCCCTTCTTCCATCTTATAAACAACAGGCCGGTCTTTACTAAATACATTTGCAAGATCAATTTCAAATTTACCTTCTCCAGTAGCTCGCACAGATTCAAAATCCAAAATAACTGGGGCTTCTTCGTCTGTAATTCCTGCCATCTCCCTAATATCTTGTTCAACTTCTTCTTTCTTATCTTCTGGAATCTCAATTGGAGGAGCTTCTTTTAATTTTTGTAATTGCTCATCCCTGATAAAATAGAAAAATTTCCTTCCGCAATCTGCACAACCTTCAAATAATTCTTTCGTTGCCTTAGGCAAAATTCTCTTACAGTGTACACATTGGTGTGCCATGATAATTAGAAAAAAACTAACTTAATAAATTTATCTATAATTTAAGTGCATATAATTCATTAATTTGAGCTTCACTAAGCGCTTTATTAAAAATCATTAAGTCATCCATCTGCCCGTCAAAATAATTCCCTTTATTTCCTCCATCACAGTTAATATTACAATTACCCCCAATCATAAGAAGGTGTTCATTACCAACATCAAGCGAGCTAAAAGAGGAGATAGAGTTATTTTGTTTTTTAACTCCATCAACAAAGATTGTTAGTTCAGAATCTCTATCATAAACTGCAGAAACAAAATGCCATTCTCCATCATTAATAATTGCATCCTCGCTCCAGGATTGTACATTGGCTGCATCACTTTGGCTTAATGTTGCTAATGCTTGTCCCTCTTGTGTTTTGAAGAAATAATATGGCTGGCCCCAGGCTTTTGCTAAAATAGATCCTCCCCCAACTCCTTGCGTTGTTTTAATCCAGACACTAAAAGTCATATCCTTTTCTCCCATATTAAGAACATTTCCAACCTGAATCATATCTAAATTGGTTCCGTTAAAATTTGCAGCTTTACCATTAACCCCCTCAACAAACTCAACTCCTCCATAGATTTTCCCACCATAATCTCCAGCAGAATCTTTTGCATTTCCATCAAACTTCCACCAAGCAACAGGTCCACCCTCAAACAAAATTAGTTTCTCCTCTGCATCAGGCTCATATGAGTCTGTAACCCCAACAGGAGCTTCTTTTCCAGATTCTTTTTCAATAATTGGAATAACTTCTATTTTGTCTAGGTAAATTCCTGCTAGACTAAAACTATATGTATCCATCCCAAATTCATCTAAAGAAGGATTTGCGATCTCTTCTACAACTGTTTTATCATCATTTGAAAAAATAAGTTTTATCTTTGCTAGTTTCCCTTCTCCTTTTTTTCTTTTAATCCTAATAGAAAATTCTTTTCCAACATTTGTCGAATCATATTCAATTTCTTCTATCTGAAGATTAACTTTACCTACTCCGCCAGCAGCATCTCCAAGGTCTTCTTCAATCATATTGCCAATAACCACCCAAGCAATTCCTGCGGCAGTCACAACTAATAAAATTAATATAATAGAACCAATTACTGGCGACAATCCCCTCTTTAACATACTTAATCAATGAGAAATCTCTTTATAAAATTATTTATTTAGAAGTAATTCAATCTTCTTTGGGTTTCTTTTAATATCTTTGACAATTGTTGCAGGTCCAATTATTGTAACAGCACTCATGTCTCCACCAACTAAAACATTTGCAAAACCTTTTTTCATTTTTCCAAACATACTCAAATTATCCCCATTTCCAGAAATAACTGCAAGCTCAACTCCACTAAAATTCTTAACATGACCAATCATAGCCATAGTATCTCCAATAAGTCGCGCCTCTTCTTCTGCTTTTAACTTTCCTTGAAGAATCAAAATATTATTCCCAAGAACAACATCTAAGATCTTCCTAATTCTTTCATCGCTGTTTAAACCGCGGATTTCAGAATAAGGCAAAAATTGAATTGCAAATCCTTTTAGATTACCTAAACCTCTTTTTTTCTTACCCATTTTATATAATATGATTTACTCAATATAGTTTTTAAACTTTCTGAGTTATAATTTTTTAGTTAATTTAAATACTTCCTCATAAAATTCTTCTAAATTTTTTCCTTGTTTAGCTGAAATTCCAACCACCCCATATTCTGGGAAAGCAGCTTCGATCTTTTTAACATCTGATCTTTTTTTATCTATTTTATTTGCCACAATCAAAACCGGAATGTCTCTTGCAACAAGGTTTCCAATAATAGTAATATTAACTTGGTTGTATGGGTTCTCTGTTGAGTCTAAGACCACAACAACAACATCCATGTCTTCAAGCCATTTAATTGATTCAATAACTCCTTGAGTAGCTTCTTTAGCTCTTTTCTTTGCTTCTTTTTTACTAATCTTAAATTTTAAAAATTCTTCATAGTCAATCTTAGTTGCGATCCCAGGAGTATCAACCATCTTAAATTCCATTGTTTTTCCTTTATACTCTATTTCAACCTTCTCTTTAAACTGAACAGTACGGGTTTCATGCGGAACTTTACTAATACTTCCAATCTCTTCTCCTGTAAAGTCCTTACAAATTCTATTTGCTAACGAAGTTTTTCCTGCATTTGGGGGCCCATAAAAGCCAAGCTTAATTTCCCCTTTTCCCTTAAACATCCCAGCAAACATTCTGCTGAAAAAATTCTTAAATATTTTAATCACCATGTCTTAAAATTGTAATATAGATTTATAAATATTAAGGTGCTTAAGGAGATAAATTATATCTATCTCAGTCTTCTTGGTTGCCCCGGAGCATTGATTTTCTGTGGAACACTTTGATTCTTTCCCATTTTATCAAGCAATTTCTTAACAGGAATTTCCCACATTCCAGTTCTTTTTCCAGCATATTTTTTCATGATGTACTTTATCTGTTCTGAACTCCAACGAGCTTTCCCCAATCTTCTTTCCATTTCCTCATTCGGAGTACCTTTTCTTGTTGTGTTCTGAACATAAGTAATCAGGTTATACAAAGCGTTTTTATCTTTAAACAAATGGTCTTCATAGTTTTTTCTATACCATTCTTGAAGAAAGATATATATTACTAAGCCAATAATCAAAACCAAAAACAAAATTAAGACTAACAGCAGCCAATTTATCTCTCCTTTTTCTGTTGAACTTCCCGCTCCCCGAACAATCGATAAACGACTAATTTCTGGAGAAATAAAAGCAGGAAGTTCTGAAAAAGAAACATCTTCTGTACTAGAAAAATAAATATTTGTCGGCAAACTTCTTAGTTGAGAATGGTGGTGTGTTGACGATTTTTCTTCACCATAATCTTCTTTAAACTCAATATCTTCTAAATCTTCAATAACAAAATATGGATCTTCCCTTAATTCATCAACAACCTCAATTGCAATTTTCCAGAAACTAATTAGGTATTCACTTCCCCCCTCATATTTCGCATTTATTTTACTCAGCGAGACTTTTGTATCCAGATTTTCTTTGTTCCAAGAGATTATAGCTTCTTTATATGCTTCTGCATCTGTTAAATCATATTCCTCATCAGTTATTCCTGTAAGAATATCCAATTTTATTTCTTCTTTGCTTGGAACAAAACTCAAAGGGTTTACCTTTTCCACCTCAGAAATAGATTCAGGGATATTAAGTTCTAAAACTCGAGTCATAATTTCATTAAATTCTTCTCCTTCTGCAACTAAAAATTCTCTTTCTAGTTGTTTCAATTCATTATTCTTTTCTTCAATATCTAAAACAAGGTTAAGTTGTTTTTGTTCAAACTCAGAAAAATTTAAAATTTGTGTCTTTGTCCTAATAAGGTTAGATTTTAACTTAGCAAGTGTTGAATTAATAACTTCCTCTGGAGAACCAACAGAAACACTAAATGTTTTGTATGAACTTTTTTCATCAGAATCAGTAACAGTAAGTTTTAATTCATATCTCCCTGTTGCATTGTATGTGTGTGTAACTAAGTTAGTTGTTGTAATTTGATCTTCTCCGTCACCGAATTCCCAAAAATAGTTCTTTATTGTTTTACTTGAATTAGAAATTAAAATTTCAAAAGGAGTAGGAAAAGCAGAGAAAGTTGTACTTGGACTTAAACCAAGTATTACTGGCACAGATTCTATTTTTAGTGTTTCTGTGAAAAGGATCTCATCATTTAGTTTAAGCCAATAATTGATATCTGCATAGGAATTTGAGAGCGTAAAGTTTCCTAGATTAAGATATAATTTTTGCATGCCTTCACTCTTAACCTTAGAAGGAGTGTCTGCCAAGGTGTAAAAGCGTGTTTCCTCTGTTTGGCCTATGCCATCTGAATAATTTATCAGTAAATTTTTCAAAACAATCCTTTGCGCTTGCCCGGAATAAATCTCAATTGGAACTATGCACCCACCTTCGCAATTTCCTAACCCCCCATATTTATTTTGAATATATTGTTCAAACATGTCTCCAAGATTTGTCCCATCTTCATTTTCGTTTTCAATTGTTAAGTTTCCAACAGCACTGAATTTCATTCCTTGCGCAAATATATCATATGCAGCATTCTCTGTTTCCCAAGGAGAAGGGTCTTCATGAAACCCACATCCGTCCACACTATCTGCATATCCCCTTATTTTATATGAGCCTAATCCATCGTCAGAGAAAATGCAAACATAGTAATCTTTTGTTTTTTTTACAGGATATTCAATTTCACAATATGCCTCTCCTCCTTCCGGAGTAATCTGGTTTGTATCTATTTCGCAAAGAGAAGATTCAAGAAACTGTCCTGCTTCTATATCATATAGTTCCATCTTTATTTCTTTGTCCCCGGGAGTAACTTCTTTTATCCAAGCACCTAATCTAAAACCAGGAGATTCAGAAAGAGTTATTCTCTGGCAAGAGGGAGGACTATCTAGTATTTCATATTCCCTTGCAGTTTTAGCTTCATTGAAGCAACCTTTTCTTTTAAATTCTAAACAATCTAAATTAGACATCTTAGTATTTATTTTTTCAACGCTGTTGTCAACAAAGAAATCAAGTTTGATTTGACTTGAACAAGAAGGAGTGGCATTACTTTCAATATCAAAGATAACTGAGTCTATATTACTAATTTCTCCCTCCAATTTAAATCCAATAATTTTAATCTCCCCTTCGTCTAGTGTAAGCTTTTTCTCAGTTTCCCCGTTATTTGAAGTATATCCTGTTTCACAATCTGCTGGAATACAAGAATAGTCATAAAAATAATCTTCTAGTTCATGATTTGCTTTAAGGAGGTCTACCAAATCAATAGAATTACCTAGAGCATCTGTCAAAACAACTGTTCCCAGGGCATCATTTAAACTAAGATTTACCCAACCACGAACATTGTCTCCTGGAGCATAGGAGATATCTACCTTATGAGAAAGATTTCCTACTTCAAAGGTGGCAGCATTAATAAAAATAAGGCTACTTAGAAATAAAACACCTAGTACTAAACACAACCCTTTTTTCACCATATTTATTTAAATAAAATCAAATTTATAAACCTATTCAATCCAAAACTCCAATAACAACATAATCTGCTCCTTTAGCTCCCTCATCATCTTCAACAGTTAATATAATGACTTTATATCCTGGACTATTATATGAAGCTTGAAACTCTCCAAGAACATTAACCCCTTCTAAAACCTCTTCTGATTTATCTGTGCCAGCAACATCAACACTTCCACCAAAACTCCAAGTTGCTTTTGCAAGATCCCCTCCTTCGTTATCAAAACTAGCATGCTTAAATGAAATAACCTGCCCAACTTGATACAATTGCCCATCCTCTGGACCAGTAATCACAGCAGTGGGATCTGCATTATCTCCAAAAGGAAGAACCTCCAACAATCCATAATTCTCATTCAAGACATTTGAATCATAAGTATTTTTACTAATAATCTTAAAAAAATATTCTGGGTTTCCAGATTGATCCACTTCCCATTGAGCAGTCCAATTAATTGTAAACCATCCATTATTAGAATCTTCCAAAGTAATTGTATATGTTCCCTCCGCAACTTTGTTATCAAGTAAACTCCCCCCATCATCTTCCCAAATTTCCCAAACAATTTCTTCTCCTTCAGCCATAGCTCCAACAGCAGTCATGTTAACTTTTCTCCCATGACTTGTCTGATTAGTGGGCACCCCATATTCATTCACCCAATACATGTCAGATAAAATAACTCTCTCCCCTGCTTGACAACAAATATTCCAAGGATAATTCATATCACTTGCATTTGAAATATGAGAATTATCCTTTTCCCAAAGTTTTACAACCAGAGTCTCATCAACACCACAAGCCCCCTTAGTAGAATGACAACCCAAATCCCCATAGCAAACAGGAATATCATAAACAGCTTCATCTCTTCCAGAAAAATCAGGAGCAACAGCATGCGAATTATTTTCTGAACTTAACCAAAGAACAGTGTTGGTTCCAGTACAATCGTGCGGATTAGCATGAGGATATAAAGATCCAAATATTTCATCATAACAAACTTTTGTTGCAGGAGTATTTTTGTATTGGACGACTAGTTTCGGAGGATTCAAACTATCGCTAGAAGAGTAAATTTGTTCAGTAGTTTCCCCGCCCCCCCAACAACTAGCCGGGTCAGAGTCAGAACCAGAGGTAAGTAAAAAATATGATTCACCTAATTTATTGATAGAAGAGAAGGACGTCAGAGGAACACCTTTATACTGGTTTGCAGCAACAGTTGTAGAAGTTAGTGAACCTAGGGGGGAAGAAGTCCAACTTTCCCAATCTGTTGCTTCCAGGGTGGGTCCCCATGAACTTGAATGCACTGCTAAGCTTGGATTTGTAAAAACACCGTTTGCACCATAAGTAGTAGCATATGGGTGGTGTAATTGTAATGTAACTGAACTAATTTCTGCATTATCCGGGATAGAGGAAGTATCAAAACTAATATATGATCTATATGCCACATCGCTATTATCTCCTGTGGAGTCAACCCCAATCACCAAGATTTCTCCAGTAGAGGATCCATGGGGGTTTGCTGGTTCTCCCGCTTCACAATTAGAATCAAAAAAAGTTCCATCACTAGTAAGTCCATTAAGAGAAACCTCGATTGTTGAGTCTGTATTTTGAGTATAATTCCACAATGCACCATGTGCATTTGTTGGATCTGAAATTTTCATTATTGTTTGATCTGTTCCAAAACATGGAATTCTTTCACATATACTTGGGGAATTCAAAGCACAAGTCCAACCTTCTTCAATAGAACACGTAGATGAACATCCATCTCCAGGAATAATTCCTCCGTCGTCACATTCCTCAGCTCCAAGTTTTTTCCCATCCCCACAAGCATTACTTGTAATCCATTGACAATGAGAATCTGCTCCACAGCCAACATAATCTTTTTCTACACAAATATCTGTACAATTATAAAATGAATTAACCCCGCCACAAATACCCACACAGATCTCTCCGAAGTCAAGTTGATCAAAACCTCCTGCAGGCCAAATGAATCTTTGATCTTCAAGGCAATTTCCTCCGGGGGTGTTAAAACAAGTAACATCTTCAAATTCACTACAAAGATATCCTGAAAGATATGGATTTGGTGCCGGCCCAAGATAATCCCACTCACCATAATTATTTCCAACACAGTTACCGGGTTCGCAGTCACTTGCACAAAAAGAAGCATAGGCTCCAGAATAATCTGATTTTTCTTCATCAGTACAAATCCCATCACCACAAATTGGTTTTCTACAAAGTTCATGTCCAGCCCCATAACCCGTAACATAATCTCCCTTTGTATAATGATATGGCCCAGAATTAAAATCAATTACTTCTTGCTCATTTAAAACTCTTTGAGCACAGGCAATAACACTTTTTGTATATAGATAAGTCCAATCCCAACGAGCTTCTAGGCTATCCACAGGAGTATGTCCAAGTTCGGTGTATTGCTCCACACAAAAAACACCATAAGGACGGTAAGAACCAAGATAATTATCAAAACAGCATTCTCCTTTTGTAGCATCTGGCTTACAAGTTGCGACCCCAA
>Ga0257125_1000042_pt1 | contig 181494 bp, 204 predicted proteins | sample SI106_200metaG_FD_190183 | JGI IMG/M metagenome (GOLD analysis project Ga0257125, IMG submission 190183) | Marine microbial communities from Saanich Inlet, British Columbia, Canada - SI106_200 | ecosystem: Environmental > Aquatic > Marine > Inlet | place: Canada: British Columbia | collected... | reverse complement strand
TATAAAAGTTAAAGTACTGAAGATAAGGTGATGTACCTTTGTCGTTGTCAACTTCACCATCAGCTAATGCTTCTAGTTCGTCTGAACCAATTGAGTTAGTTATGTCTAAAATTTGTTCATAACCGCCAGTAGTTGGATTTTCAGACAATTCTAAAGTTTTAGAACTTGTTCCTACTTTCCATGCGTCTCCTGTAACAGAAACTACTACACCGTCTGCTGAACCTGCACCAGATGTTGCGCTAAATTGCAAACTTGTTGCGATATCGGTAACACCAATAACGTCTTGTGCTGCTGCTTGGTCTCCGACTACTAGAACACCGCTAAACGCGCCATTTGATATAAATGGTGATGGCCATTCGTTTAAATCAGCTGCCATTGCGCCCATTAAAGTTGCGCCGACTAAAGTTGCGCCTGCTCCTAGAGCAGCAATTCGTTTTATTGCTTTTCTTAATTTCATTTACTAAAACACCTCCAAGTGTTTACTGTTTTTGTTTGGCTATTGTTTTTGTTTGGCTACTACATAGAAACCTCTATTATACAACTGTTCCTAATACACTCTTAAAGCTAACTCATCATTTATAAAGATTGTGGATTTAGTATGTTCTTCAATATATAGGTTGTATCGAATAGGTACATCTAAAATGTTATAAATTTTAAAGCATTTATGCATGATTTACAGTGAAAGAAGATACACTTAAAAGAATTGCGTTGATATTTGGTGTTCTGGGAGTTATATTATTATACTTAATTTCTTCTGATTTAAGTGTTGATGAAATAAGTATAGAAAGAATTACTAAAGATAATATTGGTGAAAGAGTAAAGATTAAAGGTTCTGTTTCTAATTTATATGGAACAAATACTACTACATTTATTGAAATATCTCAACCAGCCTCGTTAACAGTTGTAATATTTGATAATATTTCTATAGAACAAGGAGATTATATTGAAGTGATTGGGGAAATAGAAGAATATAATGAAGATATAGAAATTATTGGGAAGAGAGTTAGGGTGATTGGTTAATGTTTATTGAATTACTATTAGCTATTTTGTTAGGAGTAATGTTTGGTATTATAACTGGCTTAATACCAGGTATACATGTAAACTTAATTTCTATGATATTATACTCGTTATCTGGTTGGTTATTAGGTTTTGCTACACCAATAACACTTGGTACATTTATTATTGCTATGGCTGTAACACATACTTTTCTTGACAGCATACCATCAATATTTTTAGGTGCACCTGACGCTGATATGGCCTTAGGTGTTTTACCAGGACATAAATTATTATTAGAAGGCAAAGGGTTTGAAGCTGTTAAATTAACAATTATAGGATCATTATTAGCGTTAATTGTTACTGTCTTATTAATACCTGTTTTGTTGCCTATTGTCCCTTCTATTTATTCATTTATTCAACCATTCATGGCATATATACTAATGTTTGTTGTGTTGTATATGATAGTTATTGAAAGCAGTTTTAAAAGTAAGTTTTATTCATTATTTTTGTTTTTATTATCAGGAACTCTTGGATTAATAGTCTTAAATTGGCCAAATTTTAAGCAACCTTTATTTCCAATGTTATCAGGATTATTTGGAGTTAGCACATTATTTATTTCTTTAGGTCAAGATTCTAAACTGCCAAAACAAGAAGTTTCTGAAACAATTGTAGTTGGAAAAGGTAAAACAACAAAGGCTATTGCTGCAGGAGTTTTTTCAGGTTCGCTTACTGGTTTGTTTCCCGGTTTAGGTGCTGCGCAAGCATCAATATTAGGAATGGGTTTAGTTGGAGAGATAGGAAATTATGCTTTTATGATTTTAATTGGTGGAATTAATACTGTAAATTTTACATTTAGTTTAGCAACATTGTATGTACTTTCTAAAGCACGTAATGGTGCTGTTGTTGTAGTTTCTCAATTAATAAATGAAGTAGGAATTACTGAATTGATAATATTTTTATCAGCTGCCTTGATTGCTGGTGCTCTCGCTACATTCTTAGCATTGAAGATTTCAAAAGTTGCAGCAAAAGTTATTACAAAAATAAATTATAAAATGTTAGTAAAATCAATAATTGGGTTTATAACAATATTAACCATATTCTTTTCTGGTTTTTATGGATTGTTAGTTTTAATGGTAAGTAGTGCAATTGGTATGATTGCACCGTTGGTTGGTGTTAAACGTTCGCATGCAATGGGTTGTTTAATGTTGCCAGTTATTTTATTTTTCTTGTTGTAAATAATATAGAAAAATATTTATAGAAGTACTGTAAAAGATTGTTATGGCAACACAACAAATTGACTTTGAAAATCTTCCCAATCTTAAGTTTAATAAAAATCCCCTAAATAAATATCCAACATTTAACGTTAAAATCTTCCATTTTCGTTCGTACCATGGTACAATAAGAGTGCCCGGGTCAACTGAAGTTCCTAGTTATGATGTGCATGCTTCAAATGGAGGGCAATTAGTAGGTTATCAAGAATTAAAAGGTATTAAAATGCCCACACTTATTGCTAGTATAGGTCATGAAATTGAGGCTTGTGTAAAGAACGCAAAAGATATAACAAAATATGATAAGAAAGATACAGCCAAAACAGTTGCGCAAGCTAAGAAAATCACATGGAGTTTGGTAAAAGTTGGAGTAATAGGGTTTAGGAAACAGGCACTTGAATTAATAACATTTACCAGACATATCCAGTCTGGACATCAAAATCATTGGTACTGGGAAAAAATCCAAATATTACCAAGATGGAAATAAGTTTCTTATTAAAAAAAATTATAACTAAAGTTTAAAAGAATAAGTTATATTAATGTTGCCAGTTATTTTATTTTTCTTCTTGTAAACCTGCTTTATTAAGATTAACTTTAGCTATTTGATAAGCACCGTTAATTTTCTTATCTTGTTTGTCTGTTAACCAAAGTTCCTCAAGTTGAGAAAAATAATCCTTTGCGGGTTCTGGTTTGTTTAAGTTCAATAAAGTAGTTATTGCGTTTGATAAAGCCCGTGATAATTCACCTTTAATTTCTTTACGAGGGTTGTTAGAATATAAAGTTATCAAATCTTTTATGTATATTGAAGCTTTATCATAATTACCTGTTTCTGATAGAGCAATTGAAGCGTTTCTTAAAACAAATGCATAACCTATTTGAATGTCTGGAAACTCGTGAGAGGTAATGATTTCTTTTGCTTTTACAGTGATAAAATCAATCGCATCCAACATCTGAAATTTTGAAAAGTCTAAGCAGGCGTTGCCCATTGCTATAACTTTCTCTACAAGAACATGGGAATTATCAGTCTTTAAATTTAATAATTTATTCAAAGTCTTTAATACAGAAATAATGTCGTCATTCATACCATGATCAATCTGGATTAATCTTAAATCCGTTGCGTACTGTTCTTCGTTAATGTATGGTTGATTAATTCTTTCTTTTGCTTTGTTAATCTCTTCAACCATTTGGGTGTCTTGCATAACCCATTTATTTCTTGAATATTTAAAATCAGTTCCTGCAAAATTAAGCCATAAGTTTCTTAATTTTTCTTTATCGTCTTGGATTAATTTAATGAATTCATTTTCCATCTGAATCATTTCTTCATCTTTAGTTGTTTTCCATTTTTCTAACCATTTAAGTCTCGTCGCGAGAACTAGTTCGGGTAGTAAAACAAAAGAAAGTTTTGTAGGATGTGCATTATCACAATAAGTCTTAATTAAATCTTGAATTTTAGTTAATTCAACAGGATCTTTAATACCAATACAACCAATCAAAAAAGCTAGATCATACAATTCTTCTCGATAACCAGATAGTTCCCAGTCAATAACAGCTTTTAATTTATTGTCTTGCCAGAGGATATTTGCTGGATGGAAATCCCCATGTGAGAATTTGTAATTGAAATAATTTAAATATGGTTTAATGTCAGGAAAATCAAGAGTTTCTTTATTTTTTTTAAGGTTTGAAATAGAGATTTTAGCTAAAACTCCTGCAACATCTGTTTGATTTAGAATTTCAGTTGTTGAACCTTTGATAAAAGGAAAAAATGAGTAGAACTTTCCTTCATGCTCGATAGTTTCACCAATCTGTTTAATTACAGGAACATCGCTTAAATCTAATTGTTCTTCTATCTTGGAATCTGCCTTAAGAAAATATTTGTCATTTATTATGTAAGCTTCTGTATCAGAAAAAGGGTTTGCACAAAACGCCACAACTTTTTTTGGTTTTACATGCCAATGTAATTCAATATCTATCATAAAGATAAGTAGAAAAAATGGATATATATTATTGTTGGTTATAGATTATAAGTTAAATATCAAGAACCCCTGGTTCTTGAGCATGTTCAAAAACTTACCAACAGATAGTATGAGATACTTCCAAAGTCAAGAATTAGAGGGTAAATTTTCGACATATTTAAATAATAAGATTAAAAGTAAATAAAAAAGGTGTTTAGATGGTGTTAGAAAATATCACAATGGCAAACTTCTCATTTGCAGAAGCACAAACAGTAACGATGCCATTATTAATATTTGTTGCAGGCATTGTTATTTATGCATTATTTGTTTTCAAATTCTATAGGTTCTTATCAAGGAAAAATATATTTGAACTAAACTTACAGCAGTACAATAAAGCGGCTTTAGGTTGGTTAAAGAAGTTTTTTAGTTTGATTTTTTATGTTATTGAGTATTTGATTATTTTCCCATTATTTACATTTTTCTGGTTTGGGATTATTACAATATTGTTAGTTTTCTTGGCTAAATCACAAAATGCTGGAAACCTTTTATTAATAGCAATGGCTTTAGTTGCTGCTGTAAGGGTAACTGCTTATTTTACAGAAGATTTATCCAGAGATTTAGCAAAAATGTTACCATTTGCTTTGTTAGGTATTTTCTTAGTAGATGTTAGTTTCTTCTCACTTGAAAATTCTTTGGCAACATTAAAAGTTCTACCAAGTATGTGGAAAGTTATGATCTATTATCTTGGATTTACAATTGCTTTAGAATTTGTTCTAAGAATAGTTCATACATTAGTTAAACCATTTCTGCCTAAAGAGGAATAGATTCTTTCATATCAGGTATATAAGTTTTAATACCTAGTCTTTCGATTTTCTTTGAAAGTGATTGAGCAGATTTTAGTTCACCATGAGTTAAGAATATTCTTTTTGGTTTTGGCTTAAAGAATTTGATCCAATTTAACAAACCATTATAATCTGCATGGGCTGAGAAACTATCAATAGAATTAACTTTTGCCCTTACATAAACACGTTCACCAAGTAGTCTGATTTTTTTTGATCCAGATTTAATCCAGTAACCAAGAGTACCGTAAGCTTGGTAACCAACAAACAAGATTGCATTTTTAGGGTCGTCAATATGGTTCTTTATATGATGTTTTATTCTTCCAGCTGTACACATACCAGAACCAGCAATAATTATGCAGGGCCCTTGAACATTGTTAATGCTTTTTGATTCATCAACGGATTTAGTATATTTAAAACCTGGAAAATTAAAAGGATCATCGCCAGCATCTAACAGCTGACGCATTCTTTTATCATAAAATTCAGGATGTTTCTTAAAAACTTCTGTTGATTCTATTGCCATAGGCGAGTCTAAGAAAACGGGCATTTGAGGCATAAGTCCATTCTCAACAAACTCGTTTAGATTAAAAATTAATTCTTGTGCACGTTCAATTGCAAAAGAAGGAATCAATAATTTTCCCCCTCGTTTGTAGGTTTCTAAAATAATTTTAAGAAATTTATTTTTTCTTTCACTCATTGGCGGATGAAGTCTATCCCCATAAGTTGATTCTAAGAATAGGTAATCGGCTTTTCGTATTACTTCTGGATCATGAACAATTGGTGTATTAACTTGACCCATATCTCCAGAAAAGACAATTGTCTTTTTTTCTTTATCAAATACTTCGATTGTTATAGAACTAGCACCTAATATATGGCCAGCATCATGAAATGTTGCAGTAATATTGTTAGTAACCTTAACAGGTTTATTATAAGAAACTGTTTTAAAAAATTTCATTGCAGTTTTTACATCTTTTTCTGTATATATTGGTTCTCGAACAGGTAATCCTTTTTTTAATCGTCTCTTATTTTCCCATTCAGTATCATGAAAAGCAATTCTTGCAGAGTCCATCATAACAACACGTGCTAAATCTTTAGTAGCAGATGTTGCAAAGATTTCGCCTTTAAATCCGTATTTTACTAACTTTGGAATTCTTCCACAATGGTCAAGATGGGCATGAGTTAAGAGTAAGAATTTGTAAATTGAAGGATCAAAACTTGGAGGTTCATAATTTAATTTCTCTAGTTCTTTTGAACCTTGAAACATGCCACAATCTACAAGAATTTTTTCTTGGCCAACAGTTATGCTATAACAAGAACCAGTTACAACTTTGGCTGCACCATGAAGTTTTATCTGCATGAATTTTTAGTAAGTTCTGTTATATTTATATCTTTTGATTAGAAAGCTTACGAAAATCAAAGATTTTCTAAGCATAAAAAATCACGTTGGTTTTTGAGTGTCATCAGAAATCTTTGATTTCTGAGAGTCAAAAATGCTTTGCAATTTCGATACCTTACGAAAGCAAAAGGCTTTCTAAGGTTCAAAAAGCTTTAGCTTTTCGATACCTTTTTAAACATCCCAGATTTTCTTTTGGTCATGAAAGGAACAATTGTAAATTTTAGAAGAAGTGTTCATACACAATCAAGCAGCCATATGATTATTGGGGTTGAAGGTATTGCTGATAAAGAAAAAGCAGCGGGTTTAGTAGGTAAAGAAGTAGTTTGGAAGAATGAAAAAGGTACTGAGATTAAAGGTAAGGTTGCTGCTGCCCATGGTAATTCAGGTGCAATAAGAGTTATATTTGAAACAGGTATGCCAGGACAATCAAAAGGTACTAAAGTAGATATTAATTAAGAATTCTAATTTGTTTTTATAATTTAAAAAATAAGAAAAAAAATTAAATTTTATATTTAATGTCTGCTAAAACCATAGACCAGTTTGTAACATTCCTCATCATAACAGCAAACCTTTTTGCTGATTTTGAATCAGATTTAGCAAATCTATCAATCATATCGGCTGGAGCTCTTTGTTGTCTTAATTCATAATCAATTTTAACTTGTTCCATTAAAAGTTTCTTAAACTCGTCCATATCAGTGAACAAGTTAGAAAAAAATCTTCTGTACTGAGTTATTGCCTTATCCATTGCAGCCATTTGTTCCTTATGCCAATGTTCTAGTTTAGCAATACCACCATGTTTCATTGCAGCTTCTTCTTTCTTTTCGTCAGTTTTTGCTCGTCGCATAGCATTATATGCCCTTCTTAGTTCTCTGTCTTCTTCAAAGATCCTTACTGCCTCAGGAACTGCTTGTCTTGTAAAATTATTAAATGCTAAACTTGCACCTTCAATTCTTGCCATTTAAAATCACCTTTTATATCTTATAATCTATCAACCTTTATTTTATGCTTATGATTAACACTGCATAAATGGTAAGTTAACTGGAATAATCTTCTTAACTAGTAAGACAGCTAACACAAATCCAAGTATGAATGTAACTACAGCAACTGTAACTGGATGTGTAATAAAACCTTTTTTATTCATTGAATATCACCTTTTGTATTTTTAATAAAAAACTTAATTCATTGGTATATAAAATTTTCGATTTGTAACTAGATTAGAGAAAAGTTTATATAAAACAATTTCTAGAATTTAGTTAACTAATATATGGAGGTCATTAAATATGGCAAAGAAACATACAAGTGCTAGTGCAAAAGCACAAATTAGAAAAGAAATTGATCAAATTAACAAAGCAACACATGATTATGTGGTTGAAGTTATGGAATATGCAAAACAACATCCAAAAGGATTAAGCATAATTGAAAGATCAGTTAGAAAAGTTGCTGCAAATATGAATAAATTAGAAGCACATTCTAGAAAGGTGTGGGGTGTTTAAAATGGCATGGGGAGGAAATTTATTAGGAAGATTAAAAAAAATGCTGACTAGAGAAAAGAAAGCTGAAGTAAGAGTTAAAGTTTCTACAAAAAAAGAAGGAAAAGCAAAAGCAAAGGAAACATTAACTGAACGAGAATATGAAGGAAGCTTTTTTCAAGAAGGCAAACTAATATCAACTATTGAAAGATGGAGATTGCAAAAAGCAACTTTAACTAAAGTTGCTGCGTCTGCTGCTCAGAGGTGGGGACAATTACAAAATGCTAAAACAAGCCTGATGGGAGGAATTAAATTAAGATGGAATAGGGTTGATGATGCATTTGAAAGATTTAGAGCTGGCGGTAAATTCAATAAGAGACAAGCTGGTTTTTCCAAAGAAATGGCTACTTTTAGGAAAGAACAAGAACATGCTTTAATTCAATTAGAAGCTGATGTTCAACAACAAATTGCTGGAAATAGAGCTGAAGGATTGAAATGGGCAAGAATTGACCAAGTAGAAGAAAAGGAAGATGCAGCTGTTGAAGAACTTGTAGCGTTTCGAAAGAAATCACGAGCTAGTGTTAGAAAAATTATGGCTGACATTGCAGCTGAAATTAAAGCTGAAAGAGGTCAAATTAAAAAAACTGCTAGTGCTAGAAAAGGTTTGGCAACAAAAGCAGCAAAAGTTAAGGTTGCTTAAACCTTTTTTATTTTTTTATTGTTTTTTCTATTATTCTTTCTATTGTTAAAGAAGTTGCTTCAAGCATTTGTTCATAAAGAGAATAAGGTAAAAGTTGTTGTGCATCAAAACATCTTTGTGTTCTATGTCTAGTTAAATGAGCCCTTAAATAAAAAGTTAAACATAACATATCCCTTTGATACTGTCTAATTTGTGACGGATCTGCTTGATAATTATCTTGGAGTTGTTGATTATACCATCTTCTGATATGGTCTTTGTAGGCAATTGGATCAATATGTATTGGGTCCCCGCCAGGATCAAAACATGTTGGATACTCATCAAAATCAGAAAATAGTAGATCCACCATAACAAACAACTAAGATTATTGATTATAAAAAAGTTTATAGAAAAGTTTAAATAATGTAAAACTCAGTTTTCAAAGATATAGTTATAAGAATAAAAAAGAGTCTAAATAATGAAAAATAAATTTTTATGGTCAAGTTTGTTCTTTACCTCATTATTATCTACAGGAGTATTTGCACAAGAAGGGCCAATGGAAAATGTATTTCGTTTCTTATATGACTTTTTTGGATGGATTCCTGCACAACTTTCAAAGTTATTAGGTGGTGGTGCAGGTGCTGAAACAATATTCTATGCTAAATTTATCCTTTGGGTCCTTATGTTCTCAATATTATATTGGGTATCGAATAAATTTATATTTAAGGGAGCAAATAAAGGAGTTCAGATTACTGTTCCTTTTGTTATATCTATAATGGGTGTTGTGTTAATACCTAATAATATAATTACAGAAATATTTGCAACATATACATTAGTTACAGTAGTACTTATTTGGACAATACCAGTTATGGGATTATTGTTCCTTAATCATTCAATAAAACAAAAATTTGGAACAACACCTCAAGGTTATATCATAAGATTCTTTGCATTTGTAGTTGGTGCAATGGTAACTGCAAGAATGACTAAATTATTGCCAACTATAATGGATAAGATTGATCAATATGTAAGTTATATGGGATTAATCAGTGGACTCATGGGACTTGGAGCAGTGCTTGCGTTAATTGGATTAATTAGATCATTAGGCTGGGGAGGTGGAACTCCAGGAGCTTATGCAGGAGGAGGAGGATTTGGTGGATGGATGAAACACTCATGGGATAGCTTTGGAAGGAGTAGTGGTAGAAGTGGTGGTCTTGGTGGAATAGGTAGTGGTGAAGAAAGAAGGTTTGAAGCTGCTGAAGAACCATTAGTCAGACAAGAAGAACACGAAACAAGAGATGCAGCAAGAGCAGAACACAAAGAGGAAGTTGATTTATCGCATATGGAAGGCCTTACAAAACGTTCTATGAGGGAAAATAAGAAAATAATCGCAGACTTAAGAAAAATTGAAGAAACTTTTAGGGTACATGGTTTAGATGGTTTACATAATGAAGAAATAAGAAGAAAACTTGCAGAGGTTTACAAGTATGATACTAAAGAAGCTGAACAGCTTCAAAAGATGCAAGTATTAACAGCAAAGATTGATGAAAAAATAAGAGGAGAATTTGGATATTTAGAAAAACAAGAAAAACAAATGAAAGAAATAGTTGCTCGTGCACAACAGCTTGGCAGACAAGATTTTAATCCAAAAAGTTTTCAAATGAAGCTGCAAGTACATTATAATACTTTACGTGGTGAGTTTGAGGAAATAAGAAAAGAAATTGGACCAATTGAAGCAGAGATTAGAAAAACTGAGGTTGATTTTAGAGCAGCAATGACAAGAGCTGTTCAAAGCGCAACAACTGTTGATCAAGATTTAGTTCATGCAATACAAGCAAAAACAAGACAAGAAGAATTGTTAGAAACATTAAAGAAATCTGAAAGAAGATTAGAGAAATTAGACGCTCATGAAAGCCATATTCTACTTAAAGAAGTTCTTGAAGAAAAAGAAATTAAAAAGGTTGTTGATAGAGTAGGTTATAAACCTAAGAGAATTAAAACACCTAAAAGATAATTTCTAGATTTTATTATTAAAAAAGTTTTTAATAAATAGAATATTTCATTATTAGAACATTATACCATATTTAGTATAATATTCCATAATAGAAATATATTTAAACTAAAACATTAATAAAAGTGTATGGGCCTTGAATTATTAGTTGATGATAAGATATTAAGAGTTCTAAGACAGTTGTTAAAAGCCAATGATTATACTTATGTGCATAAGGTTGCAAGGGAAGCTAAGGTCCCTGTTGCGACTGCTTTTAGGATTCTTAAAAGAATGGTTAAATTAAAGATTATTGAGAATAAAAAGATAGGTAATTTAATGCTCTATAAGATGATGGATAATAAAGTTACAAAGAAAATTAAGGGGCAGTTATGAAGTTAGCAAAGCTGTTTGGAATATTATCAATTATGTTAGCTAGTTTACCTGCTGTATTAGCAGAGAACATAGGTCATACAGTTGGAAGAACAATGTATAGGATATTTGGTTGGGTCTTTATTGACGTTTTTTCAAGGCTTGGAGATGTAACAATACAATTTACAATGAGGTTTTTGATTTGGTTGTTATTATTTGCTTTATTTTTCTTTGGTGTTTCTAAGGTTATTAAAGATCAAAAAAATATTCAGGTAACTGTTGCAATTGCTTTATCTTTAATGGGTGCTTTGTTAATCCCCACAACAGTTTTAATCACGTTGTTAAAGACATATGGTGGAATTACAGTAATATTGTTGTTTGTTATTCCAATGGCAGCAGTTCTTTACCTTAACAAGTTTGCATTTTCAGGTATGTCAAAAGCTGAATGTGCATTAAAAGCTGTATCGGTTTATTTGTTAGCAACAATTTTTCATAACATGATTGGTCTAGAACAAATGTTAGAATTTTCTAGTTTAGATGCATGGATTGGTTTTGCAGAAGCTGTTTCGATTATAGCTATGATTGTCTATGTTGTATGCGCAATATTTGGGTGGGAAAATAAAGAGGGAGAAAATTCAAGTGATGGAGATTCTAGTAACGGAAGTTCTGGTAGTGGAAATGGTAGTAGGGAAAATAGGGCAACAGGTAGTAGTAGAGGAAATAGGGTGAATAATGCAGTAAATAACGCTGCTGCAACAAGAATACCACCACAAACACCACCATTAGCAGGTGCAACATTTTATCCTGAAATTACAACTGCAGATCCAGATTCAGGGACTGCTTCTGGAAGGGTGAGAACAAGATGAATATTAGAGGATATGTTATGGGGTATGTAGGAAATGAAGAGTTTAGACCGATTTCTCCTGCAAATGTTTATGTTAGATTAGTTATCCAAGGTCTTGCATTTGATATCAATAATATAGGCCATCTCAAAAAAATAAAGAATAGTTTACCACAAATTTTTGTAGATCTAAATAGTAAAACAAAGCCTACAGGAATTAGGGGAAAACTTGGTAGAATCAAAAAAGGCTTACAAAAAGCATTTCCTTTTGTTGCAGTTAATGAAAATGGAGAGTTTAATTTTGAGAATTTGCCAGAAGGTGATTGGGATTATCAAATATGGGCAATAATTGGCAAGAACATTGATGACGCACATCAAGGTAAGAGCAGAGTAATTAGAAGGAATGAAAAAAATGTCAATGTTGAAGTTGCAGTTATTGATCCAACTGTACAGCCAATATCTGGTTCTACAGGAACAGTACATTCAAAAAAAGAGTATAGATTGTTATGGGAATAAATGTAAAAGAGTATAGGCAAAACAGGAGAAAGGTTCCTGCAGTAGATAATTCAAAATTTATGCATTTGCCTAGAGACCAGTTTCCAATGCCTGCGTGTGTGGGTTTTGCATATTCATCTTTAGCTGAATTTGAAGAAGCTAAAAGAATAGGTAGGTTACAACCTAGACTATCACCAATGTTCTTGTGGTGGTTATTTAGAGACCCACCAAAAGATAGAAGAGTTGGTTCAGAGGTTGCTAAAGCACCTGCTGAATTTATCAATAATGGTGTTTGTTTAGAAACTTTATGGCCATGGGATAATAAATTTACTCATCCAGATGGGTCAGCTGTAGATTTAGGCGTTATACATGATTGGGAAAATGAACCATATGTAGGAACTTTTACAAATACTCCATCAGGAACAGCTTTTAGTGATGCTGCAAAAAGGAAATTCTTTAGTCAAGTTAATCAATTAACATATATAGATGAAATAACTCAAGAATTGCATAATGGTAAAGTATTGATTCTAACTTTAAAGAATTATCCAGATGGTTTAGATGATCCAAACAAGTTCTTTTATGATGATAAATCAGTTATTAAAAAATTTAAGAAAGAAGGACACACAATGCTAATTGTTGGTTATCTTCCAGATTATCCAAAAGGAGAAGTTTTCAAAATAAGAAACAGTTCTGGAACTGTGTGGGGTAATAGAGGGTATTGTTATTTTACACCTGCATTATTGGCTAAACTTGCACCATTAATACTTGCTTTTGAATCTAGATATAATTTGCCTAGTCCTCCAAGTCCAAAAAGACCAAGAGGTTATCCTAAACCTATTCAAGCTGTTCAGCCAACACAAAGAACTTCTGGAAGGTTTGTTTATCAATGGTGGATTTTTAATAGTCAAAATGAATTTAATTATGTTAGAGCACATAGGCTTGCACCAAACCATGTTCAATATGGTAAAAAAATTGGAAACCTTTCAAATACAACAACAGGTAAAGGATTTAAAATAAGAAATAAAGATATTAAACAAACTGGAAAATTCTTAGCTTTGGGTGCTGCAGATATTAATGCATTAGATGTATGGATGTGGACTTCAACAAAACTAGTAGGAATATCAAAAGATGTTGATGAGTTAAAAAAGGATATTGCTAAGAAAAAAGATTTATTAAACAAAATCAGAGATAGTGCAACTAAAGTAGGACAACTAACGTTTAAGTATGAAAGTAATGATCCTTCTTGTATAGACCTATTAAAACATTTAGAAGATTTAACTGAAATATATGCACAGGAATTAAATATTGTAGATAGAATGAATCATAAAAGATACAAAAAGGATTTTCATCGTGCAATAAAAAATCTTGGAGAAATGTTTTTATTTATGCGTGAGATTAGAAAAGCAATAACAAAAGCTAATGCTGTAAATGTTATTACTAACTTAGAAAGTAGTACAGGGATTAACAAAGGTAATTTCGCAACTAAGATTAATGAAGTTCTTAAGAACTGTGGAAAAGAAATAAGGATTTTGTCTAGCCTATAGATAAGACACCATAAACTATTCCTATACCGCCAATAACAATGATTAATCCAGCATATAATGGACCTGTTGTTGGTATTCCTGGAGGAAGATATTTTGCTGCTAAAGGTAAAACTCCACCTAGAACTGTCATTAATGCAATTAAGACAGCAACAAGTTTTGCAAAGCCCATCATTGTGATATTAAGAAAAGCGTAAACTAGTGCTAAAACTCCAATAGAAACAACAATGACAGAATATCCAGTACCTTCATAGGGAATTGCTTTAGGTAAAACACCTGCAAATCCTAATAATGGAATAATACCAGCTAATACAATAAGAACTCCAACAAAAATCATTACTATTCTCAATCTATCACCTTTAATTTAAACTGAAATAAATCATATATAAAACTTTTCATAGAAAGGTTTAAATATAAAATAAATGACAGAATAAACATGAGAAGTGTATACACCCTAGAAGAACCTAGAGAATTATTAAATGACTTGCACTATGACTTAACAAGACTTTTTTCTGGAGTACGAGGACATGAAGCAGCAGGTACTGCAAAAGAAAAAGTTGAATGGGATAAAACAATCCGTAAATATACTGAATTATTAGAAGATGAGTTTCTAAAATATGAATTTTCTTTTTTCAGACAAATGCGTAGAGATGCAGAACGTGTTGCTGAGATTGCAAAAAGAAATCCAGAAAAAGCTGAAGAAGTTAATGAATTAATAAAACAAATTGAAGATATGTTTGTTGAATTAGGTAAAACAGAATTTAAATTACATTTTAGAATAATGTTTTTGTCAGGGATGATTAGAAAAAGTAAAGCAGAAACATTGCGTGTTGCTAAAAAAGTTAGAGGTTTTGGCAAGAAATGGGCAGATAGAAAAGAAATAAGAAAAACTAAAGAAAATAAAGCTGTTGAAACAGAGAGAAAAAGAATGGATGCTAGGATTGGTAAGCAGAGTAAATTAAAACAAAAATAAAGAGGTGTTAGATTTGAAGATTAAACTTAATAAGAAACCTAAGAGTCCCATACTCATCGAAGGGTTCCCAGGATTTGGTTTGGTAGGGACCATCGCTACAGAGTTCTTAATTGAACATTTAGATACAGAAGTAATTGGTAAGATAATATTTGATGAATTACCACCAATTGTTGCTGTACATGATAACAAAGTTGTTGAGCCGTTAGGAATATTCTACAACAAGAAATATAATGTAGTTATTTTACATGCAGTATCAGCGTCAACAGGCTTTGAATGGGATTTAGCAGACATGTTATTGAATTTAGCTAAAGACTTACAAGTTAAGGAAATAATCAGTCTAGAAGGTGTTGGAAGTTCTCAAGCACAAACTGAATCTAAAGCATTTTATTATTCAAACCATAAAATTGATGAGAAAAAGATTGGTATAGGACCATTAAAAGAAGGAATTATCATGGGTGTAACTGGAGCTTTAATGTTAAGAGCTGAAAAAAGTCCGGTTAGTTGCTTTTTTGCAGATACTCATTCAAATATGCCAGATTCAAAAGCAGCTGCAAAAATAATTGAAGTTCTGGATAAATATTTAAATTTAGAAGTTAATTATAAGCCACTATTAGAACAAGCTGAGAAGTTTGAAGAAAAGTTAAAAGGTATTCTTGCTTCAAGTCAACAAGCAACAGACGAAAGCGATAAAAAACGACTTTCATATGTTGGATAAGATTCCATAAATGGAATCATTATTTCTTATTTTGATTTATTTAATTTGTTTTTAGATTTAATAAACTATTAAAAATTTCTATAAACTATAAATAATTTTAATAATTAGTAAATAAAAGATATAATTAATAAATAATATAAATAATTAATAAATGAATATAAAAAGAGTATTGCAGTCGATATAAAGAGAATAAAATAGATTCCATAAATAGATTATATAATTAATAAATAGACTTTCTTAATAATTAGTAAATTATATAATTAATATTATAAATAAATAAATTATTAATTGATGAAAGAAATAAGAATATTAAATTAATAATCTATATAATAACTACATATTCCTAAAATAGAAATATTTATATAGAAGTAATTTAAAGAAAAAGTCAATGTTGTTAGCAAAGCTATTAGATAAGAAGATTTTAGCAATTATCAGAACAATGCTAGACGATGATTTCTTTCACATTCAACAAATTGCAGAAAAATCAGGTGTTCCCGCATCAACTACCTTTAGATTAGTAAATAAATTAGCAAAACAAGGCATTCTAAAAGTAAAAACTATTGGAAAATTCAAACTTTATACATTGACTGAGAAAGATGAGATCAAAAAAATGTTAGGTGGTACTAAATGAACAAGAAATTATTATGGCTTGTTGTATTTTTAGCTAGCTTGCAAAGTGTTCTTGCTCAGACAATAGGTGATAATATAGGAAAATCAATGTATAGAATCTTTGGTTGGATTTTTGTTGACCTCACAAAAAGTCTAGGGGATACAATGACACAGTTTGCACTTAGATTCTTAATTTGGGTATTATTGTTTGCAATATTCTTTTTTGCAGTTCAAAAAGTTTTCAAAGATAAGAAAAATATACAAGTTACTGTTGCAATTATATTATCAATTATGGGTACAGTACTTGTTCCTATTAATGTGCTTATTACAATAATGAGAACATATTCTGGAATTTCTGTTATATTAATATTTGCTATACCAATGGCAGGTTTGCTTTATCTTAACAAATTTGCATTCCCTGGTATGAATAAAACACATTGTGCACTTAAAGCAATTACCATGTATTTGTTAGCAACAATATTTCATAATATGAGTGGTTTAGAACAAACATTACAATTTACTAATATGGATGCGTGGACTGGATTTGCAGAAGGTGTGGCGATTATTGCAATGATTATTTATGTAATATGTGCAATGTTTGGTTGGGGTGAGAATCCTACTACGCCAGCTACTACACCTGCTACTACTCCAGCTACAACTCCTGCCCCAACTACACCAATTCCAACAACACCAATTCCAACAACACCACCTCCAACAACACCACCTCCAACTACACCACCTCCAACAACACCTATTCCAACAACACCACCTCCAACTACACCACCTCCAACAACACCACCTCCAACAACACCACCTCCAACTACACCACCTCCAACAACACCACCTCCAACTACACCACCTCCAACTACGCCACCCCCAACAGGTGTAGGAGGAACTTTTGTTGGTGGACCAAGTACAGGATTTGTTCCAGGTAATCCTGCGACATTTTCATTCAATGCAAATGCGGGTGCAACATTTAATCCAAATCCAGCATCACATCAAATAGTTATTACCAACTCAACTAATGTTCCAGCAACTATTACAATACCCCCACAAGGTACAATAGTTCCTGCTGGAAATACTTTAACTGCTAATATGGTTGTGCCAAACAGTTGGAGAAACGGAGACACACTAAATTTCACATATAATTTAGATTTATAATGGCAATATCAACAGTGACCGGAACTGCAATAGTTAACTCAGGCGCACCTGTAAGTTTCCATTGGAATAACCCTGGAGTAGTTGGAACTACACCAACAGTATTACCCGCTACACCTATAGATCTTGAAGTTGAGGTAAGGGGTGGAAGCCAACATTTTCAAAGAGCAAGATTCTTTTTAGATGGTGCTGATAATTTAGGTTATGGTAATGCAAGTACCCAAGGAATTGGTACTGGAAGAACAACTACATTTGAACTCCATACAGATGCCCCAGTAACAGCAGGTCCAGGAGACCATACCATTTCTATTCAAGTATTAGACAATCACGGCCAAGAATATTGGGCAATGTTTACATTTAGGGTTGGTGCTGGTGGAGGAGGTGGACCAGTTGGCGCCTGTATAATAAATATTGATAATCCTAATCCTGGTTCAACAATGGGATATGGTAGTGTAGGAACATTAGACGCTACAGTAACTGGAGGAGTTCCAACAGGACATACAATTAGATGGACATTAGATGGAACACAGGTGGGAAACGGAAATAATTTGGCACACACATTTAGTCAAGCACCAGGAGCACATAATTTGATTGCAAGAGTTGTTGATGCAGCAGGAAATGCAAAATGTAGTGCTGTTTGTAATTTTAATATTGGACAATTAACTTGTATCATAATATCACCACACCATAATCAAATTTTCCAACCTAATGACCCTGTACACTTAGAAGCACAACCAATGGCAGGAGTTAATCCATCAAATTATGTATGGACATTACCAGATGGAACAACAACTAATGGAAATCCTGCAATAACACATGCAAATTGGCCACCATTTGGGCCTAATAAGATAATACGTTTAACAATTAGGGATAGTGCAGGCAATACTGAAATGTGTAGTGTAAGGGTTATTTATGGAAGGGGTGGAACTACTCCGGCAGCAGGAACAACACCAGCAGTAGCAACTACACCAGCAGCAGGGACGACACCGGCAGTAGCAACTACACCAGCAGCAGGAACAACACCAGCTATATCAAGAAGAAGATGTGAAAGAATTAATCTAAGGATTGATTCAAATTACAGAGCAAGAACTTGGCGTAATGTTTATCCAAAACATTCAGAATGGTATGATAATGCTACAGAGGTTTGGTTTAGACCAAATTTACGTGCAGATAGAGCTAGAGCTAATGGGGTATTTTTTACGGCACATAATTTTACACCAGGTGGAAATGAAGATTGGTTTAATTTCACCTATGAAATACGATATAGGGCTAATGCTGTTCAACCGTGGCAAACCATTGAAGATCATGAATTTGATCCAACACCAGGTGGTGCTGGAAGCAAACAAAATATAAATGGTGGATGGAGCCTTAGAGCACATCTTTTACAATATAATTTCCATGTAGGACATGAAGCTTATCATATAAGAATTAAGGGTTTAGCTAGAGGGGGAAGAAGAAATAATGAAACATTGTTTGTAAGGTTTAATATCCCAGATAATGCACCAAATGGATTTTATCAAATTAGAGTGTTAGGAAAAAATGATAAATGTCAACATTTACTTCCACCTGTTCCTGCAACACATCATTTCCAAATAGGTAATGCTGGCCCAAGACCAATCCCTATAGGTCCAAATTATAATATTGTTGCAGATCCAATGGTGTTAAGACCTGGTGCAACAACACAAATAACAATTAACGCTATTGAAGGTCAATTTAATGAAACACCACATGATATAATTACAGTTGTTAACATAAGAAATAATGAAAATGTTACTGCTAGAATAAGAGCAAGGGATTCAAATCAGATTCATGCTGAAGCAACAATACCTGAAACATGGCAACCAGGAGATGATTTGAGAGTTGACGCTAACTTAAATATGGTATAAAATGACTAGAATAAAAAACTCATTAAAAGGATTGAAAGTTATAGGAGAGGTACTTAAATGTCCTGCTAAACTTAAAGAGATTGCATGGCCAAAGAACGGTGCTGCAATGATTGGTCAGGCATTATGTAGTAAGGGTAGAGAGTTAGTCAAGAAAAAGTATGTTGAAAATAGATTAACAGATATGGGTCGTTTTGTAACAGAAATTAATGCAAATCCAATTCTAAGACAAAGAGCTTTGGTTGCTGTTGCTAGTGATAGATTTCCAATGACAAGAGCTAGTGGTGGAAATTGGCCAAAAGAAACTAGAAAAAGAATTAAGAATACAGGTATGATAATATCAAGGAACCCATATACTAATATGAACACATATGCTTGTTATGATTATGCAAGAAGGGTAGGTGAACGATTAATTAGAAACTGGGATGCTAATGAACAAAGGATTAAAGACATTGCTGAAAAGGTAAGAAAAGATAATCGAAAACCTGGGGAACCGTATAATAGATTCCAAGAAAAGTATAAAGGCAAAAGCTATTCTAGGTTCCATTTTATTGCACCGGAACATGGAGAATTGTTAATGGAAGAATATGCAATAACTGCGCCAGAAGATATGATACATCAAAATAATACTAATAAAATCTGGCAAACAGAAATGTGTTATTTTAATCTTGCAATAACAAAGATTAATGAAATTAGAAAAGTGATATGTGAAGAAGATTATACTCCTGAAACCGTAGAGGTATATGAACCAATTGCTAACTTAGATGATTTTGTTGAAGAAGTTAAAAGAACTAAAGAAAAAAGATTAGGCGTCCTAAAAGGAAAAATTGCTAGCACAGAAAGTTTAATGAGAAAAAGAGGAAGTCAAAAAGCAAGTGTTTTCTGGGCAACTAAAGAAGTAAAACAATTAATTGAAGATGCTATGGCATTGCTTATTGAAATGTATAGTATTGTGGCAAGAATTAATTCTGCTGCTTTAAATGAAGATAGGCCAGATGTAAAAAGATTTCATAAAATATTAGATATGTTTAGAGCAATATATAAGGCTCAGCAAGAAAATAATGCTGCAGAACTAAAAAGATACAAATCCTGGACAGTTGAGAATCTAGAACAGATCATTCAATCATTAGTTACATACTTAGATAACCTTAGAGGTTATGAACTTCAAAGATTACAAGCAAGGTATGACAGAGTATAATTCTCATGGGACACATAATCCATTTATATAATAGAGAAGAGACTTTAAGTCCTGAGCTTCAGGACATGCTTTATCTAGATATTCAGGAAAACATTCATTTGCATTATCGTGATTTAAGGATTGAGATGAGTGCTGAAGAATTTAAAGAATTCTATAACAATATAATGGAGAATGGTAAAGATTGTTTAGATTTTATCAAAAAAAGTAAATGGAAAGATGGGAAACATCAAAATACTTATACACCAGATGGTTATAAAATATTTGCAAAGAATTGGAAGTTAAAGAATAAAACAAAATATTTTCAAAAAAGAATTTCTGTTGAGAAAAATAATAATGTTAATCATGTACATATTAGAAATTATAGAATTCAGTGTGATGATAATAGTTTAATGCATATTGCAAATGCATTAGGGACTACTAAAACTAATCCAGTTAAGCCTGTTGATAAAGATTCTTTGTTAAAATTGTTTAGAACAAATGATGTAGGTTACAGTTATACAACCAACAATGATGTGTTAGAGTTACATCACCTGCCAATATTTAAAGAAAAGATTTCTACAATCCTTAATTCTTTAGGTTTTACTGAAAATAATAATCTATTTGAGAAAGGTAATCTTAGAATTAGTCTTAATACAATTCAAGAACAAGAAAAACAAGAAACAATTACAGTTAATAAAAAAAATTACAAGGTTATTAAATCTTTTTACAAAACATGTGGCCAAAATCCAGATTATATTAACGAAGGAGAGTTGGATAAACATAAAGGTGATAACATAAGGACTGCTAGAAGATACCATGTTGTTAGTAAAGATGATAAAGAATATTTTATCAAAGAATATGTTGAATTACGTGGAACTGCGGCTATGCATCAATGGTGTAACATAGCAAAACATGAATCTACAAAAGATGAATTTGATTTTATTAAATCTTTGAAACATAAGAATGCTATTAAAGTGTATGATTATGATAAACACCATATTGTAATGGAATATTTGCCACTTACTGCAGGACAGCAAAAGCTTGATAATAATGATTTAAACTTTATTATGTCTGAAGTAATTGATTTTACAGACTATTACAAAAAGAAATTTGGAAAATCTATAAACTTGAATCTTGACCCTCAAAATATTCTGTATGATAAAGAGCATAGAAAGATTAGATTTATTGATTTTGAATTATATAAACCATATAATTCAGATGTTTCAGTCAGTAAACAGTTAGTTACATTTAAAGATCAGCTTGGAAAATATGTTGGAGATATAAAACCTGATAAGATTATTTATCCAATGGAAATTCAAATGAAATATTTTGATAGGATTATAAAGAACATTCTAAGAAGTAAAGATAATCCAGCTATTGAAGATATTTATATTTACGGATCGTTGGCTTATGGAAAATTTGGACAGTATAAAGTTCCGTGGACAAATCTTAGATATAAACAATATGGATCAGATGTTGAAATATTTGTTATAGCAAACAAAAACCATCCTATGCCAGATAATTGGGTTAGGTTGGGCGTAGGAAAGTATAATTGCGTAAGTTTCTTTTTAGAAGATATGCCACTTTATTTCTCAAATAATCTCCCAAAAGATAGCAAACATCAACATCATCCTGCAAATGTATATGTTCATTTTAAAGACGATTTCTCAACGAAAACTATTGTTGACAAGTTTGATACAACACCAGTAATACAAGTTTATTCAAAAAATAAAAAATTCTTAATCAATTATCCAAGTTCACAGACAGTTAAACAATTTTATGATAATGTAAAAGTTCCAATGGTAACAATAATGATGCCATCATATAACAGGGCAAAGTATATTGGCCAAGCAATTGAATCTATACAAAAACAAACGTATACTAACTGGGAATTGATTATTGTAGACGATGGTTCAATAGATAATACAGAAAAGGTTGTAAAGAAATATCTTAAGGATAATAGAATTGTATACATGAAAAATAAGAAAAATTTAGGAATTTCAAAATCAAGAAATATTGCTTTAAATAAGGCAAAAGGTGTTTACGTAGGACATTTAGACAGTGATGATATTCTTTATCCACAAGCAGTTGAAAAATGTATGAGGATATTTAATTCTAAAAAGAATATAAAGATGGTTTACACTAATTTTGAGCAAGTTAATGAGGATACTAGCCAAGTAATTGGAATAAATAAAGCACACACTTTTGATAGAAAAAAATTGTACAAGAATTGTATATGGTCTGCTTTTGGAATATATGATAAAGCTGCTGCAATCCACATAGGTGGTTTTGATGAAAAATTGATAACTTGTGAAGACGGACTATTATATCTTAAGATGGGAGAATTGTTTGATTTGTATCATTTAGATGAAATATTGTATACGAGAAGGGTACACTCACAAAACAGTTATAATTTGTTTATTCCAAAAGGATGTAGTAGTTGTAAGATAAACACAAATTGCCCAAACCATGACCAGATTGCTAAATTAAAGAAAATGTCTAAAAAGCTGTGAATCCTCACTTTGATGATAAAATGATTGAATAATAGGATATTTCTATAGTGTAAAAAATTAAAGACAAATTTAGTATAAAGCCTAAGTGCTTATTTCTTAAGAATTCTTATTAATTAGAGCTTAAAATTGATTAGATAATGCCTCACTTTATGGTGCCTAATATCACTTTTTGCTAAAAATTAAGCATTTTATCTTGAATCCTAATTTTAACGCTCACTTTCAATATTTCATGAAATCTAAAAAAATATTAATTATGTATAAATTCACAAAAAAGGCCCCATTTTTTAGATAAATTGATTATTTCCTAAAAATAGATCTTTTTTAGATATTATTCAAAATTCTACATTGAATTATTTTTCATATATGCCCAAAACGAACACTCACTTTTTGGTACCTAGTTTAATTATTTTCAGTATAGTAAATAATTAAAGAACTTATACAATGTAGATATTGAAATGATTATATCAATTAATAGCTAATGAAATATAAATTATAAAATTTAATATATTGGATAATCTATTTTAATATTATGGTTAATTAAAATATTATTATGATAATAAGACCAAATATAGTTTCCTTGACGACAAATCCAGATTATAACAACCTATTTTTTATCAAATTCAGTTAATAAACTGTCTGAATTTTCAGGTGCTTTTTTGTTAAAATTACCCACTAATTTGTCTTCATATACCTCTTGAGTGTCATCTACAGATGGAACTCCGTACATCTGAAGCGTTGTTCTAGCGTCCCTGTGACCACAAATCTTCTGAACCATGTTAAACGGAACACCAGAAGCAAGTGCTAATCTAGCAAAAGAATGCCTAAAAATATGAGGATTTAAATGCTTTAATTTAGGATTGGGGTTGGAAATACCTGCTTTTTCGGCGCAAGAAGCAATAATTCTGTTTATTTGACTTAAAGATATGCCTTCTGAGCCCTTTTTGTTACTTTGGATCAAAAAACCAGTCCTTCTAGCATCAAGATAAAAGCGAATATCACGTAAAGTTGCCCCATCTATAGGGGCTGAGCGGCTTCTAGGGTCGTTCTTAGAGCTCCCTTTCCCATGACGGATATAAAGGCGTTTTCGTTCAAAATCTATGTCAGAGACCTTTAAATTGCGTAATTCAAAGCGCCTCATACCAGTATGTGCAAGGATCTTCAAAATTAGCTCTTGCTTACGATTTTTAGCTGCAGCTATGATTTTGTTGATTTCTTCCCATGAAAGATAATATTCATTGTATTTTTGTGCCATCGTCGTAATCTGAAATAAAAATGCAACAAAAATATTTAAATGTTGCGTTTTTACCTAAAAACATAGCATAAATGCAACAAAAGTAATAAAAGTGTTGCGTTTTTATACAAAAAGTGTCAAAAACTAGCAATTTCGTCAAAAAGGCCAAGCTATTGGATGTGAATTATCGATTGGATTATTGGCAAGAAATTTAATAAAAAATTAATAATAAAAAACTTAAGAAAAAGATAAAATATTTATGCCAAAGTTCTTTGGCTTAAACCAAGAATATTTTCTTTTGCTTGTAATTTCTTGAAAACAGAGTTTAGTTTAAGGCAAAGCTGTTTGTTAACAACTTTTCTAGTAATTGGAACGCCTTTTTTTACAAGTGCCGAGATATAACTGATTGCTATGTCCTCATTTAGACCGCATTTTTTGGCTAAATCCTGTATTGAAACTGCTTCTTTTAAATTATCTAAAGTGTATAAAACAAGGAATACATCTTGCTCATGTTTAGTTAATTTTTGTACTTCAAAAGAAGGCTTTTCTTCAACTGTTAAACCCATATGCTTTTGTAAGAAGAGTTGAATTTGCTCAAGTCTTTCCTCAACTTTGTTTATTTTTGAATCAATATCACAAAGAAATTCATAGTTAGCTTGTATTTCATTTGTGTTCTCGTTTATAGCAGTTAAATGATCTGAAAATTCATCTTTTACGTCTTTAAATGCACTTGTTAGATTTGTATGTAAATCGATTGTACTGTCTAATAATCCCTTTTTGTAATCCATCAATTACACCCCCAAAATTATAATATTTGATATGGGTTGGGGCTTTAAATAGTTTTCGCTGATGAGTTGAGTACTTTTGGTTCCTGTATACGAAAAACCATATCAACTGTTGTTATGGAGAACTTTGTAGAAATACTGTTTTTCCTTAGCATGCTTCACGACGCTAACCTCGTCTTGAAGCTCTATTTCGTTAAGGATCCTATAGAAAGAAGATTTTGAACATAGCCCTTGCTCGTCTACAACCATTTCTTTTAGCTTTAAAGCAGGCATTTTTTGATATTTCTGAAGCAGATTTACAATGACATTCTTAACATAATCCTTAGAATTTCTAGATAGTCTTTGAACGAATTTATCCCTTACATCACCTTTATTTTTTACTTCAAGATTCTTTAATCTTTGACTGATTTCAGTGAGCCCAGGCATAACAATTTTAGGTTTTTGAGAGACAGTCTCAACTGGTCTCAGATGGGACTTTAAACGATCTATATCGTCGAGAGTTGCAACATTTCTTAGTCTTAGTCTTAATTCTTCAATCTCATTTGGGACTGAAGATTGTCTTGCACTAATAGATTCTAATTTAGAGTTTAATTCGTCAATTTTACTATGAAAATTTTGATAAGAATAGTGATCATCAATTAGCTTTTTAATATCTTCTTTAGAGTTTGGAATTTGATTGTATTGGGATTCAATCTTAATCATTTTTTCATTTAGAAAGCCAAGCCACCTAAACACATTATACATATCATTACTCACATTCTGAAAAGAAGCAGATAGCGCTTGAGTCTCAGATATAGTCCCAATTTCAGGTTGATTTTTTCTTTTGAATAACCCCATACAGAGATATATGAAAGGGAATATATATAAAAGTTTCTATTTGATAGTCTCAGTCCCAGTCTCAGTCTCAGTCCCAATTGAGACTATCTGGGACAGAGGATAAAAAGAGTTTATAGTCAGTAAATTGAAGAATAGTATCAGTCCCAGAGACTATTATGAGACTATGTTGGGACTATGTTGAGACTATCTGGGACTGAGTCCTGACTGAAGACAAAGAGTTCTGGGACTATAGTGAGACTATCCTGAGACTATAGTGAGACTGGTTAAAAAAATAAAGAAAAAGCAATAAAAGATAAAAAAATATATAATAAATAAATAGATTATTTAATTAAAATTTTAACATAGAAAAAGAGTTAAAAATAATATAAACCTAATAAAAAATTATTAAAAAATAATAAAAAAATATTTTAAAAAATAGATTAAAATGCAAAAAAAGTATCAGAAATTAGATCAGTAGAAGTGTTGCATTTTAAGATATAAAATCATGAGTATTATTTTGTCTTAATAGGCCGCGTGCTTAAGTAGAATATATTTAGGTAAAAAGGTTGTTTAGAGCCATTCTTAGGTGTTCTAAAGGTAGTTATTGACTAAGCAGAAGTGAGTGTTTAGATAGGATAGATTAGTTATTTTCAATATAGTAAATAAATATATTTAATTAGTTGTTGATTGTTTTCAATATTGAAAAGAATATAAAAGTGAGTGTTAAAAAGTGTTTGAAAAGTGGATATAGTAAAAAATCTAATAAAAAAAGGTAATTCTATCAATTTAAATATAGAATGATCATGAATAATTGAGAAACATAGTAAAATATGTCAAAACTAATTGTTTTCAATATAGTAAATATTAGAAAAGTGAGTGTTAATATGAATGTTTATGGTAAAGTATTAATATTAAAGCCGAGTTATAGTTAAAATGGCAAATATTGGATCAAAATCAGGGTTAGCAATAGTACTTAGTAAGGTAAAAGGCTTTGAAAACCCAAAAGTGAGTGCAGAACAGTATATTACTGATTCTGAAGTGGCTGCAAGTGTGCTTTGGGAAGCTTTTATGAGTGAAGATCTCAAAAATGAGAGTATTATAGCTGATTTTGGCTGTGGAACAGGTATTTTAGGTATTGGTGCTCTTATATTAGGGGTAAAACAGGTGTTTTTCATTGATTCTGATGCTGAAGTAATGGAAATAGCTAAAAAAAACCTTGAAAAAGTGAAAAGTGAGGGTTTAATAGAAGGAGAGGCTATTTTCATCCATTCTGATATAACTGAGTTTGATAAGAAGGTAGATGTTGTTATTGAGAATCCACCGTTTGGTGTAAAAGTGAGGCATGCAGATAAAGTCTTCCTTGAAAAAGCAATGAACTCTGCACCAGTTATATGGACATTACATAAAAGTGAGAGTAAGAAGTTTATATCTGCCCTTTCCGAAGATAAAGGGTTTGAAATTAGCAAAGAAATGCAGTTTGATTTCCCACTTAAGTCGACGATGAGATTTCATAAAAGAAGAATACATAGAATAAATGTTAGTGCTTTTAGATTATATAGGAAATCGAAGATTTCTAAGCATCCTAGAAAATAACAGGCTAATTTATATTATATCGTCGAGAATAGGTCCTCGTCGAGAAAAAACAGTTAAATATATAAATAAAGATTCATTTTCGAAGTGTAGGGTGAAACAATGGAAATTGAAGTGAAGGAACAAAAGAAAAACAAGATTATATTTAAACTAAAAGGATCAACACATACGCTTTGTAATCTACTTAAACAAGAATTACTTAATGATAGCCATGTTAAAGTTGCAACTTATTCAATAAAGCATCCATTAACAAGTCCACCAAGATTTATCGTCGAGACAGATGGTGAGGATGTTAAGAAAGTACTTATTGCTGCTGCAGAAAAAGTTAAGAAAAATAATGATAAATTTGCAGAAGCATTTAAAAAAGATATTAAATAAGATTTACCTAGTAGATCTTAAAAGAGGTGTAAAATGCTTACCTTAGAACAAGGTAAAAAACTAGTTGACTTAGCGAGAAATTCTATTGTTTCTTATTTTAAGAAAGATATTCTCAAGGCAAATGGTAGTTTGAAAAAAGAATTCTCTGAATTAACAGGTTGTTTTGTTACTATCTACAAAGGTAATGTTCTTCGAGGATGTATTGGTTTTCCAGAACCTATTTACCCATTATATAAAGGAATTATTAAAGCAGCTTCTGAAGCAGCATTTGGAGATCCAAGATTTCCACCTTTAAGTAAACAGGAGTTTCCTCAAATAAGAATTGAAATATCTGTTTTAACGCCACCAAGACTTTTACATGTTAGAAATCCTGAAGAGTACAGTCAATTGATAAGAATTGGAAAAGATGGTCTTGTTGTTAGAGGAACATACAATAGTGGATTATTATTACCACAAGTTGCTGTTGACCATAAGTGGGATTTTAAAACGTTTCTTAATCAAACTTGTCTAAAAGCAGGAATGGATATGGATAGTTGGCAGAATTTTGATGAATGTAGAGTTTATAGATTTCAATCCGAAGTATTTGATGAAAAGATTCCAAATGGTGCAATCAATAAGAAGCTTTAATTAATACTAATTTCTTTATTTTAAGCCTTAATATGATGATAGTAAGTATTAAATACATGGTGCCTAATTAAAAATAAATGGCTTTTTTTAGAATTAAGAAAATTAAGAATAAACAAGGTAAAATATATTCATATGCTTATCTTGTTGAAAACAAATGGAAAGGTAGTAAGAAAACAGGTAAACAAGCTAAACAAAAAGTTAAAGCCTACCTAGGAAAGGTATTTAAGTTCTCCCAAGTAAATGAAAAAGAGTTTAATTCTTATCATCAAATAGAGGATACAAGTAATTATCTTAAACAAAGAGAGATGAGAGGGATTGTTAGAGACTTGATTGAATGGGAGATACATAAACATGATATCCATCCTAGTTTTTTTAATGCAGATAACTTTAAAATAAATTATAAAGGAAAAGATGTTGCAATTAAAATAAATGAAGGGTATATGTGTAACCATACATTAAGCAAACTGATTAACTTTAAGATTAATGAAGATGAAGAAGTTGGCTATTCTTTAGCAAAGGTCTTTGTTGATGCAGGTATTAATGTTCCAAAAGAACTCTTTGTTAAGATTTTTGAGAAGATTACTAATTAAATTAATAATTTGTATTATGCAGCAATTACATGATATTGTTTTGATTATTTTTACTTTCTTTTCCATCCTTCCTATAAAACCTACGTCATCAATCACATAAAACTGATCTTCATACACTTTTTAAAATGTTTTATTAGCTTAAAACAAAACATATAAATAGATTATTAATTATTAAATAATTGGTGATAATATGACTAGTCGTCAAATGATAGCTGAAGAAAGTATTATAAAAGGATGTAGAGCAGTAGTAGAAATTACCAATGTGGAAGGTAGAACATTACAGAATGAAATTAGAAAAGAAAAAAGTGTCGTAGCCTTAATGAGAGCGTTGTTTAGCCATATTAGAAGAGTAAATGGCTTAGTGAGTCAAATAAGAAGTAGTTTGATTCATATAATGCATGACCAAAGAGACAACCTCCACACATATGATAAACAAGAGATATGGGACTCACCTAACCTATATAGAGTATTCAATATTAATTGTATGGGATTAAGAGATGCATTACGTGATACTAAAAGAACATTAAATCAATTAGAGAGAGCTGAAGCTAGTATGGGACATGTTAATTCTGCTGTAGAAGGTGAAATGGCTTCTGCAATTAGTGTATTGGAAGGATTGGGAGTATTACGTGAAGAATATAATGAATACCTAAAATCACATGGTAAAAAACCATTGACTAAACCATTTAGATAAACTGATTAACTTTAAGATTAATGAAGATGAAGAAGTTGGCTATTCTTTAGCAAAGGTCTTTGTTGATGCAGGTATTAATGTTCCAAAAGAACTCTTTGTTAAGATTTTTGAGAAGATTACACAAAGCATTTAAAAGAAAACCTGGTTCTTAAGAAGGATGGAAGCACCAAAGCATATTGCAATTATACTTGATGGTAATAGAAGGTGGGCTAAGCAAAGACACATACCAAGTTCAAAAGGGCATTCTAAGGGTTTTGAAAATATATTAGAATTAATGGAATGGGTCAAGGAACTTTCTATTAAAGAATCCACATTATATTGTTTTTCTACTGAGAATTTTAATAGAAGAAAAGAAGAAGTTGATTATTTATTTAATTTAATGAGAAAAAAGATTAAAGGACTTGATAAACCTGATAGTAAGATTCATAAAAATAAGATTAAAGTTAGTTTTATTGGAAAACTTTCAATGTTTCCAGAAGATCTTCAACAAGAAATGAAAATATTAATGGAACATACTGCACACTATGATGATTATATTCTAAATTTAGCAATGGCATATGGATCTAAGGATGAAATTGTTCAAGCTTTAAAAAAAGTAGTTGAAAATGGTAAAGATATAAATGAAGAAGCAATTAATGAAGGTTTATACTTATCATCTGATGTAGATTTGTTGATTAGGCCGGGTGGTGAGAAACGGTTAAGCAATTTCTTATTATGGCAAAGCTGCTATGCAGAACTTTGGTTTACTGATAAATTATGGCCTGAGTTCTCTAAAGAAGATTTGATTGACGCTGTTGAATGGTTTAATAAAAGAGATAGGCGGTTTGGTGAATAAGATATCCAAAGAAATCTGAATATCTATTACTATAGATCAGATTTCTTGGATGCAAGAAAACAATACTGTAGTTTTCTTTGCATATTTTTCATAACCGTAAAGAATATAAATTAGTTTAATATAATAATTATTGAAATTTTCTTTATTAAAATGGATTATGAAGGTTTTAAGGGACATGTAAGAGAATCTGCTGAGAAATTTAAGCAGTTAGATAAGAATGAAACTATTAGATTAATTGGACATTTAGATGCTGATGGTATTACTGCTAGTTCTTTAATGATTAAATTGTTAAATAAAGAAAATAGAAAGTATTCAATATCTATTGTTACACAATTAAAGAAAGAAATAATTGATAGTTTAGCAAGAGAATCCTACAAATATTATGTATTTACTGATCTTGGGGCTGGACAATTAAGCTATATTCAAGAAAAATTAAAAGATAAGAAAGTTTTTGTTTTGGACCATCATGAACCAGAGAAAGTTGATAATGAGATTGTTCATGTTAACCCACATTTGTTTGGAATTGATGGTGGTAAAGAAATCTCTGGAGCAGGAGTAGTCTATTATTTTACCAAATCTATAAATCCTGAAATGGAAAAGTTTGCACATATTGCAATAATAGGAGCAATTGGTGATATTCAAGAAGATAATGGTTTTCTGCCATTAAATAATGAAATACTTGAAGATGCTAAAAAGCATGGAAATATGAAAGTAATTCAGGGCTTGAGGATATTTGGAGCTCAAACAAGGCCACTTCATAAAGTATTAGAATATTGTACTATGCCATACATCCCAGGTGTAACTGGTTCTGAATCTGGAGCAATACAGTTCTTGCAACAATTAGGGATTAATCCAAAAAAAGGTACAACATGGAAGAAACTTGTTGATATGGATAAAGAAGAGATTCAAAAGTTGTGTACAGGAGTAATTATGAAACGTTTAGGAGAAGATAATCCTGAAGAAATTTTGGGCAATGTTTACATTTTACCTAATGAAGATAAAGGAAGCCCAACTAGAGATGCTAAAGAATTTTCTACTTTATTAAATGCGTGTGGAAGAATGAATAAAGCATCGGTAGGTATTGGTGCATGTCTAGGTGATGAAAAAACTAAGAAACGAGCAATCAGTGGTTTACAAGATTATAAAAGAGAAATTGTTAATGCAATAAAATGGTATGAAAAAAGTAAAGGTACATCTGATGTAATACAAAAAGAGGGTTTTATTATTATGAATGCTAAAGATAATATATTACCAACAATTGTAGGAACGTTGGCATCAATTGTTTCTAGGTTTAATGATATACAAGATGGAACTTATATATTATCAATTGCAGATTTACTTGATGGAACACTCAAAGCGTCTATAAGGGTTGCAGGTATTAACCAAAAAGTAGATTTGCATGAAATTATTAAAACAATTACTGATAAAATTGAAGGTTGTGAAGCTGGTGGGCATATGCATGCTGCCGGAGCTTTAATACCAGCTGAAAAGGAACAAGAATTTCTAACTATTGCAACAGAAATATTAGAAAAAAAAGGAATTGAAGAATGTGTACATTAAAGCATGATCCTGATATTATCAATATGATCTGCAATATCTTGACCTTTTTTTGTAAGGGTTAAAAGCTTTAATCTTCCTTGTTTATCAAAATTGATTAAACCTTCACGTTCCATTTCTTGAAGAATCTTAACCACATGGGAATAGGTACAATCAATTTGTTTTGCTAAACTTGATGCATAAATGTTATTAGTTTTTGCGTTTTTTAAATTAACTAACATCATTGCTGGCTTTTCACGAAAAAATACATTGAATATCTGTTTATTGTTCATATTAAATAGCCCCCTTGAAAATATAGTTTTCAGTAACTAGGATGTAATATATAAAGGTTTTGCTTTTTTGTTATTTTGTCGACGAGTGAAAACAAATTATTAAAAAAAGGAGATATGATAAAACTTATAAAGTTATTTAAATTATGTATGTTAATGAAATATGATTCTTATTTTCCACATGATAATGTAAGAGAAATTCAAGAAGATTTGATTAAAGATGTAGTTCAATGCTTTAAAGATAAGAAGCATATGATTGTTCATGCACCAACAGGTCTTGGAAAGACTGCTGCTGCTTTACCTGCTGCATTAGAATATGCTAAGAAACATAAACTTACTGTTTTCTTTTTAACTTCAAGACATACTCAACATAAAATAGCTGTAGATACGTTAAAAGATATTAAGAAAAAACATGGTGTAACTATTAGAGCTGTTGATTTAATTGGGAAAAAATGGATGTGTGCAAAGACTGTTGAATTATTACATTCTGGAGAGTTTGCAGATTATTGTAAGAAATTAAGAGAAGATGATAATTGTGAATTTTTTAATAATACAAAAAAAGATAATAAACCAACACCAAAAGCAATTAATGTTTTAGGTGAATTAAAATTAACTAGCCCATGTCATGTTGAAGAATTAATAGAACAGTGTGATGAATTATGCCCATATGAAATGGCTGGTTTATTAGCTAGAAAAGCTGATGTGATTATTGCTGATTATAATTATGTATTTAATCCAAGAATAAGAGATGCGTTTTTGCTTAAATCTGGAATTGAATTAGAAAAAAGTATCATAATAGTTGATGAAGCACACAATGTTCCAAGAAGAGTTAGAGAATTATTAACAGTAAAAATTAATTCTTTTATTTTAAAGGGTGCCATAAATGAATGTGATAAATTCAAATATCATGAAGTTGCTGAAAAGCTTAATGCTATATCTAACACTTTAGATGAACTTTCTGTAGATAATGAAAAAATAATAAAGGGTTATGAGTTTGTAAAAAAAATAAATAGTTATTATGATTATGATGAAATGATAAATGAATTTGCTTTTGTTGGTGAAGAAATAAGAGATAAACAAAAAAGAAGTTTTGTTGGTGGCATTGGGAATTTTCTAGAACAATGGACTGGCGAAGATGAAGGTTTTGCAAGGATAATATCAAGAAAAGGAAATAATGTTGAGTTATCTTATAGATGTTTAGATCCTTCATTGCTTACAAAAGAAGTTGCTGAAAAAGCTTATTCAGTTGTTTTTATGTCAGGAACGCTTACTCCGACTTTTATGTATAAAGATGTTCTTGGTTTTGATGATGCTGTTGAAAAAGAGTTTGAATCACCCTTTCCTCCAGAAAATAGGTTAAGTTTAGTTGTTCCGATTACAACAACTAAATATACAAGGCGTGGTGAAAAAGAATATAGAAAGATGGCAACAATTCTTGCTCAGATTACAGATGAAATTCCAGGTAATTCTGCAGTGTTCTTTCCTTCATATCATTTAAGGGATGAAGTTTATAGGTATTTTTATGAAATCGGGAGTAAGACTGTCTTATTAGAACAACAAGGTATGACAAAATCTGAGAAAGCAGAGTTTTTAGAGAAATTTAAAGAATATAAAATTAAAGGTGCAGTATTGCTAGGTGTTGCTGCTGGTTCTTTTGGTGAAGGTATTGATTTACCAGGAGATTTACTTAAAAGTGTTATAATAGTTGGATTACCATTAGAAAGACCAAACTTAGAAACAAAAGAATTAATCAATTATTATGATGCTAAATTTTCTAAAGGTTGGGATTATGCTTATATCTTTCCAGCCATACAAAAAGTTTTACAAAATGCTGGAAGATGTATTAGATCTGAAACTGATCGAGGAGTAGTTGTATTCTTAGATGAAAGGTGGGCTTGGCCTAATTATTATAGATGCATACCTCAAGATTTTAATGTAAAGGTTAGTAAAGATTATGTTGAACAAATCAAAGAATTCTTTAATTAGTCCAATATACTAATAGGTATACTAGTCTATAAAATAGAAATGTTTATATACTAGTTGTCCTATTAGTCTAATATGGTAATATTGTTCGACAGGTTTAATCTTCCTGACGATATTTATGAAATCATATTTGCAACAGAGCAGCAAACTATAGTAGCTAAGCTACTTATTGATATGATTAAAGATAAAGGCGGAGAGATCACAAAAACTGAAATGAGTTTTTTTGCAACTAAGTTGCATGAAGGAGATTTCATTACAACCAAACTTGAGAATCCAAAATATAAAGGTAAGAAAGTTAAGATAAGTTATAACAAAAGACAATTTTATGACAGAATATTAACACCAATGAAAAGTATGGGTCTAATTGATTATGACCTTTACAAAAAGACTTACAGAATATCAGATAAATTCAACAAGGAGATGATAAGAATTGGGCTTTTGTGGTTACAAGAGCTCAGAAAAAGTCCTACTTAAGAGCCCTCGCACCAAATTCTATACCAACCACCCCCACTTCAAAAGACGGGGGCTCTTTTCATTTTCCTCATATCCAATCAATGGATAATATTGCGGAAAAAGAGGTGAGGAACGGAGCTTCGGCTTCGACATCGCCGGCAAGCTAGCGAAATTGGGCTTGCCATTCCTTTTACAATGAATGAAAAACAAGCAATAGCATTATTAAAAAAATATTCTAAAGATGAAAAAGGTTTTGATAAAGTTTTAAAGCATGTTCAAGCTGTTAAAGATTTGGCTTTAGAAATTTCTGAAGAAATCCCATCTATTGATATTGAAAAAGTTAGGATAGGTTCATTATTACATGATATTGGAAGGTTTGATTGTTTTCCTAATAATGCTGATAAGCATGGAATTCGTGGTGCAGAAATTTTACGTTCTGAAGGATTGCATGAATATGCACTTATATGTGAAAGACATTTAGGAGCAGGAATCTCTAAGGAAGAAATTAAAGAACAGAAATTGAATTTACCGTTACAAGATTATATCCCAATAACTAAAGAAGAAAAAGTTATTGCACATGCTGATAATTTAATTGAAGGGAATAAACGTATTACATTAGAACAAGCTGTTGAAAGGTTTCATAAAGAAATTGGTAAGAAAGCTGCTGATAAAATTAAAAAATTAGCTGAAGAAGTAAAAAGTATGAAGAAGTAATTATTTCAACATTTTAAATTTCTTTCCTTTAACTCTCTTTTCATGAACTATAATATCAGAATCTTCTTCAACATCATAACCTTCATCTGATTCTTTTTGTAATTTCTTTTTTATTTTATCTATCTTCATTTTAATGTGGTCTTGATTTAATAATAGGATCAATATGAACAAAACAATAATTTACATTATGCATCTTCTGTATTAATAATTGAACTTTCTTTCCAATTGCATGTGACCTATATGTTGTTAGGTCCCTATCAACAGATATGTGGATCTCAATTTGAAGTAACGTACCAACATAATGTGCTCTAATTTCATTAATTCTCTTAACTCCTTGAATAGACTCTGCTTTTTTAATAACCTTATTTGTGATTTCTTTTGGTGCTACTTCACCCATAAGATATTTTATGTTATCATTTGCAATGTTATAACCTTGTCTGATAATCCAAAATCCAATTAAGATTGCCATTACTGCATCCAAGAAAAAATATCCTATGTTTACACCTATAACTCCAATTAAAGCAGAAAATGAGATGATGACATCATTTTTATGATCGATTGCTTGGGCTTGTAAAGCAGGACTATTTCTTGATACTTTCTTCACATAAATGAATAAAGAAATTTTTGTGATGATTGTGATTAATAGGATAACTATAGGTAATGTACCAAGAAGCATTACTTTACCACTAAGAATTCTAATTATAGATTCTTTAAGAATTTCAAAACCTACAATACCTGTAAAAATTGCTACTACCAAACCAGCAATTGGTTCTGCTCGATGATGACCAAAAGGATGATCAAAATCTGCTGACTTTTGACTTACTTTAATACTAATATGAACAACTATTGATGATATTATATCAGTTAATGAATTAATAGCATCTGAGATTAATGAAATACTGTTAAAGATTATCCCAACTATAATCTTTAAGATAAATAAAACACTATTTCCAATTATCCCTAGAAATGAAGCTCTTGTTTTTGTCATGTGAATAACCTAGTTATGAATTTTCCAATGTCATTGAAAAATATCTTAATACGTTGTGGAAGAGTTGGTTTATTTAAATTTATTTCAAATTGTTCTTCAATAGAGTATTTTTTGTAGTTTTTATCATTATAATTTACTGTTATTTTGAATCTGTTTGGCCCTACTGAAAGTTCATTTGCTGATAAAGTTATATCAAATTTCTTATCTATTGTTAACTCTGAAATAGTCCATTCCTTAATTAATCCTGAATCAAGTTTAATATTTATATTTTGAGGAATTGATCGAGATTCTTTCTTAACAATAAAAGATAGTTTATAATTATCATTATAAGATACTGATTCTGGATTTTTTATTTCTGTAATAACAATTTCTGGCATATCTAATACATTATATTCAATAATTGAAGTTTTTGATACCTGGTTGTTTTTAGCTGTGATTGTTGCGATATTCTTGGTTTTAGATAATGCAAAAGTAAGTTGATCTGATTCTGAAATTCCTAAATCAAAATTTTTGCAATCTGTATTTAAACATAAATCAAGATTTCTTAACAAGACATTTCCATTGTTTCTAATGTTACAATTAGCATTAACTTTTTCATAATCATAAAATTCTTTTTTTTCAGGTGTACAAACTAAAGCAAGGTCTGTTGTAAAAACTTTCTCAGATTCTTGTTTTTGATCAATAACAGCATTAATCTCATTTAAAGTTAATTCTGTGCCTGTTGAAGTTGCGTTAAATACAGAATTTGAAGATTGGTTAGTTGTTGTATAAGTTCTAAATGGGAAGAAATATATGAAATTCCGATCAAGATTGCCATTAAGTTTTATAGTAAAGAAAACAGTCTTTTCTTCTTTTGGTTTAAGAAATACAGGAAGAGATTTATCTCCAATTACTGAAATTTCTATTGGTTTTGAGAGATAAAGTTCTGTTGCTAGATAATAATCTGCCAAATTCTTAATAGTAACTTCAATGATATTATGTGAACCAAACCCAATTTGTTTTGCAAAAGGTTTTGTCTGAATTAAGATTGGCTCAAGACGTTCTCCAGAATAGCTGTTTAAAGTAGTTTTAATATCTAATGGAGCTGTATTGATATCTGTATTATAACCAAACCATTTAAATTTCGTTGCTGGCTCATTTGCATCTAAACCAACTTTAAGTTTTATATGGGTAGGATCAACAAAACCATATTCCCCATAAGTTACGTCGTAAGGAATCCAACCATAACCTGGAAAAAATACTTCTGCCCAGCCATGAGCACCCCATTCCTCGGGAAAATCAGGAGAATTAGTATAAGCTATTCCTGAAATAAACCTTGCAGGTATTCCTAAAGATCTTGCTAAAGCAATAAACAAATTTGTTAATTCATCACAAACCCCCTGTCTTGTTTGAATTACCCAAGAAGACTTTTGTGAAACGTCAGCTGTTAAAGAACTTAAAGAATATTCTATGTTATGATTCACCCATGTTGCAAGATTAAAAGTAACTTGGAAGAGATCTGTTTCGCCTGCGGCTAATTCATTTGCTAATTCAAAGATTTCTTGATTATCTGAATCAATTGTTTCTGAAGGACTTATATATTCTGTTTGAATAATACCTGTAACTGGAAAATTAACTTTATTTCTAACTTTAATCCTTTTGTTTTGTTTGTATATCTGAGAGTTTAATGAGAATTCTATATCCTTAGTTGGATTATCCCAATGAAACAATGCAGAATCTTGGGAGATTGTTGCTTTTGGTGTTGTTGTTAAAGATAATATCTCTTGATCGTAACTTTCATATGGAACAAAGCTTAAATTGATATCAACATATTCTAAACGAGCATTATCTGATTTTTTGATGAGTTGTGCTTGTGAAGATATATCAAGATTAACATAAATTTCTTCAGAATTATAATACCATGTAGCTGATACTGTAGGAATTAGAAGTAACAATAATAAAATAATTCTTTTCATTATCTGTATTTTAGAAATATAATATATAAATATATGCAAAAAGATATAAAGGATGAGGGTTTTAAATAAATTATATGGGAATACAATATAAACAAAGATGTTATGCGTGTAAAGAAAATTATGTTACAGTTACTAGAAGGCAACAGTATGTAATGTGCTGGGACTGTCAAAAAAAGGAATTGAATGGAGAAATTAAAGATCCAAAGATGAAGAAAATGTTTAACATTCCTCAAGAGTTCTATAAAGAAAATAGCTTTTTGCGTGATATTAAAGTTAAATTTCTACGTTATGGCCAACTTTCTGAAAAGCAATTAGCTGCGTTTAAGAAAGTAGTTAAAGAAATGAAAGGCGAAGAAGAGTAAAAAAGTAAAGAGTAAAAACGCCGCGGGTGAGACTTTCATTCTTGAATTCTTTCAAAGAGTTTTGAACTCACGTGCCCCGAAGGACATCAGATTAGCAATCTGACGCAATGGCCGGACTATGCGACCGCGGCATAGACTTTAAGAGTTAATATTTGTTTATAAACTTTATTGATTTTAATAGGTTAGCAAAAGGCTTATAAATGAAGATGAGTTTTTATAATACATACAGCGGGGTAGGGCAGTTAGGAGTGCCCGGAGGGCTCATAACCCTCAGGTCGGTGGTTCAAATCCACCCTCCGCTATTTTTTATTAAGAATTATTCCTTCTTACTAGCAAGTTTATGTTCTATCTCACGTTCCATGTTTTTTAGAACTTTATGCAATGTTCTAGCTAAGTCCCAATCAGACTCTTGAGTTTCAAACATCCTTGTTGGTGCTAAAACACGAACCCTAATATCATATTTCTTTCTCTTGCCACCTTTGGTGTGTGCTTTAATATGAACTATCAAAGAATCAACTTTCTTAATTATCAAAATAATCTTCTTAAAATAGCTGTTTATCAGTGTAGTTGCTAATTCTTGTTCTTGTTCATCTAAACTATCTATCCCTATAATTTGTATTGGTTCCATATAATATATAGTGATTAGGAAGTTTATATATTTTTTGATTACTAAAAATTTAAAAAGAAGTGATTTAAATAAGAAGATATGGCATTAATATGTGGAATTGATGAAGCTGGGCGTGGTCCAGTTATAGGTCCATTAGTAATGGCTGGAGTATTAATGGATGATAAGGACCTTGATAAACTAAAGAATATAGGGGTTAAAGATTCTAAATTATTAACAGAAGATAAAAGAAATGAATTATTTCCTAAAGTTTTGAATATTGTTAAAAAATATCAAATAATTACAGTTGAACCAAAAGAAATAGATAATGCAGTTAGAGGGCATGATGGTTTAAACCTAAACTGGCTTGAAGCAAGAAAATCTGCTGAAATTATTAACAAATTAAAACCAGAAAAAGCAATGGTTGATAGTCCTACTGCAAAACCTGCTAAATATAAAGATTATTTGCAAAATTTGTTAACTGTAAAAGTTGAATTAAAAGCTGAAACAAAAGCTGATCTTAACTATTTAGAAGTTGGTGCAGCATCAATACTAGCTAAAGTAACAAGAGATGAAGAAATTAAGAAGATAAGAAAGAAAATTGGACATGATTTTGGAAGTGGATATCCATCTGATCCTAAAACAATTAAATTTCTTAAAGAGAATTATGGGAAATATCCTGAAATATTCAGGCATAGTTGGTCTTCATGTCAGAGATTAATTGGGGAAGGTAATCAGAAAAGTTTAACAGATTTTAATGAGGAACCTGTATTTGAAGAAGTTGTTAATGAAGATCTTAAAGAGCTTGAGAAATATGGATATAAATTCGTTAAAATTAAGACAGAACATGAAGTTGCTAGATTAAAAGGAGATTGTACAATTACTTTATACAAGACGGGTAAAATGCTTGTTCAAGGTAAGGAAGAAGCTAAAAAAAAGATTAAAAAAATTCTTGAAAGCATGGGTTATGAAATTAAGTAGTAAAAACTAAGTAAAAGATGGAATATATTATGCATTACTTTTGTCACCTTATAACTTAAGCAAAAAGCTTATAAATTAGAAAAGCTGGCTAAAAACAATGACTAGAATAAATAGACTAGTAATGAATGGATTTAAGAGTTTTGCTAAGCATACTGAACTTGATTTCAATTCAAGTTTTAATTGTGTTCTTGGACCTAATGGAAGTGGTAAGAGTAATGTATTAGATGCTCTATGCTTTGTTTTAGGTAAATCTTCTGCTAAATCTCTAAGAGCTGAAAAAGCTTCTAATCTAATATATAATGGTGGTAAAGCAAAAAAACCAGGAAAACAAGGAGAGGTAAGCATTTTCTTTTCAAATGATGATAAAAAGTTTCCAACTGAAGAACCTGAAGTTAAGATATCTAGAATTGTAAGACAAAATGGACAAAGCATTTACAAAATCAATGATGTTGTCAGAACAAGACAACAAATATTAGATTTGTTAGGAACTGCTAAGATTGATCCAGATGGTTATAATATAATATTACAAGGTGACATAATAAGATTCTGTGAAATGTCACTAATAGAACGTCGTACATTAATTGAAGAAATTTCTGGGATATCTATTTATGAAGATAAAAAGCATAAAGCATTATTAGAATTGGATAAAGTTGAACAAAGACTAAATGATGCTGAGATTGTTCTTAAAGAAAGAAACACTTATCTTAAAGAATTAAAAAAAGATAGAGATCAAGCTTTAAAATTTAAAGAGATGAATGATAAGATTAAGATGTATAAAGCATCTTTGTTAAAGATTCAAATTGATAAAAAAGGTGGAGACAAAAAAGATTGGTCAGAAAAACAACTAAAAACTAAAGAAGAGTTAGAAGGGTTAAAGAATAAAATTAATGAATTAAGAACAATTAATGAAGAGAAGAAAAAAGAAATTGAAAATATTGGTAAAGAAATTGAAGAAAAGGGTGAAGTTGAACAAGTTAACCTAAACAAAAAAATTGAAGCTTTAAAAATTGAATTAGCAAGAAAAGGTTCACGATTAGAAACAGTAAAAAACGAATTAAATAAGATTGGAAAAAGAAAAGAAGAGTTAAAAGGTAGTTTAAAAGAAATTGATGCTAAAGTTGTTGGACTTGACCAAAAGAAAGAAACTTTAACCAAACAAAGAAATAATAAAACAGCTGAAAGAGAAGAAATTAAGAGAAAAATTGAAACTTTCAGAGAAAAAAATAATTTAGATAATCTTTCTGAAATTGATAAACAAGTTGAAGAATTGGATAAAAAAGCTGAAGATATGCAAAAACAAATTAATTCTATGCGAGAACAACAACATAATTTAATCAGAAGTAAAGATGGTATACAACATCAACTTGCAGTAATAGATGAACAAATAAATAAAGTTGGGGAAATTGAAAAAGAGCATAAAGGTCAAATTGAGGAATTAAAAAGAAAAAGACAAGAGTTCAAGAGATCAACTTTAGAATTAAATAAAAGATTAGACATGGATAGTCAATATGCAGCGCAACTTGGAAGTGCTAAAGAAAAATTAGCAAAATCTGAAAGTGAATTAGCTAAACTAAAAGTTAAACAAATGACAATTGCTGAGTTTTCTTTAGGTGAAGGTGCTATTAAAAGAATATTAGCACAAAAAGATAAGATGAGGGGTATTTATGGTACTGTTGCTGAACTTGGAACTGTTAATTCTAAGTATTCATTAGCTTTGGAAATGGCAGCTGGTGGTAGGATTAAATCTATAGTTGTTGAAGATGATAAAGTTGCTGCTGATTGTATAAAATATCTTAAACAAAATAAGTTAGGGGTTGCTACATTCTTACCATTAACTAAACTTAAAGCAAAATCATCAGAGCCTGAACTAATAAAACTATCAAAATCTAAAGGTTGTGCTGGAATGGCAATAGACTTAGTAGATTTTGATCAAAAATTTAAGAAAGTTTTCAATTATGTTTTTGCAAATACAATGGTTATAGATAATATTGATGTTGCAAGAAGGATTGGAATTGGAAAATCTAAAATGGTTAGTTTAGATGGTGATGTTGCTGAACGTAGTGGAGTTATGAAAGGCGGCTACAGAAATAAAAAAAGATCAGGATTAGGGTTTAGTCAAAGAGAGGTCACAAAAGACCTTAAAGAATATGAAGAAGTTGTTAATAATCTAGAAGCAGATATTTCTTCAATTGAAGAGAAAAGAACTGAAAATGAAGGATTAATAAATCAACTTAGAGAAACTAAAGCTCATTTAGAAGGAGATATTATAAAAACAGAAAAAAGTTTACATCTTGATTCAACTGATTTGGAAGCGAGTTTAGGTAAAAAAGAAGAACTTAAAACAGAGATTAAGAAAGTTGATAGTGAAATTAATCAAAAACAAAATACAATATCAGGATTAACAAGAACTTTAGCTAATCATAAAATTGATAAGCAAAAGTTAAGAAATAAGATTACTGAATTAAGAAACCCTGCACTTATTGCTGAATTAAGTGCTTTTGAAGAGAAAAGAAGGCAGTTAGACGAAGAAACCCTTAACATAAATTCTGAGTTAAAAAATATTGGTATGCAATCTGACACAATATTTTCACCAGAAAAACAAAAGAATCTTGAAATAATTAAACAGTTAGAAAATGAAAACAAGAAATTTGGTGAGGAGTCTTCAGAGATTATTCGAACAATAAAAGATCATAAAGTTACATTAGATGAAAAAGAAAAAATTGCACAAGTATTTTATAAAAAGTTTAAAGCGTTATTCACCAAGCAAAATCAGATTAAAGAAGAGGTCTCAAAAAATGATCTTACAATCAATAATAAACAAAATAATTCTGTTCAAGTTGAGATTAGGTTAAATACATTATCTCTTAAGTTAGCAGAAGCTGCTGCTTTATTATCTGGTTTAGAGCAAGAATTCAATCAATATGAAGGCGTAAAACTAGATTTAAGCAAGAATGAAGATCAATTAAAATATGAAGTTAATAAATTTGAAAGGATGAAAGATGATATTGGTTCTGTTAATATGAGAGCTCTTGAGATTTATGGGCAAGTTGAAAAAGAATATAATTCGTTGTTTGAAAAGAAAGAGAATTTAGGTATAGAAAAAGAAGATGTAATTAAGATGATGGATGAAATTGAAAACAAGAAAAAAGAATTATTTATGAGAACTTTTGATATTGTTAATAACAATTTTAAAGAGATCTTTTGTGAATTAAGTACAAAAGGTGATGCTTTCCTTGAATTACAGAATAGGGATGATCCATTTGAAGGTGGAGTAAACATCAAGGTAAAGATTACTGGACAAAAGTTTTTAGACATAAGAAGTTTAAGCGGTGGTGAAAAAACAATGACTGCTTTAGCTTTCATATTCTCAATACAAGAACATGAACCTGCATCTTTTTATGTGTTAGATGAAGTAGATGCAGCACTTGACAAACATAATTCAAATAAATTGGCTAAATTGATTAAGAAATATTCTGATAGGGCACAATATGTTATAATCTCGCATAATGATGGTGTTATTAGTGAAGCAGATAACCTATATGGTGTTTCTATGAACGAACACGGCGTTTCGAAGGTTGTTTCTTTGCGTGTTTAATTTTCTTCTTAATGTAATCTTTTGTCTTTTTTGTTTTGGCTTTTAGTTTTCTTTTTAGATGACCTTTTTTATGATATGATTTCTTAGATTCTAGTTCAGCAATAACTTCATCAAGTTTCTCAAACAATTGAATGTTATCTGCACAATTATATTTTCTTAAATTGTCTTTGTATCTTGGAATCTTCTTTATAAAATTAACAATTGTTTTCTTATCTAATACTTCTGAAAATTTCCCATAACCAAGTTTATCAAGATAAACTGCATTCATAGTCTGTTCAAAGTAATTCTTAAAAGGAACTGATAAGATTGGTTTTCCTAGATGAACTGCTTCACTTAATAATGTAAAACCACCATTGGTAATAACACCTTTACAAGAAGCTAAATCTTCAACAAAACCTTTTTCAGTAAATTTCTTGAATTTAATATTGTCCTCTTCTTTTTCTTCTTTATATCCATAAACAATAAACTTTTCTTTAATCTTTTTTAGGGCTGGAAAAAGTTCATTGTCTGTATAATAAGTTTGGTAAACTAAGAAGTGTTTACCTTTAATTGGTTGAGCTTTTAATATTTCCTTTCTCAAAATTGGTGGAAATAGAATTGTTTTCTTGTTCTTGGGTTGAGGATAGAAATAAGTTGTAATAAAATAGTATTTTGCGTGGTTGATAAAAGTTTTTGTAACCATGTGGGCTGCAACTTGATCTTTTTTATATTTTCTAGGTAGTTCTAATTTACAATTTGAAATAGTATGAATATTATCTACGCTAATAAGGGGAATCCTATAAAGTTTCGAAATAAGGTTAGTAAAAGGCTCAAAATCAGAGATGATGATTGTAGGTTGCTCTTTTCTTACTAATTCAATAAGTTTTCTTAAACTATCGTAACTCTTTTTTGGAAGATTATTTAGATTTTCAAGAATTGTCTTTGTGTTACTAATCTTAGAGCCTTTTGTAGCTATATGGGGGCCGTGAACTTCGATAACATTCTTATAAAATCTTGATAAATAGTCATAAGGCTTTTTACTTGTTGCAATAACAACATCATGTTTTTTTGATAAATAATCGATGATTGTTTTGCTTCTAATAGCATGTCCCATGCCTTCACCAGCAACACCGTATAGAATTTTAGCCATTCTTTATGTAATTCTCTAAAGTTTCAAACAAAACTTTTGGTTTTCTAATAACCATAACATGATCTAGCCCTTTAATTACTTTGCTGTTTTTAATTCCTTTATGTTTAACAAAATGATCTTTTTCTGCAAAGATGTTTATGTGGTTTGTTTTAATGTTTAAAGAAGGATTGTAACCTAAAAGTACTTTAACTGAGAGAAGCCAATTATAAACTGATATGCCTTTAAAATCTATTAAAGGGAAAAACAATAATGGTTCATCTTGATACTTTGAATAGTCAATATGTATGAACTTCTTTCTTTTTATGCCAAAAAAATGTAAGAATGCAATTGTGTAATAAGCAAGGTTGTTTAAAGATTTTATTATAGGATAAATCTTAATTGTTTTTTCAGTAAATATCCCCATTAAAAACATTTTATCAACTTTATTGGAAAATAGTTCGTTGAATTTAATAGCAATTGACGTACCTAAACAATGCCCTATAAGTATTACTTTTTTTATTTTTTCTTTTTCTAGAATATTATTTATATCTTCTGCATAAGATTGTATTGAAATATTATTAGTTCTTGAATTTCCACAACCTCTCAAATCAGGAGTTATAGTTGTATAGTTTAAGTCTTCAAAATGGTTATAGAAGTGTTTCCAGGAAGTATAATTTCTCCCTACACCATGCAAGAAAATTAGGGTTTTCCCTTTCTTTTTCTTAATTCTGTAAAAGATCTTTGTATTGTTTGAGATAGTGGTGCTCATTTTTTATAAATATCAAATTCATAGCCAAACTTTTTTGTATCCTTACCAAGAATGTCATAGATTGTGCTTCTTAGATATTTTGACATTGTACGCCATCTACCTTCAACTTTCAATCTTCTTGTTGAAACATAGACTTTAGATGTTAATACTCCAAACTTGCCAAGCTTTGAAGCTTTTACAATATAATCTGTATCTTCACCGTATTTTCTTGATTCGTCGTAGCCTTTGATTTTATTATGAATAACAGTTTTTATCATAATACCACAGCAACCAGCACCTAATGCTTTAAAGAATTGGGTGGCTTTTAGAAAATTGTCTGCTGTACGATATAATGTTTTATCTAAAACGTTTTTTGTATCTGCTCTGATACTTAATAGTGCTATGCCAAGTTTTCTTTTTTTGAATTGGGTTAAAGCTTTATTTAGAGAACCTTTTGATAATCTAACATCTGAATCAAGGAATAGTAAGATATTTCCTTTAGCTGCTTTTGCGCCATTGTTTCTGGCTTTAGAGGGTAAACCGCCTTTGACTATTTTTGCTTTGTAAGATTTGGCTATTTGTCTTGTTTTATCTTTAGAATTTTTATCTGCAACAATTATTTCATAATCTTTGAAATCTTGGGAAATTATTGATTTAAGTAGAATGGGTAAGTGTTCTTCTTCGTTTAATGTTGGAATTATTATGCTTAACATAGCCTGAATAAAGTGATTAGAATATATAAAGTTAATGTAAAGAATGCGCCGGCCGGGACTTTCAAAGCGAAGCTTCGAACCTTCACATATTCGAACCCGGACCTTCGGCTTGGAAGGCCGAAATCATAGCCATTAGACTACCAGCGCATAGATGATTAGGATTAAATATTTGTATATAAAATTAACTATATTTGTTCTCTAATTTTCTCAACAAACCTTTCAAAATCCTCTTTTTTAACAGAAGCACCACAAGCATTTTCATGGCCTCCACCATAACCTTCAACACCAACTAAGGCGTGTTCAAGAATATTAAGGAATTTATTAGGTGAACGTATTGACATTCTTATTTCACCTGATTTTTCTCTACCAATAATAATTGTCTTATCTTTGAATTTATGAAGAACTTGGTTGGATATATCTCCAGAAAAACTCATCTTATTGCTAGGATAAATGTATATTAGCAAAGGATCATCTTTTTTGTATGATTTTAGGGCGCCTTGATATATATCATCATATTGTTCAGCTACCCTTTCATAATGCTTACAAATGAATTTACCTTTAGATGTTTCTTTCTTAATAATTTCATAAGGAGATTCGATTCTAGTTAAGGTTTTGTAGCATTTCTTTACATCAGATGTTTTGCCTTTAAGTATAAAAGAAAAAATTCTTGACATTTCGCCTAATTTTGTTAGGAATAATACATCTCCTGGATCTTTGTAGAGTTTTTCCAAAATATCAGGATATTTCTCATTAAAATCTTTATGGAAGTTAGGAATAAACCAATCGCCTGCACAACCAATAGCTGCAATCCACATATCTTGTTTTACAACTTCATAACACATAGCTGTTACTGGTGTACCGTCTTCTTTATCATAAAATCTAGGATTAAAACATTTAACTTTGTTAACTCTGGTTGGTTCGTGATGATCTACCCAAACAATAGGGCAATTTGCAGCTTCAACAAACTCATCTTGCATCTGGGCAATGTCTAGAACAAATATCTTATCAGGATTGTATTCTTCAATATGTCTTATGAATTTTTCATCCATGTTTGGAGCTGCCTTAACTACAACACCATTACCTTCTTTCTTATACCTATATAATAATAGGAATGAGCATAATCCATCTGGGTCGTCATGGAAAAAGAATAATGGGTTTTGACAATTATCTAACTCTTCCCTAATCTTATCAATATCCTTTTTTGGTAACATATTAGTTTAGAAAATAAGCTGTTTTAAAAAAGTTTGGATTGGAAAAGTATTTTAACAATATTATCTTCCCTATACATATGAACATACCTTGTATTAAGTGTAAAGGTAGAAATCCCGCTAATTGTGGAAGAACTTTTTGTCCTATAACTGCCAAAGCTCAGTCTATTGTGAAAGTTAAGGAGAATGTTAAATCTGACTTTTATGGCAGCTCTCCTGCTCCCTTTGTTGGTAGGTTTGGATATCCAAACATCAATGTAGGTGTTCTTTCGCCGACACAACAGCGTGAAGATGCCTGGATGTTTGATGCACCTAAGTTTTGGGCTGATAATAACATCCAGATTATGAGTATAGTAGATTTTAGGAGTAGTTTAGTTAATTCTCAGTTTAAAGCTAATGTTAAACAGCAGAGTAAGATGCTTTCAATTAGTCAAGAAGTTGGAATGGCGTCAAAACCTGTTGATTTAGAGATTAATTTGAAGGACAAACCAAAGTTTAGAGTGAATTCAGATAGTTTTATGGCACCAACTGGACCTAATGCACAGTTAAAAAAAGCAATGATTACTTCTAACTCTAAAATTGATTCAAAAGTTGATAAAGTTGTTTCTGATACTGACTTAAAGTCATCTTTAGCTTTAGATTATCTTTATAAGAAAGGTTTTGATGAGAATTTCTTATCAAAATTACTTTCAGTCGGTACTTTAGGAATTAAAAATAACAGAAAATTAGTTCCAACTAGATGGAGCATAACAGCAACAGATGATACTTTAGGCAAAAGATTAATTAAAGATGTTAAAGACTTTTCAGAATGTAATTATTTGGCTTATTTTGGAGGTTATCTTGGAAATTATTTCTTAGTTTTATTTGTATCAGATGTTTGGAGTTATGAATTGTTTGAAACATACATGCCTGGTGCTGAGTTTAATGTTTCTGATAAAGTACAATATTCAACTGACCATGAATTCTATGCTGGTAGAAAGCAGTATGCGTTTGAAACTGCTGGAGGTTATTATGCATCTAGGTTGCCTGTACTTGAAAAGTTAAAGCAGATTAAAAGGCAGTCTTCTGTTTTAGTTCTTCGTTTTATTACAGGTGAATATGGCATTCCTTTAGGAGTATGGGTTGTTAGGGAAGCTATGCGTAAAGCTATGAAATCAATACCAGTTGAGTTTGCTTCAAGAGAATTAATGTTAAAATATGCTAAGAATGTTATTTCTAAGAAGTTTGGGTTTAATTTAGACATTTTAGTTAAAGAAAGTAAAGTGTTAAAACAGGTTAAACAGCAAAAGAAGTTGTTTGAGTATCATTAATTACAATAAAATATAAATAGTGTAAAGTCTTCACTTTTTCTATGGCAGACTTTCACAAAAATCTAATTAATTTGAATATGGCATTAGATACGGCTCTTAAGAATGGTGTTGATCTAGGTAAAAAAGTTGATACAGATAAAGCAATATATGATTATAAGGTTAAGAAACAAGGATATTATGTACAAGCTGTACAGAATGCTTTGAAATTTATTAAAGGTGCATCTATTGAGTTGCCACAACTTAACAAATATGATTCAAGGAATAGTGAAATGGTTTCTGAAATACTTGAAATGATGCCTGAACTTGAAAGTAAAGATATTTCTCATTTAAAGAAAATTACTCAAAGAATGATTTCCCTTACTGAACAAATAAACTTTCCAAAAGAAGAAATTGAAAACATTTTTCCAGCACCGTCAATTGTCCCAGAAGATGTTAAAAGTGAGGTTAAGGCTGATATCTTAGAAGTTAACAAATGTTTTAATGCTGGATGTTTGAGAAGTACTGTAATATTGTGTGGTAGGTTACTTGAAACTGCTTTACATAGAAAATATTTTGAAACAACTGGAAATGATATTCTTGAAAAAAGTCCTGGAATTGGATTAGGAAATTTAATTGCTAAACTAAAAGATAAAGGGGTTTTGTTAGACCCAGCATTAACAAATCAAGTTCATTTGATTAATCAAATTAGGATATTTTCTGTACATAAGAAAAAAGAAGCTTTTTATCCAAGTAAAGAGCAGACTCATGCTATAGTTCTATATACGTTGGATATCCTAGAGAAATTGTTTAAATAATTATTTCTTTTCTACTCTTATAAATAATAAAGTTAATAGAACTATCACTGCTGCTATAATTGCTAATGTGTAAGCTCCAACTCCAACAGCTAAGCCTAAAGCTGCTACTACCCATAAAGAAGCTGCTGTTGTTAAACCTCTAACATTCCCTTTTGCAGCTATTATTGTTCCTGCACCTAAAAATCCTATTCCAGTTAAAATTCCAGATGCAATTCTTGCAGGATCCACAGAAAAATAATCAATTGAAATTAAAGTTGCTAAAGTTGAACCCATTGAAACTAAAATATGTGTTCTTAATCCTGCAGGTTTATGACTAACTTCTCGTTCCCAGCCAATTATTGCACCGATTAATAAAGATACTCCAATCTTGATTAATTGGTCTACTGTTGGTAATATGAAATCAACCATAATTTAGATTAGGAATTAATGGTTTAAATATTTTTCTAACAAAACCTAGAATAATTGAAAATTATTTAGGTTCACAAATCGCTTGATTTGAGAAACCTTTAAATAAAATATCAGAAGAACTAGGTCTATGAAAACATCAGAATTAAAGAAAAAATACTTAGAGTTTTATAAGTCAAAAGGACATGTTATTATAGATAGTGCTCCATTAATACCTGAACATGATCCAACTGTTTTGTTTACAACTGCTGGTATGCATCCTTTAATTCCTTTTCTTATGGGACAGAAACATCCTTTAGGTACAAGAATAGCTGATGTTCAAAAATGTATAAGAACTCAAGATATTGATGAAGTGGGGGACGCTACCCATACTACTTTTTTTGAGATGTTAGGAAATTGGAGTTTAGGAGATTATTTTAAAGAAGATGCAATAAAATGGAGTTTTGAATTTCTCGCGTCAAAAGATTGGTTAGGTTTAGATATTAATAGATTAGCAGTTAGTTGTTTTGAAGGGGATAAAGACGCTCCAAAAGATGAAGAAGCTGCTAATATTTGGAAAACTTTAGGTATATCTGAAAAAAGGATTGCATACTTACCTAAAAGTGAGAATTGGTGGGGGCCTGCTGGTACAACAGGACCTTGTGGACCAGACACTGAAATGTTTTATTGGAAAGATAATAATACAAAAGCTCCAGAAAAGTTTGATCCTGAAGATAATAGATGGGTTGAAATTTGGAATGATGTTTTTATGCAGTATAACAAAGTTAGTGAAGGTAAGTTTGAACCTTTAGCTCAAAAGAATGTTGATACTGGTCTTGGTGTTGAAAGAGTTGCAATGGTCTTGCAAGGAAAAGAAAATATTTTTGATATTGAAGTTTTTCAGCCAATAATTGAAAAGATTAAGCAAATTACAGATAAAGATTATCAAGAAAACTTCAAGTCATTTGCGGTTATCACAGATCATATGAAAGCTGCAACTTTTATTCTAGGTGACGAACGAGGTGTTCCGCCTTCAAATCTTGATCAAGGTTATATATTAAGAAGGTATATCAGGAGAAGTTTAAGACATCTTAGATTACTTGGTGTTGATTTGCTTAAAATTGATTCTTGCTCAGAAATTGCTAAAGTTGTGATCAATATCTACAAAGAAGAATATCCAATTCTTTCTGATAAAAAAGATTATATTTTATCTGAATTAAAAAAAGAAGAAGATAAGTTTCAAATTACTTTAGATAAAGGTTTACGAGAATTTACTAAGATGGTTGAAAAAGATAATCAGATTACTGCAACAGAAGCTTTCTTATTGTATCAAAGTTATGGTTTTCCAATTGAAATGATTCAAGAGTTAGCTTCTGAAAAAGATGTTCCAATCGATGTTGAAGGTTTTAATGAAGAATATAAAAAACATCAAGAATTATCAAGAAAAGGGGCAGAGCAGAGGTTTAAAGGTGGATTATCAGAAGCTTCTGATGTTACATCAAAACTTCATACAGCAACACATATTTTAGGACAAGCTTTGAGAAAAGTTTTGAAAGATGAGAATATTGTACAAAAAGGTTCAAACATAACACCTGAGCGTTTAAGATATGATTTTAATTTTGATAGAAAGTTAACACCTGAAGAAAAAAAAGCTGTTGAAGATGAGGTTAACAAAGTAATTGATGCTGGAATTGAAGTTGTTAAAGAAGAAATGGCTCCTGAAGATGCAATTAAACAAGGAGCTCAAGCTGAGTTTGGTTCAAAGTATCCACCAAAAGTTACTGTTTATACAATTGGAGATTATAGTAAAGATATCTGTATGGGGCCACATGTTGCCAATACAAAAGATTTAGGTCATTTTAAGATTAAGAAAGAAGAATCTAGTGCTGCAGGTATTAGAAGGATAAAAGCTGTATTAGAGTAAAGTTTTTATATGTTGATTCTGAGATTGTATTATGCAAAGAAAATTCTCCCTATTTCACAAAAGTGATGTGAAATCTACTGTTAAGTTCTTTAGAAAACATTTTGATGATATTGAAGAACAGATGGGGAAAGTTGAGGCTGCTCATTCTAAAGAACTTGAAAGAGATTTAATGATTGAAAAAATAACTAAACTTATTGCTAATGTTGTTATGTCTAAAAAAACTGAAGAAATTATGCGGGCAAATGCAAAAGAACCAAGTTTTGATGGTGAAAAATTACTTCATGCGTATTTCAATAGAGTTTCCAGAGCTAGTAGACATCTACTTAGAATTGTTCGAATTTCTATAAAAGGAAATAAACAAATGATTTTCTGGATAGAAGGTATTGAAAAAAAGATTTCTGTTCTTAAGGAAAAAACTGGCAAAAGTAATGATGGTATGGATAACATTTACTTAATTTGCAGAAATCAGCTTGAATTTAGACATAAGACATTAGGTTTTTTTGAACAGATGGAGCCAATAATTGTTAGAATTAAAAAAGTTGCAGATGATGATGGACAACGACATATGAGCAGATATGATGCAATACGTGAGTTTCAAAGAGATTTGTATCAAGTTGTTAAAGATGAGTTAGGAATTCAAGATGCTAACGTTAATCTTGAGAATTTAGAAGAGCATGAAGATAAAGTTTGTCAGTATCTAGAACAATATTATTTCAATAGGCAAAGAGCAACAACAAAAATTGATACTAAACTTACTAGAAGAAGGAGATGGTTTAAGAGATTAGGGAGTTTGTCAATGTGGCTTTCAAAAAGTTTTAGAATTGATATGATACCAATAACTTCAGCAGTTATTCATTATCCTAGAGTATTGGGTTTTTTAAAGGATTTTCGTATGAATAGGGGTATGTCTAATCTTCGTAAAATGCATAGAGATAGAATTAAAAAATCTGCTGTAAGGATAAGAACCAAAAGAGGGATAGTCTTGAATGGAACTTATCTTGAAAAAGAAGGTTGTAACAAAGTGGTTGTAATGCTTCATGGTTTAGCGTTTGGGAGATTTAGTATGTTAGTTAATGCTTTAGAATATAATGCAGATTATAACATCCTGATATTTGATATGGCTGGACATGTTAGCAGTGGAGGTTTTGGAGGACTGGGAGTTCAAGAGTCAAAAGATTTTGTTGAGGTCTTAAATTGGTTAATTGATGAAAAAGAAAATACTGAAATTGGAGTTTATGGTGTATCACTCGGTGCATCAGCTGCAATAGGTGGAATTGCTAGATTTCCAAGACAAGAATTAGTTAAAGCAGCTGTTTTTCATGCTGCGTTTGCAGATAGAAATCAAACGCTTGATGAATATTATGTTGATCTATTTAAGATGCCTGATTGTCGTTTAAGAAAAATTATTAAATATGCTTTAGATTCTAATTTGACAGCAAAAGAACGAGACTATAAACCAAAAGAAGAAATTAAAGCAATAAAGTGCCCAATATTTCTAATACATGATATTGAAGATCCAATGACAAGGTTTCATCATGCACAGGACTTGGCTAGAAATGTAAGTCCTGGTGTAGTATTAAAAACTTATTTTAAACATGGTAATGACCATTTTTCACCAGATAATAAAGTTAAGATGTATTTAGTATTTCAATTTCTTAAGAGATATCTAAGATAATAGTAACATTTATTAATAAAACTATTACTTTCTCTGTATGGTTGATGTCAATAAAGTTAAGGATTTCTTAGAACAAGATAAGATTAATAGAATCAAGCCCATCATAAAACAAAATGAAGATGATGATTTAGTTAGAATTATTGATCAATTAGATAATAAGAATAAAATTAAGTTTTATTTGTTAATCCCAACCAGAAGAGCTTCTAATGTTTTATTAGATGTGAGTACGCATTCAAGAAAGATAATTCTTAAAGGACTGAAAAATAAATATGTTGTTTCAATAATTGAGAAATCTGAATCGGACGATTCTGCTGATATTCTAGGTGAAATATCTGAACATAATGCCAGAAAAATTATTCAAGAATTGCCTGAAGAAAAGAAAGAAGCAATTGTTCCCTTGATAAAATATGAAGAAGATACAGCTGGCGGTTTAATGAAATCAGAGTTATTATCAATAAAAGGTTCATTAAAAGTTAAGGAAGCTATTAATATCTTAAAGAAAGATGACTTAGCTGATGTAAATTATATTTATGTTGTTGATTCTGAAGATAAACTTAAAGGGGTTGTTACATTAAATGATTTGATAACTGCAACATCTGATAAGAAGATAAGCAGTATCATGAATAAAGATATTGTAACTTTAAACCCTAACCTAGACAAAGAAGATGTTGCGGAGATATTTAGACAAGAAGATATTATGGCTTTACCTGTTGTTGATGATAAAGGTAAATTACTTGGAAGAGTTACTGTTGATGATGTATTAGATGTTTTACAAGAAGAAGCTACAGAAGATTTGTATAAATTAGCTGGTGTAAATCCAGATGAACACATTTTTGATCCACTGTTTAGTTCTATTAAGAAAAGATTACCTTGGTTAATGATAAACTTAGTAACAGCTTTTATTGCTGCTTTTACTGTATCTTTGTTCAAAGACACTTTGCAAACAGTGATTATCCTTGCTGCATTCATGCCAATGATTGCAGGAATTGGAGGGAACTCTGGAACGCAAACATTAACATTAATTGTTAGAGGTCTTGCCTTAAACCAATTAACACCAGGAAGTTATAAAAAAATTGTGTTTAAAGAAATCTTTGTTGGTGTGTTAAACGGTATAATACTTGGAACAATTGTTGGAACAATTGCTTCAATTTGGCAACAAAATATTATGTTGGGAGTAGTTATTTTATTAGCTATGACTATAAGTACTACATTAGCAGGATTTATTGCAACATCTGTACCATTAATATTTAAGTCAATGAAAATTGATCCAGCTATTGCATCAAGTGTGTTTATCACAGCTTCTATTGATATAATTGGATTCTTTAGTTTCTTAGGTATTGCAACGTTGTTGCTTGGTTCTTTGGTTTAAAACGAAAAAATTAAATAGATTTTATTTGATATCTTAAAGATGGTGATATAATGACAGAATTTGAAGGACGTGGAATTGTAAGAAGTGGCTCTATTATTGGTAATGGAGGTAATTTCATAAAATGTATTGTAGATATTACTGGTGGTGGACAAACAGAAATTATGATTGCTGGCAAGGACTTTCTAAAACAAATGGAAAAAGTGCTGGGTCTTGCTCCTGTTAAAAAAATGGAGACAGAATCTACATGGGCTCTTGAAGGAGTAAAGATTGAGATAAAAGCAAATAAGTAGAGTATATTAGTATTAACATTTATGATTTAGAAACCCTTATATATGATTAATATAGAAAAAGATGTATGGCAAACAAACTTCAGATATTTGCTTGGAGTCTATACGATTTAGCTAATACTGCGTTTTCTGCATTATTCATAACTTTTTTCTTTCCTATGTTAATTAAAGTTTATTTAGGTGGGAATGAATTTCAAATTGGATTAACTATGGGAATTTCAATGTTGTTAGCAGGGATATTTGTACCTATTATTGGAGCAATATCAGATGCCACTAATAAGAGAATGCCGTTCATTATTACTTTTACAATTGTTTGTGTTTTGTTTACAGCAATAACTGGATTTGTTGGTTTAACAGCTGCATTAATATTTGGGGTTTTAGCAACATTAACATTTCATTCTGCAATAGATGTTTATGATGCTAAGCTTGTAGATATTTCAAACAAAGAAAATATGGGTAGAGTATCAAGTTATGGTGTTGCTCTAGGTTATTTAGGAACTATTCTTAGTTTAGTTATGGCTTGGTTAATTCTTAACAAATTTGGTTGGGAAAATGAGTTTTCGATAAAGTTAATGTTCCCTGCTATTGCATTATTCTTCTTAATATTTTCATTGTTCCCTTTCTTTTATTTGAAAGATAAAAAAACTAAAAAGGTGAAACATGTTGTTAGAAAAGCTCTTAGTGAAATTAAGAGTACATTTACGAGTATTAAGAAATATAAGGGATTATTAACCTTTTTGATTGCTTCCTTTATTTATACAGATGCTGTTAATACAGTAATCATTTTTCTTTTCTTGTTTGGACAAGAACAAATTGGGTTGACTGTTCAACAGTTTTTTCCTGCGTTTGCTGCAATGGCACTAGCTGCAAGTATTGGTTCATTGGTTTTTGGTAAAATTAGTGACCATATTGGGGCTAAGAAAACATTATTAATTTCGCTTGGTTTATGGACTTTAATAATTGTATATTTAATGAATATAACAAATATCATGTATTTATTTGAATTATCTAATACAACAGCATTTATCATTGCTGGATCAATTGGTGGAGCAGTACTTGGTGCAATATGGACAGTAACAAGGCCAATGTTAGTTTCTTTAAGTCCAAAACATAAGATTGCAGAATTGTTTGGATTTCAAGGACTTACTGAAAAGTTCTCAGGAGTTCTTGGACCAATAGTCTTTGGTTTTGTTGTTGCTAAAACAGGAAATTATGATATTGCTTTATGGATATTATTAGGATTCTTTATTATTGGGTTCTTGTTGTTGTTAAAGGTGCCTGAGAAACGGTAAGTGGTAAACCAGCTTGTGCTGCTGTTTCTATAAAGGTTGAGTGATCATAGACTGAAGATTCTAGAAAACCAATTAATTGTGCCATGAATTCTCTTGGAGATTGGCCTTGTGGAAAATTTTGGCCTTCTTCTAATCTTAATGGTTCTGGTGAAGAGTTATGTAATAAAAGATAATGGTGGCGTTGGTGTGTTGGAAGCAACAAACCAGAATGATTATATCTGCTTTCCCAAGAGCTTAAAGTTATTGGCTGTTCACTTTGGTCTTTGACAACTGTTGCATATCTAAAATCAATGTGTGTTGGTTCTTCTGTAATCTCAAATTGAGGTTCGCCTTTTTCTGCGTTGATATGAAGCAAGTTTAAGTAAGTATTAGTTATGGCTAAAAATCTTGAACGAGCTTGAGAATGTGTATAAGGACCTTCTTGAAGGTTTCTATTTCTTGGATCATGTTCTTTTCCTTCTGTTTGTGCAAAAATTTCAATTAGATATTTCCCATCTGGATCGCCAGTAAGATGTGTACTAACAATCTCAACTCTATAGATTCTATGAGCATCTGTATAACCACATCTATCTTCAAACTTAACAACTTTTTCAATATCTAGCGTACCAACAAGATATCTTAGCCATTTAGCTCGCCTTTGTTCAAATTCATCATTTTGAATAATTCTTATACCTTGGTCTGTTGGAAGGTGAAGATAATTAAAAAATCTTGGGTTTCTGTTGCGTCCTTTATGGCTTGCATCATAATCAATATCTTTTAATGAACTAGTTAATTCACAAACGGTTCTTTGAAATTGAATTCTATCAATAATCTCTTTTGGAACGTCAACAATTGTTTCTTCTGCATAAAGTATGTTTGATTTTCCTTTCTCAGTAATGTATAAGCCCACTTCCCAAATTGGATGGCCATCACCTTTTTGCCTGTATACTTCTAACACAACTAAATTTGCCTGATACCTACCATTGTTTGATGTTGCAAATAATTTAAAATCACTTTGTCCGCTGAAATTGTTATGACTATTAACCATAATTGAATAAACTACATCAACAAGATTATAGTTTATTATATGCCTTCTAGATTCTGGTGATGAAAGGGGTGGTTCATCAGCAGTAGTGCCTGCTCTAGTAGGCATTTCAATTACTTTTCCGGCTTTTTCTTCTATCCTTGTTTCTAAATCATGAATGTTTTGAATATGTCTAAGGACACTTCTTGGTAATCCACCATAACTGAAGAAATCAAATGCTAATGTTGGAGGTTCACATCTCAACAGATTAAAGATCTTAACATCCAAAGTGTCAAACTCAGGTTGATCCGACATTAAGGGAGATTATTATGTTGTTAAGTTTATATATATTTCTAATTTAGAAAATTTTATATAGCTTTATCTGTCAACAACAATAAAATGTTAAACATAAAATTTGTTAGGGAGAATGCAGACCTTGTTAAGAAAGGTTTAGAGAAGAGACAAGACACTGAAAAGATAGAATGGGTTGATGATCTTCTTAAGAAAGATGAAGAGTATAGGAAAGCTTTAGGTGATAGTGAGAAATTAAGAGCTTCTAGAAACCAGATTACTGCAGAGATTAACAAATTAAGAAAAGAAGGTAAAGATTTCTCTAAAAAAGTTAAAGAAGCTAAAGAATTACCTGATAAAATTAGGAAATCTGAAGAAAAAATTAATTCTTTGAAAGAAAAGATTCTATATTATCAAATGAGATTGCCTAACTTATTACATGAGTCTGTTCCTTATGGTAAAGATGATAGTGAAAATGAGGTTGTAAGGGAAGTTGGAGAGAAAAAAGAATTTGAATTTGAATTGAGAAACCATGGTGAATTAATTGAAAGTTTAGGTCTAGCTAATTTTGAAGATGCATCTAAGTTATGTGGAACGGGATTTTATTATCTTATAGGGGATATGGCTTTATTAGATCTTGCTTTGCAAAGGTTTGCAATTGATTTACTAGTAAAAAAAGATTTTTTGGTTGTTGAACCACCATTTATGCTTAAAAGAAAACCTTACGAAGGTGTTACAGATTTAGCTGATTTTGAAACCATGATGTATAAGGTTGAAGATGAAGATTTATTTTTAATAGCGACAAGTGAACATCCAATTGGGGCTATGTTAATGGATAAGGTTTTAGATGCTGATAAACTGCCACTAAAATATGCAGGCATTTCTTCGTGCTTTAGAAAAGAGATTGGAAGCCATGGTATAGATGAAAAAGGATTATTCAGAGTTCATCAATTTAACAAAATTGAACAATTCATTTTTTGTAAGCCAGAAGATTCATGGAAGTTTCATGAAGAATTAATTGCTAATGCTGAAGAGATATTTAAGAAATTGAAAATTCCTTACAGGGTTGTTAACATTTGTACAGGAGATATTGGCATAGTTGCTGCTAAAAAATATGATATTGAAGCTTGGATGCCTCGTGAAAAAGAGTATAAAGAAGTTGTATCATGTTCAAATTGTACAGGTTATCAAGCAGTTAGGTTAAATATCAAATATAGAAAAGGTGCAGATAAAGAGTATATTCACACACTCAATTCAACTGCTGTTGCAACTGGTAGAGCTTTAAGAGCTATAATTGAAAATTATCAACAAAAAGATGGTTCAATAAAAATACCAACTGTATTACAGCCTTACATGAATGGTAAGAAAATTATTGGAAAATGAAAATCTCTCCTTGGACATATCTTTTGATTGGTGTTTTAATTTCTATAATTTCTTTTTTTATGAAACTTAAATTCTTTATTTGGCTAGGTATTGCTATGGCCGTATTTGGAGGAATTAGTCTTTTTATTTTAAGAGCTAAACCTAAGAAAGAAGACCCAAAATATGCTCAGTATGCTATCTGTCCCTATTGTGCTGCAACAATAAGAAGAACAGATAAATTTTGTTGGAAATGTGGCAAAAAGTTACGTAACATTTAAATTAAACTAAATCTTACCTAGTAATTATGTTTCAAGATATTTTAGGTTCTGATCAATCATTGTTTATGAATGAGGATGCGTTAGATTATTCTTTTGTTCCTAAGTTAATACCTTATAGAGAAACTCAGCAAAAAAGTATTGCTCATTATATCAAACCATTATTTCAAAATAGAACTGGTAGGAATATAATTGTGCATGGAAAACCAGGTGTAGGAAAGACAGTTGCTGTTAAACATTTATTTAGAGAAATTGATGATGAATCAGATGAGGTCATTCCAATATATATTAATTGTTGGAAAAAGAATACTACTTTTAAGATTCTCGTTGAAATATGTAATGAGATAGGGTATAAATTTACTCAGAATAAAAATACAGAAGAATTGTTTGAAGTTGTTAAAAATGTGCTTAACAAAAAAGCAGTAGTATTTGCTTTTGATGAAATCGATAAGATTGAAGATTTTGATTTTCTTTATATGTTACTTGAAGAGATCTATAAAAAGAGTATTATATTAATAACTAATTATCATACCTTTTTACAAGGACTTGATGAAAGGGTCAAGTCAAGACTTGTGGCTGATGTTTTAGAATTTAAACCTTACAATCTTGAAGAAACAATCGGTGTATTAAAAAAAAGAGTAGAATATGCTTTTGTTTCTGGAGTTTTTGAAGAAGGGGTAATTGATTTGATTGCTAAAAAAACTTTTGAATTAAATGATATGCGAACAGGACTTCATATGTTAAGAGAAGCTGGTTTAAGTGCTGAAGACAAATCTTCTAAAAAGATTTCTTTAGAAGATGCAAATGCAGCTATTGATAAATTAGATGGGTATAGTATAAACAGCAAAGATGATCTACAAGATGAAGCACAAGATATTTTAGAATTGATTAAAGCTAACTCTGGGAAAAAGATGGGTGATTTGTTTAATATTTATCAAGAAAAAGGTGGTAGTTCTGTTTATAGGACATTTGTTCGTAAAGTTAAAAAGTTATCAGATGGTAAGTTTGTTAATTTGATTAAGAAAGAGGGTGGAGCAGAAGGTAATATTACAATTGTTGAAGCTACTGGTGTTAAGAAGTTAAATGAGTTTTAATTACAAGTTCTACTGTGTTTTTCATTATATTTCTGATGATATTCTTCTGCTGGGTAGAAAGTTGTTGCTTTAGCTATTTTCGTTACAATGGGTTTGTCAAAATCTTTTTGATGTTTTTCAATTGATTTTTCTGCCTGAACTTTTTGTTCTTCATTATGGTAGAAAATAGCTGAACGATATTGTTTGCCAATATCAAAACCTTGACGATTTTTTGTTGTTGGATTATGAATCTTAAAGAAAATGTCTAAGAGTTTATCATAGCTAACAACTTTAGAATCAAATTCAATCTCAATTGCTTCTGCATGGCCTGTTAAACTTGTACAAACTTGTTCGTAACTGGGTTTAGTTTTAGTTCCACCGATATAACCAACTGTTGTTTTCTTAACACCTTTAACTTTATCAAATTCTGATTGAACTCCCCAAAAACAACCTGCTGCAAATATTGCTTTCATATTTAGATAATTAATCCTGGAGTTTATATTATTTGTTATAAAGAAAGATTTATATATTCATTTCTCGAGGTGTATATAAAAGAGGCTAGTATGGTAAAAAAGATAAAAAGTATTAGTATTAAGTTACTTATTGGTTTTTTGCTAGCTTCAATTATCCCAATTGTTGTTCTTGGGACTATTACATTCATAAACGCTACAAGTATTATCGAACAATCTGGAAATAATAGAATACTTGGATTAGCTGGAATTGAAACTATTGCTGACTTAAAAGTTAGAGAAATTGAGACATTTTTTAATGAAAGAAATGAAGATATTACTTCTGCTCAACATTATTTAAATATAAGAAAAAATTTGCCAATTCTTAACAATTATTTTAATGATAAAACTCATCCAGATTATATTAATGCTAAAAAAGAACTTGATAGTCAATTAAAGAGTATGCAACAAGGTAGGGATTTCTTGCTGGAGATACTATTGCTTGGACCAGAAGGTAATATTATGTATGTTACTGGCAATGTTCATAAGAATGATGAAATTGGTACAAAATTTCCAAATGAGGAGATAATACAAAAAGGAAGAAATGAAGTTCACTTTACAGAGATATTTGAAAGTCCATTCTATGAAGGCTTTGAACTATTAACAGCAGCACCAGTATATCACATAAACAATTCTTTTGTTGGTATCGTTGTTATGGCAATTGATATGACAAAGGTATATAATCTTGTTTTGGATTATACTGGACTTGGAGAAACAGGAGAAACACTGATTGGTAGAAAATTAACTAATAATGAAGGCCCCTCATATAAAGGCCATACCATGGAACAAGAAGGTGAATATGCATTGTTTCTTAATCCTTTAAGACATGACCCAGATGCGGCATTAAAAAAAGCTGCCTTTTTTAAAGATGAAAATGCTTATCCCATTAAAGAAGCAGTATCAGGAAGATCTGGTTCTGGACAATCAGTTGATTATAGGGGCGAACAGATAATTGCAGCTTGGCGTCCTTTAAACTTACCATCTCGTAACCTAGAATGGGGATTAGTTGCTAAGATTGATGAAGCAGAAGTTTTATCAGTTACAAATAACCTTAGAACATTTATTGCATTGTCAGCTGTAATAATGATTATATTTGTAATAATTCTATCTTATATGTTTTCAAGATCTATATCAAGACCAATAAGTAAATTAAATGAAGCAACACAGAAATTAGGTAAGGGACAATTAAGTACAATGGTTAAGATTACTTCTGGTGATGAACTTCAGGAGCTTGGTGATGCTTTTAATATTACATCTTCAAAACTAAGAAAAGCACATGATGACCTTACTGCAAGTGAAGAGAAATTTAAACAGATTGCTAATACAATTACGGATGTTTTCTGGCTTACAGATTGGAAAACTAAGAAAGTGTTATTTTGTAGTCCTGCATATGAAAAAGTTTGGAATATATCAGTAAAACAATTGTACAAAGATCCACTAAATTGGAGTAAGCCAATACATAAAGATGATAAAAAGAAAGTTGAGAAAGCGTTCATTAATATTGTAAGAAATAAAGGATATGATATTGAGTTTAGATTAGTTAAAAAAGATGGTTCTATAAGGTGGATACATGATAAGGGCGTTCCTGTTAAAAATAAAAAAGGTCAAGTTTATAGAATTGTTGGGGTTGCTCATGACATTACAGAACTTAAAAAAGTTGATCAAATGAAAGATGAATTGATTTCTATTGCAGGCCATGAATTAAAGACACCATTAACATCAATTAATTCGTTAAGTCAATTAATATATGATCAAAAATTAGGAAAGATTAACAAAAAACAAAAAGATAGTTTACAAGTTGTAATAAAGGATGCAAAGCGGTTGCATAACCTAATAGAAAGTATGCTTGATGTTTCTAGGTTTGAAGAAGGGCGAATAAGATATGATTATTCTAAATTTAATATGGAACAGATAGTAAAAGATGCAATTAAAACAGCTGAAGAGTTGGCTAAAGAAAAAGAAATTAAGATTAAACTTGAAAGTCTGCCTTGTCAAGTATATGGGGATAAAATAAGGATTGGTCAGACAATAATAAACTTAATAACAAATTCCATTAAATATGGAAAAGAAAAAGGGCATATATGGATTAAATGTGGGAAAAAAGGAAATTCAATTGTTGTTTCTGTTAAAGATGACGGGGTTGGAATTTCAAAAGAAAATCTTCCTAAAGTTTTCAAAAGAATGTTTCAAGTTGATCAAAGCCATACAAGAATTGCTGGTGGTGCTGGTTTTGGACTTTACATATCTAAGAAAATAATTGAAGAAGGGCATAAAGGCAAGATGTGGATTGAAAGTGAACTTGGTAAAGGAAGTACATTTTACTTTAGTTTGTCTATAGGAAAGAAATATTTAAATAAGAAAAGCTCTAAGAAAGAGAAAGGAGGTAATACAAATGAGTAAAAAAATAATGGTAACTGATGATGAACCATCTGTAAGAGCAACTGTAAAAGCTGTGTTAGGTGCAGAGGGTTATGATGTTATTGAAGCTAATAATTCAGATGATGCTTGGAAAAAAATTCAGGAAGATAAACCAGATTTAATGCTTCTTGATGTAATGATGCCGGGTATGACTCCAAAAGAATTAATTGAAAAGATTAAATCTGATTCAGAATTAAAATCAATAAAGATAATCTATGTTACTGCTGTTATGGGTGCTAAAGACGCATTGAAAGATGAAAAAGGTATTGTGACAGTAATTGAGAAACCTTTTGATAATGCAACTTTGATTGCAGAAGTCAAAAAAGCACTTTAAGCTAAGATTATAAAATCTTTATATTCTTTTTTTATTTCTTCTTGTTTTATTTCTACATTATCTACTCTTGCAATATCTGGACCTTTATTGCAATAACCGATTAATTGTGCTAATTGCGCTTCTGTGCCTTGTGCTAAGACCTCTACATCACCATTATCTAAATTCTTTACCCACCCTTTAATACCCAGGTCAACAGCTTTATCACGAGTTCTTGCTCTAAAGAAAACTCCTTGAACTCGACCTTTACAAATTATATGAATTTGCTTCATTTCTTTGATAAAAGGATTCAAGTTTTAATATTTTTCCCTATTGAAAATAAGTGTCACTAGACATGTATGTGTCCAGTGGTAATAAGGCTTAATTCAATTAAATTCTTGATAATTAGGGTGTTTAGTATTCTCACAGGACACTAGACAACCACCCAGATAGAGTATATAAACTAACTTGATAACTAATATTCTGTTAGTAATCAACTGACACCCTTTGTTGGCAGGAGCCCCCCTTTCCTGCCCAACATGTCAAAAATCAAAGATTTTTGAGCATGCTCAGAAATCTACGATTTCAGACATCTCCTCCAAAAAAAACCAACAGGTGATAAAAAAATGGATATAAGTGTTAATACAATAAAAGACCTTTTTTACAGGCAAATAAAAGATTTGACATCAAGAACAACAGACAGCTTTGATTTACAATTCTCTGATAGGTGGTTGTGATGGAAGAAGAATATATGACTGAGACTAGTGAAGAAACTGATATCTACACAGAGAGTGGAATTGAAGATGATATGGATAACGATGGAATAAATGGATATGAACAAGGATTTATGCAAGGTTATCTTGCAGCATGAGGTGATTAAAGTTTTTAGAAAAAAAGAATTTATGGATTGGGAAAGCTACAAGAATAAAGTAGATCTATTAGATGTATTTCATTGGCAACAGAGTGTAAGAAGACAAAGCCTGAGAAATATTTAAGACTACTATTTATTTTTTGATTGTTAATTATATATTTTATTAACACAACATTTTTATATTGTTCTTTAACACCTTTTATTATGCAAGTTTTAACTCAAGATGAATTTAATGTAAGAAAAGAAGAGATTCTTATGAAGATTAAAGATGGGGCTGTATTTATACATCCTACTGACACTATTTATGGAATAGGTTGCAATGCAAATCATCAAAGTGCTGTAAAAAGAGTTAGAGAGATTAAAGCTAGAAATGAAAGGCCATTTTCTGTTATTGCACCTTCAAAAGAGTGGATTAATGAAAATTGTCATAATGGGGAAAAGTGGATTGAGAAATTACCAGGACCTTATACTTTAATTCTTAAACTAAAAAACAAAGAATGTATAGTTGATGAAGTTAATATGGGAATGGATACTTTAGGAGTAAGAATTCCTGACCATTGGTTTAGCAATGTTGCTTCTGAATCAAAAACACCAATTATTACAACTTCTGCTAACATAACAGGTGAAGACTTTATGACTACTTTAGATAATCTAGATCCTGAAATTGAATCAAAGATAGACTTTATAATCTATGAAGGAGAAAAACATGGAAAACCTTCAAAAATAATAGACCTCACTGATGGTGAGAAAGTTATTGAAAGATAATTATTTCTGAATTAAAAAAATAGTTTGTTACTCTAGAGAAGCAAAAAGCTTAAATATTCACAAATTTGCTTGATTAAAGGGTGTTATTTGTGAAGTGGTATGAAAAACTTGACTTTTTTGAAAATCCTTTTGAAGTCAATTTGTTTAAGACTGATTATGGGATGTTAGGATTAGATGAAGAAAAGAGAGAAGCGTTATATCGTGTTCGTTCTGGCAGTATGCTTTTAATTGAAGGACCAAAAGGATCGGGTAAGACTGCAATCCTTAGACATATTATTGATAATTTTAAAGGAAGAAATAGGTTAATCTATGTTAATGGAAAAAGGCTTAATCGAGGACTTGATATTGAAAGGCTTTTGCTTAATAGTTCTGGAATAAGAGGAAAGGTTTTTAGGAAAAAACCAAAAGGTATGATTTTATTGATGGATAGTATTGAAAGTATTTCAAAGCATAATGCAAATAAAATTAAATATTATTTTGATCAAGATTATTTGAGATCAGTGGTATTTACAACTAAGGATTATTCAAAAGTAAACATAGATGAAAGTATAAAAGATAGAATTGATAAAAGAATAATTAAACTTAACACCCTAAAGAAAAAAGATTATGTCGAATTAATTAAAATGAGATTAGAAGGTAAAGAATTATTTAGTAAAGAGATCTTAAAAATTATTGTATCAAATTCTGATAATCCAAAAGAAGCTTTGATTAATGCAGAAATTGTTGCTAATAATATTAATAAGAAAGGTATTGATGTTAAGAAAATTGAAGAACTTCTGGAAAAAGTAGAGAAAAAAGAAGAAGTAATTGATGATGTTTTCAAATGTTTAAATTGTGGTCAAAAAATGAAACAAATTGGTAAATATTGGCGGTGTCAAGATTGTCAAGATTTTTGTGATAATTGTGGAGCAGAAATTGAAAAGAAAGATATAACTTGTCCTGAATGTGGAGTAGAGATTGAAGAATGAGGGATTGGTATAAAGAAATAGGATTTAAAAATAATCCATTCAGCATTAAACCAAATAATAATTTATTTGGTGTTGAAAATAAGATTAAAAAAATTATTAAGTTAATTAAAGCTGGAGAATCTTGTTTTATTTCTGGAGATTATGGGTCTGGTAAAACTACTGCATTAAAGAAAATTATTAATGAATATGCTGGAGAAAATAAATTAATGTATGTTAATTTTGATTCAAATGCTAAATCTGTTAATTTTAAAAAATTGTTAATAGGTAGATCAGATTTATTTAAGAGACTAATAAAAATAAAAGCAAAAGAAGCAATATTATTAGCAGATGAAGTACAAGACATGACTCTAAAAGATGCAAAACAAATTAAAAATTATCGAGAAAAAGGGAACATTGATTCAATTATTTTTGTGGGTATTAAATTACCTAAAGAATTGATAGATTTTGTTGGAGAGAATCATTTTGAATTCAAAGGTTTAGATAATAATAGTGCAATTAAACTTACAAAAAGTAGAATTGGTGAGTCAAGGATTATATCTGACGAAAAAATCAAATTAATTAACAAAAAAAGTAATAATCCAAGAGATTTCTTAAAGAATCTTGAAGATGTTTTTAGATTTGCAATTGATTCCGGAAATAAGTATATATCTAAAGAACATATTAGGAAAGTATTAGGTTGATTCTAACAATAGTTTTTTAAAGGTCATTTTGTTTTTAATTGGTATGGAAGAGAATAAACTTGAGAAGGAAGCTAAGAAAGTTAAGATACTTGCTGCTGGAGATATACACGGAGATATTGGTCTAGCTGAAAAATTAGCTGAAAGAGCTGAGAAAGAAAAAGTTGATTTAGTAATATTATGTGGCGATTTAACAATGGCTGAAGAATCAACAGATAATATTATTGGGCCGTTTAAGAAAAGGCATGAAAAAGTTTTGATAATACCTGGAAATCATGAGAGTGTTGCAACTACAGATTTTTTAGCTGAATTATATGGGGTGAAGAATATTCATGGTTACTCTGTAAAGTATGGTGACGTTGGAATCTTTGGTGCTGGTGGAGCTAATATAGGTATTAATCAATTTGAAGAAAAAGAATTATATGATTTGTTGAAAAAAGGTTTTGATAAAATTAATTACTTAAAGAAAAAGATAATGGTTACCCATGTTCATCCATCTGGAACTAAGATGGAGAAATTCACCAAGTTTTTTCCTGGTTCATCTGGTGTTAAGAAAGCTGTTGAAAAGTTTCATCCTGATCTTTTACTTTGTTCTCATGTACATGAAGCTGAAGGTATTGAAGAAATGGTTGGAAAAACCAAAGTTATTAATGTTGGGAAGAAAGGTAAGATTTTCGAGATTTAACCTTTCAAAACACCAATTGGTTCAACTCTAACCACTTTTGGAGAAATTCCTGCTTTGTCAACTGATTCAATAACTTCTGAAACATCTTTGTAGGCATTAGGTGCTTCTTCTGCCAAAACCTTAGGAGATGTTGATTTTGCAATTATGCCTTTCTTGCCTAATTGATTTCTAATTTCTTCTCCACTGAAAGTTTGAATTGCTTTAGTTCTAGACATTGAACGTCCAGCACCATGACAGGAACTACCAAAAGTTCTTTTCATTGCATAATCTGTTCCTTTACAGATGAAAGAAGCAGTACCCATTGAACCAGCGATTAACGCTGGAACTCCTGGAAATGCACGTGTTGCGCCTTTTCTATGAACATAAACTTTTTTCATTTCACCATCAATCTCATACTCTTCTAATTTAACAACATTATGGCATAAACCATAAACAGTATGCATTTCCATCTCTTGCCAAGTTTTGTTAAATACTTTTTCAAAAGTTTCTCTGATCCAATGTGTCATAACAAGTCTATTAGTAAATGAATAGTTAACTGCACATTTCATTGCTGCAAAATAATCCTGACCTTCTGGTGAATTTACAGGAGCGCAAGCTAATTGTTTATCAGGAATTTCAATATTATATTTTTTTACTGCTTGTTCTTGAATTCTTAAATAATCTGAAGCTACTTGATGTCCAAAACCTCTTGAACCACAATGTAACATAATTAAAACTTGATCTTTATCTTTAATTCCTAATTTGTCTGCAAATTCTTTATCATAAATGTCTGTTACTTTTTGCATTTCTAGAAAATGGTTTCCAGCACCTAATGTACCTAACTGAGGTTTTCCACGTTTTTTTGCTAAATCAGATACTTTACTAGGGTCAGCACCTTCCATGCAACCGTTTTCTTCCATATTCTCTAAATCTTCCTTAACCCCATAACCATTTTCAACTGCCCATTTACATCCTTTTACCATAACTTCATCTAATTGTTGATCATCTAATCTTAATTTTCCTTTAGAACCTACACCGCAAGGTATTGCTTTGAAAAGTTCTGTAACTAACTCATCCATTTTTTCTTGAATTTCAGAAGCTTTAAGATTAGTTCTAATAGAATTAATACCACAATTAATGTCAAAACCACATAATCCTGCGCTAATTATTCCATTTTCAGCGTCAAATGCTGCAACAGAACCCATTGGAAGACCATATCCAAAATGTGCATCAGAAAGCGCAACAACAGGATCTAAAATACCAGGTAATTGAGAAACATTAGCTAATTGGCCAAGAGTATCATCTTGCAAACCATCAATTATGGATTTGTTGCCGATTATTAAGCCAGATACATTCATCTTGCCTTCCTTAGGAAGGACCCATTCATAATCATTAACTTTCTGAAGTTTTTCTTTGTAAGTCATATCTATGTGAAGTAATGGATGGTTTATAAATTTAATCATAGTAATATTTATAAATCAGAAAATATTCATATGCTAGAATGGCAGAACCACAAGAGCTATTTAAGAATTTTCACAAAGAAGAAAGCCATTCAAAGCATGAAACTAAGGCTGAGAAAGGTACTAAAATGGAAAATCATAAAGAAATTCATATCAAGATTAAATTTAAGCCAATATTTATTGAAAGAATGATTTATTCTGCTGTTATTATTATATTATTAATATTACTTTTCTTAAATCCGTTTGAACAATTACTTGCTGCTGGATCAAATGAAACAAATGTTGTAATTAGTGATGTTGATGATGCAGAAGATAATTCAACAGATACTACAAGTGATAGTACTGATACAAGCGATGATACGGATACGACTGATGACACAACGGATAGTACAGATACGACTGAAACTACTACTGTAACCCCGGATCCTGAACCAGAACTTTCTGGAGAAGTTACATTTGCTATTGGAATAGTTGAACTTAATGAAGATAAAACAAGAGTTGAATCAGTTACAGTAAGTATTGATAACCAATTGAAATTGTTTAGTCCAAAAGTAAGAATCTATTTTTATGATACTGGTAGTATAGATAGTTTTAAGACAGATTTTAATGAAATTTCTTTACCTTTATTGATAGCTGGAAAAGAAACTACAAAAAAGATTGAAAGATCAAGCATGGACTTTTCATACTTAAGAACTGATGATGAAGATAAAGAAACTTTTAAATTAGAATTATATGATGGTAATGAATTATTAGACACAAAAACAAAGATAATTTCAACTTCTTAAATTTGTTTATATATCTAAAACTAAAAGAGTTTTAGGTCATAAAAACTTATGCCAAGTTTTTATATATCTAAAGAAACTTTTACTTTATAACCATTATCTGTTTTAACTAGATGATATTCATAGTTAGTTACTGCTTTTACAACTGTTTCACCAATTTCAGGACGGATTGATTCGCCTTTTAGTTTAGCAATAACATGAGTTTCGTCTATTTCTTCTACTTCGAATCTTGAAAAAAACATTTCTTCAGTATCAACAATAGCAATAAGGCCTTGTAACCAATTTATCATAAGATTCTCAAGATTATCACCTTTAATTTCAAATTCTTCTGTTTCTAAAGGTTTTACTTCATCTAGCTTACAGATTATTGTAAACATAGCTTCAGCTGCGTTTTCAAACAATTCTTTTAGGTCTTTACCATAAGCCTCAAACATTACGTCTGACTTGATTGCATCAATAAATTTATATTTCATGATTAAGAAAGAAACAAAGTAGTATAAAAAGTTTTAGTATATATCAATAGAAACAGACTTTTCCTTTTCTTCAGAAACTTCTTCTGGTTGTTCTGCTGATTCTTCTGGTGTATTTGATACAGGAGGTGTATCAGAATTAAACATGTTAAAAATGCCAGTACTTGATGCTGGTGGTGTTTTAGGTATTTCTGGTGTTGATTCAGAAGTTTGTTCTGTTTGACCAAATGAATTAGGATTTTCAAAAAGATTTGTTGGTTGATTAGAATATGTTGGTGTTTCAGAGTTGTTTATTAAATGATTTAGCATAGAAATAACTTTTTTAATGTCGTGATGAGAATCTTCTTTTGTGTCTATAGTGATTTTCATACAGATTTTATTAAAAAGCTAGTATAAATAATTTTCTATATAAGAAACTCAATATTGAGTTCAAGAAGATCCCAAGTAGGATATTCTTCAACTATAGCTTTAACATAAGGTTCTTTTATCTTTCTTAAGATAGAAGGTTTTATTAGAATTCTTAATTTTGATTTGTCTATTTCAATCAATTCGTTACTTATATGATATTGTTTAATTATTTTATTTTTAATTTTATTTAATCTCAATAAATAATTACTTCTTAACTTTTTATTAAATAATATCTTAGCAAGATTATTTCTATAACCAAAAGAAGGTTTATCTAAATATATTGCTCCACGAATTAATGTACCTTCGCTTGTTAATTTGTCATATGGTCTTTTTATGTTCTTTGCTCTATGTTTAATCCTATTTGCTAATTGTACTTTATCTTTTAATTTTGCTGTACAATAATGAGTATTAACTTTTAGTTTATTTCTTTCTATGAAAGTAAATAATTTTAATGCTAAAACTTCTGAACCTTTGATAGCATAAGAGTATTCATCTTTGGTTTTGTACCCTAGTTCAATCAGTTTGTTAACTTTATTATCAGCAACTTCTAGCTCATTAAGATTAAGGAATTTAATTTGTGTTTTGTTTTTATTTAATTCGTTGATGTTTAGTATTATCTTTTTAATATCTCCTTCATGTTTAGGTACAGCAGGGATTTCTATTCCAACATCCCAATTATAATTTAATGCTAGTTTTAGTTTTGGCCAAAGATTATGGTCTTTTAGATCTAAATGAAATCTAATTTCGTCTAAGCCAGAGTTGTAAAGTTTTTGTAATGTTGGTTTATTTATTAAATCTAAAGAAGTGTATAAATGAATATGAAATTTCTTTGTAAATTGTTTTTTTAAAGATATTATTGCAGATAGTGTTCTTGAAAGTTTACATAATGGATCTCCACCAGTAATGCCTGCACCTTTTGCACTAATTAATTTAGCTTCCTGAATAATATCTTTAATATTTTTTGTAGGCCATTCATCTGCAAAGATTACATCTTTTTGATATTTCTGGTCAGAGATTGGACAGAAGTAACAGCACCTAGGACACAGACCAGTAATAAATAAAACTAGTTTTTCTCCTTTAACACATAATTGACAACCTTTTGCTAATTTTCCAACTTTGTATGAATAGTATGGCGTTTTATTGATTTTCATTATATTATAAAAAATAGTCAATCTTTATAAACATTCTTGAGACTAGAAAAATATGGTTGTAGAACGTATGAACCCTTTTGATGATGAGGGGAAGATTATAGGGATTTGTGGTGCAGAACATGTTTACAGATATATGTGGGCTGTTGAATATTTAAGAGAACAAGATTATTCAGGTACAATTCTTGATTGTGCATGTGGTTGTGGTTATGGTTCAAAGACCATTTCGTCCATCGGGCAGGTTATTGGAATTGATAAAAGTATGGAAGCATTGAATACTGCAAACAAATTGTATTCTACTCAAAATACTGAATTTATCCAAGGAGATTTAGATAATGAAGGTTTAAGAGAAATAATCACCGAATGTGGAGTTGAAGAATTTGGGGCAGTTGTTTCTTTTGAAACATTAGAGCATGTGGTTAATCCAAGATCCTTACTTAAACAATTTTATAATGTATTAAGACCAGATGGATATTTATTGTGCTCTGTTCCAAATGGTGCTAAGGAAGAAAGAGAAGGTGGGGAATTTATAAATAAGTATCATTTACATTCATTTAGTTTAGATGATATTACTTCTTTGTTTGAAGAATCTGGATTTGTTATTGACAGAGTCTACGGGCAAAGTGTATTTAAAATCCCACTTATGTGGTATAGGAAAATCAGGCAAGGCATATCAGAAAAATATCTTGAAAGATGTTTTGCAGAAACTGAATTGCCTGCCAAAGAAGAATGGTCAACTAGGTTTAAAGTTTTGATGTGGGGCATTGACAGAATATGTGATAATGAACATTTAGCCGAAGCCTTTTTTAAACCGAATAATCTACTTTTAAGTTGGGCCCCTAATATAGTTATTGCTGCTAGAAAAAAACAAGAATCATAAAAACATTCTCTGATAATTCATCCAAATATTATTCTTTGTTTCTTCTAATGTTAGTTTCTTGATTTCTGCAATCTTTTTGTATGATTCAATTATAAAAGCTGGTTCATTTAATTTATCCTTATATGGACCTAAGAAAGGTGCATCTGTTTCTGCAAATAATTGGTTAATATCAATCTCTTCTACCATTTCTTGAAATTGTTGAAGTCTAACTATATTAGTTGGGATTGAGAATGAATATCCTAAATCATATGCTCGTTTAACTAATCTTTTTTTACCAGAAAAACAGTGCATGATAACTTTTTTATGTCCTGAGCTTTCTAAAATATCTAAAGCATCTTCTTCTGCTTTTCTTGAATGAACAATAACTGGTTTATCAAGTTTCTTTGCAGTGTCTAACACTTTTTCAAAAACTGATTTTTGCATTAATTTATCTTTACCGTTCTTATAATCAAGTCCTACTTCACCAATTGAAACAAACTTTTCTTTATTCTTTTTCCAAAAGTCTAATTCTTTGTCAACATCAAAATTATTTTCTGAATTTGTTTCTCTTGTTAGAGCATCCATTGGATAAAGGCCAAAAGAAGGTTTAACAATATCATACTTTTTTGCAAAGTCTAACATTTGTCTATTTGTTTTGGGTGTAATTCCAGATGATACAATTATTTTAACACCAGCTTTTCTAGCATTATCAATAACTTCATCTAATCTTTCGATTATACCCTTAAAATCCAAGTGACAATGTACGTCTATTAACATAGGCTATGCAATAAGGGCTTTGTTTATAAATTTTAGTAAACATTTTAAAGGCAGATATACCTCTGAAGGGTAAATGAAAGTTGAAGATATAAAGAAGGGCAAAGAGAAAATAAGTGTTTTAACTTGTTATGATTATAGTTTTGCTAAAGCTATAGACGGTTTAGTAGATATTGTTCTAGTAGGTGATAGTGTTGCCAATGTTGTATATGGTGATGAAAATACTAGAGAGATGATTATTTATGATATGATAAGGCATACTGGAGCTGTTGCTAAAGGTATTTCCAAATCTTTAATTGTTGCTGATATGCCTTTTGGTTCTGATACAGAAGATAAGGTTATTGATAATGCTAAAAGATTGATTAGAGCAGGGGCGCATGCAGTAAAAGTTGAAGGTAAACCATCAATCATTAAATTATTGGTTGAAAATGGAATTAAAGTAATGGGCCATGTTGGATTATTACCACAAACAGCTGAAGAAATGAGAAAATATGGCAAGGATGATAAAGAAGCCAAAGAAATATTACAACAAGCTAAAGATATTGAAGAAGCAGGAGCTTTTGCTTTAGTTATTGAAAGTGTTCCAGATTCATTAGCTGGAATAATTACTTCACAAGTTAAGATTCCAACAATAGGTATTGGTGCAGGCAAAGAATGTGATGGACAAGTTTTAGTTTTATATGATATGCTTGGTTTATTTGATAAGGTTCCTGGTTTTGCAAAGAAATATGTTTCTTTGAATAATATGATAAAAGATGCAGTTGGAAGATATTCTAAAGAAGTTAAAGAAGGAAAGTTTCCATGAGAAAGGTTTTTACGTTTAAAATTTGATAATTTTCTATAATTTATGATTACCTTTAAAAAGCCAAAATTATTCTAACGACGTATGCCAAACATAGTATTAGGAATAAGTTCTAGCATAGCAGCTTTTAAGGTAATTGATTTAGTTAAGAAACTAAAAGGAAATTGTGTAGATATTATTATGACTAAAAATTCTACTAAGATAATTAGTCCTAAAGAGTTTGAAAAAATAACTAAGAAGAAAGTTGCTATTCAAGGTTTTAGAAAAGATTTTAATTATAAGAAATATATGAATGATAAGAAAAGTATTGAGCATATTTCTTTAGCTGATAAAGCTGATATTTTGATTGTAGTTCCTGCAACTGCTAATGTAATTGGGAAAATAGCTAATGGAATTGCTGATGATTTGTTGACAACCACTGTAATAGCTTCTGAGGCTCCGGTATTAATTTGTCCTGCAATGAATGTTCATATGTGGCAAAATCCTATTGTTAAAGAAAATGTTTCTAAATTAAGAGAATTGGGTTATTATTTTGTTGAACCAGAAGACGGGATGCTTGCTTGTGGTTATGAAGGAAAAGGACGATTAGCAGCTATTGATAAAATTTATTCTGAAATTGAGAATATAATTGAGAATAAGAATAAACTAAAAGGTAGAAAAATAATTGTTACTGCTGGTGGCACATCTGAAGATATTGATGAAGTTAGAACTATAACCAATAAAAGTTCTGGAAAGATGGGTATTGCAATAGCAACAGAAGCTTACAAACAAGGTGCTGAAGTTTTATTGTTAAAAGGTAAGAATTCGGTTGATAGTAACATACAATTTATTGAATTTAATGATGTTAATGATTTATTTGATAAGGTTAAAGAAAATATTAAAGAATATGATACTATATTTCATGCTGCTGCTGTTTCAGATTTTACAATTGATAAAAAACAAGGAAAAATTAAATCTAGTAAGTCAGTTAATCTAAAACTTAAACCAACAATTAAGATAATTGATCAAATTAAGAAATTAAATTCAGATATTAAGTTAATAGGATTTAAGCTAGAAAGTGGAGATTTAGTTGAAAAAGCGTATAAAAAATTAAAACAAAGTAAAGCTGATTATATTATTGCTAATAGTACTAAAGTTATTGGTAAGGATATCACAAAAATTTATTTAATAGATAAGAATAAAAAAATTATAAATCTAATTGGAAGTAAGAAAGAAGTTGCGAGGAAGTTAATTGAAAATGTTAGTGATTAAAACTATAAAGGAAATGCAAGAATACTCTGATACTGTTAGGTCTGAAGGTAAAGTAATAGGATTTGTTCCAACAATGGGTTATTTGCACGAAGGTCATTTATCTCTTGTAAAGAAAGCTAAAGAATGTGATGTAGTAGTTACTTCTATTTTTGTTAATCCAACACAGTTTAGTGAGAATGAAGATCTTGATGATTATCCAAAAGATTTTGAAAAAGATAAAGAGTTGTTAGAAAAAAAAGGTGTTGATGTTTTGTTTTATCCTAGTGTTGAAGAAATATATCCTGAAACTAATTTAACTTGGGTTGAAATGTTTGGATTAACTGATGTGTTATGTGGAGAATCTAGACCAACACATTTTAGGGGTGTAACTACAATAGTTTCAAAATTATTCAACATTGTTAAACCAAAGAAAGCTTATTTTGGACAGAAAGATTATCAACAAAGTCTTGTAATAAGAAAAATGGTTAAAGATCTTAATGTTGATGTAAAAATTATAACTTGTCCCATTGTTAGAGAAGAAGATGGATTAGCAATGAGTTCTAGAAATGTGTATTTGAGTTCTGAAGAAAGAAAAAGTGCTTTATCTTTAAATAAATCTTTAGAAATGGCTAAAGAATTGATATACCAAGGCGAAGATTCTGTTGAAATAATTAAGAAAAAGATTGTTGAATTTATTTCCAGATATGAATATACAAAAATTGATTATGTTGAAATATTGAATGGTGATAATCTTAAGAAGATTGATAAGATTGAAGGTAGAATTGTTATTGCTTTAGCAGTATTTGTTGGTAATCCTAGATTAATTGATAATATACTTATTGAAAAATGAAAGCAGGAATAGATTTTGGATCAAGTATGACGGATTTAGTAGTTGTTGATGGAAAAAAGATAGTTGAAAGAATAAGCTTTAAACAAAATAATAAGATAAATCTAAAAGGGATTATCAAAAGTTATAATGTTAAAGAAATTAATGTTACTGGTGCTTATGCTAAATCAATAAATGGTTATAAAGTTAAGAAGATTGACGAAATTAAGTCTATAGGTAAAGGTGGACTATTTGTTTCTGGTGCTAAAACAGCTTTGGTTGTTAGTATTGGTTCTGGAACAGCAATGGTTTCATGCAAAAAAGAGTTTAAGCATATTGGTGGAAGTCCAATAGGTGGGAAAACAATAGAAGGTTTAGGAAAACTTTTGTTAAATACTAATGACTTAAACAAAATTGAAAAGATGGCTGAAAAAGGTAAGATTGAGAATGTTGATCTTATGATTAAAGATATTTATCCAAAAGGTATTGGGTTATTAGGAGCTAAAGCAAGCGCATCACATTTTGGTAAAGTCAAAGGTAATAAGAATGATATTGCTTTAGGTTTATTGAACATGGCTGCACAGAGTATTGGAACTTTAGCTGTTTTTGGAGCTAAATCTGCTGGCCACAGAAAAATTGTGTTAACTGGTGGCTTAACTAAATTGAAGATGTTTAGAAAAGTTATCAAAGATAGAATCAATACCTTATCAGATATCCCAGTTGAAATTCCAAGAAATAGTAGTGTTGCTACTGCTATTGGTTGTTTGTTAAATTAAAGAGGTATATGTTTTAATATTTCTCTTAAATCTTTCTTATCAATGACTATATCTGCTACTCTTTTTAATTCTTCATCTTTTGCATCAAAAGCTATTGCTAAACCTGCTTCTTTTGCAATCTGGATGTCGTTATGATGGTCACCAACAAAAACACATTCTTCCATTTCAAAATTATGTTTTTTTGCAACAAGTTTTAGTGCTTCTGCTTTTAATCCCATATCATATTCTGTTACGTGGGCTTTCATGAATTTCCCATCTTCGTCAAAGAACATCTGTGAAAGATAATAATCATCAAAGAGTTCTTTGTAATTAGGTAAAAGGTGATCTAAGATTACAGAAACTGTTCCAGATACTATTGCTAGCTTTAATCCTGCTTGCTTTATGGTTTGAATTGTTTCTAAAGCACCATCCATTAACTTGATATTTGCTTTAATCATTGCTTTTTCAAAGTCTCTTTTTGTTACGCCTTTTTCTTTCCACATCCCAATATCATGTTCTGCCCATTCTGAATAAGTGATTTCGCCTTTGTAGAACTTTTCTTTTGCGTGTTTTCTTTTATTCATATCAATTTCAAAGGCGTTATGAAAAAGTTCCCAAGAATATACAATATTATCTACTAAAGTGCCATCAACATCAAAACAAACTAGTTTATATACCATATTTAATAGTGAATTTGATTGATAAATAAAAAACTATTCATTACAAAAAACTTTATAAAGCTAAGAATAAAACCCAGATTAGGTGATGTTTAATGACAATAGTCGGATTTGGATTTAATAAAATTGAAGTTGAGAAAAAAGAAGGAGCTAAAGGTAAGATTAACATTAGTAATAATGTATCTATAAAAGATGTTAAAGAAACAACCTTAGCAGTTGGTAAAGATAACCCAACAGTTCTTAAATTTACATTTGAATTTGTTTCAAGTTATGAACCAAAAGTAGGAAATGTATCTTTAAGCGGAGAATTAACATTCATGGAAAGCTCTGAAAAAATAAAAGAAATTCAAGCTAAATGGAAAAAAGAGAAAAAGCTACCCACAGATGTAATGGGACCTATTCTTAATACTGTTTTGGCAAAGTCAAATATCTTAGCTTTGATATTAAGTCAAGAAGTTAATTTGCCACCACCAATTCCATTACCTAAATTAAAAGTACAAGAATAAATTTCCTTTTAAAATAAGGTGAAGAAAGATATGCCTAAAGAGATTAAGCTAAAAGTTGCAGAAGCTATACAAGATGATGTCAATAAAGGCATTGTTCGTATTGATAGTAGTTTTCTAACCCAGATTGGTGCAAGAGTAGGAGATATTATTGAAGTTCAGGGTGAACGAAAGACTGTTGCAATTGCTGATAGAGCTTATCCAGGTGATATAGGACTTAATATTATTAGAATGGATGGTATAGTTAGAAAAAATGCTAAGACTGGTATTGGAGAACTTGTAATTGTTAGAAAAGCTGAAGTTAAAGAAGCTAAAAAAGTAATAATTGCTCCTGCTAGAAAAGGTATTGTTGTGAGAGCTTCTCCTGATTTATTTAAACAAGGTTTGTTAGGCAGAGCTGTTGTTAAAGGAGATATTGTTAGTTTGGGCGGAACAAGAAGAAGACGTACAGCTACCACACAAAATCCTTTTTTTGATGATGTATTTAGTTTATTAGATGAAAGTCCAATGAGTGGTTTTGGATTTGGGGACATAAAATTTGTTGTAGCTGATATATTACCAAAAGGTACATCTGCTTTCATAGGCGACCATACACAAGTTGAGTTTAATCCAGAAGGTGTAGAAGTAGCTGAAGAAAAAGTTCCTGAAGTAAGTTATGAAGATATTGGTGGATTAAGTGAAGAGATAAAAAAAGTTAGGGAAATGGTTGAATTACCATTAAAACATCCAGAAATTTTTGAAAGGTTAGGTATAGAACCACCAAAAGGTGTTTTGTTACATGGCCCACCAGGAACAGGTAAAACACTGCTTGCAAAAGCTGTTGCTAATGAAACAAATTCACATTTCATATTAATTAATGGTCCAGAGATTATGAGTAAATATTATGGGCAATCTGAAGAAAACATCAGAAAGAAGTTTGATGAAGCTGTTAAGAACGCACCATCTATTATTTTTATTGATGAAATTGATGCAATTGCTTCAAAAAGAGAAGAAACTAAAGGTGAAGTTGAACGTCGTGTAGTTGCACAATTATTAGCTAACATGGATGGATTACAAAACAGGGGAAAAGTTGTTGTAATAGCTGCAACAAATATACCAAATGTTTTAGATCCTGCATTACGTAGACCAGGTAGATTTGATAGAGAAATTGAAATTGGTGTTCCAGATAGTAATGGGAGATTAAATGTTCTTAAGATTCATACAAGAAATATGCCTTTGTCAAAAGATGTTAAACTTAAGGAAGTTGCAGAAATAACACATGGTTTTGTTGGAGCTGATTTATCTGCTTTAGCAAAAGAAGCTGCAATGATTGTTATAAGAAGAATATTACCAGATTTAAAATTAAAAGAAGAAGAAGCAATATCATCAGAACTTCTTGAGAAACTTAAAATTAAAAATAAAGATTTTATCGAAGCTTTGAAAGTTGTAAGACCTTCTGCATTAAGAGAAGTATTAATTGAAATTCCAAATGTAACTTGGGATGATGTTGGTGGTTTAGAAGATGTTAAGCAAGAATTAAAAGAAGCTGTTGAATGGCCACTTAACCATCCAGAAGCTTTTACTAAATTAGGTGTTAAGCCACCAAAAGGAATTTTACTTTATGGTGCTCCTGGAACAGGTAAAACAATGCTTGCAAAAGCTGTTGCTAATGAAAGTAAAAGTAATTTCATTTCAATTAAAGGTCCTGAATTACTATCAAAATGGGTTGGTGAATCAGAAAAAGCTGTAAGAGAAATTTTTAAGAAAGCTAGACAAACATCACCTACAATTATTTTCTTTGATGAAATTGATAGTTTAGCACCTAGAAGAGGTGTTGGATCTGATAGTAGAGTTCATGAACAAGTTGTTAACCAAATATTAACTGAACTTGATGGGTTAGAAGAAATGCATGATGTTGTTGTTATTGCTGCAACTAATAGGCCAGATATAATGGATCCTGCACTACTAAGACCTGGAAGATTTGATAGGATTATTTTAACTCCTGCTCCTGATTTAAAGACTAGAGAAAAGATATTTGAAGTTCATACTGAAGGTATGCCATTAAAAGGTGTTGATTTAAAAGAACTTTCAGCTAACACAGAAGGTTATGCTGGTGCAGATATTGAATCTGTATGTAGAGAAGCTGCAATGCTTGCTTTACGTGAATCAGACCTTAAAGCTGAAGAAATAACTAAGAAAAACTTTGAAGATGCTTTGGCAAAAGTAAGTCCTTCTGTTAGTCCTGAAGTTGAAAAATCTTATGAAGAGTTAAAACAACATTTCTCAGCTGCTCGTGGTAAACAGATGCAAGAAGAAAAACCTAGTTATTATGGTTAGTTAGTTTTCTTAATCGAAAGATATTTATATGATATTGCCAAAGAATTAATTGGTGATATAATATGGCTTATATATTTGGATATGGTTCGTTAATGTGGAGACCTGATTTTGATTATACACAAAAGTTTGAAGGTGCTGTACTTCTTAATTATCACAGAGAATACAATAAAAAATCTACTGTTGAATGGGGTACAAGTGCAAACCCTGCCCCTACAATGGGTTTAGAAAATGGGGGACAATGTGCAGGAGTATGTTTTCAAGTTGATGATAATCAGCTTAAAGTAGCTCTGAATAAACTTAAAAAAAGAGAAGGAAAAACTTTTGCAGATAGTTTTACTGGAAATCCTCAAGGTAATGTTAAGATTGGCAGACAAACTGTAAAAGCTTATTTTCCATTAAATAAAAGAAATAAGACGTATATTCCACCTAGTGTTAGTTTAGAAAAAAGGGCCGAGATGGTTATGGTAGCAAAGGGTAAATCCGGAACAGGTATTGAATATGTTAGAAAAAATTTGTTTGATTTGGAAAGTAGAGGTATTAAAGATAAAAATTTGGAACAAATGTGGACTGAAGTCTCAAAATTATTAGGTGAGCATAAAATACCAGTTACATTGCAATCTTTTAAGGCAGAAACTATTGAAAAAGCAAAAAGAGATTTAGGTATTGTCAAACCAGTTATAGTTGGATTATCACCATCAATTAGAAGGATGGCAGGAGTTAGACCAGGGGATACAATAACTCTAATTGGACCTCGTCATCTAGTAGGCCATAAACATGCAGAACCAATTGTTGTGAGAGCTAACGAAGGTAAGATACCTTTAACAGCAAATACACGAAAACTTGTTGGAATTAATAAATCATGGGTTAAAAAAACTGTTGAGATACATGTTTTAAAAGGTATGGTTGAATTTATGCAAGTTGTTGAATAAAACAAATTAGAAGCCTAGTTATTATGGTTAGTATTTGGTAATCCATATTTCTTAACAAAAAAATGATAACCTACTTTATTAAACAAATATTCTAGTTTTGATTCTGGTCCACCAATAATAGGTACTTTCTCAGCCATTTTTGTTACAGTAGATAAAGCAATAAAAGAAGTTAATTCAGTTGGTGGCCTTGAACTGTAAGCTATTTGACAAGGATATGCTAAAGGTCCAATCTTTGGTACAAAACCACCAAGTGCAAAATAAGGAATTGGTTTTTTTTGAATTTTTGCTTTAGTTATTGCATATGTTGAATAAGCGCCTCTGTATAAAGATCCTAGAAATATTTCACTTTGCAACCAAACACTTTTAGGAATGTAATCAGTAATAGTTAACGCTCTAACAACCCATTGAGTGCCTTGAGCTGCTAATGTAGCAGCAATATGAGAACCCCAATCTGAAAGATATTCAGTAATATTATCATCAGCTAATTGTTCTTCAAGTAAAGAAGCTTGATCTAGGGTAAGTGCACCTCTTTTTTGCCATGTTTCTATATTAGATGAAATCATCTGCCTTATCTTGGTTGTTCTGTCATTAGGAGAAAAAATAAATTTAAGTGATGCTTTTAATTTTTCACCTAAAGTTGCTGATTGACCATTATCTTCATAATGAATTGCAACCTTATCCTCTAGACCAGAATCAAACGGTGATAATAATGATTGTGACATAAGATTAGAAGTTAAAGCATTTTTATAAAACTAAGTACAAACATTAAATTTATAAATTCCAAGCAATTTCTTTATTATTGAATTAAAATGATAAGTGATTGTCCGTGGCAAAATTAATGGAATTCTAAGTGATTTTATAGCTAGTACATCAATACTAACCAAGAATAAACTAAAAAGAGTTAGATTTAGCCTTATTTTAGCAATTAAAGTAATAATTAAGCAGATTCATATTCTAAGTAAAGCCAAAAAACAAAAAAATTTATATAAAATATGTATTATAAACTATAAGTTAGGGGGGGTAATCCAGTATGGATAAAGAAAATATAGACAAAGCTAAAGTAGGAAGTATAGTTACAGTAGTAAAAACCATTGATAAAGCTGAAGATCCTATTGAATTATTTGCAAAACTCTCTGATTATGGAAGAAAAAAGAATTGTTTACTACTAGAATCTGCTGATATTCTTGAAAAATATGGTGAATTAAGTATAGGAACTGCTAATCCTTGCCTTAAAGTATCAGGTAATAAAGAAGATTTTGAGATCTTAGCATTAAATGTTAAAGGAGAAATGTTTCTAAAAGAGATTAAGAATGATTTTAAGTTTTGTGATAAAGCAGTTTACAAAAAAGATTCAATTAAAGGTAAATTAATACCTAAAAGAAAAACAGTTTCTGAAGATGAACGTTTAAAGTTAAAAACTCATATGGATATTTTAAGAGTAATTGCTTTTAAATTTAAAGCATCTGAAAAACCATTTGTACCATATTGTGGTTTGTTTGGTTCTATATCATATGATTTTATTGATCAATTTGAAGATTTGCCTGAAAATAAGAATGATCCATTAAATGATCCTGATTATGAATTATATTTTGTTGATAATCTTTTCTTAATAGATCATAAAGCAGATAAAACACACATAATTGCTAATGCATTAATAACTAATCAGAAAAAAGAAGAAATTGTTAAAAATATAGAGAAAACAATTGACATTTATGAAAAAGCAATTTCTGCAAAGATTCCAGTAGTAAAGAAAAGAGCAAAAAAATCTGCAGACATGGAAACAGATACAGAACAAGATGAATATATTAAGATTGTTAACAAACTTAAAAAAAATATTATAGAAGGAGATGTTTTCCAGGTTGTTCCTTCAAGAACAATAACAATGAATTATAATGCTGAACCATTAGACATATATGAAAAATTGAAGAAAGTTAATCCAAGTCCGTACATGTTTTACATTAATGGTTCAAACGGTGCATTACTTGGTGCTTCTCCTGAAATGTTTTTAAGGGTTGAAGGTGACAAAGAAAAAGTTGTTAAAATAAGACCAATTGCAGGAACTAAGCCAAGAGGTATTATTAACGGTGAAATTGATCATGATTTAGATTCTAAGTATGAAGCTGAACTTAAGATTGATCCAAAAGAGTTAGCAGAACATACAATGTTAATAGATTTAGCTAGAAATGATGTAGCTAAAGTTTCTAAGCCTGGAACAAGGTATGTTGATAAACCATATATTGTGGAGAAATATTCACATGTTCAACACCTTGTTTCAAATGTAAAAGGAATATTAAAAGATGATTTAGATGCTTTACATGCATATCTTGCAACAATGAATATGGGAACTTTAACTGGTGCACCTAAAATTGAAGCTATGAAATTAATCAGAGAAGTTGAGAAGAATAAAAGAGGATTTTATGGTGGTGCTGTTGGTTATCTTACACCAAGTGGAGATTTTGATTCTTGTATTGTAATTAGATCAATGAGATTAAAAAATAATAAAGCATATTTGCGAGCTGGTGGAGGAGTTGTTTATGACTCAATTCCAGAAAGTGAATTTCAAGAGACAGAGAAGAAAGCAAGAGCTTGCATTAAAGCTATTGAAATGGCAGGTGGTCTTAAATGAAAGTACTATTCATAGATAACTTTGATTCATTTACATTTAATCTTGTAGATGAGTTTGAGAAACGAGGATGTGAAATTAAAGTTTATAGAAATAATACTGATATGAGAACAATTAATTCTGTTGTTACTAAATTTAAACCTCAATTGATTGTGATTTCACCAGGGCCATCAACACCTGAAAAAGCAGGCAATTCAATTGATATAATTAAAGAATATTATGAAAAAATTCCAATATTTGGTGTTTGTTTAGGACATCAAGCAATTACTGTAGCTTTTGGTGGAAAAGTTGAGAAAGCTCCTAAAACAGTTCATGGTAAACCTTCAAAGATAGTTCATGATGGTCAAGGAATGTTTAAAGGAATTGAACAAAATTTCCAAGCTGGAAGATATCATTCTTTATGTTCTACTGAAGTACCTTACTGTTTTGAAATCTCTGCAAGAACCGAAGATAAGTCTGTTGTTATGGGAATAAGACATAAAGATTTTCCTGTAATAGGTGTACAATTTCATCCAGAATCTGTATTAACTCCTGTTGGGAAGATGATAATTGATAACTTAGTGGAGATGTTTGGGAAATGATACAAGAAGCAATACAGATGTTAATTGATGGTAAAAACTTAAGTCAAGAGCAAGCAGAAGCAGTAATGAATCAAATAATGAATGGTGAAGCTACTGATGCTCAAATTGCAGGTTTTTTAGTTGCTTTAAGGTTAAAAGGTGAAACCATACCTGAAATTACTGCTTGTGCAAAAGTTATGCGTGAAAAAGCTACAAAAATTAAACCAAGCAATCATAAATTTCTTGTTGATGTAGTAGGTACTGGTGGAGATAAGACAGGAACTTTTAACATTTCAACTACAGCTGCTTTTGTTGTTGCTGGAGCAGGAGTTCCAGTTGCAAAACATGGAAATAAAAGTGTAAGTTCTAAATCTGGTTCTGCAGACGTTTTATCAGAGCTTGGTGTAAAAATAGATCTTGATCCTAAAGAAGTTGAAAAATGTATAAATAAAATAGGAATTGGTTACATGTTTGCTCCAAAGTTTCATAGTGCAATGAAATATGCAATCGGCCCTAGAAAAGAGTTAGCTGTGAGAACAATATTTAATATTCTTGGACCATTAACAAATCCAGCTGAAGCACCGTTTGAATTAATGGGTGTTTTTGATCCAGAACTTACAGAACCATTAGCTGAAGTTCTTGGAAATCTTGGATGTAGACGTGCTTTGGTTGTACACGGCGAAGGTTTAGATGAAGTTACTATAACAGGTAAAACAAAAGTTTCTGAATATGTTTCAGGACATATCAGAAATTATGAAATCAAACCTGAAGATTTTGGAATTAAAAGTGTATCTTTAGATAAAATCAAAGGTGGAAACCCTGCTGAGAATAAAAAGATTTTATTAGATATTTTAGAAGGTAAAGAAAAAGGTTCAAAAAGAGATGTTGTTGTACTGAATGCTGCTGTTGCGTTATTTGCGGCTGAGAAAGTTGAAGATATTAAAGAAGGAATAAAACTTGCAGAGGAATCAATTGATTCTGGTAAAGCTTTAAAAAAGTTAGAGGAATTAAAAAAATTCAAATGATATTAGATAAAATTATCCAGGAAAAAAGAAAAGAGTTAAGTGGAAAACCATATCTGAATAGTTTTATATCTAAACTTAAGAAGTCTAATAGAAATTTCAAGAAAGCTATTTCACAGAAAGGTATTAATTTAATTGCTGAAATTAAGAAAGCTTCCCCATCTCGTGGATCAATTAGAAAAGATTTTAATTTAAGTAAAGTTGTTGATGCATATGATGTTGATGATGTTGCTGCTATATCTATTTTAACCGACGAGAAGTTTTTTCAAGGAAAACTAGAGTATTTAACAAAGGTTAGGAAATTAACAAAAAAACCATTGTTGAGAAAAGATTTTATTATTGACGATTATCAAATTTATGAAGCAAGACATTATGGTGCAGATGCAGTCTTGTTAATAGCAGCAATATTAACAAAAGGTCAAATTGATAGATTTATTGATGTCGCAAATAAATATAACATGGATTGTTTGGTTGAAGTTCATACATCAAATGAATTAAAGAATGTTCTTGAAACTAAAGCAGAAATAATTGGTATAAATAATAGAAACCTAAACAGTTTAAGAACAGATTTAAACACAACATTAAGATTAATTAATAAGATTCCAAAAAATAAGATTATTGTTTCAGAATCAGGGTTTAGTTCAAAAGAAGATATTGAAATGATTAAAGGCAGAGTTAATTCTATTCTTGTTGGAACTTCACTAATGAAAGAAAAAGAAATTGGCAAGAAAATAAATGAATTTATGAGGCCAAAAATTAAGATTTGTGGCATTACAAATCAAAAAGATGCATTAGCATGTAAAAATAATGACATTATTGGATTTAATTTCTATGAAAAGTCTCCAAGATACATTAAAAAAGATAATGCTAAGAAAATAATATCTAAATTGCCAAAAGATGTTCTAAAAGCGGGAGTATTTGTTAATTCATCATTAGATGAAGTATTAAATATTGTAAAATCATGTAAATTAGATATTGTTCAACTTCATGGAGATGAAGATAATAACTTTATTAGAAATGTTAAGACTAAAACTAAGAAAAAAGTTATAAAAGCTATTAGGGTTAAAACAACAAAGGATGTAAAAGCAGCTGAAGATTTCTTTGATGCAGACTTTCTTTTGTTTGATACTAAGAAAAATGGAATTTATGGTGGAACAGGTAAAGTTTTTGATTGGAAATTACTAAGAAAAGTTGATAAACCATTTTTCTTGAGTGGTGGATTAAATATGCAGAATATTAAGAATGCTATAGATGCAACAGACCCTTATGGGGTTGATATTTGTTCAGGCGTAGAAACAAAACCTGGAAAAAAAGATGTTAATAAAATTAAAAAGATAACATTGTTGGTAAAATAATGAGAAAAACAAGATTTGGAAAATATGGTGGAACTTTTATCCCAGAAACATTAGTTCCTGCAGTTGAAGAATTGATTAGTGCTTTTGATAGATATAAGAATGATAAAAAGTTTAATCGTGAACTTGAAATATTGTTTAAAGATTATGTTGGTAGGCCAACGCCGTTAACTTTCTCGCCAAAACTATCAAGAAAACTTGGATGTAAAGTTTATTTGAAAAGAGAAGACCTTGCACATACTGGTGCGCATAAAATTAATAATGCCCTTGGACAAGCTTTGTTGGCAAAATATATGGGTAAAAAAAGAATTATTGCAGAAACTGGAGCAGGCCAACATGGTGTTGCAACCGCAACTGCTTGTGCAAAACTTGGTATTGAATGTGAAATTTATATGGGTTCTGTTGATATTGAAAGACAGAAACTTAATGTTTTTAGAATGAAATTGCTAGGTGCTAAAGTTAATTCTGTAGATAGTGGTGGCAAAACTCTAAAAGATGCTATTAATGAAGCACTACGTGATTGGACTGCTAATGTTAGAACAACACATTATTTGCTTGGATCAGTATTAGGACCTCACCCATATCCTGAAATGGTTGCACATTTTCAGAGTATTATAGGTAAAGAAGCTAAAAAACAGATATTGAATCAAACTGGAAAATTACCTAATGCAATAATTGCGTGTGTTGGAGGAGGGAGTAATGCAATTGGTATATTTAGAGAATTTGTTAAATATAAAAAGGTTAAATTAATTGGTGTGGAAGCAGGTGGCTTAGGAATTAAAACTGGAAAACATGCTGCTAGGTTTGCTGATAAGAAATTAGGAAGATTAGGAATATTGCATGGAACATTTACTTATGTAATGCAAGACAAGTATGGACAGATATATAATACACATTCAGTATCTGCTGGTCTTGATTATTCAGCAGTTGGCCCAGAACATGCATATCTAAGAGAAATGAAAAGGGCTGAATATGGTTACGCTACAGATAAAGAATGTTTAGATGCTTTTAAATTTTTAAGTAAAGAAGAGGGAATAATTCCTGCTTTAGAATCAGCTCATGCTGTTGGTTATTTAATGAAAAATGCTAAGAAGTTCAAAAAACAAATAGTTATAGTTAATATTTCAGGCAGAGGAGATAAAGATGTTGTTGAAGCTGCTCGTGTTATGAGGATGAAAATATGAGCCGTTACAAAAAAGCTTTTTCAAAAGGAAAAGTGTTGATACCTTTTACAGTAATTGGAGATCCAGATTATAGAACAAGTTTAGAAATAGTTAAAACAATAATTAATTCTGGAGCAGATGTTTTAGAATTAGGTTTTGCTTTCTCAGATCCAATTGCTGATGGTCCAACTATTCAAGCTGCTGACATGAGGGCTTTAAATAATAAGATTAACACAGATAGGGCTTTTGAGTTTATCAAGCAGATTAGAAGGTTTAGCGATATACCAATTGGTTTGTTAGTTTATAGTAATTTAATTTATCAAAAAGGCATTAATAAATTTTACAAAGATGCTAAAAAAGCAGGTGTTGATTCTATACTAGTTGCTGACATGCCAATTGAAGAAGCGAAGGATTATATTAAAGCAGGTAGGAAAAATAAAGTTGATACAGTATTTATTGTTTCTCCGTTAACTTCAAATGAACGACTTAAGAAGATTTCTGAGAAAATAAGAGGTTTTGTTTATGTTGTTGCTAGATTAGGAGTTACTGGTGCAAAAGTAAACATGGAAAATGACACATTAAAACTAATCAGAAGAATTAAGCCTCAAACTTCTTTACCACTATGTGTAGGTTTTGGAATTTCTAAACCAGAACATGTTAAAGCTATAATTAAAGCTGGGGCTGATGGAGCAATTGTAGGAAGTTCTGTTGTTAAAATAATTGAGAAGAATTTAAATAATAAGAGAATAATGTTAAGTAAGATTAAAGATTATATTCAAAGAATGAAAAATGCAACAAGAGGTGTATAATGGCTTTTACAGTTACTCCCTGGGAAGTTTCCGGTGAAGTTGATTATAATAAATTAATAAAAGAGTTTGGAACGCAACCATTAGATGATAAGATTCTAAAAAGAGTAAAAAAGCATACTGGCGAACTTCATCCTTATCTTAAGCGTAAGATTTTCTTTTCTCACAGAGACCTTAGTTGGATTCTAGACGAGTTTGAAAAAGGAAATAAGTTTTTTCTTTATACAGGGCGAGGCCCTAGTGAAAAAGTTCATCTTGGACATTTAACAGTATGGAAATTTACTAAATGGTTACAAGATAAATTTGGGGTTGACTTATATTTTCAGTTAACAGATGATGAAAAATTCTTGTTTAAAAAAGATTTAAGTATTGAAGATACTAATAAACTTGCTTATGAGAATGCTTTAGATATTATTGCATTGGGTTTTGATCCTAAAAAGACTTTTATTTTCTCAAATATTGATTATGCAAAAACAATGTATAAACAAGCTTTAAGAGTTGCTAAAAAATTAACTTTCTCAACAGTAAAAGCTGCTTTTGGATTTAGTGATAGCAACAATGTTGGACAGATTTTCTTTACGTCAATGCAATCTGTTCCTTGTTTCTTGCCTTCAGTATTAAAGAAAAAGAATATACCTTGTTTAATTCCGTTAGCAGTTGACCAAGACCCACATTTTAGGATTACTCGTGATATAATGCCAAAACTTGGTTATTATAAACCAGCAATAATACATCAAAGATTTTTACCTGCTTTAGAAGGAACAGGTAAAATGTCTGCATCTTCAGGAATAACAATATATACGACTGATACACCAAAAGAAGTTAAGAAAAAGATCAATAAATATGCTTTTTCAGGTGGTAAAGATACAGTTGAAGAACATAGAAAAGTTGGTGGTAATCCTGAGATTGATGTGTCGTATCAATGGTTAACCTTCTTTGAAGATGATGATAAAAAGTTAAAGAAAATATATGATGATTATAAATCTGGAAAATTATTAAGTGGTGAGTTAAAAGCAATATTAATTGAGAAAATTAATGGATTCTTAGCTGAACACCAAAAGAAAAGGGAAGAAGCAAGAAAAAAACTTGACAAGTTCATTATTAAAGATTAAATTTATATAGTATTAATACAAATTAAGTTATAGGTGCTTAGAAATCAATGATTTCTGGCACCTCAAAAATTGAAAAAATTTTTGATAGGTGATAGATTATGGTTCCAAAAAATATTGTGCCATTAAAGGGCAGTTTTATGTTAACATCTCTAATAGGATTTATTATATCTTGGTTATATGTTTTACCAAGAGATAAGACATGGGGATTTACATTTATACTATTTTTTGTACTAATGTTTATTTCTTCAATGATATCTATGACTTATCAGCCAATACCTTTTCCTAAGAAATAATTTAGAAAGTAAATTCTTTTTTCTTTTCTACTAATGCAGATGGAGATTCTCCACCATGCCATGTGATTCTTGGTCTGATTCTAATAGAATACATCCTTTCATTATTATCATCAAAGATTATTGCTGAACCTTTTGAACTTGGAAGGTTGTTTAGGTGTTTGTCAAGGCCCTCACGCATATAACTCTGCATTAACATCCCTAATGCTTTAACATCTAAATTTGCAGTTAATCTGTGTGATAAAACAGTATCAGATTGAGTCATGACATCTGTATGAATCTTTCCTGGTTGTTGGGTAGCGAGAATCAAAGATATGCCTGGTTGTCTACCTTCTCTTAAGATTGTAATTAAAGCTTGGGATGCAGGAGTTTTTCCTTGATTAGGAAGAAATTCATGGGCTTCATCAATAACAAGCCAAACTAATGGTTCTTTTTTGTGCAAAACTTTTTCTTCTTCTTCTTGGGCATCAACTAAACTTGTCATACGCATAACATCGTGAAATTCCTCGTCTTTTCTTGCAAGCATTCTTTGTATAAAGAGTTTTTCTGCAACTAAGCCGATAACTAAAGCCCTTATACCTGATGCTCCAGGAATTGTTGCATAACAACTTACATCTAATACTGTAACTTGGCCACCTTTAACAAGATCATTAAGTGGTGTTCCTTCTTTTCTAAAAAGGCCCCATCCATTTGCTCCAATAAACATATTTTCAGCTGCATCTCTTGTTGATTTCTCAGAACGATCATCTTTTTTAATCTCTTTTAGAATCTCTTCAATGCCAAAATTGCCTTTTTCCTCACGTAACTGATTTATTAATCTTTCAATTAATATCCCAATTGGTTCATGTATGGATATATCAAAAGTCATGCACCAATCTGTTGGATCAAGTTCAGAGGGTTTAATTGAGAAAGGATAATCAGTAGGAATACCTTTTTTCTTGTATTCATCAAAATACCCGGCAGGTGTATAAATTGTAATATCTAATGCTTTTGGTTCAAGATCCCAGTCTTTTAACATCTCTTCTTCTTTTTTATTTGGATATTTCATTGTCCAATAAATACCCATTGTATCAAGCATTATTACTGAAATATTATCCTTAATTTCTGAAGGTAAATCGCTTATTCCTTCAGCTATTACACCCATGGTATATGATTTTCCTGAACCTCTTTTACCACAAATAAACAAGACATGGCTTCTAGTAACATCAAAATACATATTATTTGATAAAGAAGTGGTTTGACCCATTTTGACGTATTGTTTACCAAGAAAAATCGTGCCTTGAGTACCAAATTTCTTTTTATCCTTTTCTGATCGGCCGATTATGATATCAAATGGCATATTTAACAAATATAAAAAAAATCAATATAAATGTTCTTAGAAACCATTTAGTAGTGAATAAAAACCAAAAGATTTATTTATAATGAATTTATCAACATTAAATAGAGGGGTGAATTAAGATTTTGCAAGGTGATATACTATGGCAAAGAGAAAAAAAGCCCCTAAAAAAGATGTTAGTAACTACGTAATTTCTACAATTGTTGTAATATTAATTGTAGCTGCAGTTTATATGGTGATGAATAATCCTATACCGACTGATAAATCTGCTGCAGTAGTTAATGGAGAAGTAATAACTATTGCAGAACTGGATGAAAGATATGAGTCTTTGCCGGAACAATATAAAGTATTGATAACTAAAGAATTTTATCTTGATCAGCTAATTAATACAAAACTTTTGTTACAAGAAGCAAGATCATTAGGTATTGTTGTATCTATTGAGGAAGTTGACGAAGAAATTGATTTAATTGCAAATGATTTTGAGACAGAAGAAGAATTTGATGCTTACATTTCTGAGAGTGGATTAACAAGAGAGGAATTAGCAAAACAAATTGAAGAAAAAATATTAATTGATAAATTGCTTGAAGAAAAGGTTTATTCACAAATTGATATACCTGAATCAAGAGTAAAAATATTTTATGACAATAATAAAGACCAAATTGAACAAGAGTACGACGAGATTAAAGAAGATATTGAGGATATGCTTAAAGATGATATTGCTTCATCTGCAATCAATACATATATAAATCAATTGAAATCAAAAGCTGATATCTCAATGAATGGAGATACAAACAAAGTTGAAACAGATGTTATAGAAGAAACAGATGATGAAATTAACATTGGAAATTTTATTGACACTGGCGATGCTGTTTGTATGAAGGATGAAAAACCTATTGTAAGATTATTTTCAACAACTAACTGTGAGAAATGTAATGAAATCTCTGGTGTTTTTGATTCTTTATCAAAAGAATTTAGCCAAATAGATATAGCACATTGGCAACTTAATACTGGTGATAATACAATTACAGAAGATGCAGAGGAAGGAATAACTAAATCAGACTTAGAATTATTCAAAAAATATAGTCCTGAAAATAAAGTACCTACCTTAGTTTTTGGATGTAAATATACAAAAATAGGTAATGTTGGAGATATAAACGAAGAAAAAGAAAGTTATAAGATAGTGATTACAGAAATTTTGAAATAAGAATACAAAATTTTTGTTTCCCAGAATTAAGGAGAGGTTTTTAGGATGGCAGAAAGAGATAAATTAGAACAAGAGTTAAGATTCTTGAGTGAATCATTAGAAGCAGGTGTTATTACACAGGATGAGTTTAATAAAGGAAAAGAAAGAATAGAAAATAGTATACGTGAATTAGATTCTAGTTCTAGTGAAGATAATCAACCTGAAGAAAGTGTAAATGAAGGGATTAAAGAAGAAGAACCTATTGAATCTGAAGAAAAACAAGAAGAAGTAACAGAAACAAAAGAAGATGAAAAGGAAGATTCTATTGAGGAAAAAAAAGTTAATGAAGAAATAATTGTTGAAAAGAAAGTTGATGAAGAAATTGAAGAGAAAAAAGAAGAATCAACTGAAAAACAACCAGAAGTAGTAGTAATTAAAAAAGAAGATAAAGATTCAGAAGATACATTACCTGTTAAGGAAGATGAAGAACCTCAAACTAAATTAGTTGAAGAAGAACCAATAATTATTGAGAAAGAAAAAGAACCTGAAAAGAAGAAATCTCGTAAAATGTTATGGTTTATCATAATATTAATCGCACTGTATATTTTTGTACCTAATATGGTTGTTCCTAGACCAGAATATGAAGGTAATGATGTTTTAGAACAAATTGAAGTTCAAAGTCAAGGAAAATCATCAATTATTAAAGCACTTGTTACTTTAGAAGATGGTAAAGTTGTAGACGTAAAAGTAACTCAAAATGATGAAGAAAAAGGGTTTGCTCTTGAAAATGAAACATTTTTATCACAGTTTATTGGAAAAAGTGTTGATCAGATTAAATTAAAGTCTGAAGGCGGAGAAATTGATGCGGTTACTGGTGCAACACAAACTTCAAAAGGTCTTATTGATGCTGTAAGATCAGCATTTAATCAAGATGCTGAAGAAGTTATAGAAGAACCAAAAGAAGTTGTAGATGCAACTTTAACTGTAATAAATGATAAAGATTGTGAAATTTGTGATACATCACGAATGGAAGATACATTGTCTCAATTATTCAATGGTATTAATACAGAATATCTAGAATTTAGTGATCCTAAAGCTAAGAAATTAGTAAATGACTTAGAGATAGATGCTATCCCAGCATATATTATTGATAATGGTATTGAAGAATCATCTAATTTTGAAGACTTTAATAGAGCTTTGATTAAAGTAGATGAACATTATTTAGTGTCAAAAACAGCTGCTGGATCAAATTTATTTTTGAACAGAGATAAAGTCAAAAATAGTTTAATACTTTATTCAATATCAAATACTGAGATGGAATCAGAAATAAATGAATTAGTTGAGTTATTTGGTGAGAATATTGAATTTGAGCGGGTGATTGTTGATGAATCAGTAAAAAAGCAACTTAAAGATGAGTTAGCAATTACAAGTTATCCTACATTCTTGATAAATAATCAAATTAAATTCTCTGGAATAAGATCAGCAGATTCAATAAAAGAAGAATATTGTAATTGGAATAATATTGATGAATGCGATGAAGAATTATCAAAAAGTATAAATTAAGAAAAATTAAATAAAAAATGTCAGAAATGTTAGCATTTCTGAGCATGCTCAAAAACAAAAAGTTTTTGACAAATTAAAGGTCGTTTACAGTTAATAAACTTACTTTTGTTTCTTGTGGTTTAACTTTTGAGTCCATACCAACTAAGAATTTGACATTTGAAATTTCAGCAGTTTTAACTAAATTTCTTTCAATACTTCCGTCAAATACAATTGCATAAACACCGCCACTTAAACTCTTGATTGTAGTTTCTAATTCTGTTATTGGAACCTTACCCAAGATGTTAAGCTTATCATCAAGAACATGTGCACCACGAGTACCAACAAGATTCTCAAGCATATCTGAGAATTTCTTTTTTTCTTCAACTGAGACCTTTTTTGCTGTAGGTTTTGGTGGTTCAGGACGCCTAAATGGTGGCCTACCTGATGGTGTTGATGGCCTTGTTGACGTTTGAGGAGTAGCCATGCTTTGTTTCCTAATTGAATTTGAAACAGAAGCTAATTTCTCAACGTCTTTACCAAGTTCAAGTTTTGCTTGTTCAGCACTGATTCTACCACGTACAGCTTTATGAATCTCTTTCTTAGTAATCTCTTCTACTTCTTTACCATCTGGTGCTCTGGTTACGTAATCAACATCTGCAACACTCAAAAGTTGCTTTAAAATTAGATTTCCACCACGATCACCATCAACAAAAGCAGTAATTTCCTTTTTCTTACTTAATTCTTTAACTGTTTCAGGAACACTTGTACCATTCATAGCAATAGAATTCTTAATACCATGTTTTAATAGATTAAGAACATCTGCACGCCCTTCAACAACAAGAATCTCATCAGATTCGTCAATTCCTGGACCTGCTGGAAGTCTATCTTTACCATATGTTTGAATTTCAAGAACTCTTACTGATTCTGCTACTTCATCAGATAATTCTTGAGAATCTGGCATAACATTTTCCATCATTTGTTTTAGAAGTTCTTTAGCACGAGATACAACTTGTGTTCTTTTACTAATTCTAACATCTTCAATTTTAGTAACAATTATTTTAGCATTACAAGGACCTATTCTTTCAATAATTTCTAAAGCTGCACCAACTATGGATGTTTCTGCTTTATCTAAACTAGAAGGAATAATTATTGAACCTCTAGTTTTGCCTGTTTTTGTATCAACATTAACTTCAATTCTTCCTATTCTTCCACTTCTTTGAAGTTCTCTTAATTCAAGTTCAGAACCTAGTAAACCTTCTGTTTGCCCAAATATTGCACCAATTACGTCTGGTCTATCAACAACACCTTCAATTTCAATAGTTGCGTGAACAATATATTTGGATGAAACTGGACTTATTTTTCCCATTTTTGCCTCCGTGAAAATACATTTAACAGAAATGCGTTTGCATTTCTGAACATAGCAAATGTGAATTTATGTTTGATTATTTTACACAATTACTATTTATTTTCAATAATTTTATTATTTTTGGTTATAGAACAAGTCCAATCTAGCTTAAAAAAGCTGTTTCCACCCACTTCTTTGAAAATAAAAATGAAATTGATGATAATGAACTTAAACTTGTCCTATTTTGTCTTATTTTTAAATATAAAAGCTTAATTAAAGTTTGTTGCCCGAACACTAACTCTCAAGCTCATTGCTTGATATTATCGTAAGCTCACGTTGAGTAACTCTCGTGACGGGCCGTTTAAAGCATTATAAGCTTCATCATATATTAATCCTTGCTAATATATAAATGTTTGTCTAAACGCTGCTTTTCATTGTAAAACCTCAACAAGAGCCCGAAAGCTCTTGTTAAGGAAAAAGAGGTGATAATAAATTCCAAGCAAATGCACTGTAACGACATAAACGCAGAGCGTTTAATATCACAGGCATTTGCAAGGAAAAGAGGTGTTTAGTTGAGTAATATCACATCTTTGATTGTTACTATTATAGAGTAATATAACTACTATTTAAATGTTTCGTTTTTGATACTATTTAGGAGTAGTTAATAATTAATCAGTCTTAAAGAAATATAGTGTTAAAGAAATATAATGGTAAAGAATATATAGTCACCACAATATATAAACATTATGCCAATTAAAGCTAGAGAAAAATTTAAAACAATGCATAATGTTTTTGATCATTTCACAGATAGAACAATATTTAAATTCATCTCTGAAGGACTTTTTGATGGGTTAGAATCAACTATTTCTGTTGGAAAAGAAGCTAATATCTTTAGTGCAGTTGGTAAAAAAGGGAGAATAATACTTAAGATATATAGATTAGAAGCTTGTGATTTTAATAAGATGTATGAATATATTAAAGAAGATAAGAGATATATTAATCTTAAAGGTAAAAAAAGAAAGATTATTTTTTCATGGGTACAAAGAGAATATAGGAATTTATTGAAAGCTAGGGAAGCTGGAGTTCCTGTACCAATACCATTAAAAATTAAAAACAATATTATTTTATTAGAATTTATTGGTACTAATGGACATGTTGCACCAAAAATGAAAGATCTTAAACCAAAAGATCCAAAAGAGTTCTTTGGAGAAGTTATTAAGAATATTAAAAAATTGTATAAAGCAGGATTGGTACATGCTGATTTATCTTCATTTAATATATTAAATCATAATGAAAGGCCGATATTTATTGATTTTTCACAAACAACGACAACAGATAATACAAGTGCTCAAAAGTTTCTTAAAAGAGATATTAAGAATATAGTAACTTTCTTCAATAAATTGGGTTTAAAACTAGATGAAGAAAAAGTTTTAGCTAAGGTTTTAAAATAGAACTCAAATTACATAATAAAATGGACGAAGAATTCATGTATGAACTGAAAATCCCTAGAGAAAGGGTTGCTGTACTTATTGGTACTAATGGAGAAACCAAAAATCAGCTTGAAAAGGAAACTCACACTGAAATTGATATTGATAGTAAAGAAGGAGATATTATGGTATCAGGCAAGGATCCGTTAGGACTTTATACTGTAAGAGACATTATTAAGGCAATTGGAAGAGGGTTTAATCCTGAGACTGCACTTCTTTTATTAAAACCAGATTATTCTTTTGAAATGATTGATATTACTGAATTTACTGGAAAATCTAAAGATAGTATGCAACGTTTGAAAGGAAGAGTTATTGGGAAAGAAGGTAGATCAAGAAAATTAATTGAAGAAATGTCTGAAGCTTTTGTTTGTGTTTATGGTAAAACAATTGGTGTTATAGGAGAACCTGAATCTACTGTAATTGCCAAACAAGCTATTGAAACATTGTTAAAAGGCGCAAATCACTCAACAGTTTATAAATGGTTAGAGAAGAAAAGAAGAGAAATTAAAATAAACAGGATGATTGGGAAACAACAAACTTTTTAAAGACATTCTTTTTCTAGATTTTTATGGCACAACCTATTGCACATGAATTAGCTAAAAAGCAACGAGAAATCGGTGTTGCAGAATTTTTTTCACGTAACAGACATCTTTTAGGTTTTGATAACAAAAGAAAAGCTTTAATGACAACTATTAAGGAAGCAGTAGATAATGGTCTTGATGCTTGTGAAGAAGCAAATGTTCTTCCTGAAATCTATGTTGAAGTTATTGATCTAGAAAATGATCGGTTTAGAGTAATTGTTGAAGATAATGGTCCAGGTATTGTTAAAAAACAAATCCCACATATCTTTGCAAGATTATTGTATGGTTCTAAATTTTTTAAGTTAAGTCAAAGCAGAGGTCAACAGGGTATTGGAATTTCTGCATCTGTAATGTATGCTCAACTTACAACAGGTAAACCTGCTAAAATCACTTCAAGGATTGATCCAGGCCATCCTGCACACTATTATGAATTAAAGTTAGATACACAAACAAATAAACCAGACATTATCAAAGAAGAAGTAATTGAATGGAATAAAGATCATGGTACCAGAATAGAACTTGATTTAGAAGGTTCATATCATGGTGGGAGTCAGTCAATTGATCAATATTTAAAAGAAACAGCAATTGTTAATCCACATGTTACAATTATTTATACAAATCCTAAATCTGAACAATTAATTTTTCCAAGAGCTGATGAAAACCTACCACCTAAAGCTGTTGAAATTAAACCGCACCCTTATGGTGTTGAACTTGGAAGATTAATGAACATGTTAAAGTATACTGAAGCTAAAACATTACAATCATTCTTATCAACTGAATTCTCAAGAGTTGGTTCTGGAACTGCTAAACAAATTTGTGAGAATGCAAGTTTGCTTCCAAATACTAAACCAAAAGCAGTTAATAGAGAGGTTGCTGAAAAATTAATGGAAGGTATTGGTAAAACAAAGATTATTTCTCCACCAACTGATTGTATTAGTCCAATAACTGCAGATTTACTTGAAAAAGGTTTGAAAAAAGAGATTAATGCTGAATTTTATGTTGCTGCAACAAGGCCACCTGCTGTTTATCGAGGAAATCCATTTATAATTGAATGTGGTATTGCTTATGGAGGAGATCAAACTTCTGAAGGTTCAATTAATGTTTTAAGATTTGCAAATCGTGTTCCATTATTGTATCAACAAGGTGCTTGTGCTGTAACAAAATCAATTTCAAGCACTAATTGGAGACCTTATGGATTAAGTCAAAGTTCTGGAAGTTTACCACAAGGACCAATTACAATAGCATTACATATTGCATCTGTTTGGGTCCCGTTTACTTCAGAAAGCAAAGAAGCTATTGCACATTATCCAGAGATAATTAAAGAGATTAAGCTAGCAATACAAGAATGTGGTAGAAAATTAAGTACTTATATCCATAAGAAAAAAAGAGTTCAAGCTGAATCAAAGAAAAGAGATTATATTAAGATTTTTATACCTCATGTTGCCGAAGCATTAAAAGATATACTTGGTAAAGAAGTAGACACTGAAAAAACTGAAGATTTATTAAGAAATATTCTTGCAGAAGAAAGAGGAGAGTTAGAAAATATTAAAATTGAAAATCTTGAATATGATGAAGAAATGGCAAAAATTGGTAAAGAAGATAAACAAACTATATTAGAAACAGATGAGGAAGAAGATGGTAAGTAAAGTAGTAAGTTCAATTAAGGGATTAGCAGATGATATTTATAAGAAAATACTAAAGAAAAAACAGCCTAAAATAGATACACCAATCAGGGCTCTAAGTAATGTAAGTTATAATGAAAAAGATGGTTATTTTGAATTACTTGGAAAAGTTAAAACAAGGAATTTTACCGTTAGCACAATTAAAACATTTGCACAAACTTTGCGAATGATGTCATTATCAAAAGAGTTAGTTGAAAAAAATGATATAGCTACAAAAAGAGAAGCTTATTATGTTTCTAAGAACTGGGGAAATGCTAGATTTAATGAGCAACCAGAATCTGATTCTGTAATGGATGATATTGAAGCAACAATTGCTGTTAATCGTGAGCAGATGGGTTTTATTCCTGAAGAAAAAGGTGGAGAGATTGCAGGAGAATTGATTGTTATTGATAAAGATCAAGAAACAGGTAAAGATATAAAGATTGATTGTACTAAATTTGGATCAGGTGCTTATTCTGTTCCTAGTTCAGTTGAAGAATTAAAATTTGAAACAAAAGCTAAATTTGTTTTGGCAATTGAGACAGGAGGTATGTTTCAAAGGTTAGTTAAACATAAATTCTGGAAAAAATCAAATTGTATTCTTATTTCACTTGGAGGAGTTCCAACTCGTTCATGTAGGCGGTTTATCAGAAAATTATCTGATGAGAAAAAATTACCAGTTTATGTATTTACAGATGGAGACCCTTATGGGTATTTTAACATCTATAGAACATTAAAAGTTGGGTCAGGTAATGCTGCACATATTAACCAATATTTTTGTGTTCCAAAAGCAAAGTTTTTAGGTGTAACACCACAAGATATTGTGGATTATAAACTACCAACACATCCTTTAAAAGATGTTGATATTAAAAGAGCTAAAGATGCAATGAAAAATGATCCTTTTGTTGCTCACCATATAGCATGGCAAAAAGCTATCAAACAAATTGTTTCAATGAAAGTAAGAGCAGAACAGCAAGCACTTGCTAAACATGGATTGAATTATGTAATTGAAAAATATCTTCCTGATAAACTTAAAGATGATAAGACTTGGTTGCCATAAAATATTTAAATACTAAATTCTACCTTTTATTATATGGAACTTCCAGAATGTTGTATAGATTGTGTAAAGTATGAGAAGTTTGGTGATGGATGTTGGGTATTTTGGGAAGCTAAAAAAGAATGTACACATCAGATTACTAACTGGGATCAAGAAGTAAAGAGATAAGATTTATAAAGGGTTTTTAATTCTAAAAGATCTATGGGCGTGTAGCTCAGCTTGGATAGAGCGGTAAAGCATTTTATGCTCCGTAAGCCTTCTAAGCTAAATGCTGAGGTAAGCTAAAGGTCGGGAGTTCGAATCTTCCCACGCCCACTTTATTATGACAGCTAAAATATTAATTAAAAACGATGGAACAAAGTATTACATTAAAGATTCCTCTAAAGATTATCATTGTAAAGAAGGTTTAATTAAAAGTTCTGAGCTTAAAAAAAGTAAAGCAAAAAGTAATATTGGAAAAGAGTTTAGTGTTTTTGATGCTAGTTTTATTGATGATTATAGTAAGATAAAGAGGGGAGCACAAATTGTTTCTAGAAAAGAAATTGGATTAATTGTTTCTGAAACTGGTGTTAATAAAGAATCAAAAATAGTTGATGCAGGTGGTGGTTCTGGTGCTCTATCTTGTTATCTTGCACATTTATGTAAAGAAGTTACAACTTATGAAATCAGAGAAGATTTTTTTAATATTGTTAAACATAATAAAGAATTTCTTGATTTAAAAAATCTAAAAGTTAAGAATAAAGATGTTAAAGAAATCAATGAGAAAAATGTTGATTTGATAACATTAGACCTACCTGATCCATGGGAAGCAGTACCTGCTGTTGTAAAAGCACTAAAAAAAGGTGGATTTTTAGTTAGTTATTCTCCATCTATACCACAAGTAATGGATTTTGTTAATCAATTGCCTAAAGAATTAATGCATTTGAAAACTATTGAAATTATTGAAAGAGAATGGGAAATTGATGGAAGAAAAGTTCGGCCAAAAACAAGACAATTAGGCCATACAGGTTTCTTAAGTTTTTGTAGAAAGATTTAATGTTTGTGTATATAATAAAAATGTGTTTGATATTCTGATGTTGGCCTAAATTTATTCTTGAATTGTAAAAGATCTTCATCACTACCACCAAAATCAACATACCTATAACCTTTATGTTTTAAACAAACTAAATCATCCCAGTTTGCAAATTCACCAAGACCATCACATTTATAATTTAATATTCCTAAATTTGAATAATAAGTATTGGGCTTGATTGTTTCCCAACCAGCAGTTATTGCACATGGTTCACCATCTAAAGCAATTATTCTTACATGATCATACCCTTTAAAACCACCTTTTATTATGTTGATATATTGTTGTGTGTCAACAATTTCTTCTGCGTTTCTATGTTTTAACCATTGATTAAGAAGTTTGATTAGTTGTTCATGACTAAAATCTGAAGGTTTACCAAAAGAAACTTTAAAGTCACTATAAACACGATTAACCATGTTCCTTATTTTTTTCCATTTTTTGCCGTCTAATTTGTCACCATGCCATTTTTTCATGTCAAAAACAGGCCAGGTCAAAGAAAAACATATTCCTGTATCACGAAAATTCTTTTTGTATTTGTCATCTGACATTAATTCATCTCTAAATTCTGTTCTAAATTCTGCCATTACTTTATTAGAGCCGTGTTTGAATACATAATCGAGAAATTTAAAGTAAAGTTCTTTTCTTCTTGTTTTTGGTGCAAGAACTTCTGAAATAGAATAATAAACGTTTTGTTTTGTTTTTTGGGCCATTATACCCATACCATTATTAAATTTAAAGAAAAGGTTATTTTTATATTGTGTTTCACAATGTTCAAAAAAAGGATAATAATGTTCGACGGTAAAACCGTATTTATTTATGCTCTTTTCAATTTCTTTTTTTGTAGTCTCGTTAACTTCAATAACTTCCATTTATATCTATTTTTATTTGTTGTTTAAAAGTTTTTTTAAAAATTTATAGAAATTTAGAATAAACCCATTCATCTTTATCTGAATAAAAATGATTTTTTAAAGTTGTTTCATGTTTCATACCCATTTTTTCATAGAAAGCATGGGCTCTTTTATTATCTGCGTGTGTTAATAAATATAATTTTCTTAAACTAAAACCTGATTTTTGATATTCTTGATCTGCTAATTTAATTAAAGCGTCAAATAATTCTTTTGCAATTCCTTTACCCCTATATTCAGGTAGGATAGCTATTCGATCTAATTCACAAAGCATATGCTTTGGTAGACCATGAATTTGCCAAGTTGTTAATCCTATGATCTTATCATTATCAACTGCAATAATAAAATTATAATGTTTTTCTGTTTCTCTTTTGAAAGTTTCTTTTGCTTCTTCGATTGTTTCAATATTATAACATTCTTTTAAAACTATTGAGATTCCTTCAACATCTTTTGGTTTGGCGTTTTTGTATTCCATTTATTCTACTGTAACTGATTTTGCCAAGTTTCTTGGCTTATCAACATCACAATTTCGTTTTAATGCTATATAATAAGCTAATAATTGTAAAGGTATAACAGCCAATATTGGTGAAAGAATATAAGATGTTTGTGGTATAAAGATTGTTTCATCAGATTTTCTAGCAATATCTTCATCACCTTTGGTTGCTATAGTAATGATTATGCCACCACGTGCTTTTGCTTCTTCAATATTACTCAAAACTTTGTTATAGGTTATATTATCCTTAGTTGCAACAACCACTACAGGCATTTCTTTATCAATCAATGCAATTGGACCATGCTTCATTTCAGCTGCTGGATAACCTTCAGCGTGAATATAAGATATCTCTTTTAATTTTAAAGCACCTTCTAAAGCAATAGGATATTCGATCCCTCTACCAAGGTATAATGCATTAGTTTTGTTGTAGTAAATATCTGCTAATTCTTTAATCTTAGTTTGATCTTCAAGAACTGAGTTCATAAGTAAAGGTAATTTTCTCAAGCCATCAATTCTTGATTTGATAATAGATTCCTCTATAGTTTTTCTTATATTACCAAAATATAAAGTAATTAAGAATAATACAATAAGTTGTGAAGTAAACGCTTTTGTTGATGCAACCCCTATTTCGGGACCTGCATGGGTTAAAACAATACTGTCAGATTCTCTTGCAATTGAGCTACCAGCAACATTACAAATAGATAAGATCTTACAACCTTTATCCCTTGCTTCTTTAATTGCTGCTAAAGTATCTGCTGTTTCACCACTTTGTGAGATTGCAATAACTAAAGTATTTTTACCTAAAGGTGGATTTCTATATCTAAATTCTGAAGCGTATTCAACTTCAACAGGTATCTTTGATAATTCTTCTAACATGAATTCACCTATTAAACCAGCATGCCATGAAGTACCACAAGCAAGTATTACAATTTTATTAAGATTCTTTATTTCATCATCTGTTAAATCTATTTCATCTTTAAGATTAATTTGATTACCTGAAAGCCTACCATTAATTGTTTCTTCAACTGCTTTAGGTTGTTCATGAATCTCTTTAAGCATAAAATGTTCATAACCGCCTTTTTCTATCATTGCTTCGTCTAATTCAACTTTTTTAACTTCTGGAGTTAAGTGATTCCCTTTAAGGTCATAGATATCAATAATATCTTTAGTCATAACAGAAATTCTTTGATTATCTAAAAATATAACTTTCTTTGTATGATTAATAATTGCTGGTACGTCAGATGCAATAAAATTTTCATTTTCTCCAACACCAATAATTAAAGGACTTTCTTTTCTAGCAGCATATAATTTGTCTGGTTCATCACTATTTATAATACCTAATGCGTAAGCACCTTCAATCTTATTTAAAGCATCTAAAATAGCTTGTTTAAAATCTCCATTGTTATGTTCTTCAATTAAATGTGCAATAATCTCTGTATCTGTTTCTGATTTAAATGAATGGCCTTTTTGTGTTAATTCTTTTTTTAATTCTTCATAATTCTCAATTATTCCATTATGAACTATACAAATTTTGCCAGTACAATCAGAATGAGGATGTGCATTTTGTTCTGTTACCCTACCATGAGTTGCCCATCTTGTATGGCCAATTCCAGCTAAACCTTCAATGTTAGCCAAATCACATTTTTCATTAACTTCGTCAATCTTGCCAATTCCTTTTTTTATTTGAATACCAGAACAACATGTTGCAATCCCACAACTATCATAACCTCTGTATTCTAGCTTTTTTAGGCCTTTTAGTATGATAGGCGCAGCTTTATTCTTACCAACATAACCAACTATTCCACACATAAAACCAAAAAACTGACCTAAATATTTAAATATATCTATGTTTGTTTAAGAGGCTAAAAAAGACTAAAGATTTAAATATTACAATATTAATTTTATTTATAGGGTGGTTGTATGATAAAAAAAATATTAATTGGAATAATTCTATTATTACTTATTGGGTGTGCTGCTAAACAGCCTGCTGAAGCACCAAATGTTGATGAAGTGACTGCTGTGGACCCAGTTGATACAGATGAGATTATAGAAACTAGTCCTATTGTTGAAGATGAACCAATAGTTGTTAAGAAAACAATTGATTCTTCTATACAAAAATTATTAGATAAAAGTGCTAAGATTAGTAGTATTAGTTTTAATTATCATGAACTTGAAAATGGAGTTAATAATGATCGAGATATCTGGATTAAAGGAGACTTAATAAAAATTAAGAAGAAAGTTAAAGGAACTTATGGTGCACTTGAAAAAGGTGAAGAATATGATACAGTGTATCTTGATAAATCAGCTAAAACTGCTATTGGATTTTGTGAAGATAATAAAATCTGCGATAGTTTAGTTCAAGCAATTGAATTAAATTATGATAAAGAAAGTATTTTAACACCCCTTGAATTAGCAGAGATGGTTAAAAATGCTGAAGTAATCTCAAATGAACTACTTCAAAATAGAAATGTTGTTAAATTTTCAAGTGAGGAAATTGGGGTTGCGTGGATAGATAGTTTTTATGGAATTATAATGAAAGTTGAGCAAGGAGATAATTTATACAGATATGAAGAATTTGAAGTTAACTTGGTCAAAGATTCAGAAGTTGTCTATGAATAATAAAATTTCTTTTTATTTTTTTGTTCCCTATCTTTAACAGAACCTAGTTTATTTGCTCTTGGTCTATGACTTTCTTCATCTCTACGAAAAGTTATTTTTAAATCTTTTAAGAATTGAGTCATACCTTTTTCCATTTCAAAAGGACCTTTACATTCACCCCTTACTGCTGGTTCACCATCAAAAATGATTAAATCTTTACTAATATAATCCATGAATAATAAATCGTGATCTACAATTAAAGCAGAAGCACCTTTTTGTTCCATAAAATCGTTTATAATCTTTGCCAAAGATAATCTTTGTTCAACATCTAAGTATGCTGATGGTTCATCTAATAAATATAATTTAGCATCTGTACTTAGACATAATGCAATTGAAACTCTTTGTAGTTCTCCACCAGACAATTCATTAAGTTTCCTTGTTAAAAGTGGTTTAAGATTAAGTGGTTTAATTAGTTGGTTAGTATACTTTTTCATTGCATTTTGAAGTACATTCATTACAAATTCGTCACTATCAGCTTCAAGATATTGGGGTTTGTAAGATACAGTTACTTTGTTTAAGATTTCTCCTTTATCTGGCTTAATATTCTCTGTTAGAATTTTTACAAAAGAAGTTTTACCAATACCATTTTCACCCAATATACCTACAGTATCATCTTTGTATATTTCGCCTTTTTCGGCTTTAAGTTTAAACTTGCCTAATTTCTTTTCTATATTTTGCCATGAAGTTAATATTTGGTCTGACTTTTTTTGGCCAGGAGGTTTAGTATCAAATTTAATATGATAATCTCTAAATCGAATATTTTGTTCTTTTAAGAATCCAGACAAATATACGTTAATACCTGCTTTAGTTGTTTTAGGTAAAGAAACAATTCCATAAACTGACTCTTTACCATACATTAAGTGTATTAGGTCTGTCATATAATCTAGAATTATTAAATCGTGCTCTACTAATAGAACTGCTGTATTTTCGTCTGCAAGATTCCTGATAAATTTAGCAATCTTTAGGCGTTGTTTTATATCTAAATATGAAGTTGGTTCGTCAAATATGTAGAGATTAGCTTTTTTTAAAACAGTTGCGGCAATCGCAACCCTTTGAAGTTCCCCACCAGAGATATCTTTTATGTTATGGTCAAGAATTTTATCTATTGAAAGTTCTTTTGCAATTTTATCTAATTGTTTCTTCTCGTCTACTTTCTTTAATAAATCTTTAACTTTTCCTTTTTGTGTTTTAGATATTAATTCAACTTGTTGTGGTTTGTATGAAACTGTAATTTCTTTTGCTTTTAGTTTTTCAAAAAATGTTTGGGCTTCTGTACCTTTGAAATATTCTATTAAAGCATCATAATCTGCTTCTTCGTCTTTACCTAAATTAGGTTTAAGAATTGAAGCAAGAACTTTTATTGCTGTTGACTTGCCGATTCCATTTTTTCCAAGTAAACCAACAACTTTACCAAAAATAGGTGTAGGTAAGTTGTACAAATGAAAACCGTTTCTTCCATAACGATGAATTGGGTCTTGTTTAAGTTCTTCTGGAAGGTTAATTATTGAGATTGCATCAAAAGGACATCTATGAGGGCATATACCACAACCAGTGCAAAGTTCTTCATTTATTTTTACTTTGCCATCATCTGATTTAACTATGCATTCCTGACCAGTACGATTAACAGGGCACACCCTAATACAAAGGAAGTCTCCACAACCTGAAGGGTTGCATTTTTCTTTCTCTACTACTGCTATTCTAGTCATAAGGTTAGAATTTTATCGATTATTAATAAATCTTTACCATAATTTTATAAATAATGAAGAATTATAAATAGTTATGAAATGTAGTATATGTAATGGAAATGTAGCTGAAATTTTTCTTAAGAAAATAGTGGGTACATATGTAAAAAAAACTGGTTCTAGTAAAAAGTATCCTGTTTGTTTTGAATGTCAGAAGAAGTTTACGACGAAAGAAGAGCTGCTTGAGAATATCAAGTAGTTCCAATGTTTCTAAATTATGTTAATGCCTCTGTAGCATAGCTAGCTAGTGCAGCTGATTCGTAATCAGCAGGTCGAGGGTGCAAATCCCTCCAGAGGCTTAGCTTTAAAAGAGGGTAACAATCTTTCTATAGTATGTGGAAATTATTTAGACATTTAATGCCAAATGCTGATTTAGTTAGAGCTATTGCTAGAACAAATAATAATTTCCCATCTACTGCTATAAGTATAAATGATGTGGCAGATACAGAAGTTACATATTATAAAGGCGTATTTGAAGTTGAACTAGAAGATGGAAGCACATGGTATATTAAAACATCTGATGGACTAGGAAGACCTTTTTCTTTTGAAACTGAAGAATCATGTCAACAACATCTTTCGTTATATGAAAGATTACGAGATGTAGGTTTTTATCATCCAAATTCTAGATTTGTTGCTTCTGAGAATAAAGATAGTTATAGGATTATTTCAGCAACACCAGATATGGCATCTGTTACACATAAAAAAAATCAGTTAGTTCATTTTCCAGAAGATCAATATATAAAACAACGTGATTTACTTTTCTCTATTATAGATAGAGAATTATTAAATGGGGATGTTGTTGCAGGTAGAAATTATGGAGTAGATAATGGTAAGCTATATTACTTTGATATGCACATATTTAAAGAGGTTCCTTCACCAATGTTTGAGTAAAGAATTACCCAGTTCAATTCATATATTCTGCTAAAGAAACTCTTAAATTGTCTGGATTGCCATCTGGAACCCATTGATAATCCCTACAGTCTTTCAAGAAATCTACAGATCTTTTTACTACAGCATCTAGAACACGAGCCCTAGTTGCTTGATATGTTGCATCAAAATCACCGTCAGCATTAAATCTTCTGCTTTCATCATCCCATTGAAATCCTGCCCTTTCTAATGCTAAATGAGTTTCATTTCTTACCCAGCTATCAAACCCCTTGCCACGATAATCTCTGTGTTCTGTGCCCGACCCTTCACCCATACACCACTCTGTATAAACTCTCCATTCCATATTATTTACTACTTGTTCCCCAGTTAAATCTCCAAGTTTTTCTGGAAATGTATGATAGAATAAAGCCATTTGAGCTGCATCTGCAGGATTGGTCCAAAGCTTTGAATTAGTAAAATGTGCCATTTTATTACTGAAAGGATAATTAAATTTATAAATATTATTATCATTGAAAATATTAATTTAGTGTATGATAGCAAAGCAATATACTTAATCTTTTTATAGTCTAACATTAATTCAAACACTATGAAAACACATTTTGAAAGAGCAATATTCCTAAGTTGGTATTGTGGAAGAGGAGATTGTAAGTTTTGTTATATGTCTACTCAGAAATCTAAGATTAAAGAGCCTAGAAAAGCAAGAAGAAGTAAAGAAAGTATACTGGCTGAAGCTTTTTTATGTAAACAGTTTGGTTGGAAGATTGAATTTTTATCAGGTGGGTATGAAGTTTTTACAAGTTTAGAATTATTAGAGATAATTAAAGGTGTATTTGAGATATATGGAGAGAAGTTATGGTTAAATATTGGTGCTTTAAGTAAAAAAGAGTTAGAAATGTTTAAGCCGTATATTCAAGGTGTGTGTGGCACAGTTGAATGTGTTAATCCTAAGGTTCAAAGACAAGTTTGTCCTTCTAAACCTGTCTCTGAAATATTAACAATGTTTGAACATGCTGATAAACTTGGATTAAAAAAATGTATTACAATTGTTTTAGGTATTGGTGAAAGTTTAGAGGATATTTCTTTGTTGATTAACTTCATTAAAGAACATAATATTGATAAGATTACATTCTATAGATTAAAACCTCAAAAAGAAACAGTATTTGAGAATACAAAACCAATAACTGCTGAATATTATGTTGAATGGGTTAAAGCTGCTAGAGATAATTTTCCTAAATTAAATATAGTAGTTGGTTCTTGGTTAGATCAATTAGATGAAATTAATTTGTTATTAAAAGCTGGTGCAAATGCTGTTACTAAGTTCCCTTCAATAAAGAAATTTGGAAGCAAATATGCAATTAAAATTGAAGAACAAGCTAAAAAAGCAGGTAGAAAATTTGAAGGGACATTAACTAAAATGCCAAAGATTTCCTTAAATGAATTAGATGATAAAGTAAAAGAAAAAGTTAATGATTATCTTAAATCTCTTAAATAGATTGAATTACATCTTTTTTTATATGTCAGGAATATACCTACGATCTATTTAACTAATAGATAAATTTACTAGCAAAATTCTGTAGAAAGTATATTCCTGAGCATGCTCAAGAACAATTGATCTGTTTAAATGAAGATGAAGCTTTCGCTTCAAGTCATAGGTATATTTGATTGATTGTTCTTGACATGTTTCTTTTTCCAATTTCCTTGTTTAAACCATATCAAAGAAGTTATTGCTGAAATAACAATTGAGATTGCAACTGCTAACCAGATACCTAAAACACCTAAGTTAAATTTAAAAGCAAGTAACAAAGTAGTTGGTATCAAGACAAAAATAACTCTAAGTAATGTTGTAACTAATGCAGGTATTGGGTCTCCTGCACCAAGAAATGCACCACTAATACTTATTCCCACACCAATAAAAGCATAAACTAATGTTACTGTACGAAGATACATAACTCCGTAATTAATAACTTCTGGGTTAGTATTAAAGATCATGATAAACTGTGAAGGAAAGGTAAAAAAGATTAAACCAACTATTCCAGTAAATAATGCTGCCATAATTGCTGTACTATATGCTGTTTTTTCTGCTCTATCAAATTTCTTTGCTCCAACGTTTTGGCCCACAATAGGTATTACAGCCATCATTAAGCCAATTGCTGGTAAAATAGCTATGCTATCTAATCTAAAAATAATACCAAAAGAAGCGACTGCATAAATACCGAAAATAGAAACAATCTTCATCATTATTCCTAAACTAATTGACATACTAACTTGAGATAATGAACTAGGAATGCCAATAGCAAAAATCTTCTTAATAATCTTAAGATCGAACTTAAAGTGTTTTGGTTTAATTTTAACAGATGACTTTCCGGTTGTAAATCCAAGGATTACAGCAACAAATCCCATAAAATTTGAAATTACTGTTGCAATAGCTGCACCCATTACACCATAACCTAGAGCAAAGATAAATATTGGATCAAGAATGATATTAGTTATAGTTGCAACCATCATGAATTTCATTGGTGTTTTTGTATCTCCTTCACCCCTAAATATATTATTACCAATAACAAATATAATCATAAATGATGACCCTATAAATATTACATTAATGTAGCTTAAAGTAAGTTCAACTAAAGAATTTGCACCCATCAAAAGTAATAAAGGTTTACCAAACTTTAGTCCTAGAATTGTAAACAATAAGCCAAGGATTAAACCAGACAATAATGCATGTTCTGCAACATTATCTGCTTTGTCATATTTCTTTGAACCAATATATCTAGCAATTAATGATGTTGCACCAACACCAATACCACTAGCTATTGCAAAGATAAAAAACATTATAGGAAAAGCTAAAGAAACAGCTGCTATTGCTTCTGCACTAATCCTACCTACATAAATAGCATCAACAATATTAAAACCAGTTTGTAATAATAATGCTAAAACTAAAGGTGCAGCTGTAACTAATATTGTCTTTGTTACATTGCCTTGTGTTAAATCTTTTCTCATATAATAAGAAAGAATTGAATTGGTTTATAAAACTATCAGATTAAATATTACGATCAGACTCAATAATTTGTCCAGAAGTCAAGATATCATAATTAAGCATTTCTCTTTTATCACTGGGATCAAATGCTCTTATATGAACAATTGATTCTCCTCTAGAACCATAGTGCCTAGTGCCTTTATGAAATACAACTGTCTTTCTTGGGATAAATAGCACTTCATTATTATTTCTGCTCAATGTACAACCACCACGATTGTTATGAAAAGTAAAGCCAATTCTCTCTAGCCTTTGTTTAATTAAGTGATGTTTAAAAATAATTTCAGCTGGAGCATTTGCACCCCTTTCATAATCTAATAATTGATGTTCGCATCTTTCTTCTTGTTTTTCTAATTCTTCAAGTTGTGCTTCTGCTTGATCTAACTCTTGGACAAGTTGTTGAAGTCTTTGTTGTGAGGTTTCCATGCTCCCCCCTGTATGATTATAACGTCTTGCTCGATAAGTAACTAATTCTCGTTTTAAGTTTGTTAAAGTCTCTAACATCTTTGAAATTTTTTCAACAGTAAAATCAATATTAGATATAGTCCTATTTTCAATATTACCATGAAATTTTTTTAAGATATCAAATGCCATATTAAGTTTTTTGTTAGGAGAGTATATAAATTTTATGATAGGTTTTAGAATAATCCTGGAAAGAATCTAAATTTAACTTTCTTTGTATAATCTTTGTATTTAGGAAATTTCTTGGAAATTTCTTTATCTTCTTTTATTGCACCGTAAAAGATTATTATAATTGAGATTAAAGTTAATATTAAAGAGTAAATAGAAAAGAAAGTTATTGTGATTCCAATGAAAAGTATAATCATTCCTGTAAGAAATGGATGTCTGACATATTTGTAAAGACCTTTTATTACTAATCCTTGATTTTTTTGCCAAAACATTTCCCAATAAAGAATTATTGCTGCTGAAACTAATAAAGTGATAAATCCAATAACTATTGTTGAATTCTTAACTATTGGATTTGTAAAGAAAATTAGGATGACTTGTAAAACTAATAGGCTTTGATACAATCCATAAAAGTTCATTTTATTATTCATACCTCAGAGTCTGTCACTTTGTTCCTTGAATTTAAGTTATTCGCATCACTCATAACGTAAAGCCCAAAAAACCTTTTGGTTTTTGGGCACAAGATACTATTCGTATCTTAGTGCGTCGACTGGTTTTTGTTTTGATGCGTAGATTGCTGGGGCCATTCCTGATACTGTTCCAACTAATGCAGCTAAACCAATACAAACTATAAATATTGAGGGTATAAATTTTGGTGCTAGAAAACCCCAACCAAGTTGTTCAAGTAATAAACCACCAATCCCAGCAAAAATCCAGCCAATTGCAACACCAATAATGCCTGCAGTTGCACCTATAATACTTGATTCAAACAAGAAAATGCTTCTGATGTTAGAATTAGTTGCGCCGATAGATTTCATAACTCCAATTTCTCTAATTCTCTCAAGTACTGAAGTCACCATTGTATTTGCAGTATTTACAGAAGCAACTACCCCTGAAATAATAACTATTAAGAATATAAATCCGATTATAATATTAAGAATGTTTGTGAACATTGCAAAAGCTTCTTCAAATGATTGTACAGAGAAGTCCTCTTTACCCTCTTCTAAATCACGTACTTTTCTAAGATTTTTTTCAACTCTCTCAACAATCTTATCCATATTCTCAACATTATCTACTTGGCCAATAATAATACCTATACTTAGATCATCAAACAGTTTGTCCATATCTTCAAATGTAAGATATATATTTGCATCGTCTGAAGGATTACCAATAGATTCATAGAAACCAATTATGTTAAATTTCTTGCCATTAACTTCAATCTTATCTCCAAGTTTGTAAGGTTTTGGAAATATTTTATCAGGAATTTTATAATTATAACCTAATATAGCTCTACCTTCATCGCCTTTTCGAAATTGTCTTCCAGGATTAATATCAACACCTATCATTGATTCAAGAAGTTCAATGTCATCTTGCTCGGTTTTTATACCAGATAGATAAACATACACCTTCTTTCTATTCTTCTCAATCTCACCTGGTTTAAGATACCAACCAGTTGTTTTTATAACACCTTTTGATTGATCGATTGCTTTTAGATCTTTATCCTCAAGTTTAAAAGTATCATCAATGCCTGGTGCAGATCCACCTTTTCCCTGTACCATAAATTTGTCTATTCCTGCTTGTTCTGCAATCTCACCAACATAACTATATAACCCAACTCCAAAACTAGCAAAGATAAATACAGCTGCAATACCAATTACAATAGACAAAGCAGTAAGAAAAGTTCGCGATTTTCTTGCCCAAAGATTTTTTAGGGCATATTTGATAGTTTCAGTTCTCATTATCTCATTGCATTAACAGGTGTTAGTTTTGCTGCTCTTAAAGCAGGTATTACACCTGAAACAGATCCAATAAGGAATCCGCCAAATAAAGCACTAAATATTAAAACAAGGTTAATTTGGGGGCTAGCAGATGCATTAACCCAAGAGTTTATGCCAAGGGTGCCAAAAAAAGATATTAGGGTTCCAACTAATGTTCCTACAAAAGCTCCAAACATACCAAGCATACCTGATTCAAACAAGAATAGTAAGAAAATATCTCGATTCTTTGCTCCAATTGATTTCATAATTCCAATTTGTTTTTTTCTTTCAGTAACTGAAGTAAACATTGTGTTAGTAATGCCAATTGCTCCAACGATAATTGAAATGCTTGCAATTATTGCGATAAATATTGATACACCAACTAGAACATCAGATAATTGTTGCAATACTGAAGCAGGAGTTTGAACTGAAAAATCTTCTTCACCTTCTTTAACATCTCTTCTTTTACGTAATAGTTTTTCAATGTCTTCTTTGCCTTTATCCATTAATTGAACATCTTTGATTTGAACTGCAATTACATCTACCCTTTCTTCAATATCAAACAATTCTTTTAGTTCATCTTCTTGTATATGTACTATATTATCAAAGATAATACTGCCTTTTTTTTCTGTTATACCAATTACTTCAAACTTTTCATCTTGGATTAAAACTGAATTTCCAACATGAACTTCTTTACCTAAACCTACACCATCTGTTATGAAATTATTTCCTAAAACAACTTTTCCGCTATCAGTGTCTTTTAACAATCTACCTTCTTCTGGTTCAATCTCAAGTACCTCATAAGTAAAATCTCTTTTTTCTCCGTCAGGAATGCTCATTGTAAAGCCAAATACAACTTTATCGTTAAATTCTAATTTTCCTGATTGAAGAATTCTAGGAATTGCTTTTTCAACTACAGAAAGTCTTTCTATTGCTTTAACATCCTCTTCAGTTAATTGATTAACAACACCCGAGCCTGGTGGTCCTGCAGCAGATAAACCGCCTGCTTGAACTGTAAGAACTTCTGTTGTTGATATTCCAAATTGAGAAGTAATAGCTATTCTTAAACCATCACCCAAGCCAATTAGAGATACAACTGCAGCAATTCCAATAAATATCCCGAGCATTGTTAGCCATGCCCTTAATTTTCTATGGGTAAGGTTATTTACAGCTAACTTAAGGTAATCTCTAAGCATTGTTATTTCTTCTTAGCCTTTTTCTTCTTCTTTAAGTAGATGAATATACCTACTCCAACTATTATTAAGATTAAGAAAAAACCAGTACCACTTTTACCTTGAACAAATCCTAGCTTTTTAGCTTCCTTTGTTGAATATAAAGGCATCTCAAGTTCTAGGACTTTTGCATATTCTTTATTGCTTGAATCTTTGTATTCAAGTTGAACAGGTATTGTGATGCTTTTTTCTTTTGTTTCTACAAATAGTTCAAAGTCTGCACTCTCAAAGTCATCAGAGTCAATGTTTCCAACATATTCAACATTTGAACTAATAATTTTGTATGAATCGTCTTCTTTTAATGTAACATACAAGAATTTAACATCTCCTGCGCCCTTGTTTACAAATTTAATATCAACAGACCCTCTTGAACCAGAGGTATAAATGTTAGAATCATCGATATTTGCAACTAAATCTGGTTCTTCTCCGATTATTACGCTGATGATTGCTTCTTTTGAATAGTTCTTACCAACTTCATCAGAGTATAGGATATTTACAGGAATCTTGTAAACACCAGATGTTGCATCTGGATCTGCCATTAAATCAAAGACAACAGATTTTGTTTCTTTAGCATCCATCTTAACTAAAACTTTTTCATTTGATGATCCAATTGGAGATAATGGTTTAGTTACTTCGCTTACACTTGTTGAAAGCTGGTAAGTGGTAAAGAGGTCAAGATTTACCCTTACTTCTTTTAATAATGAATCTGCCAAGTTTGTAAGTTTTAAGGTTAATTTACCTGTCTCGCCTGGTGCAATTTTTTCTGGTTTAGAAGTTACATCTTCTATTGCAATTATTGAATCTGCTGTTTGGATATTAATATCAAATGGTTCAAGTTCTATCCAAGGAAGGCCAATGTTTGTTTCAGTATATCTCTTATATCTTATTTTAAGTTCATTTGCGCCTTCAATTGCATTTTCGTCTATTTTTACACGAAACTTTACAACAACGCCTTCATCATCTACTTGTCTAGCTTGTAAATTTCCTAGCTTGACAATATTATCACTGCCTGGCATACTGAATGGATAGTCTTCAACTAATTCTAGCCAAAGTTCTTCTGTTGAAGCACCACCATAATTTTCAACTTTAAATCTAATATCAACATATCCACCAGGTTCAATTGGATCTGGAGTCTGGCTTACTAGAGTTACCTCTAAGTCTGCTCCAGATGGAATTGGTGCTGCGTAAACAACACATAGTGTTAATATTGCTATTAAAGCAATTAATATTTTTTTCATCATTTCTTTGACCTCCAATTACGGATTTGACCATCCATTAAAAATTCAATTCTATGCGCTTTTCGCGCAACTTTCTCGTCGTGAGTGACCATGACAATTGTTTTTTTGAAATCTTTGTTTAACACTTTTAGTGTTTCCATAAACTCTAAACCTGTTTTTTGATCAAGGTTTCCTGTTGGTTCATCTGCTAAAACAACTTCTGGATCATTAGCTAATGCCCTAGAAATAGCTACACGTTGTTGTTGACCACCTGAAAGTTCATTTGGTCTATGGTGTGTTCTATCTCCCAAACCAACTTTAGTTAATAATGCTGTCCCCCTTTTAATACGCTCTGGTTTTGAAACACCTTGGAAAATCATAGGCAGAGTTACATTTTCTAATGCTGATAATGTTGGAATAAGATTAAATTGTTGAAAGATAAATCCAATCTTTTTTCCACGAATTTGTGCTAATTGTGATTCTCCCAAAGTTGCAATATCTACGTTATCTAAGAATACTTTACCTCTTGAAGGAATGTCTAAAGCACCAACCATGTTCATTGCAGTAGATTTTCCAGAACCTGATGGACCCATGATAGATACAAAATCACCTTTCTTTATGTCTATATTAATACCTCTTAAGGCTGGAACTTCTACTTCACCCATCTTGTAAATCTTCCATACATTTTCTAAACGGATTATTGAATTATTCATTTTATTTGTTTATCTAAGATGTTATTAAATTCATTTATTAACTCTTCAAATTTTAACATTTGATGATAATAGTCAGTAATTATCTTAAATTGTTTCTTTTGTTTTTCATCAAGCTTTGCATTCTTATATTTATCTATTATTGAGGGAATAATTTGTTTTGCAGGTTGTATTTCCTTTTGCAAGCCAGTCTGCAGCTTATTTTTCACCATCTTAAATACGTTTTTCTCCATATAATAGTATAATTTCTTTGAACCAGGATTTTTAATTTTCTGTGTTAAACCAATTCCTTCTAAGAATTTCATTTTATTTGATACTGAAGCTAAACTATATCCTGTTCTTTTTGCTAGATCATCCATTGATACTTCTTCTGGTTCAACATATAAAATTCCAAATATTTGAGAACAAAGATTATCCATACCAAAATCTAGACCAACTTTCCTAGCAAATTCCATAAAGTCATTCTCAATATTCATCATTTTTATTGTATTTTTAATAATTACTAAGAATAGTAAAAGAAGACACATATAAATGTTTTGGTTTTGAAGACTAAGAAAACTTTAAATAATGTACCTTAATTCAGTTTATTATGGCTAGGAAAGAAAAAAATACTAAATATATGGTTTATATAATGGCTTTTCTTATGATCAGCTCTGTTTTTGCAGTTATGTTTTATGGGTTTAGTGATCAAGGAGATACTATTAGCTATGGAAAATTTAAATTTAATAAGCAAGAAAGGGGTTGGACATTGAATACAAAAGTTCAGACTTATACTCTTGATTATTTACCACAAGAAGTTGAAGTTTTTAATGTAAGTGAAGATATAGCTAACAAACTTAAAGGTGCTTTAGAAATTGATGTAACCTCTAAAGTTGATGATAAAAACATAGATAATATAGGTTATGCAGAGTATTCAATTGCCACTAACCTACCACAGAAATTTATTAGAGTTGGGTTTATAACAAATTCAAGTTATGAAGCACCGATTGTAACGTGTTCTGATGCAACATCAATAGTACCAGTAATTTATTTTGTTACAGGTAATGAAACAAAGATTATTGAAGAAAATAATTGTATAATTGCTCAATCCAGAGATGAGTTTGGTTTTGTAAGAATAAAAGATAGATTACTTTATGCAGTTATTGGAGTTATATAAAATGGAAGATGAAGAAGACGTAATTGTTAAGAAACAATCAAATAAAGTATTGTATGCAATAATAATATTAGCAATATTAATTATAGCAACAATTGTTTTATTACCATCAAAAGAATCAGAACCAAAAACAATTGATGACCTTCATTTATTAAATATAGAAGGTAAGCTTAAACCAGATCAAGGTTATATCTACAAAGGATTATCTTTTATCAATTATGAAGGAATCTGGTATACACAATTTAGATCTCAAAAAGGTACTAGGCTGTATGACTCTGCTTTTAGGTTTGGGCCAAAAGAAGCTGAAGAAGTTCCTGTTGAAGGATTTTTTGACATAACAAGTTTTGATAATTCAACAAATTATTATGTAACTTTTGATCCATTAGGAAGCCAATTTAATTATGTTGCAGTTGCTATTGCTGACTTTAATCAAAATATGATGGCAGTCTTTGATAAAATACCAATTGCTGCTTGCGATAAAAACGAAACTTCGGCATGTGTTGATAGGCCAATAATAAATTGTAGTAATACAAATGAAGTTGTTTTATATGTTAAAGAAAGAAATCAAACCAAGATTGTTTTTGAAGATAATTGTATAAATGTTGAAGGTAGTGGATTGGATTTAGTTAAAGCAGTAGATAAGGTATTGTATATCTTTTATGGAATATGAAAGAGCATTATTACACTGAAAAGCCAACTTCTGAATTAAGAAAAAGTAAGATTATGGCTAGATTGCGTGGTAAGGAGTTTACCTTTGTTACTGGTTCTGGTGTGTTTTCTATTAAGAAAGTTGATAATGGAACTATATTATTAATTGAAAATGCTTCTATTAAAGGTCGTGTTTTAGATTTAGGTTGTGGTTATGGTGTTGTTGGAATAGCAATTAAAAAAGATTTTCCAGATAATGAAGTTGTTCTTAGTGACATTAATATGCGTGCAGTAAAGTTAGCTAGAGAAAATGCTAAACTGAATAAAGTTGAAGTTAATATTGTTCAAGGTGATATGTTTAGTAAAGTTTCTGGTAGGTTTGGTACTATATTATTAAATCCTCCACAGAATGCTGGTAAAAAGATTTGTTTTTCAATGATTTCACAATCAAAAGAATTCTTAAGAGAAAAAGGTACTTTACAATTGGTTGCCAGACACCAGAAAGGTGGGCGTTCATTAAGTAAACACATGGAAGAAGTGTTTGGAAACGTGGATGTTATTAAGCGTGGTGGTGGATTTAGAGTTTATATTAGTGTTAATGAAGTAGTTTGAATAATGCTTATATTTTTATATATAACTCAAATCTTGGCTTTTGATATTTAAGAATGACTACAAACACAGTGAATACACAAGGGGTTCAAAGTCAAATTGATAGGGAGAATGCTGTTTCTTTAGAACAAGGTCTTGCTGAAGTTGAAAGAATTAATCGTGATAGAAGAATTGCTATTGAAACTGCACAACAATTAAGATACGCTAAAGAACAAAAAGAATTAAGAGATAATGAAGATGCTTGGCAATCAAAAGAAGAGGAAGAACAAAAAGAATTATCAGATGCGGTTAAAGCAGGTTTTGCGCAAATAAAAGTTGAATCTGATTGGGAAAATATTCCTAAGGAAGAAATCACATTATATCAAGAACATTTAGATCAAAAAGAAGAAAGAGGAAGAAAATTAGATAGAGATGCTAAATATAAAAAAAGGCAATTTGTAAGCCCTGAAAATTCAAGTACAAGAGCAAGAAAAAAATAGGAAGTGGTTCTGTAAAGTATAAACTAGGTACTGAACCTAAGTTAAGAGTTAATAAAAAAACACTAAAATCTAGAGCTGATCTTGAAGAAAGAGCAGCACGAGTAGAATATAGTGATTCTCAGCCTATGGAATATAGAAGACATAGGAATTATAAACATCAACAAAGGTTAGCAAGACATTTGTCGTGGCGACCAAAAGAAGGGGTACATAATGTCACTATTGATGATAATTTAGTAATAAAAGAAGGAGTTATACCAGCAAAGATTCCTGAAAGTTTAAAATCTGTAATGGAAGTTCCTGAGCATAAATATCGTTATACTGAACAAGATCAATGTTTTTATTTCTTCCTTTCACACATGCCACCTGCAGCTATTAAGATTTTATCTGATGCAGACATAGTTAGAGATAATTCTGCTAGTACAAAAGAACCAGCAGTTTATTATGATTCTTGCGGTTATAGTGCAGGGAGCCATTATTTAAATTGGAGTGTAGGGGATGGATTAAAAGATGGCCAACCATTAGTTTTTGATCGTTCACTTACAGAAAGGTTAGTCGAGTCGTGTGAAGGAGACGTTGAAGCATTAAAAGTAATGAAAAGGTTTGGGTTTTATACTACAGATTCATATACATATACAGATGGTAGTAGTGCTATGGAAACTATGCTTGATTTAGATGCTTCTATGATTGGACCTGAAGAAGTAAGATTCTATAATGATATGACACAAGCTTGGGCAAAGCAAGTTACTTTTAGAAGTAAAAAAGATATGCGTTCAACAGGTAAACATAGAACAAGAACTAATAAGGGCCCTTACAAAGGTAGGAAAAAAGGAGGTGTTCAAGGAGAAGCAAAAAAGTTAAGTGTTGAAGTTACTGAAGATGGTAGAACAATAAAAAAACAACATAAATCTAAAGAACATATTCCTGAACATCATAGATTCATAAGCACAGATCCAAGAACTTTGTATAGGGCTTGTGTTTATATTGCTACAGGAAGAGCAAAAGCTGGACATTTTAGATCACACAATTCTGCAATAAAAGAACCACTTGATAAAATTCTTGGTTACCTTCAATCTAGAGTTGATAGAAGCTTATATTTTGATATTGATGAATTTATAACAAGAGAAAACCCTGTTGTAGATTATCGTTTAAAACGGTGGGAAGAAGAAACAGGGAAAGGGATTCAATCTGTACGCCAACTTCTAAAAGGAGAATTCTATGATTATGCTGCCTCAAAGAAATCAAAAGAAGCAGGAGATATATCCATTGTAGTTGATTCTTCAGATAAAGTTGTTTATGTGAGCCAGGGTGTTTTAGATGCTCCTGAATTATATGTTATCAATGAACAACAATTAGAAACTGCTGCAAGAAGGGTCTTAAGAGGAAAAATGGATGTATCTGATTTTAGGGTTCTTGATCCAAGAACAAATATAATATTAACCTATTGTGAAGAATTAAGAGAAGCTAGTGATGGTGATGTTAGTAGAGCAGATATGAATGCAGTATTAAGATTACAAGATAGTGATTTACGAGCAAGATTAGAAAGAAATAATTTGATAGATCAACCATATCAATTTGTTTTTGGTAATACTCAACAAGGATTAAACGGAAGAACATATAGGCCTCATGTTGTAGGCCCACAAGATCAGGGTGCTGTGCCAATCACAACTATGGTTAATACTTTAAGTTATGAACCACAACTAGTATTTGATGTTGTAGTTCCCATTAGGACACCTGTCTTACCCACACCATTTAAAGTATTAAAAGCTTTCTTGAGTTAAATATCCTTAACGCCTTCTTTAGTTAAGATTACAAACCTTAATCCTACACCTAGTTTAGAAACAGCAGATAATAAAGCAGTGTGTATTTTGCCATTGCCTGAAACAATGTTTACTGCAACTTCAAAATCAGTTATCTTTCCTTTCAAAGCGTTAAAAATATCTTCTGCTAACTGAGGAATATGTTTATTATTATCAATTTTAATTATTACAGCGTTTTTAGTGTTCTTAAAACTTTTAGTGTCAGAAGTTACAACAAAAACTTTATCCCAGTTTTCACCATCTATTACACGTTGTACATGTGCTTGTGTTCCTGGGTTAGAACCAAAGCAAGCTATTAAATCAGTCATAATACTAAGAAAGGGATAATAATTTAAATAGTTAATGGCTTTACATTACTAGATGGTATTTATTACATTTGATGAGATTATAGCGATTATAGGTATGACTGTTTTTGCAGGTTTAATATTTCAAGGTATATTTAAGAGAAGTAAGCCCCATGATTATGATCCGTTAAAACAAATTAAAAAGAAATTTGATCTGGATGATATTAAATTTGCAGCTATGATTGTTGGTCCTGCAATTGTTTTTCATGAATTTGCCCATAAAATTGCTGCAATAAGTTTTGGTGCAACTGCAACATTAAATGCGCCTTGGGGAATGTATGGCTTTGTTTTATTGTTAAGATTAATCAATTTTCCAATATTATTCTTTATTGGAGGGTATGTTGCACATACACCTTTACCACCAATAGAATCTGCAATTGTTTCTGTAGCTGGACCTTTAGTAAATTTATTCTTATGGATAGTACCATTAATATTATTAAAGAACAGAATGATAAAGAAAAGGAAATGGATTGAAATATTAGGTTTTACAGCAAAGATAAACATGTTCTTGTTTATATTCAATATGTTACCAATACCTGGTTTTGATGGATTTAGTTTTATACGGGGCCTAATGGCGGGCCTTTCTGTTTAAACATATCATCTAAATCAAAGTTTTCTTGGCCAATTGGACCACCACCAACTTCTTTTGTTCCAACATCAAATTTATCCATTTCCATTCCAGAATCTTTAGTAGATTCAGGTACAAAATGACTAAAGATTGCTTTAAATATAAGAAGTACAAAGAAAATGATAATTATATCTAAAATAATATAGATGTTTACATCTAATAAATCATATCCCCATAAAATTAGGTACATGCTTAAGAAATATATAAGATAAGGTGAAGCTAATAGAAAACTAACTTTTTCAACTGCTTTATGTGTAAAAGCAAGAAAACATACAATTGCACCATATATTGAAAATATAACCATAATAATAATCTTGCCAGTTTTTCCTTCAATTGAACCTGCAAAGAGTTCTCTAAGGATTGTTAATGTAACCCAAATCAAAACAAAACCATTTCCAAGAGCTGTATTCCAACCTAGTTTCTCAGATTTGTGCATAGCAAAATAAACTTCTAACATAAGCCAGATTATAATTACTGGTGCTAAAAGCCACATGACACTCCAATCTTTTGAGATGGCTGTAAAAATATCATTAAAGCTATTTAGCATCTGTTGCAGAAATGGATTAATTGCCATATGTGATATATTAGAAGAAGTATATTTAAAGGTTGTCAAAAACCAACCCACTAAAACAAAGATGAATTCTAACATTTGAAAACAATAAACTTTATAAATTCATCTTCACATACCTATTTAATGCGACTAATAATTATGGTCAATAATTCTGAAGGTTATACAAGGGGGCGTTATCTGTGACAAAGTTTGTTGTTGTAGTTGGAGGAGTAATTTCAGGTGTAGGAAAAGGAGTTACTGCGTCTTCTATTGCTAAGATTCTAAAAGAATGTGGTTATAGTGTAACTGCAATTAAAATTGATCCATATATTAATTATGATGCTGGAACTTTAAGACCAACAGAACATGGTGAGGTTTGGGTTACAGATGATGGTGGTGAGATTGATCAAGATCTTGGAAATTATGAAAGATTCTTAGATATTGATATTCCTAAGAAGAATAACTTGACAACTGGCCAGATTTATAAGACTGTTATTGATAAAGAACGAGCAGGAGAATATTTAGGAAAAACTGTTCAATTCATACCACATATCCCTGAAGAGATCAAAAGAAGGATTATGGTTGCTTCTGAAGGTTATGATTTTGCAGTAATTGAAATTGGGGGAACAGTTGGAGATTATGAAAACATCCCCTACCTTTTTGCAGTAAAAAGTTTACAAAGAGAATTAGGAAAAGAAAATCTTGTTTCTGTATTAATTACATATTTACCAATCCCAGGAAATATTCAAGAAATGAAGACAAAACCAACTCAACAAGCAGTTAGATTATTATCAGAAAATGGTATTTTACCAGATTTTATCATTTGCAGAGCTAAAGTCGCTCTAGATGAAGTTAGAAAAGAAAAAATTGAAGTTTATGCAAATATAAGAAAAGGACATGTTATATCAGAACCGGATATTGATACTATATATAGGATACCATTAGATCTAGAAAAAGAAGATTTTAGTACAAAATTACTTGGAGAGTTTGGGATGAAAGCATTGAAAAAACCAGACCTTTCAAAATGGGAAAAACATGTCCAAGCTATTGCTGACAGTAAAGAAGAATTAAATATTGCAATTGTAGGAAAATATGTTGATATTGGAGAATTTAGTTTAACTGATAGTTATATTTCAGTAAGTCATGCATTGATTCATGCTGGAGCGAACATTAACAAAAAGATTAAAATTGGTTGGGTTGATTCTAAGAGATTTGAAAAAGATGCTAAATCTATTAATGAATTAAAGGAATATGATGGAATTGTAGTTCCCGGTGGTTTTGGAAGTTCTGGTGTTGAAGGAAAGATTAAAGCTATTGAATTTGCAAGAAATAATAATATTCCATTCTTAGGTTTATGTTATGGTTTACAATTAGCAGTTGTTGAATTTGCAAGAAATGTTTGTGGTATGAAAGGTGCTAATACAACTGAAGTTGATGAAAAAACAGAATTCCCAGTAATTGATATATTAGAAGGTCAAAAAGAGTTAATGGAAAAAAAGCAATATGGTGGAACTATGAGATTAGGTGCATATGCCGCTAATATCAAAGAAGGTACACAAGTGTTGCAGTTATACAAAGATGCTAAACGGTTAGAAAAAGATAAGCTAAAGTTAGAAAAACTTAAGAAAGATAAAGATCAAGAGTTTAGGATAGGTAAATTAAATCAAAGAAATGTGGTTATAGAAAGACATAGACACAGATTTGAAGTAAATCCTAAATTTATTCAAGAAATTGAAGAAAAAGGGCTGACTTTCTCAGGTTATCACGAAAGATTTGATGATACAAAATTAATGGAATTTATTGAATTAAAAGGACATCCTTATTTTGTTGCGACTCAAAGCCATCCAGAGTTCAAATCAAGGTTGGAAGACCCAGCACCATTGTTCTTAGGCTTTGTAAAAGCCTGTAAACATAACCCACAAAAATAAATATTTTTGAGGTTCAAAATTCTTAGAATTTAGTAACCTTTAAAAACAATTCAAGGTTTTTAGTTGTTAAATATGGACGAGATTAAAAGGAAAGATACTTCTGAGCATGAAGTTGTAGAAGAGAAAACTGAAGAAGTTAGTGAAGATATTTCTAAACAAGATTCTCAAGAAGAAGTTAAACAGGAAGAACCTTCTAGTGAAGAAGTTAAGGAAGAAGTTGTAGCTAAAGAAGAAGTTAAACCAGAAGAAACACCTGTAGAAGAATCTAAGCCAGAAGAAGTTAAAGAAGAACCAAAGGTTGAGGAAGAACATAAAGAACCAATTCAAGAAGAAGAAGAACCTAAACCAAAGAAAGAAAAGTTTAGTATCAGAAAATTCTATGATGAAAAATATAAGCCATTACTTATTATACCTTTTGTTATGTTATTAATTGCTTTTATTGTAATTGGTGTTAATTTAGCTCAAACAGGAGATTATATTAACAAAGATGTTACGTTAAAAGGTGGTGTTACTCTTACAATACCCTCTGTAGATACAGAGATTTCTAATATAGAAGAAGGTATTAAACAAGATTTTTCTAATAATGATATTATTATTAGGTATTTGAATTTAGCAGATGATCAAAGAGCCATTACAATAACAGCAGACATTGATGGTACTAATAAAGATGAGTTTGAAGATTTCAAATCGTCTGTTGAAAAACACCTTGAACAAGAACTCAAAGAAGGTGAGTATACAGCAGAAATAATTGGTTCTTCACTTGGAGACAGCTTTTTTAAAGAAACAGTAAGGGCAATGTTATTTGCTTTCTTGTTTATGGGAATTGTGGTTTTCTTATATTTTAGAACATTTATACCTAGTATAGCAGTAATATTGGCTGCTATGTCTGACATTATTGTTACTTTAGCAATAATAGATATAATGGGTATGCGGATTGGGACTGCAGGAATTGCTGCATTCTTAATGCTTATAGGTTATTCAGTTGATACAGACATTTTGTTATCTACAAAATTGTTAAAAGGAAAAGAGGGTTCTGTTTTTGACAGAACAATAGTTGCTTTAAAGACCGGTTTGACAATGACATTAACAACTATCGCAGCAGTTAGTGTTGCTTTAATCTTATCACAATCTGAAGTTATCAGTCAGATTATGACTATACTATTAATAGGATTAATTGTTGATTTAATCAACACATGGATCCAAAATGTTGGAATCTTAAGATTATATTTGGAGAAAAAACATGGGAAGAGCTAAGAAGATTTTAAAGAATTCAAGAGTAGTCTTACTTTTAATATTCTTAGGTATGGCATTAATTGCAATACGTCCAAGTTTTGATAGTGATGGTGTTGCAATAAGAAATATAGTAGTAAATAGTTCTGCTTCAGATGCAGGCATTTCTAATCCTAAACCTAATTCTCCGCCAATGTCTAAAGAAATTATCAAGACTATTAATAATGTACAAATACAAGGATTAGAAGATTATAATAAACTTGTTGCTGGTTTGGGACTTAATAGGTCAGTAATAATAACAACTAACTTAGATACTTATAGGCTTATTACTAGAGAAGTTATCAATGTAGAAGAATTAAATGAAACAGAGTTAAAAGAAATTACTGAAGAAGTGGAAGAAATTGTTGAGTTTTATAATGAAACTACAAATCAAACAATTAATAAAACAATCATAAAAAATGTAACTAAAGAAGTTGAAGTTCCAAAACTAAACATTACCCATACTGGTGTTGTTGATGATATTGGAATTAGGGTTTCTGAAGCACCTACTAATAATATTAGAAAAGGTCTTGATTTGCAAGGTGGAACAAGAGTTTTACTTGAACCAGAAGAAACTATCTCAAAAGAAAATATGAATACATTGATTGATAATATGAAAGAAAGGCTAAATGTTTACGGCTTATCAGATTTAGTTGTAAGACAAGCTGAAGATCTTTCAGGAAACCAATTTATTTTAGTTGAGATTGCAGGAGCTAATGAAGAAGAAGTTAAAGAATTGTTAGCAAAGCAAGGTAAATTCGAAGCTAAAATAGGTAATAATACAGTCTTTTCAGGAGGAAACAGAGATGTTCCTTATGTATGTAGATCTGCTGACTGTGCAGGAATTGATCCAGGTTTTGGATGCGGTGCAAGTCAAAATGGAGGATATGTTTGTAGATTTAGATTCTCAATTACTTTATCACAAGATGCTGCTGATAGACAAGCAGAAGCTACTAAAGATTTAGAAGTGCTTATTGAAGATAATAATGATTATTTAAGTGAAAAATTAGTATTGTTACTTGATGACGTAAAAGTTGATGAACTTAACATTGGATCAGATTTAAAAGGAAGAGCTGTTACAGATATTCAAATTTCTGGATCAGGTGCTGGGGCAACAGAACAAGAAGCTGCTTTAAATTCATTAACTAATATGAAAAGGTTACAGACAATATTAATTACTGGTTCTTTACCTGTTAAATTAAATATTGTTAAAACAGATATAATTAGTCCAGCTTTGGGAGATTCATTCTTGAAAAATGCTTTATTAATTGGTCTTGCTGCTATATTAGTTGTTGTATCAATTATTTATTTGAGGTATAGAAAAATACAAGTTGCTGTGCCAATGTTAGTTACAACCATATCAGAGGTTGTTATTATATTAGGTATTGCTTCTTTAATTGGATGGAACCTTGATTTAGCAGCAATTGCAGGTATTATTATTGCTGTTGGTACAGGAGTAGATCATTTAATTATCCTTACAGATGAAACAATTAAAGGCGAAACATCTATGGCTTTTAATTGGAAAGAAAGGGTTAAAAGGGCTTTCTTTATTATTATAGCAGCATACTTTACTACATTAGTTGCAATGTTGCCTTTAATGAAAGCTGGTGCTGGTTTGTTAAAAGGGTTTGCAATAACAACAATAATTGGTGTTAGTATTGGAGTATTTATTACAAGACCAGCTTATGCAGCTATAGTTGAACAATTATTAAAAGAATGACTAAAATAATCTCACTTGGCGGTTCAATTATTGTTCCTAACGAAATAGATGTTGGATTCTTAAAGAAGTTTAAAGATATGATTAATGATTTTGTTTCTAGTGGAGAAAAAGTTGTAATTGTAACTGGTGGTGGTTCTACAGCTAGAAAATATCAAAAAGCTCTTGCTGAAGTTATAGGCCAAGACCAAGAAGCAATGGATTGGGTTGGAATTTCTGCAACCCATATTAATGCGTTCTTATTGAAATCTATATTTAATGATGTTGCAGAAACAGAAATAATTGAAGATCCAACACAAGAAATTAAATTTAATAAAAAGGTATTACTAGCAGCTGGTTGGAAACCTGGATGGAGTACGGATATGGATGCAGTATTATTAGCTGAAAATCTTAAAGCTGATACAGTAATTAATGTATCAAATATTGATTTTGTTTATGATAAAGATCCTAATAAGTTTGATGATGCGAAAAAGATAGAAAAAACAAGTTGGGATGGGTTGTTAGAAATAATAGGTACTGAATGGAAACCTGGCCTTAATGCTCCTTTTGATCCTATTGCTGCTAAAAAAGCAAAAGAACTTGGGATAAAAGCTTTTATTGTTGGTAAGAATATTGAGAATCTAAGTAATGTGCTTAAAGATAAAGAATTTATTGGAACTAAGATTGAATAAATCTTAGACAAAGTCACTAATTTTATGTTTTACTTCTATATACCATAACCAAACTAAAAGGATAATAGCATCTAGTGCTGCTGGTAAACTACTAAGTCCAAACTTACTAAGTAAATGAATCTTCCATGCTTGAGTTGAAAAAGGATATAACCACATAACACCTGCATGGTTTCCTCCGCCAAGAAAATAGTCTAAGAATATATGCAATAAAATTGCAAACGCAATTACATAAAAATACATGGCTGGTCGATGTTTTCTATTTTTCCAGAGAATTAATCCAGGTATTATAAAAATAAAAGCAAATATTGGTGTATGAGTTATGCCACCATGTGAAAGCAAGAAAGGCACTTGAAAATTAAAAATTTTGGAAAACATACGAAGAACAATATCAATATCTGCAAGTATGGCTGCAATTCCTGCAACCATTACTGTATGCAGAGTAAAATATCTCTTATGCTTAGTAACATAATCCCTATACAATCCAACCAGAATAACGGTTGTTAATACGTGTGTTACTGCTAATGGCATTTATCTCTTCTTTTTTGTTACTTTTTTCTTTACTGGTTTTTTCTTAGCTGTTTTCTTTTTTACAGGTTTTGTGTAGCGTTTAACTTCACCAAGAATAAACTTTTCAACGCGTTTTCTTTCTGAATCAGCTTCTTTTATAAATTTCTTAACAAGCTCTTCGCCTTCTGCAGAATTAAGTTTACCTTTCTTTTTAAGGCCTTTAATTGTTTCATTAACTTTCTTGCTTGTTAAACTAGCTGCTCCTAAACCTAGTAAAAAACCTTTCCTTAACAAATCTTTTGCTTCTTTCATTTATTTCACCTCTTTTAATATTGAAATTATTAATAAAAATCCAACTGTTGCTGCACCACCAAATAATAAAAGTGATAATAAAGGTAATCCAATAACTATTGGAGTACCTGTGTTAATAACTAATGCACCTGCAACAATTAAAGCAGATATTATCATGCCATAACTTAAACGATTACTAGATTTATCAATTTCTTTTGATAGTTTTTTAACATCTGCATCTTCAATATCAACTTTGATTTTACCTTCTTGAACTTTTTTAAGTGTTTTATTTATTTCGTAAGGAACCTTTGCAACTGAATCTTTAAAACGTTTAAATTCTCTAATTGTCTTTTCTACCATAAAAATATTTACATCCTTCTTTCTTATTAATCTTTCGATAAATGGTTTTGTACTCTCAATTAACTTAAAATCTGGATCATATTTCAAAGCAATTCCTTCTAAAGTTACAAGCATTTTACCAAAAAGTGCAAAATCAGTTGGAATTTTTATGTTATGTTTTAAGGCTATATCAAGACTTTTTTCCATAATAATACTTAACTTAATATCTTTAATATCTGATTCTTGAATAGGCTCAATAATTTCTCTTAGTTCTTCTTTAAGTTCTTTTACTCTAATAGCATTTCTAGTTTTACACATTCTTAGCATTGTTGTTGTTACAGATTCATAATCAGAACCGATTATCCCGAAAATAAGATCTAAAGCAGATTTCTTCATCTGATTAGTAAATTTACCAACTATTCCAAAATCAATCAAAGCAATAGAATTATCTTTTAATACAATTATATTGCCAGGATGTGGATCACCATGAAATATTCCATGATCAAAAACCTGAGTTAAAAAAGCGTTAAAGCCTATATCCAGGGCTTTTCTAATGTTAATTCTTTTTTGTTTTAGTTTTTTAATATCATGAAAACTTGTACCTTTAATATATTCCATTGTTAAAATTTTACTGCAAGAATATTTATCATAAATCCTAGGAATGGTTACATTGTCATTTGATTTAAAATTGACTTTGAAAATTCTTGCGTTTTTTGCTTCATTTCTAAAATCTAACTCTTTCTCTGTCCAATCAGAGAATTCTTTAACAATATCAACTGGACGAAATGGACGTATGGCTTTGAAATGTTTATTCATTTCTTTAGCAAGCAGAAATAAAAGTTCTATATCTTGTTTCATAACTTTTTGTATATTTGGACGTTGAACTTTGACTGCAACAACATTGCCGTTCTTTAATTTTGCTTTATGAACTTGCGCAATAGAAGCAGAAGCAATTGGTTTTTTCTCAAAACTTAAGAAGAGTTCTTTAATAGGCTTACCTAATTCTGCTTTTATTATTTCACTAACTTGATCATAAGAAAAAGACTTAACATGATCTTGAAGTTTACTTAGCTCATCAACATAACTTAAAGGAACAAGATCAGGTCTTACACTTAATAGCTGTCCAAGCTTAATAAATGTAGGACCAAGTTTCTCTAAAGTAATTCTAAGGCGTTGTTCATCTGATAATGATTTCTTTCTTTTTAGCTTACATAAAAGTCTCTTACTAAAAGGTAATAACCTAGTTAGTTTAATTTTGCTCAAGACAAATCCAAACCCTTGTTCAAAAAGAATTAGGTTAATCTGGTTAAGTCTAACCAAATTAGCAATATCACCTCTTTTCATAAGCTATTAAAGACATAGGTTATTTAAATATGTTATTGATATATATTACTGATATATACTATTTAATATATCAAGGGATAGAAAAACTTTTAAAACCTTATTAAACCAATATATTGAATAAACCAAAAAGAGGGATTTTTAATGAAATATCAAACAATTGACGGAAATACTGCTGCAACACATGTAGCTTATGCATTTAGCGAAGTAGCTGCAATTTACCCTATTACACCTTCATCTCCTATGGGGGAACTTGCTGATCAATGGTCAGCTGAAGGTAAAAAAAATATCTTTGGTCAAGAAATTGATGTTGTTGAGATGCAATCTGAAGGTGGAGCTTCTGGTGCGATACATGGTTCTTTAACAGCTGGTGCTTTAACAACCACTTTTACAGCTTCACAAGGACTTATGCTAATGTTGCCAAATATGTTTAAGATAGCTGGTGAGATGTTGCCAACTGTTTTTCATGTTTCTGCTAGGTCATTAGCTTGTCAAGCATTATCAATATTTGGTGATCATTCAGATGTTATGGCTGTAAGAGGAACTGGGTTTGCTATAATGCCTGCTGGTTCAATACAAGAAGTACAAGATTTGTCTATTGTTGCACATTTAGCAACACTTGAATCTAAAGTACCTTTCCTAAGCTTTTTTGATGGATTTCGAACAAGCCATGAAGTACAAAAAGTAAAAATGGTTGATTATGATATTATGAAAAGTATGATTGATATGAAATATGTGGAAGAGTTTAGAAAGAATGCTTTAAATCCTGAAAATCCAGTTGCTAAAGTTGGTGCTCAAAATCCAGATGTGTATTTTCAAGGAAGGGAAACAGTTAACAAATATTATCTTGAAACTCCAAGAATAGTTAAGAAATATATGAAATTGTTAGCTGATAAGATTGGTAGAAAATACAAATTATTTGATTATGTTGGAGCAAAAAATGCTGAGAAAATTATTATTTCAATGGGTTCATCAACAGAATCAATCGAAGAAACAATTGATTACTTAACAAAGAATGGAGAAAAAGTTGGAGCAATAAAGATCAGATTATATAGGCCGTTCTCTGTTGAGGATTTTATTGAAGCTATTCCTAAATCTGTTAAGAAGATTGCTGTTCTTGATAGAACAAAAGAACCAGGATCAATTGGAGAACCATTATATTTAGATGTAGTAGCTGCATTAAAAGGTAAAGATATTGAGATTATTGGTGGAAGATATGGTTTATCTTCAAAGGAATTTACACCTTCTATGGTTAAAGCAGTTTTTGATTATATTGATAGTAATGGAAAACATAATTTTACAGTAGGAATTAATGATGATGTAACTAATTTGTCTATACCAATTAAAGAAGAAATAATTACTGAACCAGAAGGTACAATTAATTGTAAGTTTTGGGGGCTAGGAAGTGATGGAACAGTTGGTGCTAACAAGAATTCAATTAAGATAATTGGAGATAATACAGACATGTTTGCACAGGGTTATTTTGAATATGATTCAAAGAAATCTGGTGGAATCACAAAATCTCATCTTAGGTTTGGTAAGCATCCAATTAAATCTACTTATCTATTAACACAATGCGATTTTATTGCTTTGCATAATCCAGTATATATTGGAAGATATGATATATTAGAAAGCATAAAAGAAGGGGGAACTTTTCTATTAAATTCTCATTTTAAACCTGAAGAAGTTTTTGATAATTTAACAAAAGATATGCAAGAAACAATTATCAAGAAGAAAGTTAAAGTTTATACAATTGATGCTTTAAAGATTGCAAAAGAGGTTGGATTAGGTGGAAGAATTAATACAGTAATGCAAGCAGCTTTCTTTAAGATATCTGGTGTTTTACCTGAAAAAGAAGCAATTAAACTTATCAAGAAAGCAATTGAAAAGTCTTTTAAGAAAAAAGGTGAACAGATTGTAGAAATGAACTGGGAAGCAGTTGATAAAGCAAGTGAAGGATTAATTGAAGTTGAGATTCCTGAGAAAGCCAAAAGTTCTGTTGAAGAAAAAATATTAATCTCTAAAGATGCATCTAAATTTGCTCAAGATGTAATTAAACCAATTATGCACCTTAAAGGAGATGATATTCCTGTATCAAAGATGCCTTTAGATGGGACAGTACCATTATCAACAACAAAATTAGAGAAAAGGGGTGTTGCATCAGAAGTTCCTAGATGGTTATCTGAAACTTGTATTCAATGTGCTCAGTGCTCTTTTGTATGCCCTCATGCTGCAATAAGGATAAAACAAATTGATCCTAAAGATTTGAAAAATGCTCCAGAAACTTTCAAAACTTTAAAATCAAACACTAAAAATGATAAAGATCTTCAGTTTAAAGTACAAGTTTATCCTGAAGATTGTGTTGGTTGTGGTGTTTGTGTAGATGTTTGTCCAACTAAGATTAAATCTTTACAAATGAAACCAACAGATGAAGAAAGAGCTGCTGGAGAAAATGAGAATCAAAAATTCTTTGAAACATTACCTGATATTACTATAGGAATGGATGAGAACACAATAAAGGGGAGTCAATTCAAGAAACCTTTGTTTGAGTTTTCAGGAGCATGTGCAGGTTGTGGTGAAACACCTTATGTTAAATTAGTTACTCAATTATTTGGAGATAGAATGATTATTGCTAATGCAACTGGATGCTCTTCAATTTATGGTGGAACTTTCCCAACAATACCTTATTGTGTAGATGAGAAAGGTAAAGGACCTGCTTGGGCAAATTCACTTTTTGAAGATAATGCAGAATATGGTTATGGTATGAGATTAGCTATCAATGCAAACAGAAAACAATTATTATCAAATGTTAAAGAATTAACAAAGAATAGCATATCTAAAGAATTAAAATCAGCTTTAAACAAACAAGTTGTATTATGGGAAAAAGTTGATCAAGAAGCTAAAGATAATGCAGAAAATGTTAAAGATCTACTTAAAAAAGAGAAAGCTAGTGATGCAATTTTTAAGAAAGTTTTTGAATTAAAAGATTATCTTGTTGATAAAAGTGTATGGATCATTGGAGGAGATGGTTGGGCTTATGATATTGGTTATGGTGGCCTTGATCATGTATTAGCTTCTGGTAGAAATGTTAATGTGTTAGTTTTAGATACAGAAGTTTATTCAAATACTGGTGGACAAGCATCTAAAGCAACTCCTTTAGGTGCTGTAGCTAAGTTTGCTGCTTCTGGAAAAAGGTCAGGTAAGAAAAATCTTGGTTTAATGATGACAACATATGGAAATATATATGTTGCGTCAGTTAGTATGGGTGCTAATAAGATGCAATTATTAAAAGCTTTAATTGAAGCAGAAAATTATGATGGGCCTTCAATAGTTATTGCATACAGTCCATGTATTGCTCATGGAATTGATATGAGTAAATCTCAAACTGAAGAGAAAAGGGCAGTTGAAGCTGGTTATTGGCCTATGTATAGATATGATCCAAGATTAACTGAACAAGGAAAAAATCCATTCATATGGGAAACACCTGAACCTAAAGAAGATTATAAAGAATTTTTAATGGGTGAAGTAAGATATAAAACATTAGCTAATTCGCATCCTGAAGAAGCTAAAGAACTTTTTGATGCAGCTGAAAAAGATGCAAAAAGAAGATTTAAAGATTTAAAAGAATTAGGTGAATAAAAAATGGAAGATATTTTTGAATTTGCAAAACAAATGGAACTTGACGGAAAAGCTATGTATGAAGAAGAAGCTGCTAAAGTAAATAATCCTGGGCTTAAGAAAATACTCTTAATGTTGGCTGAAGAAGAACAAAAACATTATGATTTGTTTGATGCTATGAAAAATTCAGGAGATTTAGGGGTCCTTCCATCTATATCAATGTCAGCAATTAAAAATGTTTTTCAAGAAATAAAAGATAGCGGTGAAAAGATTGAATTACCCGAAAATGAAACTGAATTCTATAAAAAAGCTTTAGAAATAGAACAGAAAAGTGAGCAATTTTATAGAAGTGAAGCTGCTAAACAGTCAGGAAATGTTCAAGAAACCATGATTAAGATTGCTGAAGAAGAGCATAGGCATGCAATCTTAATGGAAAACATGATTCAGTTTGTTAATAGACCAAATGAATGGGTTGAACATGCTGAATTTAATCATATAGAAGATTATTGAGATTAATCTAAAGCTTTATATTCTTATTTTTATTAGTCTAATTTATGGCTGATGGAATAGAGGCCAAGTTAATTAGGCCAGCACAAGTCGCGCATGATTTAAATAATTTATTAGGTGCACTAGTAGCCTATCCAGATATGTTATTAATGGATTTTCCAGATGAAGGGTTACGTGATCCATTAGCAAGGATTCGTTCACAAGCTAAAGATTGTAAAGATGATACTACTATTGTAATGAACTTACCATTTACTTATCATACAACTGGTTTTTTAGTAGAACTTTCTGGGCATTTAAATCGTCGACTAAGCACGATGGAGATATATCTAGATAGTGTTCAAAGATTAACAAAAGGTGATGAAAAAGTTGAATGTTATTCTGGAGAAATGATGGATGCTATTGTGCATTGTAGAGAATTAGTTAAACATTTGACTGGAAATGTTGGTTATGAAATATCAAAACAAGATCTTAATGCGATTGTTAGAAAAGTTGCTAGTCAAGTACTTAAAGGTGCGCAATTTGAAGTTGAATTTGATTTAAAAGCTCAAAGGATGATTAATGGTAATGAATTATTATTATATGAACTTGCTGAAAATTTAATGGTTAATGGTAGATATGCTATAGAAAATAGTCCTGGTGATGATGGGCAGCTTGTCTTAAGAACTAGAGATTTCTCATTTGAGAGACCGATTTGTTTAGGTGGTATGAAAATTCCTGCTGGCGAATATGTTAATTTTGGTGTTTCAGACAATGGACCAGGAATACATCCACTAATCATTAGCGATGTTTTTTCAAGGTTGTATACAACTAAAGGTGGAAGGGGCTCTGGAGAGGGATTAGATATTGTGAATAATATTAGAGAATTTCATCATGCATATTTACAATTAACTACTGGCCATTTTATGGGAGCAAGTTTTGATTTACTTTTTCCAGCTTATCAAAGACCTCAAGAATAACTAAAGAGTTACTTTATCTACCCAATCTTGATATTCTTTATTGCATTCTGTTGGTATTTTTAATATACAAGGAACATCATATGAATGTAATTTCCTAATTTCTGTTTCTACTTTTTTGAAGTTTTGTTCTGTTGTTTTTACAATTATAACTATTTCTTTATCTTCTTGAATCTTCCCTTTCCACCAATATAAACTTTCAATAGGATGAAGATTAGCACAAGCAATAAGTTTCTTATTTAGAAGATGTTTTGATATTTTCTTTGCTTCTACTTTATTTTTAGTTGTTATATAGATTAAAGTCATTTTATTAATGATTATTCTACTGATTTATAATTATTTTGATTATAATAAAGAAATGTTAAAGTTTCACTTTTTCCCTCTTTGATATTCCAACTAAATGATTATTTATAAACGAGGATATAAATATACCTTGGAATACCGAAGGTTTAAAAACACGAATGTAATTTGGTATTAAATAATGAGTAAATATCAATTCACAAATATAATAGGAACGTTCATTTTTAACGAACATTATAGAGTTATTGATAAATTAATGTTCTCTAATAAAAGTGAATATAAGAACAAAGATAAGTTTGAGAAAGATTTGTTAAAAAAACATAAAGATGCCATTGTTCCAGAAGGTAAAGCGATGATTAAAATAATGGAACATTTTAAAGATAAACAATATCATAGTGCTTTTTACAGACAAAACATTGAATTTACAAAAGAACTTGTTAAAAATTCAGTTATAGGAGATACATTAATCATTCAAACTATTAGTTCTATTGAGGATATTAATAAAGTTATTAACACATTAACAAAAAGATTAAGAGAATGGTATGGATATTATAATCCAGAGTTTAAAGTTGAAAATCCAATAGCTTTTGTAGAGATTATTTTGAAGAAAAGCAAGCAAGAACTATTAAGAGAAGGCAAAGTTCAAGAAACAATGGGTGCAGATTTTAGTAAACAAGATTTAGCACCAATAATGGAGCTTGGAAGAAAACTTATAGATATTTATGAATTAAGAGAAAGTGAAGAAAGATATTTAGAAGGTATTATGAATAAAGTTTGTCCAAATGTTACTGCAATAACTGGTGCAACAATTGGAGCAAAACTTCTTAATCAAGCAGGTTCTTTGAAAGATTTAATGGAATTTCCATCTTCAACCATACAAGTGCTTGGTGCGGAGAAAGCTTTCTTTAGACATTTAAAGACAGGAGCAAAATCACCAAAATTTGGATTTATACATGAACATTCACTGATTAACAAAGCAAAAACAAGTGAAAAAGGAAGAGTAGCTAGGTCTTTAGCTGATAAAATAGCAATCGCTTGTAAAGTTGATTATTTTAAAGGTAAATTTATTGGAGATCAACTTAGAAATGGGTTAGAGGCAAAATTTAGATGAAGAAATCAAATATTTTTGAGGTTTATGAGAATAGAGATAGGATTTATACTGAGAACCTTACTCCAAGAAAGACTGTTTATACTGAAAGGCTCTTTAAAGATGGAGGAATAGAATATCGAGAATGGGATGCTCGAAAAAGTAAATTAGGGGCAGCTATAAAGAAAGGATCTCCAAATGTAGGAATAAGAAAAGGAGATGTGGTTTTGTATTTAGGAGCATCAACTGGTACAACTGTAAGTCATGTATCTGATATGGTTGGAAAAGATGGACTTGTTTTTGCTTTAGACTTTGCACCAAGAGTTATTAGAGAATTGGTTTTTGTTGCACAAGAAAGAAAAAATGTTGTGCCGATAATTGCAGATGCAAATAATATTGATAGTTTCAAAGATAGAATAAGTGAAGCAGACGTTATTTTTATGGATATTGCACAAAAGAATCAAGCAGAGATATTCTTGAAAAATGTTAAGGCTTTCTTAAAGAAAGATGGTTATGCTTTGTTAGCAGTTAAAGCTAAATCAGTTAATATCGCAAGAAAACCTAAAGCAATATTTAATGAAATTCGTGAAGAACTTAAAAAAGAAGTAACAATTATTGATTTTAGAACATTAGAACCATTTGAGTTAGACCATTGTATATTTATATGTAAAGGATAAACTTTATAAATAATATATTAGTTCTCGAGAAGAGGGATAAAATGCATGTAAAAATTATTGAAAAAGGAACAGATAAACTTAAGAAAGGGCTTGCTGAGATGCTAAAAGGGGGAGTAATTATGGATGTAGTTACTGCTGAACAAGCTAAATTAGCTGAAAAAGCTGGTGCTGTTGCTGTAATGGCTTTAGAAAGAGTGCCTGCAGATATTAGGGCAAAGGGTGGCGTTGCTAGAATGTCTAATCCTAAATTGATAAAAAGTATAATGAACACAGTTTCCATACCAGTTATGGCAAAATGTAGAATTGGCCATTTTTGTGAAGCTCAAATTCTTGAATCATTAGGAGTAGATTATATTGATGAGTCTGAAGTATTAACTCCTGCTGATGATAAATATCATGTTGATAAAAGTAAATTTAAGGTACCTTTTGTATGTGGTGCTAGAGATTTAGGAGAAGCTCTTAGAAGAATTAATGAAGGTGCTGCAATGGTTAGAACTAAAGGGGAGGCGGGCACTGGAAATGTTGTTGAAGCTGTTAAACATATCAGAACAATTAATGAACAAATTGCACAATTAATTGAAATGAATGAAAAACAACTTAAGCAACACGCTGATAAAATGAAAGTCCCATTAGATATTGTTAAAGAAACAGCTAAAGCAGGCAGAGTTCCTGTTGTTAATTTTGCTGCTGGCGGAATTGCAACTCCAGCAGATGCTGCACTTATGATGCAATTAGGTGTTGATGGAATTTTTGTTGGTTCAGGAATATTTAAATCAAAAGATCCAAAGTCACAGGCCAGAGCTATTGTAGAAGCAACAACACATTACAAAGACGCAAAAATTGTTGCAAAAGTATCAGATGGTCTTGGAGAACCAATGAAAGGACTTGAGATTTCTAGTTTAAACACTAAGATGGCAGACAGGGGATGGTAATGAAAGTTGGCGTTCTTGCCTTACAAGGTAGTTTTAGTGACCATGTTAAAATTCTAAAAAAATGTAGAGTTGATCCAGTAGAAGTTAGATTACCAAAAGATTTAGATGAAGTAAGTGGTTTAATCTTACCTGGTGGTGAGTCAACTACAATTATTAAACTTATGAAACTTTATGGTTTAGATAAAGCAATAATTGATAAATATAACAAAGGTATGCCAATTTATGGAACTTGTGCAGGAGCTATTTTATTATCAAAGAATATTGTTGATTCAAAGCAAGAAAGTCTTAATTTAGTTGATATATCTATTAAAAGAAATGCTTATGGAAGACAGATAGACAGTTTTGAAGCTGAATTAGAGATTGAAGAAATTGGTAAATTTAAAGGAATTTTTATTAGAGCACCAGTGATTGAATCAACTAATAATGGTGTGAATATCTTAGCAACTTTTGAAAATAAAGCTGTGATGATTGAACAAAAGAACATATTGATTTCTACTTTTCATCCAGAATTAACTGAAGATACAAGAGTGCATAAATATTTCTTGAATAAAATTAAAGAGTAAGTGTTTACTTTTTCTTAGTATTTTATGAACATGGTCCATTTATTATAAGATTTATATGGACAATGTACCAAATTACTAAGTTATAAATAGATTATACTAGATAAAAAACAATTATATATGAACAATATCCAGAATTATTCCATAATCTTGGACAAAAGATTACAGGTATTGCAAATATCGTTAGAAGCAGGTTCACCACATTGGGCGCAAACTTTAACTTCACCTTTTTGTTCTGTTTTAAGACCAGGTAACATATCTAAGAAACTGTTAATGATTCCATTTTTTGTACCTTTATGATGTTTTTCAAAGTCATCTAACATTATACCAACTTGTTTTCTGTAAGAATCAACCCTACAAGGACATTCACCATAGTGAACAGGAAAATCCATTAATTGAGCAAAGAGTTTGCATTCTTTTTCAGTACAGAAATATAATGGTTTGATTCTTGGTATAAACCCTTTTTGTTTTTTAAGACCAGATATTGGACCTAACCTAGGTAAAACTTTTGTGCTATTCTTAAAAATATTCATAATAACAGATTGTGCTTCATCGTCAAGATTATGGCCTGTTGCAAGTTTATTTGTTTTAAGCTTTTTAGCCCATTTGTTTAGAACATATCTTTTCATTATACCACAAATAGAACAACTTTTCCATTTGATTTTCTTTTCTTTTAAACTATCTCTAATATAACAAACACCATAACCAAATTCTCGTTTAAAAGAAGTTTCATGAAGAGTGATTTTATTATCTTTACAGAATTTCTGAATGTTTTTTTGGTTTATTTTACTATATTCACCAATTTCAACATCAATAAAGAATGCTTCAACAGTTGCCCTAGCTGCTTTTGCAATCTTACTCAAAAGATATAAAGCAATTGTTGAATCTTTTCCACCAGAACAAGCAACTAATATTTTATCCCCTTTTTGGATCATACTATTAACTCTAGTTGTTTTCCTAACTTTCTTTTCAAAATATTTTAGGAATTTATCTTTGGTTAATTTCTCACCACTAGCTAACTCTATAACATGTTCCATATTAGTTTAAGATGAAGATGTGTTTTTAAAGGTTATTATGTAGTTAGGCAAAGAAGTATTGCTAAATCTTCATCAGCTTTTAATGAATGGGGTGCATCTTTTGGCATAAAGATAAATATTCCGGGTTTCATTTCAATTTCTTCATCAAATAATTTGAATGTCCCTTTTCCTTTTAATACTTGAACAACACCATTTTTAGTTGATGTATGCGTATCAATATCTGTATCTTTTGCTAAACACATTAAAGTATAATTATAAACATCTGATTTAGCAAGAACAGTACTAAAAACCCCTTCTGTTGGGAATTGCATTAATTCGTTTAAATCTTTTGAAAAAGCACCGGCTTTTTCAAAGCCCAAAAATGTTTCGCATTTTTTATGTTTATTATATCCTTTTTCATTCATTTTTCTTACCTCAACATATTTGGTAGGTCTTCATCTACAGTTGTTGTCAGTTGCAGATTAAATGTATCCATTAATTTCTTGGCAACATTTGGTGACAAAAACTCTGGCGCTTTTGGACCTAAATAAATATTCTTAACATTTAAACTTAATAAACTTAGCAAAATAGCCACGGCTTTTTGCTCAAACCACATCAACACTATTGTTAGCGGAAGATCGTTTACACTGCAATTAAAGTTTTCTGCTAGGGCAGTTGCAATCTTAATACAAGATATTGAATTGTTACATTGACCAAGATCAATCAACCTTGGAATTCCTTCAATATCCCCAAAATCATGATCATTAAACCTAAATTTACCGCATGAAGTAGTTAGGATTATACAATCCTTTGGAACCTTTAATGCAAGTTCCCTAAAATATTCACGAGATGACTCGGGCCCATCACAACCAGCAATTACAAAAAATCGTTTTATTGCTCCACTGTTTACAAGCTCAATAATTTTAGGTGCAAGATCCAAAACAGTATTATGATGAAAACCAGTATCAAGGTTTTTATCACTATCTACATCTGCTTGAGGAAGAGATAATGCTTTATCAATTACCGGACTAAAGTCATCGTTTTCAATCTTATCGATTCCTTCAACTCCAGCTATACCATAAGTAAAAATCCTATTTTTATAACTTTGAGTTGTTATTGGCATAACACAGTTAGTAGTTACAAGGATAGCACCAGGAAATTCTTCAAATACTTTCTTTTGATCATGCCATGCTCCGCCTACGTTTCCCTTTAAATGATTAAATTTCTTTAGCTCAGGGTACCCATGTGCAGGTAGCATCTCAGAATGAGTGTAAATATTAACACATTTATCTTGAGTTTGTTCTAATAATTTTTTAAGTGCATACATATCATGTCCAGTAACAAGAATACATTTTCCATTTATTTTTCCTTGCTCTACTTTAACAGGTACAGGTACACCCAATGTTTCAGTATGCGCCTTATCCAAAAGTTCCATAGCTTTTATTGTTATAGTTCCAACTTCTAAAGCAAGATTAATATGTTCATCCAAATTAAAATTTGAATTAGTTAAAGTTTGAAATAAAGCTTTATGCATAAATGAATCTACTTCTGGATCATTAAATCCCAATTCTTTTGCATGATAAGCATACGCAGCTATACCTTTTAATCCATAGATTATTGTATCTTGAAGACTTGATATATCTTCATTTTTCCCACAAACACCAATTTGTGTACATCCACCTTTAATTGTTTCTTCACATTGATTACAAAACATAGTTTCACCCTCTTAAATTTATATTATATAATTAGAATTAAAAAGAATCCTATTGTATTTCTCCATTAACCCCTATTACTTCTTTAATTATTGGAATTTCTTTTCCAGAAGCTTCTACAGCAGCTTGAACAGCTGAATATAATCCAGAACAACATGGAACTTCCATTATAGCAACAGTAACTGATTTTATTTTATTATTTTTAAAAATATCAGTTAGTTTTTCTTGGTAAGCGCCTATGTCATCAAGTTTAGGACAGCCAATAACTAAAGACTTACCATTCAATAATTTTGAGTGAAAGTTTGGATTTGCAAAAGGTACACAATCAGCTGCAACTAACAAGTGCGAATTATCAAAAAATGGTGCTTGTGGTGGCAGTAAATTTAATTGAACTGGCCATTGTCTTAAAGCACTAGTTTGTTCGCTATTTGAACTTGCATTACTTTCATTATTAACTTCTCTCATTGCTGTTCCTGGACAGCCACATGGTATATCATCCTTCATTTTATTTTCCTCCGTAAGTTCAGGAACATCTATCCCTTTTTCTTTTAAATATTCAATTGCTTCATTATAATATTCTGTTGCACCATGTTCTTTTAGATGTTTTACATGAGCAATAATTGTATTTTTGCCTTTTGGTACAATATTGTCTTCCATTGTCTTTTTTTCATCATAAGGTTCTGCTTCCCTTTCTTCGATAGTTATTGCACCTTTAGGACAATGACCTAAACAATTTCCTAAACCATCACAAAATAAATCACTGATTAGTCTAGCTTTGTTATCAATCATCTGTAAAGCTCCTTCATGACAATTAGGGATACATAAACCGCACCCATTACATTTATCTTCATCAATTTTTACAATTTTTCTTTTCATCTCGTCATTCCCCAATAAGCATTTTCTTTTTGATTTTCTGACAATTCTTTATCTAATTCAGGATAAAGTAATCTTTCTTCCATGTTTTTATGGCGTTGTACTAATGCTTCAAATTCTGATATATCACTAGAATATTGAGCTTGTTTTAAATTGTTTGCCAAGATTTCATGTTCTTTAGTAATTGTTTGAATTATTGGCAAGGTTTTATTTGTTGTACTAAGATAAGCTGAATAAAGCTTTTCTTCTTCTCTAAAATGCTTAATCATTGCATCATTAAGAGCTGAAAAATTGTTTTTATCTTGCTTAAATTGTTCTATTAATTTTTCAATCTTTTTATGGTCTTCTACTAAAAGACTGAGTATATTTATAATTGTCAAGGTATCACCACACTATCTTTTTTATATTAGGTAGTAAATAGATACTTATTTATATAGGTAATGGTTTCTTTAAGGATATCATGGACAAAAAATGTACAATATATCAAACAGTTGATTTTATTGGAAAGAAATGGACTTTGCTTATTTTGTTAGAGCTATATAGAAGCAAGACGGTTAGATATAGTGAGCTTAAAAGGGGTCTTCCAAATATAACTCCAAAGATATTATCAGCAAGACTTAAAGAGCTTGAAAAAGAAAAACTGATTAATAAAAAAGTTGATACTTCTGAATTTCCAATAAAATGTGAATATTCATTAACCACAGCAGGAAATGATTTTATCAATGTTATTAAGAATATTAAGAAATGGGCTTTGAAATGGAAGATTAATAATAAAGTCTGTGAAGAAGTTAATTGTAGAGGGTGTTCTAAAGAAATAAATTGAATAAATATTTAATTTGTACCTATCTTATCTTTGCACGATACCTTTTCATCAACAATGAATTTGATAAAACACTAACCGAAGAAAACGCCATTGCAGCGCCGGCAATTATCGGGCTCAATAGCCAGCCAGTAATTGGATAAAAGGCACCTGCAGCAAGTGGTATTCCTACTGAATTGTAGAAAAAGGCCCAAAAAAGATTTTGCTTTATTTTCCTCATAGTATATCTGCTTAGATCCATTGCAGTAACAACATCTCTTAAATCTTCTTTTATCAACACAATATCGCCAGATTCAATTGCTACATCTGTTCCTGAACCGATAGCAACCCCAATATCAGCTTGAGTTAAAGCAGGAGCATCATTAATCCCATCTCCAACCATTGCAACTTTTTTGCCTTCTTTCTGCAATTTCTTTATCTCTTTAGCTTTGTCCTCTGGCAATACTTCTGCTAGAACTATATCAATTCCAACTTGTTTTGCAATCGCTTCTCCAGTTCTTTTATTATCTCCAGTGATCATTGCAACTTCTATCCCTAATTTATGCAGTTCTTCAACAGCTTCTTTAGAATATTCTTTTAATGTGTCTGCAACAGCAATTATGCCGCTAACTTTCTTGTTTAATGCAACTATCATTGCAGTTTTTCCCTGATTTTCGTATTCCTGAAGTTTTGTTTCAATAGGTTTTATGTCTAACTTTTTGTCTTTGAACAAAGACCGATTACCTAAAAATATTATTTTGTTATTAAATTCTGCAACAATTCCTTTACCAGTAATGGAATTGAAGCTTCTTGGATCAGGTATATTGATTTTTCTTGCTTTTGCCCCTTTTACAATAGCCTCCCCTAAAGGATGTTCACTGTCCTTTTCAGCGATTGCACCATATTTTAATAAATCATTTTCTTTTCCTTTTTCTATTGAGAAAACATCTGTAACTTCTGGCTTTCCTTTTGTTAATGTTCCTGTTTTATCAAAAACAACTGTGTTAAGCTTATGAGTAGTTTGCAATGACTCAGCACTTTTGTAGAGAATTCCATTTTCAGCTCCTTTTCCTGTCCCAACCATTATGGCAGTAGGTGTTGCTAATCCTAGTGCGCAAGGACATGCAATAATTAACACGGCAACAAAGATAGTTAAAGCAAAAGCAAACCCAAATCCTAAGAAAAACCATAATAATGATGAAATGACTGCTATTCCAACAACGATAGGTACAAAATAAGATGAGATTTTGTCAGCTAATTGCTGAATAGGAGCTTTAGAGCCTTGAGCTTCTTCAACTAACTTTATAATTTGCGCTAAAGCTGTATCTTTTCCTACTTTTTCTGCTTTAAATCTAAAACTTCCAGTCTTATTAATTGTAGCACCAATAACTTTACTTGCTTTTGTCTTCTCAACAGGTATTGATTCGCCTGAAATCATGCTTTCATCTACAGAAGAATGCCCAATTATTACTGTACCATCCACAGGGATTTTCTGGCCAGGCTTAACTAATACAACATCCCCTACTTCAACTTCTTCAATTGGGATTTCTAGTTCTTTTCCATCCCTTACTACTACTGCAGTCTTTGCTTGTAACCCCATCAGTTTCTTTATAGCCTCTGAAGTTTTGCCTTTCGCAACAGCCTCCAAATATCTTCCTAATAATATGAATGCTATAAGCAGACCAGCAACTTCAAAATAAATTTGTTTAATTCCAAAATTTGGGTTGCCTAAAAAAATAAATATTGTAACAACTAGACCATATATATAAGCAGCACCTGTACCTATTGCTACCAAAGTATCCATGTTTGCTGTTTTAGTTTTAATTACAGCAGTAAACCCGCGAGTAAAAAACTGATAACCTGCAAACATAATAGGAGTTGTCAGAAAAAACTGCAATAAAGCTATAGTTAAAGGACTCCAATCTGGTAAGGGAAGATTAATATGTGGCCCCATTGCAAAATAAAGTAAAGGAATGCCAAGTATAGCAGAAATTATAACTTTAATTTTTAAAATTTTTATTTCCTTTTCTCTTGCTTGCTTCTCAACATCTATTGTTCCTCCTTTTTCTTCTATTGGATCATAGCCAACATCTTTAATTTGTTTCTTGATGCTTTGAGATGTAATAATAGATGGATCAAATTCAATTGTTGCTTTTTCTGTTACCAATAAATCCTTTGAAACTATCCCTTTTAGTTTATCTAAAGCAGAGCCAACAATTCCAACACAATGAGGATTATCCATTCCTACAACCTTTAGTTTTAGGATATTACCAGCTTCTTTAGAAACATGATATCCTGCATCTTCAATTGCTTTTTCTAGGTCTTGTTTTTTAGCAAGGCTAGAATCAAACTCAACAAGAGCCTTTTCTGCTGCAAAGTTAATATTTGCTAGAGAAACACCATTTACTTTTTTAATAGAATTTTCAATAGTTTTTGCGCAAGAAACACAGGTCATTCCAGTTATTGGAATAGTTACTTTCTCTTTGCCTTTTGAAAGTTTTATTTCTGGAGATTTTTCCTTTTTTCCTTCAAATTTATCTTTACAATTTTGAGAACAAAAATAATATTCTTTACCGCTTTTAACTGCTTTAAACTTAGCGGTCTTAGGGTCTACTTCCATTCCACATATTGGGTCTTTTGTCATTTTAAGTTCACCGCGTTTTTGGTTATGTCTAACGAACAACTGTGAGGTTTTTTGCAATAATCTTCGCATTGCTGAGCAGTCTTCTTATCTGTGTAAATAAAACTACCCTCTTCATATATATAATACTTTTTATGATTCTTGGTTTTTTCTTTTACCATCATCCTATAACATCATTCATAATGTCCTCTAATTTATCTCTAGCAATAAACCCGTGTAAAGGAAATTCTTTAGATTCATCTATAATGGTAAAAACAAAACTTGGAGTGCCAGATATCCTATATTTGTTAACCTCTTCTTTACAATATCTTACATCATATTTTTCTAAACTAAAATCTTTGCCATAGGTGGTTAGCATATCCCTTAAAATGGGCTCTTGTTTCCAGCAGCTTGGACAAAAAGGACTATAATAATATTTTATCTTGAAGTTTGCATCTACATTTCCTTGAATAGAGTCTGGACATGCTGCAGAACCAATATTGCCTTCCTTAAATCCTAGAATTATGAAGAATAGAATAATCAAACCTGCCCATTCTAGAATTGAAAAAAATAAATTTCTTTTTATTCCAAATATCTTTCTGGTATCTTTCTTTTTCTCGTCATGTCTTCTCTTATCGCTATCTTTAGCAAAATAAAATATATCAGTAACTATGCTAGCAATAAATGTCATTACAAATATTGTTATAAGGGCTTGTCCATACAAAGTGAAAATATGCATGGGAACGAAAATCAATGAAATTACAAAAACTGCAGCTACAGTTAACAATGTGTAATTAAACACTTTTTTGAATGTTTTTTTGTTTTGCATTTTATCTTTAATATTAATTAAACTATTTCAACTTCTTGAATTAAATATCTAACAACAATCTCCTGCCCCCATTGATTTCATCTCATCAGATATTATCAATGACTTTTTTTAATTTTGCTTCAACATCCTTAGCAATTTCTTTTAAGCCAGGATTATCTACCATAGCCATCGCAACTGTTGGAAGTATTGCAGAAACAAATACTTTTCCATTGCCTTCATAAACTACAACATTGCACGGAAGCAATAATCCAATATCTTTTTCAGCCTTGAGGGCTTTATGTGCAAACGGTGGATTACAAGCTCCTAAGATAATGTAACTGTCATAATCAACATCTAACTTTTTCTTTAATGTTGCCTTAACATCAATTTCAGTTAAGATACCAAAACCCTCTTTTTTTAATTCGTCTCTTGCCTTTGAAACAGCTTCATCAAAAGAGGTATTTACTTGCTTTTTATAACCGTACATTTTACTTTCTCTTTTTCTTAGTTTCTTTCACAAGCCAATTACGAGTTGACCAGAAGATCACAGAGAATATAAATACAGCTATTGCAAAGAATATTGCACCATAAATACTGCTCCCTAATCCATAACTACCCATCATACCATATGCCATAGTTTCACCTCCAAAATCATCATTATTCATCATATTTCCTGAACCTAGAATACCCATCATGCCGCCCATCATACCGCTACCCTGATTGCAATAAAACCGTAAACCCATATTTATATGAGCTAATCTTAAACTTTCAGAACCTTCTCCACCCATCCTTTCATCCATAACTTCATGGGCTTCTCCAGGATGCATCTGTTCCATATAATACTCACCTATTACTTCTAATTGTTCTTCAGTTAGATCATCACAACTTATTTGACTATCAACTAAAGCTTTTCCTTCTGCTACTTCTATTGCATGGTCTTCTTCTGCAATTATAATAGGTAACATAATTAATAATACAAGTAAAACAAAAACTTTTTTCATATTATTCACCTCTAATGACAACAACTGCTCTTTTTGCTTAAATCTTTTTCGCTTTCATTGACTGCTTTTTCATATTTCTTAACACAACTTGAAGCACAAAACCATTTCCCATGTTTTTCAATACCTTTACCTTTTTCCTCTTTCATGCCACAAATTGGATCCTTTCTTTTGAATAATCCCATTTTATTTTACCTCTTTATTTAATCCACAACAATCTAATTTTTTATTACCATACTCTTTTTTATTAGATTCCGCTAATGATTCCATCCATGAATTAATTTTCTTCTTAATATTTTCTAACATTTTTAGTTACCCCATGTAAAGATTCTATTTTCAACTTTTGGAATTCCATTAATTTTAATGGTAAAACTTTCAATTCCCTCACCAACATCAAATACTAGTTCACCGCTTGAGTGATGGCCATTTAAACCAGGTGCAGAAGTTGGATTTATTGATTTACCTTTATATTCTAAAGTTGTAACCTTTTTCAAATCAATCTTGTCTAGACTCACAGAATGTGTATTTACAGATATGTCAACTTTTAGTTGTCCATTACTAACAGCATGTGGTGTTAAATCCACAGAAACACTGCCAGGACTTGTATCACCGGTTGAAACTGTATTAAAACCTGAACCATCAGATAAACTGCCAGGTGATGCGATAGCTGAAGCAGTTATACCTTTGGGTTTTGCTAAGCCTGTTATAGATATGAACAAAACACCAATTACTACAATCAATAAACCGTACAAAATAATATTATCAATTTTCATTTTTTCACCTTCCTTTTGTTAATTTTATCTTTTATAAAAAGTGTAATAGATATGGTTACTAATATTCCACCAATTGTATAGAAAAAAGAAATAAAACTTTGAACAGGTGCAAATGGAACTCCTGCAACAATAAAACCTGAATTAAGTATTATTAAATTCTTTGATATGCATTTTTTCTTATAATAAACAGCAATAGTAACTAATAATAAGGCAAATGCTAGAATCCAAAGAGGTATTGCAACTGTTGTAAGAAATGCTAAAGGCATACCAACTACTGTTATTCCTAACACTGCTAGCAAAGCTATTAATCCCAAACAAACATTATGACAAATTTGCCAAGAACCAAGTATACTAGCAAATCCAGATACACTTCCTGTTGAACCGATTAATTTTTCTTTAATATTTTTTATCATTTTTATACAATATTCATATAGATATCATTATTATATAAAAACAAGAATAAAAATTAGGGTAAAAATAGTGAAAACTAGTTTAATATCCGTCTTCCAGCAGAAGTGATCTTTAAACTTTTAAATCTGCCTTTTTGTTCAACAGTGACTAACGCTAGTCCCTGTAACTTATTGATCTTAACTCTAGTAGTTGGTTTTGTAATATTAAAATTACTAGTAATATCTTTATACGAAACAAGTCTATTTGTAATGTTCTGTTCATTAATATATTTCAGCATATTCATTTCAATATCTGATAATTCAACCCTTTTCCTTAGATGTTTACCATACAAATCAACTGTTTCAGCTTCAATCGCCTTAAGATTTGCAGAATCAACAAGCTCTGGGTTCAATGATAATATAATTATACATTCATTTGCTTCTGCTAAATCCTTAAGATCATGAATCTTTTTGATTACACTCTCAAATTCATTTTCAGTTAGGATATAATCAAGTCTATCCAAAAGTATAACACTTTTCTCACTCTTTTTAACAAATTCAGAGATAAGATTAAATAAATTATCAATATCTGTCTCACAAGGAATATCTTCAACCTTATTGTTAGTGAGCCAGATAAAAGAAGTTTTTTGTAGATTATATTTTTCTTTTATCTTTCGAGGATCTTCTCTGACTATACCCAAACCAGCAAATTCCTTGTTTAATGTTCCAATAAACAATTCATATGCATGATTTTCTTCATCTTCTTTAATTAAATAAACTTTTTTTGGATCTAAACTTACCTCGGCTTGATTAAATTTATCTTTTTCAAGTTCAATATTAATACCCAACTTTTCTAGGGTCACATTAGCTTTTTCTAGTTTTTGCTCGACTACTTCCTTTGATTTGTATAAAGATATCAAAAATATAAATACAGAGAGAATAATTAAAATAACAAAACCTAAACTCCACACATGCCTTTTTTGAACAGAAGCAATCTCCTTACCTACATTCTCTAAAGGAGTTAGTATAATTAATCTCCAGTGTCCCTGTCCAAAAAATAAATCAGATGATGTAATAACAGTATTTCCAAAATCTCCAAAATTAGTGATAATATTTAAGTCCCCACTTATATCAGGCAAAATAGATTTAATATCAGTAAAATCATCAATGTCTCTACTTTTTATGATTGTTTCTTCGGTATCAACATCAATTAATAAAAAGAAGCTATTTTCTAATAAGGAATGAATATACAGATTATAAAGATTATTTAATTCAATGATACTCATAAGAATGCCTTGAAATTTACCCTCAATATTTGGATAAGGTGTATATTCAATAGTTTCATATAATGGTGTACTAATAATTATTTGTAAGCTTTCTCCTTGCCTTTCAAAACCTGTAATATATGGCTCACTAGTTTCTTTTGGAACGGCAAAATAATCTTTATTCTTAACATTTAAGCCAAGATAATTTGAATATTGCTTTGAAGAACATTCTACCACATTTCCATCCTTATCCACCCTAATAAGAGAATCAATCCTACCTTCTATTCCTTCATGAATTATCCTCATGTTCCCACTACACTCATTAACATCTATGTTCTCCATTGGAGGAAATTTGCTTAAAGTTAATAACTCATCCTTAACTTGAATAATGTGACTTTCTAATCGTTTAGCTGCATGTTCAGTCTCAGTCATTTGATTATGTTTTATTTGATCAACAATAACATCTTCAATATTTGAAAAAGATATCAAATTTGTTAAGATAATAACACCAATGATTATCAAAGCTACAAGTATTACAATTAGTAGTTTGTTGCTTTTCACTATTTTTTTACTCATCAAGGAAACAATATATAACCAATTTATAAGCTTTCCCTATTTTTTCCCTATTGTTTCTCCCTTTTTAAATATAAGGCACACATTATAACTATTAAAATGAAGGAGATATTTGAATTTGAATCAAGAAAAGAAAGAAATATTCTATTAGTAATAACTATAGCTATTGTTTTACTTGCAACAATTACATTCTACCCATTTGTCAAAGCAAAGATGGATAATCAAATGATAAAAAATGAAATTATTGAAACAAGGGCTGCTTTAAGCCTAGAATCAAGATCACCAGGTGAATATTACTCTATGTTTAGATGTTCATGCTGTGATAAAAGTATAGAAGCAGAATGCTGTGGCATGGCAAAACAACGTAAGCAATATGTTGATCAACTCTTGATTGAGGGTATTGCAGATGAAGAAATTATACATCAAATGGTCAAGAAATTCGGATTTGACGTATTAATGGATCAATCTAAAGAACAAGAGATTAGAGATTATATTAAAAATAAAGCACCAGATAATCCTCCAGAAATAGAAATAGTAAAAGAATATTTTAATTTTGGAACAATTAAACAGTCTGACGGAATTGTTACCACTACTTTTGATATTAAGAATTCTGGAGATAGTGATTTGATTATTGAGAATTTAGATACATCTTGCATGTGTACAAGTGCCAGTTTAATCTATGAAAACAAAGAAGGTCCAATATTTGGCATGAGTATGCATGGGGACAATCCAAAAGATTTCAAGATAAGTATACCCCCTGGAGAAACTGCAATACTAAAAGTATATTATGATCCAATGGCTCATGGAAAACAAAAACAAGCTGAACAAAGCATAGTTAGAACAGTTACAATAATATCAAACGATCCAATAGATTTCCAGAAAAGTGTTAGAATAGAATTAATTCAGGTGAAATAATGAAATGCGAGAAGTGTGATAAGGAATTTAGTTCAAAAGAAGCTTTAATTATGCATAATAAAGCTAAACATGCAACTGTATCTGCAGAACCGAAGTTTTCCAAAAAGCAAAAGAAGAATATCAAGGTTGTAGCAATAATCACCATATTGATTCTAGCAGTTACCGGATTTTCATATGTTAGATCATTATCCTTTAGAGATGCCCCAGTTTTGGAAGTTGTTCCTTCAGCATATAACTTTGGTACAGTTAGTCAAGCTGAAGGAACTGCAACCACCACAATGACTTTAAAAAATAATGGTGTAAGCAACTTAATAATAAATAATATCGATACGTCCTGCGGATGTACTTCTGCTTCAGTAATATATAATGATAAGGAAGGTCCTAAATTTGGAATGTCTATGCATGGCACTAATCCTAAAAATTGGCAACAAGTAATTGCTCCTGGTGAAACAGCCGAATTAAAAATATATTATAATCCTAATGTCCATAAAGAAATGCGAGGTGCATTTTCAAGGACTGTTATGTTATACACTAATGATCCAAGACATAAAATTCAACAGATTAAGATAAGCGGGGTACAAGGAGATTAAAATGAAATGGATATTTATTTTACTAATAATAATTGTGATTTTTGTCAGTGCATGCTCCGGTAATATTGCAGGCCCGCAAATTGAATTAAATGTTGATTCATATAATATGGGAGATATAAATCCTTCTGAAGGTATAAGAACTGAAATATTTACAGTAAAAAATACTGGTAGTTCGTTACTTGAGATTAAATCTATAAGCACATCTTGTGGCTGTACTGAAGCTGAAGTTGAATCAGAAGAAATAATGCCTGGCGAAGAAACTAAATTAACAGTTGAATATGATCCTTCTGTACATCCTGATTTTGTAGGAAAAATCAAGAGGATTGTTTATATCAAAAGCAACGATCCTGTAAATAAAGAAATAGAGCTTGAGTTAACTGGAAATTCATTAGCTGTTAAAGACAATGAAGTAGATGAACATGATGATGAAGAAAAATACCATGATGAGGATAATCTTAAAGATTTTGAGATTAGCCCATTTGAAGTATATTCAAAAATTGAAGAAAAAGCACCTTTCAAACTATTGGATGTTAGAGAAGATTATGAATATGAAGAAAATCACATTGAAGATACCCTACTTCTTTCTGTAAATAAACTCACACAAGAGGAACTGGACAATATTGGATTAAAAAAAGATGATGAGATTGTAGTATACTGCCGTTCTGGCAAAAGAAGTGCTAAAGCATATGAAATTCTAACTTCTTTAGGTTATAATAATGTTAAAAGTATGAACGGGGGAATAGTTCATTGGATGGAAGAAGATTTACCTATTGAAACTGGTTTAACCCAACAACTGAATAGTGGAACATCAACAATATCCTTTGATAGAACAGAACACGATTTTGGAGAAATCAATCAATTTGATGGAATTGTTAATACAACATTTCTGGTTAAAAATAATGGTGATACAACTCTAAATATTAACTCAATCAGTACTTCTTGTGGCTGCGCCTCAGCAGAGATAGAACATTTAGAAATATCACCTGGTGAAACATCAACATTAACAGTATTTTTTGATCCTGATTTTCATGAAGAGCCAAAAGACAAGTTTAGCAGAACTGTATTTATAGAAACAAACGATCCAGCTAATCCAGAATCAGAAGTTAAGATCTGGGTGGATATCTTAGAGGGACAATAATGAAAAAAGTCATAAATTATTTTATGTTAGTATTTTTGTTGATTAACTTAGTCCCATTTGGTTTAGCTCAAGAGGATACACAGTATAATACTGCCATTGTCTATTATAATGAAGCTTGCACTATGTGTTCTATGTATATTAAAAGCGAACTTATCCCTACATTAGAAGAAGCAGGCATTAAAGAAATAATAAAAAAAGATTATGTAAATGAAAAACAAAATAGGGTTGAATTAAATGATTTAAATGAAAAACATAATATCCCTCCAGAATTGCAAGGTCACTTTATGGTTTACATTGATGATAAGATAATTCTCGGAGGACATGTTCCAAAGCATATTATTATTGATTTATTAACAAAAGACTTGGAAGTAAATAAGATCTTGGTTCTTCAAGATGAGATGGACAATGCTAAGTCATATTCTGCTTGGGGATTTAAGGGTGAGGCTAAAGAGTATGATATTGATACGCCAATTACAGAATATACTGATTGGTTTAATTTAAATAAAGATGATCTGGAAGAACCGAGTACATATGAAAGTCAATGGGAATTTTCAAAACTCTTTCCATTAGTATTCTTTGGTGGTTTTTTGGATGGTTTAAATCCATGCGCTTTTGCAGTATTACTCTTCTTTGTCGCTTTCCTATTTACATTAGGAAAAGTTACTAAACATATAGTAAAGGTTGGGTTAATATATATTGCAATGATCTATTTAGCTTATTTGCTAATTGGATTGGGCTTGATACATGCTTTTGTATTTTCAGGCCAAGAACATCTCATGGCAAGAATAAGTGCATATCTTGTAATGTTATTAGGATTAATTAATATTAAAGATTTCTTCTGGTATGGTAAAGGAATCAGCTTAAGTCCTAAAATAAATATCAATTGGTACAAAAAATGGCTCCATAAAATGACCATCCCTTCAGTAATTCTAGTTGGGTTCCTTGTTGGATTATGTACATTCCCTTGCTCTGGGGGGATATATGTTGCAATAATTGGATTGTTATCAGCTAAGACAACATATCTAACTGGGCTTTATTATATCTTATTTTACAATTTTATGTTTATACTTCCACTGATAATCACTTTGTTCTTTTTGACTAACAGAAGAACATTAGGAAAGATTACTAGATGGGAAAATTCACATAAAAGAAAAATCAAACTAATAATGGGCATAATAATGGTTTTACTAGGTATTGCAATATTAGTATGGTTCATATAAGGAGGCCAAAAATGGAAGAAACAAATGATGAAATAAGACATGAAACAAAACATAAAATTAAGCATAATAAACATAAAGTCTTGACTAAGCCAATTACTGTATTATTAGCAGTTACAGTTGCTGTAATAATGTTTAATTTTTTACAAATTGAGGCATTATCATTAAGCATTAATGGTGCTACTACTCAGTCAAGAGGTATTTCTTTAGTGTCTGCTAACAAAGAATTAGCTAATATTGATGTATCTTCATTAAAATCAACAGGACATACTTTGGCAGCAGTATTTCCAGTAGAGGAAATTCAAACGCCTGAAGATGCTATGAGAATATTATTTCCTACTGGAACTCCAGAATATGGTTCTGAATTGGGTGTAAGTTATGATGAACCAGTAGAATCTTTAGCCATATTAGCTAAAATGCATCGTGGATTACTAGCAGAAGTAAAACAAAATAATCCAGAAGGTTTTCAAAGATATATGAGCCTTGCTTCACAACCAGTTGGAATTTCTTGTGAATACTGCTGCGGATTAAAGACTATTGGTATAAATAATGATGGTAGTTCTTCTTGTGGTTGTCAACATAACCCTGCTTTGTTAACTGTAGCATTATATTTATCAGCTTACACTGATTATAATGATGGTGAAATACTACAAGAAGTTATGAAATGGAAAATCTTGTTCTTTCCAAAAAATATGATTGAATTAGGTATGACAGTTGCAGGTGGAGACACTTCAGCTTTAGATAATTTACCAGGAATGGTAGGAGGTTGTTAAAATGTTATTGAATGTATTAAAAACAATATTTTACAAAAATAAGATGTTATTTGTAATAGCAGTTATTGTAGCAATTGTATTAATCGCCGGTTGTAGTGCACAAGGCGGTGGAGGGTATTCTGCACCATCAGGCCCTGTTGGAGGAGGTTGTTAAATGTTGTCTAAGGAACGGCAAAGAGAAGCCAGTAGAAAAGCGCAAGAAGAACATGGATTAAGAGATGAAAGATTTAATTTACAAAAACAAAAAAAAGACAAGCGCAAAAAACAAATAATTACAGTAAGCGCAGTAATATTTTTGCTTTTAGGAACTTGGATAGTATATGGTGTAATATCACCTGGAAAATATGATGGATTTGCAAAATGTTTATCAGAGAAAGGTGTAATTATGTATGGTGAAAATTGGTGTCAATATACAAATGCACAAAAAGCCATGTTTGGAAAATCTTTCAAATATATTAATTATGAACAAAAGTCTGATCTCAAAGTTCGTCCTACTTGGGTTATAGATGGTAAAACGTATGAAACAGTACAATCTTTTGAAAGATTATCTACGTTAACAGGATGTAAATATTAGGAGGTATAAAAAATGAAAACAACAGCTATTGTGGCTATTATACTGGGGGTATTGGTATTAATTTCAGTAGTACAAGCTTTTCAGTTAAATAGTTTAAGAGGTACAGTAAAAGAAGGACAATTGAGTGTTAGCTCATCATCTGCAAAAACACCGGTTGCATCTTCTGGAAGTAGTAGTGGGAAACAAACTGCAGAATTACCTAGCAGTATAAAGAACTTACCTCAAATGGTGGGGGGCTGTTAAACAGCCTTTATTTTTTTATTTGAATAATAATCAAAATTTGTTATTGGAGGTACAAAAGAATGGAAGAAGATCATAAAGATGATGAACATAAAGAGCATCATAAAAAAAGTGCTAGTTCACATAATGAAATTAAGGGACACGAAGTTCACAAAAATCATAAGAAACCATTAAGTAAATCGTTTTATTTGAGATTATATGTTATCTTAGGTTTAACTATGGTATTTATAGCGTTATATAATGTTACACAAACATCATCTTTTGCCAATACATATGAAGAAAAGGTGGCCGAAGCTAAAGAAGAAGCAAGACCTGCTGAGTTACAATTAATAACCATCACAGACTCAAGATGTACAAACTGTTATGATATCACGACGATTGTAGATAATCTTAAGAAATCTAATGTAGACATAACTAAAGAAGAAAACGTAAATATTGAATCTGATCAAGCAAAAGAATTAATTAATAAATATAACATTCAAAAGATTCCAACAATATTACTACTTGGAGAGATAGATAGGTTCAAATCAAATGATTTAGATAAAGTAGATGACGCATTAGTTTTTACAAAAGTAACACCACCCTATACAGATGCTGTAACAAGCAAAATCAAAGGTCAAGTTTCAGTTACAATCATAGAAGATAAGGACTGTCAGGAATGTTCTGACCTAAACAACCTTTTAGATATTATCAAAAAGTCTGGAGTACAAATTGTATTTGAAAAAACTCTAGATAAAAGTCAAGCAACAGAATTGATTAATAAATATTCAATTGAGATATTACCTACATTAATCCTTTCCGAAGAGTTCGGAGATTATAAATCAGAAATTGTTAATGAATGGAAATCTGTTGGAACTGTCGAATCAGATAATAGTTATATAACAAGAAATGCTGGTGTACCATATTTAAACCTTACATCAGATAGGATTGAAGGATTTGTTTCAATGAAAATTATTGTAGATGAAAGCTGTGACACTTGCTATGACCCTAATGATTTTCATAAACCAGTATTAAAAAACATGGGTGTAATGTTTGCACAAGAAAAAATAATTGATCTTTCCGATACTGAAGGAAAAACACTTATTGATGTATATAACATTGAAAAAATACCTACAATTATTTTAGAAGGTGATGTTAATAAATACCCTGCACTTGTTAACGCTTGGCAAGGAGTTGGAACTATTGAGTCAGATGGGGCTTATGTTTTTAGATTAGTAGAAGTTGCTAAGCAGCCATATAGAGATCTGATAACTAATAAGATTATTGATCCAACAATACAAGATGAGTGAGTATGACAGATACAACAAATAAAAAAAGAGGTATAATTTTATCTATTATCTTTTTTTTTATATTAATTTTTATTTCTTTTTCGGTTTTTGGACAATCTGAAACACCAATAGGACTTCAAAAGATAATTGATTTTAATAATCAAAATACTGCAGATTTTGCTCTTAAAGTATCATTTGTTATAGCATTTTTAGCAGGGATATTGGGTATACTTTCTCCTTGTATATTACCGTTCTTTCCTGCATATTTTTCATATACATTTAAGGAGAAAAAGAATATCACAAAAATGACACTAATATTCTTTTTAGGCTTTTCTTCGGTTTTTGTTACTATGGGAATAATTGCGGGCTTTTTAGGAGCTCAAACATTAATAATAGTTCAAAAAGCGTGGTTGATTATATTAGCTGGAATTTTTATGATTATTATGGGTTTTTTATCTTTGACTGGGAAAAATATGTGCTCAGTTGCTCATAAGAAATTTAAGAATGATACACCAGGTACATTCTTTTTTGGAATGTTCTTTGCTGTTGGTTGGACAGCTTGTTTAGGTCCTATATTAGCAGGTATTCTAGGAATTGGAGCAATATTAGGGAATGCTTTTTATTCAGGACTTTTGCTATTATTTTATTCATTAGGAAACTTAGTTCCTCTTTTTATTTTCTCTATGGCTTATGATAAATTCAACCTATCTAACAGCAAATTTATTCAGGGTAAAATATTTACATTTAAATTAATAGGAAAGCAGTTTAATATACATTCCACCAACTTAATATCAGCTATATTATTCTTTATAATTGGAATAACTTTGATTATCTATAAAGGTACAACAATTGTTAATAATTTTGACATATTTGGAACTAAATCCTACTTTTATTCAATCCAACGCACACTTATTGAATGGCAGTATGCGAATGTATTGGGCATAACACTCTTTGTAGTTTTTATTCTATTGGTTGGTGCTTTTTTCTGGAGATATAAGAAAAAATGAAGAAAGATAATCCAATATGGATAATAACAATAGTAATTATATTCTTATTGGTTGTCTTGAATATTGTTTTTAGTACAAAAATTAATGAAATAAAAGATTATCAGATTAATTCAAGTAACCAAGAAGTCAATATATCAAAGAAAATTAATTTGCCAACTACCTGTCCTGATTCTAGTGGGGGGAATAGTGGTTCATATTTAAGAATTAAATATTTCTATTCTGATTATTGTCCTTGGTGCAGAAAAGAAGAGCCGATTCTTAAAGAACTTGTAGCTGCTGATGGAAATTTGGTTTATATCGAGTGGATCAATATTGATTCATGTCATAATGAAACAGTAAAATATAACGTTGGTGGTGTTCCAACTTTTGTGTTTAGTACATCTGATGGTGAAAAAGAATATTCTCACTATGGTTTTATTTATAAGAAAGATTTAAGAAAATTAATATGTGATGTTACTGGAGGTTGCTAGATGGAAGAAAAAAGTAATACCATTAAAACCTTAAAAATAATTACGAGTAATTGGAAAACTGTAGTAAAAAATAGTATTTTTGATATTATTTTTATATTATCAATGTATTTATTATTTCTTGTTCAAAGCTTACTTATACCTTTGTTTCAAAAAACATTAATTTATTTGCTGATAATACTTGAATTTGTGATAGTAATTCTTATTTATTCTATATTTAAGTATCTAATATTAAAATCATTTCAAAAGATTAAGTTTAATAAAAAAGAATTTATAATATTTTTCAAACTCAATTTAATAATATTTGCCCCAATTATTACCATAGTTTTCTTCATTGTTAATTTTTCTACAATTTATTTAATAAATACTGTGCAAAAAGGTGGAATAGATCCTTTTGTATTTGTGTTTAGTCTACTTGGGTTGTCTATATTGCTCTTGATAATAATTATATATGCTTATACATTTGTTAATATTACCCATTTTTCTTTTCTAAAGCAAAATAGAATTAGTAAGCTCATTAAACAAAATCTTACTAGAACTAAACCATTAAAATACTATAAAGATAATATTAAAATAATTATAATAATTGGATTAGTCTTATTAGCATTTCATTTAGCTGTTAAGTTTCTGCTTTTCAATACCTTTGCTTTTTATATAAAATATTATGGAAAGTACAAAACATTTATGACATTAATGATGATTGTTTCTGGATACTTTTTGATACTGTATAATAGGTTTAAATTATATCAGAGGTTTAAATGAAAAAACAAAATATTCTATTATTATTAGTAATTATAGTAGGTATTACTTTAATATATTTGTTCATTTTCTACTCTTCTAAAAGAACGGTGTGCCCATATAATTCTGAAGGCAATCCTAATGCTAATTTAACAATAAAATATATTGATAGCCCATATTGTTTTTGGTGTTGGCTACAAGAACCAGTCTTAAAAGAATTAGTTGAAACAAAAGGCAATTCATTCTTGCTTGAAAAATATGATATTAGGTATTGTAATGAGATTGTAAACAAATTTGAGTTTTCTGGTACACCATCTTTTGTTTTTAGTTTTAATGAAACCCATAAATATGCCCATTATGGTTATATAAATAAGGATGAATTTTATAATATCATATGCAAGACAACGGGGAATTGTTAAATGATTGCAGAGATTTTCTATGCATACCTCTTAGGGCTGTTGAGTATATTAAGTCCTTGTACATTTATTATAGTCCCAATAATGATTTCAGATTTAAATTCAAGATTTATTAAGATATTAAGTTTTTTAGGGGGAATAACTGTTACATTTGGGATCTTAGGTGTGTTAAGTGCCTTAACTGGAAAATTGTTAACTAATTTCATGGGACCATACCTTTATCTTCTTGCAGGTGCAATAACTTTGATAGCAGGACTTAATATGCTTGAGGTTATTGATTTACATATACATTCTTTTTTTAGAAATTTTAAAACAAAAAATAATTTCCTATTGGGTTTGGTTTATGGAGGAATAGCATTAAGTTGTGTAGGACCATTAATGGCATCTGTATTGGTATTCATAACAGTTAAAGCTAATATATTATATGGGTTTTTGTTAATGTTTATTTTTTCTCTTGGTTTTATTACCCCATTTATATTATGTGCTTACATATTAACAGACAAGAAAGTTTGTTCTAAACTTGGGAAACATTCTATATTAATTAGAAATATTGGGGGAATAATGTTATTATTAGTTTCGGCTTATTTATTATTTGTAGCTTTAAAGGGGATAATATGAAAATAAAGATAATGTTAAGTTTAGCTGGTATAATATTGATTGTTGGTTTAGCTATCTTTGGATCTGGAATAAAAGAAAAAGTTTCTCAAGGGATTGTAGATGATATACCAGAATATAATTGCGGACAAAAGGATATTTGTACATCATGTATTATAAATGGAAACGCGTGCAGTTGTGGCACTAGCACATGTGCTTGTGGAAATAATACTGTTGATATATCCCAATGTCAATTAATTTGATATATGATTTTGTATTAAGAAAAAAATGGCCATGGGCCTTAATATGGCCCCTCATGCCACAAATTGGATCTACTTGTGTTTTTTTAATGCTTGACATTCTTTACAAGTACTACTGGCTAAGCTTCCAATACCAAAAATCAGAATTAATCCAGTATACCAATTAACTCCCCAGAAATTCCAGATAGCTATGTCTTTAAGCAATAATGCTATACCTAATAATAGAACTAAAATTCCTGACACTTTTGTACATTTTGGACACATACACATTATTTATCACCTTTTTATTTATTTTTTAATTATTATTTACTTTCAATTAACAACAATCTCCATCTCCCATTTAATTCACCTCCTATTTTTTTATTGCTTTTTTTATAATATTAGTATTACAGCTTTTAAACTTTTTGCAATACGCTTCACATTTTTCTGCTAAACTCTTAATTTTATAAATCATATTACATTCAATACATATGTAACCTTTACTAACTTTTTCTACCATTTACTTTCTCTTTTTCTTAGGTTGTTGAACTAACCAGTTATGGGTTAACCAAAAGATTGCTGAGAAAATAAAAGTAGCAATTGCAAAATAAAGTACCTTATATATGCTACTTCCAAAACCACCATAACTACCCATCATTCCGTATGCCATATTATCACCTCTAATAATATTTTTTATTATCCAAACATTAATAGCTCTGGTTTAAAGATTAATAATAAACCAAGAGCTAACATCATAAACCCTGAAATAAACTTCATCCATTTACCTTGTTTTTCAGTTAGTTTCTTTGAGCTTAATGTAAACACTGCAATTGTAAAAACAACCATATCATCAATCATATACATGATTATGTAAAGAAGTAAATAACCATAATGGGCTAGTGGAGATAAATTTTGCATTGCTAAGACTTTGGTATATATTGCTGGAAAACCAGCAGTGCATAATAATTCTATACTATTTACAGTAAAAGCAAGTACAATAACGCCAAGTAATGATGCTGGTAAACTAACCTCTCGAACAAGTTTACTCATTTTCTTAAGGAGCTTAGGTTTTGCTTTTTCTGGTATGGATAATGATATACCTTTCTTAAAGAAAAATAGTTCTTTAATATTAATTAAACCTATAATTACTGCAAGTGAACCAATAACACCCCTTAAATAAAAAAGAAAATCTGTGAATAGAAATAAATTAAGCCAAGCAGCCATAAAAATATAATATACTATACCTGAAACCAAGATAAATGTTCCACCAATAAGAAACATCTTCTTTCGAGATTTGGTGTAAACTAATAGAGTAAGTAAGAACATCAAAACCCACATTGCACAAGGATTAAAGCCGTCTAAAGCACCAATAACTATAGTAAAGATAGGTAAAGAAATCTTTGTTGAATCAATCTTACCCAATACTGGTACGTTAATCATCTTATCATCATCTGCAGGGCAAGCAGTTAAGTTTTTACCAAGATGATCTATTAAATCTACCTCATCTTTTTCAAGATATTCAATAATTGCATTCTCAATTTCTACACCTTTATGTTCTGCATCATCATAACCGATTATTGATTTATGTCCAATAAAAAGTGTAGGTACGCCAACAACTGGTGAACCGCATGCTGCACTCATTGATGTAAAGATATCGGAATTTGATTGATTGTGCCATGTTTCAAAAGATCTAATTTTAATTGGATATTTGTCTTCCATTTCATTTAAGAAGGGTTTTAAATCTTTACAGTGTGGGCACTCTTCACCATAAAAATAATTTATTGTTCTATCCTGAGCTAATACTGTACTTATAAGTATCAGAAAAAAGAAAATGGGTAATATTATTCTTAATTTGGTAGTTCGCATCCTGTTAGCCTACTTAAACGATCTAATGGTTGTTCCCCTTCATAAGGTTTTCCATTAATAATCCATGTTGGATAACCATTTACTCCTGCTCGCAAGCATTCGTCTCTATCAATATCACAATCAACATAATTTACATGTTTAAAAGCGCTTCCGAATAAACTCTTTTGATTTTTACAATGAGAGCACCATTCAGTACCATACATTGTTGCGTCTTTTTCAAAAAGGCATAAAGCAAAAGAATCATATTTACTAGTTTTTGGAGCACAGCCTATTAAAAAAATAAAAATAAGAAATAAAAAAATAAAAAGTTTCATTTTAACCATTTATTATTGAGTCAAATACACTAAAAGATTGTGCACCTGAAACTAATTGGCCGTTAATGAAATATGCAGGGGTTCCTGAAACACCTAACTTAACTCCATCTGCTAAGTCTTTCTTAACTTCTGCTTCAAATTTACCTGAATCAAGACATTCATCAAATGCAGCTGTATCAAGACCTATGTCTGCTGCGTATCCTTTATACTGATCTACACCGCCTGCAACACCTGATTCAAATAGTATATCATGCATTTCCCAATATTTATCTTGGTCGCCTGCACATTCTGCAGCTTCGCTTGCTTTTTGTGCATTGCTATGTATGGATAATGGGAAGTCTCTAAAGACAAACTTGATTTTTCCTTGTTTTGCAAGTTCCTTTAAACCAGGTACTGCTGGTTCCCATGTTGGGTCTTGACCTTTAAATCGAGCGATAAGTTGGTCTTGATAGCCCATTGCTGCTGCACAGAAAGGACATTCGTAATCTGAGAATTCTACTACTACAATTTCTGCATCATCTGGTCCTAAGAAATTATCATCATCAGGAATTGCACTTACTTCAATTGCTGGTTCATTTGATGGTGCAGGTCTTGCTGCAGCTGGTTGTGCAGGTGCTGCGTCTGAACCGCTTGATCCTGTTGTTCCTCTACCAAATCCACCAGTATAAATTGCAGCTATTAATAATATTAAAAGTATACTAGAAATTAATTTCCATATTCCTACTTTACTTATTGATACTGTCTCATCTTTTTTATGTTTAACTTCATGATGTTTTGTTTCATGATGTTTGTTTTCATTAGTTTCATGATGTTTTTCTTCATGATGTTTTGTTTCATGCTCTGCATGATTATTATTATCTTCTTCCATTTAAATACCTCCTTTAATGGTAATCTTACACCCCTTATTGGGTGTTGATATCTTTCATTTAAAAAATAATCGGTTTCTTAATAGATAGTTAAGCAAATCTATGACTACCTGATTGCAAATCGCTGGCCTGGATTATGACTTGTCCGTCGTTTACTGTATGTGGCAAGAAACTTGGCCAACAACCATAACCTTTGTTTTTTGAGCCTAAACCGTCAATCTTGAAAACTTTTCCACAATTTCTACATTTAATATCAGTCCCTACTTGTTCATAACCTTTTGAGCCACCACAAACATCACAAGCATCAAAAGCAGTCCTTACTTCACCATCTGAACCCAATACTGCAAAATATTTGATTTTTACACCGTTGTCAACATATTCAAAGAATTGAGCTTGATCTGACAAATCATCTAATGGAATTGATACAGAATTTGAACTTACCTCACACCCAGTTGGGTCGTTACACACTGCAGCCCCAGTGGTATTATTGTTTTCGCTACAAGCTGCTAAAACCATTGCCACAAAAGCTAAGATTGTTATTATTAATATTTTCTTCATGTTTTCACCTCAAAGTTTCTTTATTTTCAATAAAAGAGAGTTGGACACTACACTTACTGAACTTAAAGCCATTGCACCACCAGCAATCATTGGATTTAATAGTCCCATAGCTGCAATTGGAATTCCTGCTGTATTATAAAAAAGTGCCCAGAACATATTTTGCCGTATTTTAGCCATAGTCATCCTACTTAACTTAATTGCTTTTGGTACGTCTCTTAAATCATTTCTCATCAATACTATATTTCCAGATTCCATTGCTACGTCTGTTCCTGAACCCATTGCAATACCGATATCTGCTTGAGCTAAAGCTGGAGCATCGTTAATACCATCTCCAACCATTGCAACTTTGCCACTTCTTTGAAGCTTTTTAACATATTTTGCTTTATCTTCAGGAAGAACTTCTGCAAATATATGATTTACACCAGCTTGTTTAGCAATAGCTTTTGCTGTTCTTTTGTTATCTCCAGTTATCATGTAGACTTTAATCTTCATTTTTTGCAGTTGTCTTATTGCTTTAGGAGATGTTTCTTTCATTGTATCTGCAACAGCAACTAAACCTTTAATTTTCTTATCTGCACCTAAGATCATTACTGTTTTACCTTGCTCTTCCATTTGATGAATCTCTGCAGTTGTTTTTCCATCAACTTTGATACTTTGTTTTTCCATTAATTTAGCATTTCCAAAATAATAAGTTTTTCCTGCAACTTTTGCACTTACACCATGACCTGGAATTGCTTTAAAGCCAGTAACTTTCTTTAATTTGACTTTTTCTTTCTCTGCTTCTTTTACAATAGCTTCTGCTAATGGATGTTCTGATTGTTTTTCTATTGAAGCTACAACTTCCAAAAGTTTTTGTTTTGACCCAGGATTTAATGAAATTAGATTTGTTACCGAAGGAACGCCTTTTGTTATGGTTCCTGTCTTATCAAAAATAACATATTTTAGTTTATGAGCTGTTTCTAAAGCATCTCCACCTTTGATCAAAATACCTTGTTTTGCACCTTTACCAGTACCAACCATTATTGCTGTAGGCGTTGCTAAACCTAAAGAACAAGGACAAGCTATTACTAGTACTGCAACGCCTGCAATTAAAGCAAAAGAAAATTCTTTAGCAGACATATAGTTCCAACCAAAGAAAGTTAATAATGCTATTAATATTACTACAGGAACAAAATATGCAGAAACAACATCAGCAAATCTTTGAATAGGTGCTTTTTTACCTTGTGCGTCTTCAATTAATTTAATAATTTGAGAAAGTGTTGTGTTTGCACCAATCTTTTCAGTTTTAAATTTAAATGAGCCAGTTTTATTTATAGTTGCTCCAATTACTTTGTCATTCTTTTTCTTAGATACAGGAATACTTTCCCCAGTGATCATTGATTCATCAACTGCAGAATTACCTTCGATAACTGTACCATCAATAGGTATTTTCTCTCCAGGTTTAACAATAACAATATCACCTACTTTTACATCATCAATAGGTATTTTTTGTTCTTTTCCATTTCTAATTACAGTTGCAATTTTTGGAGACAAGCCCATCAATTTCTGGATAGCTTCACTTGTTTTTCCTTTTGCTACTGCTTCTAGAAGTTTACCCATTACTACTAAAGTGATTAATACTGCGGAAGCTTCAAAATATTGACCCATTTGGTGGGTTAATACAGCATAAACACTATAGAAATAAGCTGCGCTTGTACCAATAGCAATTAAAGTGTCCATATTAGCACTTTTATTCTTTAATGCAGCCCACATTCCTTTATAGAATTGTGCACCAACAATAAATTGTACAGGTGTAGCTAAAGCCCATAATATATATCCTTCATATGGTATATCTATCTTTAACCACATTGATAATACCATGCTAATAACAAAAGCAGGGACTGCAAAAACTAAACTAAAAAAGAATAAATTTCTGATTTTCTTTATTTCATTTTTTCTTCTTTTTGCTTCTTTGTTTGCATTTGTTTTTCCAGTAATGATAGTTGCTTTGAAACCTTTCTTGATTATTGTTTGAATAATATTTTGTTGATCAAGCTTTTCTGGATTAAAGATAACTGTAGCTTTCTCAGTTGCTAAATTAACTGACGCTTTATTTATACCACTAACTTTGTTTAAGGCTTTATCTAATACAGTTACACAACTTTGGCAATGCATGCCACCTATTTGCAGATTTATTGTTTTCATTTTCCTCCGCCACAGCCACAGCCGCTGCCTCCACCACAAGAACCACCAACTTGTTTTGGAACTGCATCTAATTCTTTTTGAATTTCTGCAGTATTATCTAAGTCAATATCATCTTTAACAACAAAAGTTCCAGGGATCATACCCATCCAACAACTCCAAGAAATAACCCCTTCTTGATTAGGTGTAAATTCAATAGTTTGTTCTCCTTTTTTTATGTCAAATTCAAGACCTAGCTTAGGTACTTGTATAGCATTATTACAGCCGTTTATTTCTTTACCATTAATAACCCATTTAACTGGAACACCTTTTTTAAGAATAAATTTGTCAGGTGACCAACCATATCGGTTAACTTCCATATTAATAACTTGATAGCCATCTTGAAGGCTTATTGCATTTCCAGTAATGTCGTTATTTGCTGCTGATACTGAAGCTAGAATTGATGATGTATCAAAGCCTGTACCTGTTAAAGCTAACCCTCTATTAAGCATAACAAGACCTAAGATTATTACAACAAATCCTGAAGCTTTTAGTATTTTATTAGTTGCTTTGCTTGAAATTAATGTAGTTAAGAAACCAAATCCTAACATAACAGGCAAAGTTCCTAACGCAAAAACAAACAGAATCTTTGCCCCTTCTATCATGCTACCAGTACCTGCAGCCATGATATAAATTGCTTGCAATGGTCCGCATGCAATCATTAAACCATTTAATAAACCAATTACTAAGGGACTTTTTGTCTTATCGCTTTTATTATTAACAAATTTGTTTAAAGATTTCGGTGTTTTTAGTCTAATTTTTCTTAACCATGGAACTGCTCCAAACATATTAAGTCCAAATATAACTAAAAATAAACCTGCAATAATTCCTGCAACCCCTCTCATCATAGGAGTAAAAGTAATTATTGATCCTAACAAACCAAAGATTGCACCAATTATAGTATATGAGATTATTTTACCTGTACCATATTGAAAATGTGATTTGTATGATTTTTTACCTTCTTTTGCATTTTTTGAAGTATAACCTATTACAAAACCACCGCACATGCTTACACAGTGAAATCCTGTTAAAAGTCCTACAACTAATAATAAACCATAGCCCATGTTTTGACTGATTTCAGGTATTGCTATTCCTTCTGCTAAGTGAAATATAAAATAACCAGCAACAAGAATTCCAACTATACCAAAAAGTATGCCAAATATTTTCTTATCAAAAGAATAAAAATTTGAATTTTTTTTTGTTTTATTAATCTCTTGTTCTGTTTCTAATGATAAACAAGAATATCCTTTATTATCAACTACTTGTTTAATTTGGCCTATACTTATTGTATTAGGATCAAACTCAACTTCAACTATTTCAGTTGGGTAATCAACTTTAACTTCGTGAATACCGTCAAGTTTCTCAATTGTTCTTGAGATTATAGTTTCACAACTTCCACAATGCATGCCTTTTGCTTTAAATTTTTCTATCATTCTTCACCTCTTATTACTTCAAATCCTTCTTTTTTTATTATTTTGGCAATCTTATCAGCGCTAGTTTTACTTGAATCAAAATCTACATCAATGATTCCAGTACTACAAGAAGCTTCTACAGATTTTACACCATCTAAATCTTCAATTGAGTCAATAACAAGCATTTCACAACTTGAACAATGCATACCTTTTGTTTTAAATTTCATGATAACACCTCATTATATAAAAATAAGGGATAGAAACAGTTTATATATGTTGTAGTGAAACTAGTTTCACTTAGCAATTATGATGTTAGTCATGCCTCTTCGCTTACGTTCAATAAGCTTTTTACCTTCTAGCTTATCTAAAACTCTAGAGACTTTAACTTTGGTGAGTCCTGTTTGTTTTATTAAATCAGATTGATATATTGAACCATCATTTTGGGCAACTAAGTTCATAATCTGTTTTTCTTCACCTTCTAAATTATCAAGAACTTCTTTTGAAATTTTCTTTTCTTCTGATTTCTTTACTGAATTAACTGATTCTTTTAGAAAATATAAGTATCCACCTAATGCTGCTAAGAATATAATAAAACCATAACTTAATGATTTTTGAAATTTAAGGGTAGCGTACATTGGACACGAAACACCATGACTACAGGTTTCATTAACTATTGACTCTAATGCACTATTAAATGATAAAACAATAAAAAAGATTAAAATAGTTATTCCCAAGATAATTAATGCAACTTGTTTATTCTTCATTTTTTATTTTGATAATCTTCGATTGCTTTATGTAAAGCGTCTGCTGCTAAATTTGAACAGTGTACCTTAGCAGGTGGAAGCCCGTCTAAAGCATCTTTAACATTATCTCTAGTAAGTTTCATTGCTTCATTTAAAGTTTTGCCTTTTGCAAGATCTGTAATCATACTTGAAGTTGCGATAGCTGCAACACAGCCAAATGTTTTTACTCCTATATCTGTAATAATCTCTTCGCCTTTGTCGTTTTTTCCAACTTTAATATAACACCACATTACATCACCGCAAGTAGGGTTACCAATCTTACCAACACCGTCTGCATTTTCAATGTCTTTAAGGTTATGTGGGTTCTTAAAGTGTTCCATTACTTTTTTTGAGTACATCTTATTCACCTTTCCATAACGGAGATATTTTTCTAAGGTTTTCTACAATCTCTGGTAAAACCTCTAATACATAATCTATCTCCTTTTCTGTATTGTCTTTTCCTAAACTTAACCTTAATGATCCATGTGCGTCAACTGGTTTTAAACCAATAGAGGTTAACACATATGAAGGTTTTAATGATTTTGAAGAACATGCAGAACCTGTTGAACCTGCAATTCCTTTATCATCTAAATGAATCAATAAACTTTCTCCTTCAATAAATTTAAATCCAAAATTTATGTTATTTGATAATCTTTTGGTTGGATGCCCATTTAACCAACTTTTAGGAACTTTATCTAGTATACCTTTGATTAATTTGTCCTTTAATTTTTTCTCATGAGCATTCCATTTATCCATATTTTCTTCTGCAAGTTCACAAGCTTTTGCAAAACCTACAATTCCTGGTATGTTTTCGGTACCTGCTCTTAAACAAAACTCATGATCACCACCATGTATCATTGGACCTATTTTAACACCATTTCTAACATAAAGCATGCCTACACCTTTAGGACCATATAATTTATGTGATGATGCTGATAATAAGTCAATATTCATCTTTTGAACATCTATTGGTACTTTTCCAAACGACTGAACTGCATCTGTATGGAAATATATTTTATTTTCTCTACAAAGCTTGCCTATTTCTGCGATTGGTTGAATTGTACCTATTTCATTATTAGCATGCATAATTGATACTAGGATTGTTTTATCTGTAATTGCTTGTTTAAGATCTTCGACACTTACTAAGCCGTCTTTATCTACATCTAAATAAGTAACTTGAAGACCCATTTTTTCAAGAAATTGACAAGAGTTTTCTACTGCATGATGTTCTATCTTTGATGTTATTATGTGGTTACCTTTTTCTTTGTTATTGAAAGCAATCTCTTTAATTGCCATGTTATCAGATTCTGTACCGCCTGAAGTAAAGATAATCTCTTTTTCTTGTTCAGCATTAATCAGTTTCATAATAGATTGTCTGCTTTTTCCAAGTGCTTCAGCAGCTTCTTGTCCATACTGATGTAATGAAGAAGCATTGCCAAATTTATCTGAAAAATAAGGTGTCATCTCTTTTAGTACTTCTTTATCTACAGATGTAGTTGCTGCATGGTCTAAATATATTTTCATATCATTCACCTTGTCTTTTACATTCTTGTCCGCAAAAATGATGTACGTGTTTTCTAACAAGTTCCATCAAAGGAACTATTGTATCTTTATTCACTGAATATATTCTTTTTTTACCTTCTTGTTTAACATCAATAAAATTGCAATCAGCTAATTTTTTAAGATTGTGAGAGATTTTGCTTTGTTCTTCATCTAAACATTCACAAATCTCATTTACACTCATTTCTTTTTTTTGCAAACATTCGATTATTGCTAACCTTGTATCATTAGATATTGTTTCAAAAAATAGTTTATATGATTTACAAGTCATATGAATTAAGTATCATATGTTATATATAAAGGTTTCTATAAAATAGTAAGAAAGAGAGTATTTAGTAATCTGAAGGTGTTTTTCCTATAGCAATTATACTGCATAATGCTAGAACTTTAATTCCCGCCTTTTCTAATTTTGAAATAAGTTCTTTAGATTCTGATCCTGGATTAAGATATACTGTCTCAATTCCTTTTTTTATAATATCGTCTGCAACTTTTAATCCAATTTCTGGAGGAAGATAAACAGAAGCAATATCTATTTTATCTTTAATATCAACTACAGATTGGTAACATTTTAATCCTTCAATTTCTTTTTCTTTTGGATTTACTGGATAAACATCATAATCAGAATCAACAAATGCCCTTACACATTTATTCCCATACTTAGATTTATCTGCAGAAGCACCAATAACGGCAACATTAGACATTTTCTAATACCTCAATTTGCTTTTCTGGGTCTTCACTTTTCATAATAAATGATCCAGAGACTATAACATTAGCACCTGCTTGTTTAGCAAGCTTAGTATTTTCTAAGTTCATACCACCATCAACTTCAATATCAATGTCGGGAAATAGTTCTCTTGCTTGTTTAACTTTTTCTAAAGCTTCAGGTACAAATTTACTACCATAAAAACCTGGATGAACAGTCATAACAAGTAATTGATTAATTGTAGGTAGATATTGTTCAATATCTGATATTGAAATCTCAGGATTTATTGATATTGCTGCAATTTTTCCTTTAGACTTGATTAAATCAATAATCTCAACTATATTATCTTTCATAGCACTATAATGTGGGATGATTATGTCTACTTTATCATGATTTTCCTCAATCCAAGCTTTAGGGTCTGCAACCATTAAATGAGCTTCATAAAGACCTTTAATCTTTGGAGGATTAATATTAAAATTAAGAGAAGTGTTGTTAACAAACTTTCCGTCCATTACATCAAGTTGAATCCTTTTTGCATTATTTACTTTAGATATTGCAAAGTCCATACCTTCTTGATTATCTGAAATAATTGCTGGAACTATGGTAATTTTCTTCATTTTGTATTATGAATAAAGAAATAATATATAATGATTACTTTTTCTTAAGCCACCATACGCCTAAATAGACTAATGGTGTATCTGCCAATGCAATAACCATCTTAAGCACCCAATAAGGTACTATAAGAGCAATCATATAAGCAGCATTATGTTTTGGTGTAAGGCCGTAAAAAGCGATAAACATGAAGATTACAGTATCAATAAATTGACTTACGATTGTTGATAAGTTATTCCTTAACCAAAGGAATTTGCCTTTTGTTTTTTCTTTCCAGAAATTAAATGCCCATACATCATGCATTTGAGCTATAAAGAATGCAATTATGCTTGCTAAAAAGAGTCTTATTGTAGTACCGAATACTTGAGTATAATTATCTTTAACAAAACTTCTTTCGGCAAAAGGTAAATGTACTGCAAGCATAGTTAATAGCAAAACAAATACTAAAGATATAAATGCTGAAAAAACAAGTTGTTTAGTTTTATCTTTACCATGAACTTCTTCAATAATATCAGTAATTAGAAATGTTAGTGGAAATGCAAAGATTCCAACTGAAAACTCAATTAAACCTATTCTAGTAATCTTTGTACCAATTAGATTTGCTGCAATAATAGCCGCAATAAATAAGCCAAACAGGATATTTGTTTTAGTCTCTATCTTTTTATTCATTAAAACACCTTGCAAAAGAACTAAGTGAGTATTTATATATCTTTATGTTGTTTAAGGGCGCTCTCAATGATTACTGCTATTTTAGGACATTCTGATACATTTTTCTTTAATTTTTGTATAAGATCTTTTAATTGTCTAATTGTACCCATAACTAGAATATCTGAACTTTCAACAGTACAATTAACACAACCAGGGTGTTTTGCAACTTCCCCACCTAAAGAAAGCATCTCTTCTTTTAGAATGTTAGCCATAGCGTTTCTTACAGAAAACAGTTTAATAATTCTAAACTTACTTTTAGGAACCATAACTTTAATTCCACCTGAGTGAACAGAGATCTTCTTCATCTCTTTTTTGGCATCTTGTTCATTAATAAACTCAAATTTAACCATACCTATATATTAAATCAAAATATATTTAAATATATCCATTTATTGTTCATATAATGAAAAAAAAGAATTTTGAGAAGATTGTGAATTTTGCTATCTTGATATTTATTGTAACTGTTTCTTTTGTTTTATTTGGTGGTAAGACAACTAATATTCCTAGTTTAGGGGGTGTTTCAGATGTTGAGATTGATGAACTAGCTATATGTTTAACTGATAAAGGCGCTATTATGTATGGAACTAATTGGTGTGGCCACTGTAAAGATCAAAAAGCAATGTTTGGGAATTCTTTTCAATATATTAACTTTGTAGATTGTGATGAGAATACACAAGAATGTGTAGCAAATAGCGTTCAAGGTTATCCAACTTGGAAAATTAATAATCAATTATATCCTGGGGTAATGGAATTATCAAGTTTAAAACAATTAAGTGGGTGTTAATTATTAAAAAAATAAAAAAGAGTGTTTTTTTTGAAACTTATAGTTTAATAAGAAAGAATCTTAACAATTATCTCAAAACATTATTCTTTGATTTTATCTTTCTAATAATCATCTTCTTTGTTGGACAAAAGATAACTCCTATGATTTATACCTTGCAATCTGATCCTGTTTCATTGTTTTCTGCAGTTATTGGATATTACTTAGTTTTGCTTTTTTTATATTCAATAATAAAGTGTTTTATTGTTGGTTTGATTATATCTAAGAAATTTGTTATCAAAGAGATTTTTAGAATGTTCTGGATAAATTTAACAATATTGTTTGTTATTTTGGCTGTATCTTTAATATTCTTTACTGCACTAAATTATTTGTTTATTGCTAATTTCTTTAAAGTAATTTCTTTTATTTATTTGTTAATTTTATTGTTTTATTTTTATCCTTTTATGAATGGTGTCCATTTAAATTATATTAAAAAAAATTATTTAAGAAAGTCTTTTGCATTAATTAAAAAAGTTAAAAAGTTTGCACCAATTTATTTATGGACTGTTGTTTTATTCTTGGCATTCCTATTAATTTCTGGACTCTTTTCTTTGTTGTTTCAAGGAGCAAATTGGTATCTAGAAACTAATAAAGCATTAACAATTATATTTGGATATCTTGTTTTTGCATTCAACAGATATTATTTCTATAATATAATTAAAGAGGTTAGATAATGTTTATACATAACATTAACCCTGTACTTTTTAGTATTGGACCATTAGAGATAAGATATTATGGAATCATATATGCTCTTGGGTTTATTATTACATATTTTATGCTACATTACTTTGTAAAAAGTAAGAGATTAAGTTTAAAGAAAGAAGATATTGATGACTTTGTTTTTTATGCTGTTATTGGGGTTGTTTTAGGTGCAAGATTTGTTTATGTGTTATTTTACAACTTATCATATTATTTAGCAAATCCTCTTGAATCATTTGCTTTTTGGTCTGGTGGATTATCTTTTCATGGAGGATTATTAGGTGCAGTGATTGCGATATCAATATTTTGCAAAAAGAAAAAGATAAGATTTTATCAAATTGCTGATCTTATTGTTATACCAACTGCTTTAGGATTAGCTCTTGGTAGGCTAGGAAACTTCCTTAATGGTGAATTAGTTGGAAGAATAACTGATGTACCATGGGGTGTAAAATTTAAAGATTATGAAGGATTTAGACACCCTAGCCAAATTTATGAATCATTTAAAAATTTAATAATATTTGTTAGTTTATGGGCTTTGAAAGATAAAAGAATTGGTGAAAAAAAGCTTCCTGAAGGGTTCTTATTTTGGCTTTTTGTAATAATGTATTCAACTTTAAGATTTATTGTAGAATTCTGGAGAGAGCCTGATAGTCAACTAGGATTTATCTTTGCAGGGATTACAATGGGACAAATATTAAGTTTTACAACACTAATTATTGGATTAGTTTTTATAGTAAAATTAAAGAAAAAAGATAAAAAATAAAGAAATTAGCAGCTGCCAACCGAAGTTGTTTCTGCTTCTGCAAGCACTGAACCACATTCTTCTGGTGCTTCATTAAAAGCATTACAGATTGTAGATTTAATGCCTTCTGGGTCTCTAGGTGAGTTACTTAAATATACACCATTTACAACAACTGAAGGTGAATACCTAAGAGCTAGTTCTCCAGCATCTGCTGTATCTTGTGCATAAAGATCATCCCCTTCTTCATCTACACATGTGAATACTGCACCTGCATCAATTCCAACTTTTTCCATAAGTTTTGTAGATTCTTCTTTATCACATTCAATATCACGAGAAGATCCGCAAACATTATAGATATCTTCATAGAAATCAACTGCATAGTCCCAATACTTATCAGAGTCTACTTTTTGAATACATGCTTGTATAATGTTTTGTTGTTTTTCATATTCACCATGCATATGGCTGAAAAACTTAACTTTTACATCAGCGACATCTTTTAGAATTTTACCTGCTTCTGCAAAACTATCTAGAGTTGAGCTTCCAGCTGGACAATAACTGAAGATATATAGTTCTGCTGATGCTTTATCTGCTGATTCTAATTCAACAACAGGTGCTTCTTCAATTCCTGAATCAGCTCCTGAGTTATCTAGGTCAACAACTTCATTTAAATCTATAACTGAAGGAAATAAAAGTGATCCATCTTTTGTTACATATGAAACATATTCTGTTCCTGCAATTAATAGATTAATTTTATAGAGATTATTATCTTCTTCAACACTATCAAATGTTGCTTCCATTCCAGGTTGAAGTAAATTAGTATTTATGAAACTAGCTGCTTTGTCTGCTGCTTCATCAGGAGTAATTGATATTGTGTTTCCAGTAACACCATCTCCAAAACTAAATCCATTTGTAAAAACTGAAGCAATAAATAAGATTCCAATAAAAAATGAGACAGTTTTCCAAACATTTGCTTTTTGAGCTGGCTCAGATTCTTCTTCTAACTCTGGCTTTTCTTCTAAATCAGGTTTTTGTTCTGGTTCTTGTTTTAATTCTGGTTCTTGTTTTTTCTCAAAACTTAATTCTTCTTCTCTTTGTTCTTTAACTTCACTAGATTCTTCAGAATGAGAATCGTTATTCATGATTTTGTTTTCATCTTCCAATATAATCACCGTTTCCAAGGAGGAGGATATTATTTATAAATGTTATTGTTATATACAATTAGAACTATTTACCTTTAATTTTCTCTTTAAAGCGTTTATATCGTTTCTCAAAAATATCCTTAGAAGTCTTTTGCTGCATTGTCAAAAGCTGAGAAAGAATGGCTAGATCAACAATCTCTGATTGTAAATGAGGATCTTTATTTTCTTTCAAATCATTAATCTCAACCATATGGCTTTGAATCTGATACATTAAAAACTCATAATAATCATTATCATCTGGAAATTCTTTTGCGTGAAGTTTTCTGATTTCTTCAACGTTTTTCAAGTTCATAATATTTTATTGTAAGAATAGTTTATATCCTTTTGGTTTGGTAACTACAGATTAAAATACATTAAAATGAACTAATGTACTTAAAATATTCAAAAGAATAGTAGTATAGCTATTTGCTCAAAAAGTGATCAAACCCGTGTTTTTTAACTGGTTTTTCTTTACCTTTTTGATAAATTCTTACGCCTTTTTTCTTGGTTATCTCTCCAACTAAGAAACCTTTAACTTTTGAGAGGTTTTTTTCTGATACAGTATAAATCAATTCAAAATCTTCTCCACCAAACAAAGCATAATCTAATGGATCTTGACAAATACGTTTAGCATCAATTCTAGTTTCATCTTTAATTGGAACATTAGCTGCATAAATTATTGCACCACAATTGCTTTGTTCACAAATTCTTGTTATATCTGAAGCTAAACCATCAGAAATGTCAATCATTGCATTTATATTTTTAAGGAAAGGTTTAACTTTGTGAAACTGTGCTTTTGGTTCTGTGTGTTTTCTTTTAACATAATTATTTGGCTTTTTTCCTTTCCTAAAAAGGTTTAATCCAGCAGTTGACGCCCCAAGATCTCCTGAAACTAAGATAAAATCTCCAGGTTTTGCTTCTTTTCTTTGACATAAATTTTCCATTTTTACTTCACCAAACATATCAATACCAATTACAAGTTGTTTACCATGTGTAATATTTCCACCAACTACTTTAATATTATATTTATTAGCAGCTTGTTTCATGCCAGAATAAATACCATCAATAATCTTAACATCAATATCTTTTGGAAGTACAAGAGAAACTAAACAGAATAAAGGATTCCCACCCATTGCGCCAACATCAGAAGCATTAATTTCAATAGCTTTCATGCCAACTTGTTTAGGTGTAAACCATTTTAATGAGAAATGATCACCTTCAACTAAGGTATCGGTTGTTACAACAGTCTTTTTCTTACCAATATTGATAATTGCACAATCATCACCAATACCTTTAACAAAATTAGGATTGTTTTTTTTAATCCTATTAATTAATGCAAATTCTCCGCCAATATCTTTAACTTTCATTTTAGTGTTTTAATTCGCTTTGGAAATTCTTTGAATTTCCTAAGCCCTTTGAAATCTATGATTTCAAAGATTTATTTATCTTTACTGAACAAAACTTACCACACATAGAACAAACTTCATCATCATCAACATTACATTTGCTTCTAATTTCTCTAGCAAGTTTTGGATTTATTGCTAATTCGTACATCTTTTTCCAATCTAAGTTTGCTCTAGCTTCTGACATTTGATCATCCCAGACTCGTGCTTGAGGTATGCCTTTAGCTATATCTGCTGCATGAGCAGCAATCCTTGATGTGATTATACCTTCTCTTACATCATCAATTGTTGGAAGTCCGAGATGTTCTGCTGGAGTAACGTAACATAAATAATCTGCACCATAGGTTGCTGCTAACGCACCCCCAATTGCTGAAGTAATATGATCATAACCTGGTGCAATATCTGTTACTAAAGGACCTAGCACATAAAATGGTGCACCATGACAATATTCCTTTTGAAGTTCAATGTTCATTTTAATTTGATCAATTGGAACATGTCCTGGACCCTCTATTAATGATTGAACACCGTTATCACGAGCAATCTTTGTAAGTTTTCCAAGATTCTTAAGTTCTGCAACTTGTGCTTTGTCTGTTGCATCTTTAAGACAACCTGGTCTTAATCCGTCTCCTAAACTTAAAGTAACGTCATGTTTTTTTGCGTGAAATAAAATTTTATCATAATTTTCATACAAAGGATTTTCTCTTTTATTATGTAACATCCATTTTAGTAAAAATGAACCGCCCCTGGAAACAACACCCATTAATCTTGATCTTAAAGGTTTAATCTGATCGCGAGTAAAACCGCTATGAACAGTTATAAAATCAACACCGTCTTGAATGTGTTTAATAATACCTTTTAGCATTTCACTTTCGCTTAAATCTTCAATAGTTCCTTTATCAATAACTGCTTGATATACTGGAACTGTTCCAACAGGCATTTCTGAATTCTTGATTATTTCTCTTCTGATATGATCAATATCACCACCAGTAGAAAGATCCATTACAGTATCTGCTTTGTATTCTTTGCATACTTGAAGTTTAGAAAGTTCAAAATTAATGTCTGATTTATCAGGAGATGAACCAATGTTTGCATTAACTTTAGTTCTAAGACCTTTGCCTATACCTAAAGGTTTAACATTTTTATGAAGCTTTGAAGCGAATATAACTGCTTTACCTTCAGCTATAATTCTTGAAAAATCTTTTGGTTTTAGATTTTCCTCTCTAGCAATCTTTTCCATTTCTGGACTTACTTCTCCAAATTGTGCTTTTTCAAGTTGTGTCATTGATTATCCCTCTAAATTTATCACATTCTAATTGAATGTCTTCTTTGGTTAATATTGCTGATATTACTGCTGCTCCTTGTGCACCTGCTTTAATTACTGATAAAACATTATCTAAGTTTATTCCACCAATACCCACTAAAGGAATGTTTGTTACCTTTTTAATTTCTTCGATAAGGTTTAATCCAGCAGGTTTACCTGCATCTAATTTAGTAGTTGTTTGGAATATTGGAGAAACACCTAAATAATCAGCACCAATTTTCTCAGCATTTATTGCTTCTTTGACATTATGAACAGTTAAACCAATAATCTTATTGCCTAATATTTTTCTAGCAACTTCATAAGGCATATCATCTTGACCTAGATGAACACCGTCTGCATCAGATGCCAAAGCAACATCAATTCTATCATTAATAAGGAATGTTGCTTTACCTTCACAAAGTTTCTTGATTTTATTTGCTTCATTAACCATGTCTTTTGTTGATTTTTCTTTTTCTCTATATTGAATAATTCTTACTCCTGATGCTAATGCTTGTTTGACATCATCAAGAATAGTTTTTCTTGTAAGTTTACTATCTGTAATAATATATAAATCAAAATTATTCATCTTTCTTCAAGTTTGGCCATATCTTTTACTTTTTGTTCATTAAGATTAAAAACTTCATCGTAAAAGTTTTCTTTATAACTTCCAGGCCCTTTTGATTCTTTAGCAGCTAATTCTCCTGCAATACCATAACATGTTAATGCTGCAGCAGCTGCTTTTGCATAATCTTTTTCAACAGCTGCAAATGATCCAATAACAGAAGCTGCCATGCAACCAGTACCTACAATTGACCCCATCATATCATGGCCATTTTTACATATATAAACTTCTTTGTTAGCAATAATATCTTCTTTTCCAGTGATTACTACTGTTGCTTGTCTTTGTTCTGCTAAAGATTTTGCTAGTTTGACTAAATCGCCATCTACACTAATAGCTTCAACGCCCTTAGTTTCTGCTTTTGCTCCAGCAAGAATTCCTATCTCTGAAGAATTACCTTTGATTATATCAACTTTAACACTGTCTAGAATCTCAAGAACCTTATTGGTTCTAAGTTTAGTTGCTCCAACACCTACTGCATCAATTACAACAGGTATGCCTTTTTCATTTGCCTGTTTAGCTGCAATAATCATTGCATTAATCAAGTCAACTGTTAATGTGCCTATGTTTAAGACCAAAGCAGAAGCAATATTTGTCATTTCTTTAACTTCTTCTGGAGCATGTGCCATAACTGGTAAAGCACCAAAAGTCCTTGTCATATTTGCACAGTCGTATATTGTTACCCAATTAGTTATATGATGTACAAGCGGTTTTGTTTCTCTAACTTTATTTAATAATTCAAATATTTCCATGTTACATCCCCCCAATATTAGTAGAAAAAGTCTGTTACCCTTTTAAAAGGTTTTTGTTTATTAGCTAATTAATACAAACCTTTTTCTTTTTACACATCTGTTGAATTTCTTTCCAGGTTAGAAGTTTGTTCTTTGCTCCATGGTGAGAGATTACAGATTGGGCATTATGTATGCCTAATTCTATTGCTGTCTTGATTTTG